>Ga0335082_10003362_pt1 | contig 17379 bp, 15 predicted proteins | sample Lox_Sample_41_FD_206718 | JGI IMG/M metagenome (GOLD analysis project Ga0335082, IMG submission 206718) | Soil microbial communities from Loxahatchee National Wildlife Refuge, Florida, United States - Lox_Sample_4.1 | ecosystem: Environmental > Terrestrial > Soil > Wetlands | place: USA... | reverse complement strand
CTACCTCGGGCCGCTGGCCGACGATCCGCTGCACTTCTTCCGACAGTCGGCGCGCTATCAGTGGGCCGGCTTCTACAGCGTGTTCGGGCCGGCCTGGGCCATCGCCGTCGCCGGCGTCGTCGCGATGTGGCAGCGCGGCGACCGGGCACGGCCGCTCGGGCTCGCGCTGCTGCTGGTCTCGGTGTGGGCGCAGCTGTGGGTGGCAGTCGACTCGACGCGGCTCTTCGCTCTGGCGTTCCCCGCGATGATCCTCGCGCTCGAAGAGCTCTTTCGGAGCGGCGCGTTCCGCTTCCGCGAGTGGGCGCCCTGGCTGGTGCTGCTCCAGGCGCTCGCGCCGCCGACCCAGGCTGCGTCGAATCGCTTCTGGGCCATGGATTCGCAGTGGGCCTGGCATCTCTGGCGATGAGCGGTGGGGAGCTCGCGCATCCCGAAGTCGCTGGCGTCTCTCAGACGTCCGCCAGCAGCTCGCCCACGCTGACCGCGCGACCGGCCTGATCGCGCACGCGCGCGACGAGCTCGGCGCCGCGCTCGCGGAAGACGCGCCGCGCGAAGCGACGCGACGCCAGCCGCAGCGACGGCTCGACGATGCGCGCGAACGCCAGCGCGAGCGCGGGGAGCGGGCCGCAGCGCTTTCGGCGCGCGCGCCCCGCCACCCGACGCGTGCACACGCGCAGCAGCCAGAAGCAGGCCCGGCGCTGGAAGTACGCCTCGGGCGTGTGCCAGTCGCCATCGATCTCGAGCGGGTAGCTGACGAAGGCGATGCCCCCGGCGCGCAGCCGGCCGAGCAGATGGGCGAGCACGCGCAGCGGATCGAGCGTGTGCTCGAGCACGTCGGCGAGCACGACGGCGTCGAAGCGCTCTGCGACGGCCGCGACGTCGACGCGCAGGCGCGCGGGTCCGCCGTGGCGCGCGCTCCGCACGGACAGCGCGAGCACGCCGATCCGGCCATCGGCCCGCCGCCCAGCGCACCAGCGTAGATAGGCGAGCACGTTCGGCCGCGCCTCCGCGAGCGTGCAGCGCACGTCCGGAAACTCGAGCGCGAGTGCGGCGAAGCTCGACGCCCCGCAGCCGTAGTCGAGCACGCAGAAGGTCCGTCCTGGCACGAGCGAGGCCGCGAGGGCGATCAGCCATTCGCGGTGGAGCGCGAGCTTGTAGTCGGCGCGCGCCATGCGCTCCATGCGCGCGAGCTCGTGCGCGTCACGCGGAAGCGGCGCCTCGACGGGATCGGCCGGCGCCTCGCCTGCGACGCGAGACACGGGGATCCCGGCGTAGTCGGCGACCTGCGAGCGCCAGCTCGTGTCGGCGTGATAGGCGCGGATCCGGGCCTCGGCGTCCACGCGCTCTCCTCCTGCGCCGATATCGACTTCACGGGACGGAAGCCTGAGCCGACCGGGCCGCCGCCGCGGTAGCCTGTGCGCCGTGTCGACCGCACCCGCGCGCAATGGGCGCTCCGTACCCGTGCGTCATGGCCGCGCCGCGTCGCTGGCCTGGATCACGCTCGTCTACGTGCTGGCGATCGGCGTGGCCGAGTGGTTCTTCCATCGGCTCGGCGCGCATCCTCTCGTGAACGTCGCGGCGGGCATGCTCGCGGCGATGGGGGTCACGTTCGTCGCGACGCGGATCTGGAACAACGGCTCGGTCTTCGACCCGTACTGGAGCGTGATCCCACCCTTCGTCGCGCTCTACTTCGCGCACCTCGGCGCGTCATTCGGGACGCCTCTGTGCACGGCGCTGCTGATCGTGGTCTCCGCGTGGGCCGTGCGGCTCACCTTGAACTGGGCGGTCGGCTGGCCCGGCCTGGACCACGAGGACTGGCGCTACCTCATGCTCTACGAGCGCGCGCCGCTGCCGCGCCCGCTGGTGCAGCTCCTCGCGGTCGAGCTCTTCCCGACGCTCGTGATCTTCCTCGGCTGCATCGCAATGTGGCCGGCGCTGACGCGCGGCGACGGCTCGCTCGGCGCGATCGGCTGGCTCGCGGTCGCGGTCGGACTCCTGGCGACCGGGCTCGAGCTCGCCGCCGACGAGCAACGGCGCGCGTTCTCGAAGGCGAAGCCTGGCGCGCTGATGGACATCGGCCTCTGGAGCTGGTCGCGCCATCCGAACTACCTCGGCGAGATCCTCTTCTGGGTGTCGCTCTGGCTCTTCTCGGTCGCCGCCTGGCCCATCGCCTGGTGGTGGACCGCGATCGGGCCGCTCGCGATGGTCGCGATGTTCCTCGGCGCGAGCATCCCGATGATGGACACGCGGAGCGCGGAGCGGCGGCCGGGCTTCGCCGACTACGCGGCGCGCACGCCGGCGCTGTGGCCGCGCCGTCCGCGCTCCTAGGCCGTCAGCGCACGCGGCCTAGCGCGGCGATCGCCTTCGCCCGCACTACGTCCTCGGCCCCGCTCGCGTCGATGCGGACCACGTAGTCGCGCTCGATCGCGGCGAAGATCTCGCCGACGCGCGCGAGGTAGTCGGCGCGCTCGAAGGCCGGCTCGGCCGCCGTGCCGAAACGCGCGCGCACTCGTTCGAGCCCCTGCTCCGGCGCGATCTCGAACACGAGCGCGAGGTCGGGGATCGGGAACTCGGCCTCGCTCGCGGCGAGGATCGCCCGCCAGTCGAGTCCGCGCGCGCCCTGATAGGCGACGGTCGAGAGGAAGTAGCGGTCGGTCAGCACGCAGCGCCGTGCGGCGAGCGCCGGCGCGATCACGCGCGCGACGTGGTCGCGGCGGTCCTCGACGAACCAGCGCAGCTCCTCCTCCGGAGCGACGAGCTCTCCCGAGCGCGCCATCGCGCGGATGCGCCGCCCGAACTCGCTGTCGGTCGGCTCGCGCGTCGCGACTACGTCGAGGCCGCGCTCGCGCAGCGCCGCGACGAGCGCGGGCACCTGCGTGCTCTTCCCGCTGCCGTCGAGGCCTTCGAGCGCGAGGAGACGCCCGCGGTTCACGCGGCGCGCGTGCCCCGTCGGTCACGCCGGTGCGCCATCGCGGCGGCGCCACCCACGCAAGTGTGCGTACGTCCACGCCTTCGCGCGGCCACGCCGCGCGCGCGCGCGTGGCACGCGCATTGCGAAGGCGGATCCGCGTGCCTGGCGGCACACCCGCCAAACCCCTTCAACGGGACCGGGGGTCGGCGGGAACCAGGGCGCCGGGCGGGGGCACGGTTTCGGCGCGGAAGAACAACGGGGTGAGTTCCGCGCCGAGCTCCCGCCCGGCGTCTCTTCGACCTGCGAGGCGCGATCAGTGGACCTTGCCCTGGAGCAGGAAGGCGATCACCAGCCCGTAGATCGAGATCGACTCGATCAGCACCATGCCGAGGATGAAGTTCGTGAACATCGCGCCGGCGGCCTGCGGGTTGCGCGCGATGCCGGCGGTGGTGTTGCCCGCCGTGAGGCCCTGGCCGATGCCGCAGCCGAGCCCGGCGAGCCCGATCGCGAGGCCGGCTCCGAGCGCGGCGCCCCAGCTGCTGCCGCCGGTTCCATCCTCGGCGAACGCCGCGAGGGGCAGCAGCACGAAGCACGCGGTGAAGATGAGAATCGATCGCAGATTGCGCATGGGTCCAGGGTCTCCTTGAGAAGGAAGCCGCGCCTGCGGCTCCGTCAGTGGGGCTCCTCGAGCGCGAGGCCGATGTAGATCATCGTGAGGAGCGCGAACACGAAGGCCTGCAGGAACGCGACGATCAGGCCGAGCCCCATGAAGATGGCGGGCACGCCGATCGGGATGAGAGTCATCCAGACCGCCACCACGGTGTGATCCGCGAACATGTTCGCGAGAAGCCGCACCGCGAGGGTCATGATGCGCGAGAGATCCAGCGGGATCTCGAGGATCAGGAAGAGCGGCATCAGCGGCCGGACGTGGATGTGGTGGCCGAAGATGTGGGCCTCGAAGAAGCTCGGGCCCATGAACTTGATCAGGTACTTCCAGCCGTGCTCGATGATGCCGATGGCCGTGTAGAAGACCCAGACGATGATCGCGAGCGCGGCGGTCGTGTTGATGTCGCCGGTCGCGCCCTCGAAGCCCGGGACCAGCCCGATCAGGTTCGCGAAGAGCACGAAGAAGAAGACCGTGCCGACGACCGGGAAGTAGCGGCGCCAGTTTGGCCCCATGCGGTCGCGCGCCATGCCCGCGAGCCACGCGACCAGCACCTCGAGCACGTTGCGGACGCTGACCCCCTCGTCGGGAAGGAGCCCGCCGCGCGGTCCGGCGACGCGCGCGCGAACCAGCAGGCCGCCCGCGAAGAGCAGGAGGGCCGCGAAGATCGCCGCCTGGATCACCCACGAGACGCCGATCACGTGCTCGAGCTGATGGAAGATCATGCGTCCTCGCGCTCCTCGTCGGCCGCTCCCTCGCGCGCGAGCCACGGATTCCAGCGCTCCCAGCTCGGGTCGTCCTGCGCAAGCGCGGGCGCGGTCGGATCCACCGCGGGGCGCGCGCGCCAGGCCTCGATCAAGGTCGCCGGCATGATCAGCGAGAGGCCGATCAGCAGGCCGACCGGGTTCGCGCCGAAGTAGAGCGCCGCGCCGATCCCGATCACGAGCAGGCCCATCCGCAGCGAATAGACACCGAGCCAGCCGCCGCTCCCGCGGATCTCACCCCAGAAGAGGAACTGCGCCGAGCGGCGAAGTCCCCGGAAGTTCCACGCCTCGAGCAGCGCACCAACCGCGAGGCTCGCCGCGAAGCCAGGCGACGCGAGCGCGAACGACGCCGCCACCGCGCCGGCGGACAGCGTCAGGTTCGTGCGCTCGATCGGGTCGATGCTCACTGCGGGTCCTCAGCCGACGGGCCATCGTCGTCCGACGCATCCGGGAATTCGTGGAGCTGGCGGCCGAGCCGCACCAGCCGGAGCACGAAGGACGCGAAGCCGACGCCGGTTCCGATCAGGAGGTAGAGGGGGGAGGTTCCGAAGCGCTGGTCGACCCAGTAACCGATGCCCATCGCGACCAAGATCGCGACGAAGGCTTCGAAGGCACCCTGGTACGCGATGCCCTGTCGCCGCGCCGCTCGCCGCCGCTTCGCATCGCCGCCGGCCGGACCGGTCAACGCTGCTGGATCCAGGATTGGGGTTGAAGGGAGGGCCCGCACCGCGGGCCGGAAACGCGGCGCATGCTAGCCGAGTGCCCCATGCGCCTCAACGCGCGCGCGCGACCACGCGCATCGCCTCGCGAGCCGCCCCGAGTGTGACCTCGACATCGGCGGGGCGGTGCGCCAGCGACACGAAGCAGGCCTCGAAGGGGGAGGGCGGGAGGTACACGCCGCGCTCGAGCATCGCGCCGAAGAAGCGGCGGAAGCTCTCGGCGTCGGCCTTCTTCGCCTCCGCGAAGTTCCGGACCGGACCCGGGTGGAAGAAGAAGCCGAACATCCCGCCAACTGACTGGCTGTGGAGCTCGACGCCCGCGTCGGTCGCGGCCTCGTGGAGGCCTTCGGCAAGGTCCGACGCGAGCCGTGAGAGGCGTTCGTAGCTGCCGTCGGTATTGAGGCGCCGCAAGGTCTCGAGGCCGGCCGCCATGGCGAGCGGATTGCCGGAGAGCGTGCCGGCCTGATAGACGGGGCCCTGCGGCGCGAGGCGATCCATCAGCTCGGCGGGCCCGCCGTACGCCGCCGCAGGCAACCCGCCGCCGATCACCTTGCCGAGGCACGTGAGGTCGGGCTCGACGCTGTAGAGGCCCTGCGCACCGCGCCACGCGACGCGGAAGCCGGTCATCACCTCGTCGAGGATCAGCAGCGCCCCCGCGCGGTCGCACAGCTCGCGCAGCCCCTCGAGGAAGCCGGGCTCGGGCAGCACGAGGCCCATGTTGCCCGCGACCGGCTCGACGATGACGCAGGCGATCTCGGAGCCCCAGGTGGCGAACGCGTCGTGCACGGCGGCGAGGTCGTTGTAGGGCGCCTGGATCGTCAGATCCGCGAAGGCCGGCGGCACGCCCGGCGAGCCGGGGATGCCGAGCGTCGCGACCCCGCTGCCCGCGCCGACGAGCAGCGCGTCGGCGTGGCCGTGGTAGCAGCCCTCGAACTTGAGGATGCGCGGGCGCCCGGTCGCCGCGCGCGCGAGCCGCAGCGCGCTCATGCTGGCCTCGGTGCCCGAGCTCACCATGCGCACGCGCTCGACCGACGGCAGCGCGGCGCGGATCTCCTGCGCGAGCAGGCTCTCGAGCTCCGTCGGCGCGCCGAACGACGTGCCGTGCTTCATCGCGTCGCGCACCGCGCGCAACACCCCGGCGTCGGCGTGACCGAGGATCAGCGGTCCCCACGAGAGCACGTAGTCGACGTACTCGTTGCCGTCGACGTCGAAGAGGCGCGAGCCCTTTCCGCGCTCGATGAAGCGGGGCGTCTCGCCGACCGACCCGAACGCCCGCACGGGGCTGTTGACGCCGCCCGGGATCAGCTTGCGGGCGCGCTCGAAGAGCTTGCGCGAGCGGGTCGTCTTCACGAGGCCGAGGATACCGCCCGGCTCGCAGCTACTCCCCTTCGCCGGTCTCGGACTCCTCCGCCTCCGCCAGCTTCGCCATCGCGACCAGCTTCTCGCCCGGCTCGAGGTTCATGAGGCGCACGCCCTGCGTCGCGCGGCCCATGGTCGAGATGCCGGAGACGCGCGCCCGCAGCACCTTGCCGCCGTCGGTGATGAACATGACCTCGTCGTCGTCGAGCACCTGGAGCACGGCGACCACCTTGCCGTTGCGCGCGCTGGTGCGGATCGTGATGACGCCCTGGCCGCCGCGGCCCTGCAGCCGATAGTCGTCGAGCGGCGTGCGCTTGCCGTAGCCGAGCTGCGTCGCGGTCAGGATGGTCGCGCCCGGCTCGAGGATCTCCATGCCGACGACGGCGTCTCCTTCGCGCAGGCTCATGCCCCGGACGCCGCCGGCGGCGCGGCCCATCGGGCGCACCTGCTCCTCGGGGAAGCGGATCGACTTGCCCTCCGAGCTCGCGATCAGCACTTGCTGCGCGCCGCTCGTGCGGCAGGCCGAGATCAGCTCGTCGTCCTCGTCGAGGTTGATCGCGATGATGCCGCCGCGACGCGGATTCGAGTAGGCGTCGAGGCGCGTCTTCTTGACCACGCCCTTGCGCGTGCACAACAGCACGTTGTCGTCGCCGCCCTCCTCGAACGAGCGCACCGGCAGCGTCGCGCGCACGCGCTCGCCCTCGGCCAGCATCAGGAGGTTCGCGAGCGACTTGCCGCGCGCGGCGCGCCCGAGCTGCGGCAGCTCGTGCACCTTCACCCAGTGCGCGCGCCCGCGCGTCGTGAAGAAGAGGATGAAGGCGTGCGTCGACGCGACGAACAGGCGCTCGACGAAGTCCTCGTCGCGCGCCTCCATGCCCTTCACGCCTTTGCCACCGCGTCGCTGCGCGCGGTACTGCGTCAGCGGATTGCGCTTGATGTAGCCGAGGTGCGACACGGTCACGACCATGTCCTCCTCGACGATCAGGTCCTCGGTGGTGAGGCCCTCGACCGGCGGCGCGAGCTCGGTGCGGCGCGCGTCGCCGTACTTCTCGGCGATCTCCTCGAGCTCGCCGACGACGACGTTGCGGATGCGCTCGTCGCGCTGCAGGAGGTCTCGCAGGTCCTCGATGCGCGCGCGGATCTCCTGGAGCTCGTCCAGCACGCGCTGGCGCTCGAGCGCCGTCAGCGAGCGCAGGCGCATCTCGAGGATCGCGTTGGCCTGCCGCTCGGAGAGCGCGAGGCGTTCGATCAGGGTGGCGCGCGCGGCCGCCGTGTCGTCGGCGCCGCGGATGATCGCGATCACCTCGTCGAGCCGCTCGAGCGCGATCGCGAAGCCCTCGAGCAGATGCGCGCGGATCTGCGCTTGCGCGAGGTCGTAGGTGGCGCGGCGCACCACCACCTCGCGGCGAAAGTCGAGGAAGTGCTGGAGCGCCTCCTTCAACGGAAGCGTCTGCGGGCGCCCGTTGACCAGCGCGAGCAGATTCACGCCAAAGGTCGTCTGGAGCGGCGTCTGCTTGTAGAGCTGGTTCAGCACGACCTCGCCCGGCGCGTCGCGCTTCAGCATGATGACGATGCGCATGCCCTCGCGGTTGCTCTCGTCGCGCAGGTCGGCGACGCCGTCGATCTTGCCGTCGCGCACGAGCTCGTCGATCCGCTCCTGCAGGGTCGCCTTGTTGACCATGAAGGGAATCTCGGTGACGACGATCGCGGGGCCGCGGCGGGTGTCCTCGAACTCCGCGCGCGCGCGCACGGTGAGGAGGCCGCGTCCGGTCGCGTAGGCCGCGCGGATGCCGTCCGTGCCGCAGATCATCGCACCGGTCGGGAAGTCGGGGCCGGGCATCTTCTCGAGCAGGTCGTCGAGCGTGCAATCGGGCTGGCGCACCACGAGGACGAGTGCCGCGACGAGCTCGCGCAGGTTGTGCGGCGGCACGTTCGTCGCCATGCCGACCGCGATGCCCGACGAGCCGTTGGCCAGCAGGTTCGGGAAGCGCGTCGGCAGCACCAACGGCTCGAGCATGCCGCCGTCGAAGTTCGGGCCGAAGTCGACCGTCTCGCGGTCGATGTCCCGGAGCATCTCTTCCGCCAGTGCGGTGAGGCGCGCCTCGGTGTAGCGGTAGGCGGCCGCCGAGTCGCCGTCGATCGAGCCGAAGTTCCCCTGGCCATCCACGAGCGGGTAGCGGAGCGAGAAGTCCTGGGCCATCCGCACCATCGAGTCGTAGACCGCGCTGTCGCCGTGCGGGTGGTAGTGCTTCAGCACCTCGCCGACGACGCCGGCGCTCTTCGAGTAGCCGCGCGTGGAGAGCAAGCCCTCCTGCTGCATCGCGTAGAGGATGCGGCGGTGCACCGGCTTCAGGCCGTCGCGCACGTCGGGCAGCGCGCGGCTGATGATGACCGACATCGAGTAGTCGAGGAACGAGCGCCGGACCTCGTCCTCGATGTTGACCGGGGGGGCGGTCGGTCCGGGCGGCGGGCCCCCGGGTGCGCCGGGCTGGGTCGGGAGATCGGCTTCGGCCACGCGTCGCCCTAGACGTCGAGGTTCTGCACGTCGAGCGCGTTGCGCTCGATGAACAGGCGGCGCGGCTCGACGTCGTCACCCATCAAGGTCGAGAAGGCGAGGTCGGCCTCGACGTCGTCGGGCGCGCGCACCTGCAGGAGCGTGCGGCTCGCGGGGTTCATGGTGGTGTCGGCGAGCTGCTCGGGGTTCATCTCGCCGAGGCCCTTGTAGCGCTGGATCGAGACGCCCTTCTCGCCGTGCGCGAGCAGGCGCGCGAGCAGCAGCACGGGCGTCGCGATCTCCTCGGTCTCGCCGTCGCGCTCGACGCGGAAGGGCGCGGCGCCGACGCGGCGCATCTCGACCGTCAGCTCGCGCAGGCGCGCGAAGTCGGGCGAGCGGATGAACTCGGCGTCGAGCGGCGTCTCGTAGACGACGCCCGCGCGGCGCGTCTCGGCGAGCAGGCGATGGCCGCCGTGCTCGGGATCGGGCTCGGTCGTCCACTCGATGCTCTCGCCGGTGCTCATCGGCTCGGCGACCGCGGTGATGCGCGCGCGGAGCCGCTCGGCGATCTCGTCGCGGAGCCGCGCCTCGTCGTGCAGGTCGGCCTCGACGGGAATGCCCTCGGCGATCGCCGCGTCGATCACGCGCGTATCGAGGCGGCGCAGCGCCAGGCGGTCGAGCACGCGGCGGTACTGGCTCGCGTGTCGCAGCAGGCTCCGCAGCTCGGCCTCTGCGAGCGCGGCGCTGCTCCCCGCGGCGCGCACCTGCGCGCCGGCGAGCGCCAGGTCGAGCAGATAGTCCTCGAGCGCGCGCTCGTCCTTGATGTACTGCTCGCTGCGCCCCTTCTTGACCTTGTAGAGCGGCGGCTGCGCGATGTAGAGGTAGCCGTGCTGGATCAGCTCGCGCATCCAGCGGTAGAAGAAGGTCAGCAGCAGGGTGCGGATGTGGGACCCGTCCACGTCCGCGTCGGTCATGATGATGATCTTGTGGTAGCGGGTCTTGGTGGCGTCGAAGTCGTCGCCGATGCCGCAACCGATCGCGGTGATCAGCGCCTGGATCTCCTGGCTCGAGAGCATCTTGTCGAGGCGCGCGCGCTCGACGTTCAGGATCTTCCCGCGGATCGGCAGGATCGCCTGCGTCTCGCGGCTGCGTCCCTGCTTCGCCGTGCCGCCGGCCGAGTCGCCCTCGACGATGAAGAGCTCGGCCTTCGAGGGATCCATTTCCTGACAGTCGGCGAGCTTGCCCGGCAGGCTGTGGTCGGAGAGCGCGCCCTTTCGACGCACCAGCTCGCGCGCCTTGCGCGCCGCCTGCCGCGCGCGTGCGGCCTCCTGCACCTTCGCGAGGATCGTCTTCGCGACGGACGGATTCTCCTCGAGGTAATTCGAGAGCTGCTCGTAGAGCAGCCCCTCGACGAGCCCGCGCACCTCGCTCGTGCCGAGCTTGGTCTTCGTCTGACCCTCGAACTCCGGCTGCGGGAGCTTCACGGAGATGACGGCGGTGAGGCCTTCGCGCGTGTCCTCGCCGGAGATCGCCTCGGACGCGTCCTTGTCCTTGCCGTTCTTCGCCTGCTGCGAGGCGTAGCGGTTGAGGGTGCGCGTGAGCGCGGTGCGGAAGCCGATGAGATGGCTGCCGCCCTCGACCGTGTTGATGTTGTTGGCGAACGCGTAGACGCTCTCGTTGTACGCCTCGTTGTACTGGAGCGCGATCTCGATCCCGACCTTCACGTCCTTGCTTCCCGACGTGAACGATCGCTCGCCGGAGAGATAGACCGGCGGCCGGTGCAGCGGCGCGCGCGTGCGGTTCAGGTGCTCGACGAACGAGACGATGCCGCCCTCGTACTGGAAGTCGTGGCTCTTGCTGCTGCGCTCGTCGGAGATGCGGATGCGCAGGCCCGCGTTCAGGAAGGAGAGCTCGCGCAGGCGCTGCGAGAGCACGTCGAACTCGAAGACGGTCGACGCGAAGATCTGAGAGTCCGGCTGGAAGGTGACACGCGTACCGGTCTTCTCGGTCGTGCCGATCGCCTCGAAGGCGCTCGCCGGCTCGCCGCGCCGATATGTCTGGCGCCACACCTTGCCCTCGCGCCGGATCTCGAGCTCGAGCTTCTCGGAGAGCGCGTTCACGACCGACACGCCGACGCCGTGGAGTCCGCCCGACACCTTGTAGGCGCGGTCGTCGAACTTCCCGCCCGCGTGGAGGGTGGTCATCACGACCTCGGCCGCTGGGCGGTGCTCGGTCGGGTGCTCGTCGACCGGGATGCCGCGTCCGTCGTCGGTGACGGTGACGCTGCCGTCCTGGTGGATGACGACGTCGATCTCCTTGCAGTAGCCGGCGACGGCTTCGTCGACGGAGTTGTCGACCACCTCGTAGACCAGGTGGTGGAGGCCCTCGAGGCCCGTGGTCCCGATGTACATCGCGGGCCGCTTGCGGACCGGTTCGAGGCCCTCGAGCACCTCGATGGCGCTGGCGTCGTAGCTCACTCGTCCGATCTCTGAGGGTGCGATCTGGGGTCCAGGGGTCCAGGAGGGGGGACCGTGGGTGCGGGGACCTGGCCACCGCGGCGCGGAGAGTAACGGAAGGCTAAGTGTGCGTAAAGCTTCCGTGTTCTCTCGAATGATCCGCGTGGCGCCGACCCGCCTTCGGCGGCTTCACCGCGCCGGGTTTCTTGTTCTGAACTTCGCTCGCCTTCGGCTCGCTGCGAGCGGCCTTCGGCCGCTTGCTAGAGCCTCATCGGCATGACGACTGCGAGCGCGTCGTCGTCGTCGGTCGGCGCGAGCAGCGCCGGCGAGAGCGCATCGCGCAGCGAGATCCGCACCTCCTTGCCCCCGCTCGCGCCCACGGCGTCGAGCAGGTAGCGGGCGTTGAACGCGATCGCGAGCGGCGTGCCGGCATAGTCGACATCGAGCTCCTCGCGCGCCTCCCCGACGTCCGGGCTGTTCGAACTGAGGCTGAGGCGCCCTTCCGCGAGCTCGAACTTGATCGCCCGGCTTCGCTCGGCGGACATCAGTGCGACGCGCCGCAGCGCGTGCTGGAGCGGCTCCGCCGGCAACACCAGATGGTGCTGCGTGTCCGCTGGAATGACCTGGCGATAGTTCGGGAATTCCCCGTCGATCAGGCGCATCACCAAGGTGACACCGCCGCGGCGAGCGAGACCACTGCTGCCCTCGAAGCCGAGCTCCACCTCGTCGGCCTCCTCCTCGTCGACGAGTCGCTTCAGCTCCGCGAGCCCCTTGCGCGGGATGATGACACCGCGCTCGAGGCCCTCGAGCTGCGTGCCAAGCGTACGGTCCACGCGTGCGAGGCGATGTCCGTCGGTCGCCACCATGCGCAGCTTGCCCGAGTCGGGCAGGCGCTCGAAGAACACACCGTTCAGGTTGTAACGCGTCTCGTCGGACGAGGCCGCGTACATCGTGCGCTCGATCATGTCGCCGAGCACGGCGGCCTGGACCGTCACCGTGCGCTCGGGCGCGATCGCGGGAAGTGTCGGGTACTCCTCGGCGGTCGTGCCGGCGAGCGAAAACTCCGCCCGCGCGCAGCGCAGGGTCATGTACGCGTTGTCGGAGACCTCCACCCGGATCGGCTCCTCGGGGAGCTCTCGCACGATCTCGAAGAGCTTCTTCGCGCCGACGGTGACACCACCTGCTTTCGCGACTTCGCAGGGATGGGTGCTGCGAATGCCAACCTCGAGATCGGTAGCGGCGAGATCCAGCTGGCTGGCTCCGCGCGAGCTCTTCGCCTCGAGCAGCACGTTGGAGAGAATGGGCATGGTGGTCCGCTTCTCGACGATGGTCTGGATGCGAGCGAGACCACGCAGGAACTCCGGCTTCGCAATGCTGAACTTCATCGCGCCCTTCTGGTGTCCCTCTTCAGGGTTGCTGATTGTTCATGAGTTCGTCGTAATCGTGGTGAGAGAGGTATCGACGCGACCAAACGCACTGAAGTGCGCGTCGCTGCAAATATCGCGAGAACGCCACGAGTGCGTCCGAACCCCCCGATTTTGTCGGCCGGTCGGCGAGCACGCGGCCGACGGAGACGAAGGCGATCTTATCACGCACGGTGTGCGAGAAGCGGTTCGTATCGAGGTGGAGATCGCGCGCGCAATGCGATCGGATCCGCCATTGCGGCGTTGACACCCGCTCGGCCGCGTAGCTACTGTCGCTCGCCCTGCCCAGGCGCGCGCCGATGGTGCGTCGCTACTTGGATTGCGCATGAAGCGGACGTACCAGCCGAGCCGGATCCGTCGGAAGCGAGTGCACGGCTTCCGGAAGCGGATGAGCACGCCCGGGGGACGGAACGTCCTCAAGCGGCGTCGTGCCAAGGGCCGCAAGCGGATCGCCGTCTCGATCCCCTCGAAGTAGCGGTGGCCCGCGCCACGGGTCGCTTCCGGCGTTCGGAGCGACTGCTCCGGTCGAGCGAGTACGAGTACGTAGCGCAGCAGGGCCGGCGCGCGGGATCTGGCGCGTTCATCGTCGTGGCGCTCGCGCGCGGTGCCGCTGGCCCGTCGCGCCTCGGGATCACCGCCAGCCGGCGTGTCGGCAATGCCGTCGCGCGAAACCGGGTCAAGCGTCGGGTTCGAGAGTGGTTCCGAGGAGCCCGTTCGGACTGGGGGTGCCAGGACGTAGTCGTGATCGCGCGCCAGCCCGCGACCCTACTCGCTTTCGACGAGCTGAGCAGGCAGCTTTCGGGTCTCCTGAGGCGCGCCATGGAAGCTTCGTGAGGAAGTCCGACTCCGACTCGAACTGGCTCCAGCGAGGGATCGGCCTCGTGATTCGCGTCTATCAGATCGCGCTAGCTCCGGCCCTGGGACCCGCGTGTCGCTTCGAGCCGAGCTGTTCGCGCTACGCGGCCGAGGCCGTCGAGCGCCATGGCGCGGCGAGAGGTAGCTGGCTCGCGCTGCGCCGGGTGCTTCGCTGCCACCCGCTCGGCGGGTCGGGCTTCGATCCCGTTCCCGGAGGGGAGTAGGGATGGACCGGAACCTGATCCTGGCCTTCCTGCTCTCCTTCCTGGTCCTGTCTCTCTGGAGTCTCTGGATGGGAGAGCGAAAACCAGCACCTCACCCCGAGGGGCAACCCCCGATTGCGCAGGGAGCGTCGCCGGAGGCAAGGGCTCCGAGCGGCGAGCCTTCGACCTATCCAGAACTTCCCGCCGCACCGACTCCTGCGGCGCCCGCTCCGGAGCTGCCGGGTGAGCCGGCTGCCGAAGCCGAGGCGACCCAGGTGCATGCCCGGCATGTCGATCTCACCCTGCCGCTCTATCGGGCTCGCATGAGCACGGCCGGCGGTGTGATCGAGAGCTGGGATCTCGCCGACTACACCGACCACGGCGGAGCCCGTGTCGCGATGGTTCCCCCCGACGGTCCGGCGACGTCGATCGCGGTCACGCCATTCCGCGAGCTCGGCCTCGGAGATCTCTCTCGCGCGAGCTGGGAGATCGAGCGGTCCGATACGAAGCAGGTCGTGTTCCGGTTCGCACGCGACGGCGTGACGATCCGGAAGACGTATTCGTTCGCTCCGGAGAGCTACGACTTCCGACTTGCGATCGAGGTCGCAAATCAGTCCAAGGCTTCCATCTCCCCGAGATTTCTGGTCGACTGGCCCGCCGAAGTGCGCCCGCGCGAGCAGGACTTCCGCGACCAGTCACTGGCTGCGCTGCACGGAGGAAGCATCACGCTCCAGCCGCTCGCGGGGTTCGGCAGCCCGGGACTCATCGGAACGCTCTTCGGCCGCCAGCCGGTTCGCGAGGTCCCGATGGCCGGAGACGTGGACTGGGTCGGCTTCCAGACGACCTACTTCCTGGCGGCGCTCTTCCCGGACAATCCGAATCAGGCGCGAGCTCGCTTCGTGGTGTTGATGCCTGCGATGGCCGGCGCCGCGCAGCTCTTCTTCGATCCGGTGGAGCTGACTCCCGGACAGACGATCGAACGCGATTTTCGCGGGTACCTCGGCCCGAAGGAGGTCGACCGCCTCACCGCGATGGGCGGCGGCGCGGAGCGCGCGATCGACCGCGGCTACACATGGGTATCGCCGCTGACGCGGCTCTTCGCGTGGCTCCTCCACGCGCTCTACACCGTGATTCCGAACTACGGCGTCGCGATCATCCTGTTGACCCTGCTGGTGCGGGTCGTCACCGCGCCGCTCACGGTGCGACAGATGCGGTCGATGGAGCGACTGCGCCGCGTCCAGCCGCGCATGAAGGAGATCCAGGAGAAGTACGCCGAGGACCGGCAGAAGCAGTCGGAGGAGCTGATGAAGCTCTACAAGCAGGAGAAGGTGAATCCGCTCGGCGGCTGCTTCCCGATGCTGCTCCAGCTTCCGGTGTTCATCGGTCTGTTCTACGCGCTGCGCAGCAGTCTCGAGCTGAGGCACGCGCCTTTCGTCGGATGGATCAACGACCTCTCGGCGCCGGATCTTCTCTTCACGCTGCCGGGCCTGAATCTTCCGGTCCACGTGCTGCCGATCGTGATGGGCGTGACGATGTTCGTCCAGCAGAAGTTCACACCGATGCAGACCCCCGATCCGACGCAGGCGCGCATGATGATGGTCGTGATGCCCGTCATGATGACGGTGCTCTTCTATCAGTTTCCGTCGGGCCTGGTGCTCTACTGGATGCTGAGCAACGTGCTGGCGATCCTGAACCAGCTCTGGATCGGGCGTCGCATGGGGCCGCCCGGTCGGGCCGTGCAGGCTGCGGCGTAGGGATCTCGAGCAACCGCATCGCCAGGGGAATTGGAGGAAGTGATGTACGACGCGAGCAACGAGTCACACGAGTTCATCGGCGAGGATCGCGCGGAGGCGGTGCGCAAGGCGGTCGCCTTCTTCGGAATCGACGAAGACGGGCTGGTGGTACGCGCGCTCGACGGGTCGACGGTGTACGGCCTCGCGGGTCGGACGGTGGTCGTGGCGGTGCCGAGGAACCGCGTGCCGGTGCGGCGCTCGTCGGAGGGCGGGTCCGGAGAGCGCGGCCGCCGCGAAGGTCGTCGCGAAGGGCGCCGCGAGGGTCGCCGGGACGAAGGGCGACGGGGCGAGCGGCGGGACGAAGGTGGCCGGCGCGAGAGCCGGGAGAGCCGCGAGAGCAGCGCGTCCGAGTTCGTCTCGGAGAGCGCACCGGAGATCACGCGGTCGGAGCCGTCGGTCGGCCGGGTCCATGGAACGTTGACCGAGGTGGGCGAGTTCGTGCGGGGCACGATCGAGCGCCTCGATCTCGGCGGGTTCGAGATCCGCGAGAGCGAAGACGACGAAGTGCGCGCGTTCGAGATCACCGGGGAGGCTGCGCGCGCTCTCGCCGGGGGCGACGGGCGCACCGTCGACGCTTTGGCGCTGATCGTCAATCAGGCCGCGCAGACCGGGAACGAGGACGCGAAGAAGGTCGTGCTCGACGTCGAGGGCAATACGGAGGCCCGAGAGGGATTTCTCACGCGGCTGGCCCAACGCGCCGTGTCGCGCGCCCGAGAAGCGGGACGTGCGATTGCGCTGGACCCGATGAATGGTCGCGATCGCCGGATCATCCACCTCGCCGTGCGCGACGAGGACGGCGTGGCGTCGATGAGCATGGGCGAAGGCCGCTATCGCCAGGTCGTCGTGGTTCCGGAAGGCGCTCCCGAGTACGAGGAAGCGCGCCGGCAATCCGAAGCGGCCGGTCAGCGCGAATAGTGCCACCTCGCTGGAACGTTCCACGTGGAACAGACCCGATCGCGCGGATCGAGCGCGACGCGCTTCGGGTCCGGCGAACTGAGCTCATCGCGGCACCGCCGCTTCCCGTGTTTCACGTGGAACACTCTCGATCGCCGAGGAGCGGAGAGCTCTGGCTGACCTCGAGCAGATCCTCGACACGGGACTCGCGGAGCTCGGTCTCGAGCTCGGCGCGGCGCAGCGGAATCAGCTCCTCGACCTCGCGGCGCTTTTGGAGCGTTGGAACGAACGGATCAATCTGAGCGGCCACCAGACGGCTTCGGATCTGATGACTCGCTTGATCCTGGCATCGCTCGCGATCGCGACGGAGCTTCCGCGGGTCGATTCGATCGTCGATCTAGGGTCTGGGGCGGGGTTTCCCGGTCTGCCGATCGCCATCGTGCGTCCCGACGCAGAGGTGCTGCTGGTGGAGGCGCGAGAGCGACGCCACCACTTCCAGCGTGCCGCGATTCGGACGCTGGGCTCCCAGAACGTCCGGGCGCACCGGGGACGGATCGAGGAGCTCGAGCCCGAACCCGCGCACCTCGTGATCGCTCAGGCGGTGGTCCCTCCGCCCCGGGTGTTGCCGCTGATGCTTCCATGGCTCGCGTCCGGTGGATACGCGGTGATTCCGGGCGCCGAGACGCCGCCCGACCCCGGGACGCATCTCGGGATCGCGGGGTTCGAGGTCCGGCAGTACCGCGAGCCCGCCGGAGGCGCCGTCCGCACGCTCTGGATCGGCCGAAAACGCTGAATCCTCTTGGCTCGACGAGCTCTCTGTGGTAAATCGAGCAGGTCCTCTTGTCT
>Ga0335082_10003361_pt1 | contig 17382 bp, 10 predicted proteins | sample Lox_Sample_41_FD_206718 | JGI IMG/M metagenome (GOLD analysis project Ga0335082, IMG submission 206718) | Soil microbial communities from Loxahatchee National Wildlife Refuge, Florida, United States - Lox_Sample_4.1 | ecosystem: Environmental > Terrestrial > Soil > Wetlands | place: USA... | reverse complement strand
GTATCCTCTCTATAAAAAAAAATACAGCTGATACATCTATTGAAATAGATTATCAGAATGAGGTCTCTTCATTCAATATTCCTTTTACAGATGATGCAGCTATCGAAAATGCCCTTACCTGCATTTCCACATTGCTTTGGCTGGGAAAGAAATCTGCATCGGTTGCGGAAAAGCTGCAAAGACTGATTCCGATTGCAATGAGACTGGAATTAAAGAATGGGGTTAACCATTGTCTCGTTATCAACGATAGCTATAGCGCAGATATGAGTTCCCTGAAGATTGCACTTGATTTTTTATCGCAACAAAGACAGCACTCTAAATACACGGTAATATTATCTGATATTCTTCAAACCGGGAAATCTGAAAAAAAATTATACAAGGAAATAGCAGGTTTACTGGCAGAAAAAAAAATCAATCGATTGATTGCGATTGGAGAAAAAATGACTGCTAATAAAGTCGCTTTTGAGGAGTTAAAGGATACGGAGATTCTATTTTATCAGTCCACGGAAAATTTTATCAGGGATTTTAACCAGCTTCAATTCAGAGATGAAATGATTTTGTTGAAAGGTGCAAGGCTGTTTCAGTTTGAAAAAATTGATCATTTACTATCTCTGCAGGTACACCAGACAGTTTTGGAAATCAGCCTGGATGCAATTGCACATAACCTGAAACAATATCAAAATCTCCTGGATACTTCTACCAAGCTGATGGCAATGGTAAAAGCATTTGCCTATGGAACGGGTAGTTATGAGACAGCCAGACTTTTACAATTCCATAAAGTGGATTATCTCGCAGTGGCTTATATTGACGAAGGAGTAGAATTGCGAAAAGCCGGTATCAGTATGCCAATTATGGTAATGAATACCGAAGAAGATAATCTGGATGCATTGATTCAATACAGCCTGGAACCTGTTCTCTATTCTTTCAATCTCTTAAACTCGCTGGACAATTACTTTAAAAAGCAGGCTGTTCAGGAAATGCCCGTTCATGTTGAAATAGAAACAGGAATGAACAGACTTGGTTTTGCTGTCAGTGATCTTCCGGAATTGATTCATCGGCTAAAAAATTCTTCTTTTAAAATTCAATCTGTATTCAGTCATCTTGCTGCCAGCGAAGAAAAGCAACAGGATGTATTTACAAAGCAACAGGCGGATATTTTTTTGAGTGCCGCAAGCGAATTACAAAATGCTTTTCATTATCCATTTCTAAAACATATTGCCAACTCAGCGGCGATTATCCGTCATCCGGATCTTCAACTGGATATGGTGAGACTGGGAATCGGTTTATATGGAATCGATAGTGCATCCACACACAGACTGGAATTGAAACATGTAGCAACATTAAAATCGACCATCGCACAAATCAAAAAATTGAAAGAAGATGAAACGGTTGGATATAATCGAAAAGGAGTGGCAACATCCAATCTCGTCATCGCTACAGTTCGCATTGGTTATGCAGATGGATATCCGAGAAGTCTTGGGAATGGTACGGGAAAAATGTGGTTAAAAGGCCATCTTGTTCCAACGATTGGCAGCATTTGTATGGATATGACAATGATAGATATTACCGGATTGCCTCAGGTTAAAGAAGGAGATGAGATCATAGTTTTTGGAGAAGAATTATCTGTTGACCAGATAGCGCATTGGGCCGGAACAATTCCTTATGAAATTTTAACAGGTGTTTCGCAACGTGTAAAAAGAATTTATTATGAAGGTGATTGAAGGAGTTCACAGGCTCCAATTTCTATATTTCATCACAAATATTCATCCGGAAATCACAAACTAAAAACTCCAAGCCAGAAACTGTTTATATTTGCCACTCAATTAAAAAATTCAGTTTTGTGAAAGCGAGACATGTTTTCTTCGTGGTGTTATTGGTCATTGTTGCGGATCAGGCATTAAAAATATGGGTTAAGACACATATGCCTCTTAGTCATTCATGGGATGCGTTTTATCATACGCCGGTTTCCCCTTACGATAATGGTATAAAAGTATTGGGACATAAATTCCAGATCTATTTTGTAGAAAACGAAGGAATGGCATGGGGTTGGAAATTTGGCGGAACATTTGGAAAAATGGCGCTTACACTTTTCCGTTTTACCGCAGTGGTGTTTGGAATATTTTATTTGCGTAATATCATTCAGAAAAAATATCATAAGGGGTTTATAGTTTGTGCCGCATTGATTTTTGCCGGCGCTTTGGGAAACCTGATCGACAGCTTGTTTTACGGATTAATTTTTGAAGAAAGTACATTCGATCATGTTGCAAGAATTTTTCCCGCAAAAGGATATGCCAGTTTTTTACATGGCAGGGTAGTGGACATGTTATATTTCCCACTCATCAGAACACACTATCCACAGTGGCTTCCCTTTGTGGGCGGTGATGAATTTGAATTTTTCAGTCCTGTATTTAATATAGCAGATGCATCTATTTCAGTCGGTGTAATTGCAATTTTAATTTTTCAGAAAAAATTCTTCAAAAAGAACCCAACTGATCAGCCGATCACCGTTGAAACCAATACAACAGTAGACGATAAAGTACAGGTATCCTGACATCTTCTGATTTCATCAACAGCATTTTATTTTCATTTTTTTGTTCGTAGAAATACGAAAAAAATCCCTGTTTTTTTACTGGGCCGGACAAGGGATTTTTGCGAGGATTGTAGTTTGATTCTGGTATAACAATTGATTATATTACACAGCTAAATCCGATCCGATGAAAAGATCCTGTATCCTTATTTCATTGCTTATTGTCTTTTCTAAGATTGACTATTCACAGATTGTTACATATAATGGACAGAGTTTTAAAATCGATACACTCTATCCTTTATATGATATTCCTTCGCATAATAAAGGATTAAGTTTTCCATGGGAAATAACTTATGGTCCTGATGATTCACTTTGGATCACGGAAGCTCATCGATACAGGATATGGAAAATTCATCCGGGCGATAAAGGAAACCGTGTTTTATTAGATGTTAGCGGACTTGCTACTTTTAACTACTACAATCCTCCCGGTTCTTATCCTGCTCCGCAGGGTGGTTTGATGGGATTGGCAATTCATCCTTTATTACTTTCAGGCAAGCCATATGTCTATATAGCGCTTGTATATGATGTATATCCTACTACAGGAACTCCCAATAACAGCAGTTGCGCCGGAAGTGGTTCTGTCACTAATCAGCCTTGTTATTACAAAACAAAAATCCTGAGATATACTTATAATTTAATCACACATTCTTTAGGCTCTCCGGTGATTGTAATGGATGATCTTCCGGGAAGTAATGACCATAATTCGGGCCGCATGAAGATTAGTCCCGTGCCGGAAAGTGATGGCAATTACTATCTGTATTATACGATCGGAGACCAGGGCGCCGGTCAGTTCAATAATGGTTTCCGGACAAACAATGCACAGAATTCGGATATATATGAGGGTAAGATTTTGCGATTGAATACAGAACCCGACGGGGATATTGATGATGGTGCATTCAATCAGTGGATACCCAATAATAATCCATTCACCAATTCTGTCAGTGGAAAAGTGAATGCGGTATTTACATATGGTCACAGGAATAGCCAGGGATTGGTTTGGGCGAATATCAATGGGAACTGGACATTATATAATTCTGAGCACGGCGATAAAACGGATGATGAAGTAAACCTGATACAGGTCGGGAATAATTATGGATGGCCGAAGGTTGCAGGTATGTGCGACGATAATTATAACGATACAGATGCGAATCCTAATAATGATAAATTAGCAAACCAGACTATACATAATGAGAGAGATTTTTGTACAGCAAACAATGTAAAAGAACCTATCTTCTCTTTCTTTAATGTAAATGGTTCTGCTGTTCCGTCCAGTGGTGCGAGCAATTACACCTGGCCGACAATTGCTCCTTCAAGCATCGACTATTATGATAAAATGTATATTCCGGGATGGAATAATTCATTGCTTGTTACTTCCCTGAAATTGGGAATGTACAGGTTGAAATTAAAATCTACCGGGGATGGAATTGATAGTTCCAGTACGCCCCAGATCATCGATACAATTCCTTATTTGCATGAATACAGGATAAGAGATATTGCAATAGCTCCAACAGGTGATACTATTTTTTTGGCGATCGACAGCAGCGGTTCTACCTCTGGTCCGACAGGAGGTTTCACTGGTTCCCAGGTTGCAACCAAAGCCCCGGGTCATATTTTACGGATGGTGTTTTTGCAGGTACTTCCTACGCAGCCATATTATGTTCCGATGAAAGTGGCAAATAACAGGGAGGCTACACTTATTTATCCAAATCCTGCGACTAATTATCTTCGGGTGGTCACTAAATCAGGTTTGCATAAACCGTTTCTTGTGCAACTCTATGATATTTCCGGCAGGATAGTATTACAAATGACAACAGACCAGGATAATTTTACAATTGATGTTGGAAAATTCAAACCCGATATTTATGTGCTGCGCTTATACGATGGATTTGGAGTGAATATCACGACGCAGAAAATAGTAATTCAGTAAGAAGCCGGAAAGTTGGAAAATTGCGAAGTCCGGAAGAATAAAAACTATCCTCCGCCCTCCCGCATTTTCAGACTTGCGCACTTATTTAATATCGCCGACCATCTTCGCCGGATCAACCCATTCATCAAATTGTTCCGGAGTGAGATATCCTAATTTCACTGCCATTTCTTTCAATGTGGTATTTTCTTTATGTGCTTTTTGCGCAATCTCTGCGGCTTTATAATAACCGATATGTGTATTCAGCGCTGTTACCAGCATGAGTGAATTATCGACATGTTTTTTAATATTCGCTTCAATAGGTTTCAGTCCGATAGCGCATTTATCGTTGAAGCTTACACATCCATCTCCGATCAGCCTGGCGCTGTGAAGGAAATTATAGATCATCACCGGTTTAAAAACATTCAATTCAAAATGCCCGGTAGCACCGCCGATATTAATCGCCACATCATTTCCCAATACCTGCGCAGAAATCATTGTGAGCGCTTCACATTGAGTAGGATTCACTTTGCCTGGCATGATGGAAGATCCCGGCTCATTATCCGGAATAAAAATTTCTCCGATGCCGCTTCTTGGTCCGGATGATAGCATGCGGATATCATTTGCAATTTTCATCAGGCTTACCGCCACTGTTTTCAATGCTCCATGTGCTTCCACGATGGCATCATGTGCAGCAAGCGCTTCAAATTTATTTGCTGCTGTTATGAATGGAATGCCTGTAAGCATAGCAATCTTTTCAGCAACCTTTTCGGCATAACCGGGAGGCGTATTGATCCCTGTTCCCACTGCAGTGCCGCCGAGAGCAAGTTCAGATAAATGAGACAATGTATTTTTTATAGCTTTCAACCCATGATCCAACTGTGATACATAACCGCTGAATTCCTGTCCGACAGTAAGCGGGGTGGCATCCATAAAATGAGTGCGCCCGATTTTCACAACGCTCATGAATGCCTTGCTCTTTTCCGATAAGGTGTTTCTTAGTTTTTCAATCCCTGGTATGGTTGTTTCCAAAAGGATCTTATAAGCGGCGATATGCATTGCCGTTGGAAAGGTATCATTCGAAGATTGAGATTTATTGACATCATCATTTGGATGGAGGAATTTTTCTTTATCAGTTAATTTTCCTCCATGGATCACATGACCACGGTAAGCGACCACTTCATTCACATTCATATTACTTTGTGTGCCGCTTCCTGTTTGCCATACTACCAGGGGAAAGTAATCATCCAGCTTTCCCTCCAGGATTTCATCACAGACTTTCCCGATGAGATCTGATTTTTCTTTGGGCAGAACACCTGCATCCAGGTTGGTCAGGGCAGCAGCTTTTTTCAGATATGCAAATGCCCTGATGATCTCTTTCGGCATTTTATTAATGTCCTGAGCGATGCGGAAATTATCAATGCTGCGCTGTGTCTGTGCGCCATAATAAGCATCCACGGGCACTTTTACTTCACCCATTGTATCTTTTTCAATCCGGTATTCCATATAGATATATTAAAATATTTTTATACTGTTTAGATGATTTTTTTATCGGCAACCCTGAAATGCGATCGCAAAATTAAGTCATATGATTCCCGTTTTCAAAAGATCAGATTGAACAGAAAGGGATATAAGGCATATTTTCCCATTATTGGACAAATAAACATGCAGCTGCAAAATTATTTTCAAAGGCCTTCGTTTTTGTAAATATCAATATCGATTTGGAACATTAATTGCTATTGTTAAGACGCTAATCTGGATCCCTTATAACTGACTCAATCTATGGAAAAGCCAGAACTGCAGCGGCTTTCGCAAAGCCCTGATAAAAATATACTTTTTGGAGGGAATGACCTTGATGAATATACAGGGTCATGGGATACTCCGCAGATAGTGCATCTTCTTAAAAGAACAATGTTCGGTGCTACTGTGGATGATATTAATTATTTCAAAACCCTCACGATGTCGGAAGCTGTTGACACATTGTTGACAGAAACACCCGCGCCAACCACCGTTCCACTCAATAATTATAGTTCGGATGGATACACAGATCCTACAGGTGTAGCAGCCTGGGAGACATGGATCAATACAGGAATTGATTATGCGGATGATGAAATGAACAGGAGAAGAGTAGATTCCATGCGCTGCTGGTGGGTCGGGCAGATGCTAAATCAAACGCGGAGTTTTCATGAAAAGATGACTTTGTTCTGGCACAATCATTTTGCCATGGATGCAATGCAGCATATCGATATTATTCCTGCAAGACCATGGTATGATCAATACATGACATTACGTGCAAATGCATTGGGAAATTTCAAACAACTCGTGAAAGCTATCACCCTGGATCCGGCTATGTTAATTTATCTCAATGGCAATACCAATAAAAAAACAGCTCCAAATGAAAATTTCGGGCGTGAATTACAGGAATTGTACACGATTGGAAAAGGCCCCGACTCACATTATACCGAAGATGATGTGCGTGCTGCCGCAAGAGTACTGACAGGACACACAATCGACAGTAATTTTGCGTATTATTTTGATATAGCAGGGCATGACGATCAGAATAAAGCTTTTTCTTCTTTTTATGGGGGTACTATTGTTACGGGAAGATCGGGTGCCTCCGGCACAGGTGAATTGGATGATATGCTGAATATGATTTTTTCCACGACTGAATCTGCAAAATTCATCTGCCGGAAATTGTACAGCTTTTTTATTTATTATAAAATTGATGATACCATTGAGACAAATATTATTACCCCTCTTGCTCAGATATTTCGCAACAGTGGTTATGATATCAAAACAGTTTTAGCAGCGCTTTTTAAGAGTGATCATTTTTATAATCTTGTTTATTCCAGTGCATGTATTATCAAAAGTCCGATTGATTTTCTGGTTGGATTGATCAGGGAATATGGAGTGAAATTGCCTGATCCCGCAGATATTCCTTCGAACTATACGGTTTGGGAAATGATCCATCAGCGTTCAGCTACTCTTCAACAGGAAATTTTAGGTATTCCCGAAGTCGCGGGATGGTATCCATATTATGAAGCGCCGGTATATCATGAATTATGGATCAATTCCGTTACCTATACGGAACGAAATGCCTATACTGATTTGATGATTTCTACGGGTGATATGATGAGCTCGGTCTCCATGATCATAGATCCATTGGCGTTTGCACAAAAATTATCAAATCCGGGAGACCCGAATATTTTAATTAACGATTCCTTGGATGTTTTGTACCGGGTGCCTCTGTCTGACGATTCAAAAACTTATCTCAAGCAATCTATATTGCTCTCAGGTCAAACGACCGACTATTACTGGACACAGGCATGGAACAGTTATATCGCCAATCCTGGCGACATGATTGCAAAAGAAACAGTGCTTACCCGATTGCAGGCTTTATATAAATACCTGATGAATTTACCGGAATATCATTTGTCTTAACTCAATTATTGCACCTATGGAAAGAAGAAAATTTATAAAAAATCTTATTCCGGCAACAGCTGTCTTCCCTTCCCTGCTGAACGGATTTACTATAAAGGCACATGGAGCGATTGGATTTTTTGAGGCGCTGGCTGGTGCTGCTGACAATGATCATGTGTTGGTGTTGATACAATTGTCGGGCGGCAATGATGGATTGAATACAGTTATACCCATCGTGAATTACAGCAATTATAATAATCTCCGTACCAATATTGCAATTCCTTTAGATAAAGTGCTTAAACTGGATGGATATGAGAAATCAGGTCTTCATCCTTCGATGACGGGAATACAGCAATTGTATAACCAGGAAAAAGCTGCTATTCTCTATTCTGTCGGTTATCCATCACCGAGTGAATCACATTTCCGTTCAACGGATATCTGGCTCACAGGCGCTGATTCGGATCAATATTTATCGACAGGATGGACAGGAAGATTTTTGAGCAATACCTATTCGAATTATCCGATCGGATATCCGAATGCAACCATGCCCGATCCGCTGGCAATACAAATAGGTTCAATCTTATCACCGGTTTTTATGGGTCCGGGTGGCTTTACTGCCATGGCAGTTCCCACTGATACTGATTTTTATAATCTCATCAATGGAGTACTCGATCCGGCTCCCGATAGTCCGATGGGAACAGAACTTACTTATCTCCGCACTGTTGCACGTCAGACAAATAAATATGCAGATGTTATAGTTGAAGCTGCAAATAAAGTAGGCGGTCAAAGTGCATATCCTGCAGATAATTATCTCGCGGCGCAATTGAAAACTGTGGCCCGGCTGATCGCCGGTGGCTTAAAAACAAAAGTATATATGGTGGGTATGGGTGGTTTCGATACTCATGGAGGCCAGGTGCAGGTAGGCAATACCGTTACAGGCGCGCATAGCAGCTTATTGAAAGAGCTTTCGGATGCAATTGCAGCTTTTCAGCAGGACCTCACTTATCTGGGAGTGAGTAAAAGAGTTATGGGAATGACTTTTTCTGAATTCGGAAGAAGAATTAAATCAAACGGGAGCGCCGGAACTGATCACGGTGCCGCACAACCGGTATTTGTTTTTGGCGATTATATAAAGCAGGGAGTATTGGGGAATCCACCGGATCTGCCTTCCACACTCGATGCCAGTGATAGTTTACCGATGCAATACGATTTCAGATCTGTCTATGCTTCCATCCTGAGAGATTGGTTTTGTGTTGATCCGAATGATATTACAACGATGTTGTATAAAAACTACCAATATCTGCCTTTTATCCAGGGAACTGCCTGTAAGATCGAGAACCCTTCGGCATTAGGATATAATCTGATCACCAATTATCCCAATCCTTTTGATGAATCGACACTCATTACTTATAAGACTAACGGAGGCCATACCCTGGTTCAGATATTTGATACTTCAGGAAGACTAATAGCTGTCCCGGTTGATCAGATATATGACGGACCAGGAGCATACACAATTACTTTTTACAGTGGCCAGCTGGCAGCAGGTGTTTATTATGCCCGTTTGCAAAACGGATCAGATCAGCAGGTGAGAACTATGTTAAAGACCAGACATTAACCTATGAACCATCATCGCCATATTTTATTTTTGAAAGGGATTATAACGGTGATGAGTATACTTTTTTTGTCCCAGGCTTCCCACGCACAAAAAGACAGCATTTCTTACAATTCGACCTGTGTTAACTACAAAATACAATTTAACGCTACTATTTTCGATAGCATTGAATTCCCGGATAAAGTAACCTGGAATTTTGGAGATCCGGCTTCGGGGTTTTACAATACTATCGGAACGAAATTTCCGACGCATTTGTATGCTACTCCGGGTATCTATTATATTTCACTAATTGTTATCAGCGCGGGAGATTCCGTGAAATTGCAGGACAGTATCAATATTGTCGCCCCACTTGCTTACAATTTTGGCCCTGATATTTTTTTATGCGAAAAAGCAGATACTTCACTGATAGCACCTGCTGTTCCCGGAGCAGCTTATCAATGGAATGATGATAGCCTGACAACAACCCCGGTACTGAAAGTCACGAAAACAGGAGTATATACCGTAAAAATAAATGGTTGCGCAGTATCCGACAGCATTGGTGTTTTTTTCAGCGATCAGCCTAAAATAAAACTGGGAGATGATCATATTCTCTGTGCGGGTGAAATATTATCATTGAATGCAGCAAGTCAGAATGGAAACTATGTGTGGAAATTCAATGGTGCAGTATTGACCAATGACACTCTTGCCCAGCTGACTGTTCAATCGCCGGGAGGTCAGTATATTATTATTGTTACAGTTCCCGGATGCGGTACATATTCTGATACGGCGAATATTACTTTTTCTACTCTTCCCGCTCCGCCCTTTTCATTGGGGCCGGATACTTTATTATGCCCTAAACAAATTTATCCATTGACTGCATCAGTTGCCGGGGCAACTGCATATAACTGGAGTACCGGATCAAGAGATAGTACAATACAAATTAATAGCGAGGGCGAATATTGGGCATTCGTTACCGTTAGTGGCCAGTGTGAAGTGGTGGATACAGTAGATGTGACATATCGTGGAGATAAAAATCTCGATTTTCATGATACTGCAATCTGCAAGGGAAGCACTTTGGTGTTGAATGCAGATTTTGGTACAGGAACTTATAACTGGGTAGCAGATCCGCCGCAGAGAAATGATCAGAACCAGACTGGACAATCGACTTATTATGTATATGAACCGGGATTATACAAAGTAATTGCTTCCGTTGGTAATTGTGTGTATACAGACAGCCTGCATGTTGCTTTTAATGACAGTCTCGAAGTGGATATTGGCAGGGATACTTCATTATGTATTGGTGAAGAATATATACTTCATGCAAAAACAAATGCGAATATATACAGCTGGCAGGATGGAAGCACGGCACAAAATTATCAGGTTACTTCAGCAGGAACTTATACCCTGGTTGCCCAGAATGGATGTGGAATGGATACAGTGAGCGTGAAAATTGACCTGAGGCATTGTGAATGTGAACTTACCATGCCGAATGCCTTTACGCCAAATGGGGATGGATTGAATGAAACTTTCAGACCCCTTCATCCGTGTAAGATGAGTGATTTTATGCTGAAGATATTTGACCGTTATGGCGAATTAGTTTTTGAATCTGCAGATCCTTCCGTAGGATGGAATGGAACATTCAGAGGAATGAAGGAAGATAATGGTACCTATGTATGGGTTGCCAGTTATACAAATACAGATACCGGACAAAAAAGAATTAAGAAAGGATTTGTTGTGCTGATAAGATAGTGAATAAATGTGAAAATGTGGAGATATGAAAATGTGGAAATGTGAAGAGAAGCTCAAACTGCATTCGTTAAATTTTCACATTTCCACATTCGTCCTAAAACCATCCGGTTTTTTTACTGCTGCTTCTTCCTCCCAATCCTAATGCGCCTAATAAGCTTCGGGTAATTACATTCGCTGCAGTTCTCTCTACCTGTCTCGCTGCGCCGCTGTTTAGAATTTTATCAAGTGTGGAGGGCTGTGGTTTGCCTCCTGTCTGTTGCTGGGTACTGCCTCCATTTTTATTGGCTGCTTCCTGCAATTTCGCAGTGAGGATTTCATAAGCACTTTCGTTGTCAATTGTCTGGTTGTATTTAGCAACAATTTTTGATTTTGCAAGGACTGCATCAATTTCTGCAGGACTAAGGATATCCATCCGGCTGCGTGGCGGACACATCATGCAATGGACAAGAGGAGTCGGAACACCTTTTTCATCGAGCATTGTAACCAGCGCTTCACCAATCCCCAGTTGTGTAATAATATCTTCTGTTTTATAAAAACTTGTTTCTGGATAATTCTCTGCTGTTTGTTTGATGGCCTTTCTATCAACGGCTGTAAAAGCTCTCAATGCATGTTGTACTTTAAGTCCTAACTGCGCTAATACGCTGGCAGGAACGTCCATCGGATTTTGCGTGCAGAAAAATATCCCGATTCCTTTCGACCGGATCAATTTTACAATTGTTTCAATCTGCTTTAATAAGGCATCGCTCGCTTCCTGGAAAACAAGATGTGCTTCGTCTATAAACATCACCAGTTTTGGTTTGTCGATATCACCTTCTTCGGGGCAGGATGCATACAATTCAGCAAGCATCTGCAGCATGAAGGTGGAAAATAATTTCGGCCGGTCCTGCAGATCCGTTACCCGCAAAACATTCACCATTCCCTTTCCGTCATCACTGATACGCATCAGATCACTGACCTCAAAACTTTTTTCTCCGAAAAAAACATCGGCTCCCTGTTGTTGCAATTCTACTACTTTACGAAGAATTGTACCGGTAGAAGTAGTCGCCACTTTTCCATAAGCTTTTTCGATATCGGCCTTTCCCTGGTCACTGATGTATTGAAGAACTTTGATAAAATCTTTGAGGTCGAGCAACGGAAGTTTGTTGTCGTCACAATATTTGAAGATCATGGCCACCAATCCTTCCTGCACATCATTCAGGTCCAGTATTTTTGAAAGAAGTACAGGACCGAATTCACTAACGGTAGCCCTTAAACGTACTCCTTTTTCATTGCTCAATGTTAAAAATTCTACGGGGCAGGCCTCAGGCTTATATTGAATCCCTATTTTATCACAACGGTCTTTGATTTTATCATTTGCAACACCGGCAGCAGCGATCCCGCTCAGATCGCCTTTGATATCCATCAGCAGCACGGGTATACTGGCATCGCTCAGCGCCTCGCTGATCATTTGCAGGGTTTTTGTTTTGCCTGTTCCCGTGGCTCCGGCTATCAGGCCGTGGCGGTTCATTGTTTTAAGAGGCAGGTTGATATCCGCGCCGCTGACGGGATTTCCATCCAATACTCCGATACCTATTTTTACAGATTCTCCTTTAAAGCTATATCCATCTTTAATAGCCTGAAGAAATTTTGACTGATCTCCCATAAGAAAAAGTTTGAAAGAAAGTTACACAAAATAAGAACGACAGAAACGACGGCCCTTGAAGATATTTATTTAAAACGGCCATCGGTCAACGCTGATCCGTCATCGTCATATCACACCTTCTCCTGCAATAATTGCTTCACTAAATTTTCCAGTTCCTTAATTCTTTTTTCGAGCTCGGGAAGTTTGCGGCTTATGGCCTGGCTTCGTAACGCACTTGTATATTCGAAAGCTGGTGATCCTGTAACTGCTGTATTCGGAACTTTAATGGATTTGCTTACCCCGCTTTGTGCATTGATCTTGCTTCCGTCTGCTATCTGAAGATGTCCCACAATACCTGCCTGCCCCCCGATCAAGACGTTATTGCCGATCTTGGTACTGCCACTCACTCCGGCCTGTGCTGCAATCACTGTATTATGGCCTACTTCAACATTATGGGCTACCTGTATGAGATTATCGAGTTTGGCACCTGATTTAATAACTGTTGAACCGATCGTGGCGCGGTCAATCGTTGCATTGGCACCAATTTCAACATTGTCTTCAATCACAACATTTCCCATTTGCGGCACTTTTTTAAAACTGCCATCAGCCTGGGGTGCGAATCCAAATCCATCACTCCCGATCACAGTACCCGCATGGATCACTACATTTTTACCAATCACACAATGATGATAAATTTTTACTCCCGGAAGCAAAATGGAATTGTCATTCACTATAACGTTATCACCTAAAAAAACCTGAGGATGTATTTTTACATGATTACCGATGACCACATTCTCTCCGATATAAGCAAAAGCGCCTATGAATATTTTCTCACCCAGCTTTGCAGTTTTTGAAATATAAGATGGCTCCTGAATCCCGGCCAGTTGCTGCGAAAGAATTTCCTGGTATTTGGAAAGCAGGGCCGCAAAAGCGGAATAGGCATCAGCAACACGAATTAATGTTGGCGATACTGCCTGCTTAAGATCCTGAGATTCATTTACAATAACAATAGATGCCTGAGTGGAGTAGAGAAATTCTTCATACCTGGGATTGGCAAGAAAGGATAATTGTCCGGCAACCGCTTCTTCGATTTTCCCAAATGAAGAGACCGATACCTCCGGATTCCCTTCGATCTTTCCATTGATCATTAATGCTATTTGAGAAGCTGAAAATTGCATAATGGATGATAGTTTGTGGACCATTGACCATCGTCTATAATTTATGGTCCATAGTCTCCCAAAAGCAAATATAAAATTTTTTCACCGGGCTGGATAATGCCTGATGAATAAGTGCATTATCTACCTGTGAGATATCTTTAACGGTTCCGTCTTTGAAGAGAATCTGAATTCGCTCATCCGATGGATCATAGGTAGTATTGGTTGTTTCGCCGGAAAATACGAGATAAGATGCTTCATCTTCCGTAATATTCAGTTGCTTCGAAATCCTGCTGCGTAAATCCTGAATCATTATTTCGTCAAAAGGACCAGTTTGCAATTTTACTTTTAGTAAACGACGATTGATCAGGGATTCACATAAAGACGAGAGCACTATATCTTTATTGAACATCCATTTTTTGACAGCACCCATTACATCATAATCATCCAGCAGGCAAAATTTATTGAGAATGAGCTCAGGATTTGAGGAGTTATTGACTAAAAAAAACTCCAATATCTCAGAAGATGAATCCAATCTTGTACCTCTTGCAATAAGTTCCTTTGCTCTCTGTATAATCTTCACAAGCATTTTTTCTGCTCCCAATACTGTTTTATGTAAATATACCTGCCAGTACATCAGCCTTCTTGCAACTAAGAATTTTTCAATAGAATAAATTGCTTTTTCTTCCACCACCAATTCACCTTTGTGGACGGTAAGCATTTTAATAATGCGATCGTAACCAATAACACCTTCCGATACTCCGGTAAAAAAACTATCCCTGTTCAGATAATCCATACGGTCCACATCCAATTGTCCGGATATAAGCTGGAATAAGAATTTTTTTGGATATTGATTCGTAAAGATTTCAATAGCCATTTTCAACTGTCCGCCCAATTCTTTGTTCAGTTTGAGCATGATTAAAATGGATATTTCCTCATGAGAAAGACTTTTGATCAATATATTTTCAAGAGCATGTGAATATGGACCATGACCGATATCGTGCAGAAGGATCGCGATTTTGGTGCTGATTTCTTCTTCCGGACTAATATCGATTCCTTTATTTTTTAAAACTGTCAGCGCATTACTCATCAAATGATATGCGCCCAGTGAATGATGTAATCTCGTATGTACGGCTCCCGGATACACAAGATGAGCAAATGCCATTTGATGGATCCTGCGTAAACGCTGGTAATAAGGATGGGCAATGATTTCCAACAACAGGGGATGATCGATGGTAATAAAACCATACACAGGATCGTTAATTATTTTACCTGATGAAGCGGCCATTGCAGTTTATAAATTTGTTAAAACAACACAAAAGAGGCAGCAAATCTACAAATGCAGGATGGATAAATTAAATTTGAATTTCTGAAAGATGGTTACCGAATTTGTAGAATTAGTTTTAGCTACGGAAATTTGGAGATATAACTCCCCGTCTCTGCGACTCCGCGGTTATATTTTTTGATTCACTAAAATTTCAAATTACAAGTATTCGAACATGGCTTTAGCAAAAATTCTCTGGGTCGACGATGAAATTGAAAGTTTGCAGTCGCAAATTTTGTTTCTGAAAAATAAAGGATATGAAGTTATCTCTACGACAAATGGTTTTGATGCGATCGAATTAGTGAAAGTTGAGCCCATTGATGTGGTTTTGTTGGACGAAACCATGCCTGGCATTACAGGTTTGGAGACTCTTGCTAAAATCAAAGAAACAAATCAGCAGATTCCGGTAGTGCTGATCACAAAAAATGAAACAGAGAACCTGATGGATGAAGCGATCGGCAGCCAGATTACAGATTATATTATAAAACCAGTGAACCCGAACCAGGTTTTATTGAGTTTGAAAAAAATAATTGATAACAAACGGCTCGTCGCTGAAAAAACGACCACTGCCTATCAGCAACAGTTTCGTGATTTATTCATGGCGCTCAACGATAATCCAGATTACAATGGATGGATGGATATCTACAAAAAATTAGTTTTTTGGGAACTCGAAATGGAAAAGAGCGACAGCCCTGAAATGAGGGAAATTCTGCAGTCTCAAAAACAGGAAGCAAATAATGAGTTTTTTAAATTCATATCTAAGAATTATTCAAAATGGATCAGTTCGAGATCGACAGAATCACCTGTTTTATCTCACACACTTTTTCAATTCAAAGTATTTCCGCATGTTGAAAAGGGAGTTCCCTTGTTCTTCGTATTGATAGATAATCTGCGTTTTGATCAGTGGAAAGCGATTCAACCGGTATTTGCAGAGAATTTTCGCATAGTGAATGAAGATACTTTTTATAGTATTTTGCCTACGGCTACACAATACTGCCGCAACGCTGTATTTGCAGGAGCACTCCCCGTAGATATCGAAAAGCAATTTCCCAATCAATGGAAAAATGATGATGAAGAAGGAGGAAAGAACCTGCATGAAGAGGAGTTCTTTCGTGCCCAGCTAAAAAGACTCAAAAAAGATCATCTTCGGTTTTCTTATATTAAGGTGCTCAATCACCAGGCTGGTCAGGACCTTGTAAATAATATTCATAATTTGCTGAACAACGATTTGAATATTATCGTATACAATTTCGTTGACATGTTGAGTCATGCCCGTACAGAAATGGAAGTATTAAAAGAGCTGGCAAGTGATGAAACCAGTTACAGGAGTATTACTGCAAGCTGGTTTGAACATTCCCCATTGAATCAGGCGCTGAAGAAGATTGCGGACAAAAAAATAAACCTGGTATTAGCTACTGACCATGGAAGTGTTCGTGTGAAAACACCTTATAAGGTCATCGGCGACAAACAAACAACTACTAACCTGCGATATAAGCATGGTCGTAATCTCAATTACGAAGCAAAAGATGTGCTTGCATTTCGTGATCCCCGCGAAGCCGGTCTGCCGGTTCCGACTGTAAATTCTTCATTCATATTTGCGCGTGGGGATGGTTTCTTGTGCTATCCCAATAACTACAATTACTACGCTAATTATTATCGGAATACTTTCCAGCATGGGGGCGTCAGCATGGAGGAAATGATAGTGCCAGTGATTAAAATGTCAAGTAAATCCGTTAATCCCTGATTGAAATACGATTCATATTTACTGTGGATAAAATAGAAGAATCAAAACTTTAATAAGCGAGCCGATATATTAATTTCGCATTAATAATGTTTTATAGCACGATCCATGAAGTATACACAAGCCACATTAGAAAAAATAGAAAAATTATTAGCTGAAACAGAATATATCATCCGGTATGAACGCGGAACTTTTCAGAGCGGATACTGTATTCTTGAACAAAAGAAAGTTATAGTGCTGAACAAATTTCTACCTGTCGAAGGACGAATCAATACCCTGATTGATATTATTC
>Ga0335082_10003360_pt1 | contig 17383 bp, 16 predicted proteins | sample Lox_Sample_41_FD_206718 | JGI IMG/M metagenome (GOLD analysis project Ga0335082, IMG submission 206718) | Soil microbial communities from Loxahatchee National Wildlife Refuge, Florida, United States - Lox_Sample_4.1 | ecosystem: Environmental > Terrestrial > Soil > Wetlands | place: USA... | reverse complement strand
GACCGCGTCGCGTGCGGTCACGACGATCACTGGCACGTACTGCTCGGCCTTGCGCAGGCGGCGCAGCAGCTCGAAGCCGTCGATACCGGGGAGCCCGACGTCGAGGACGACGAGATCGAAGGTCTCGTGCTCGACGGCGAGCTGCGCGCGCTCGGCGCTGTCGACCCAGTCGACCGCGTAGCCCGACTGCCGGAGGCTGCGGGCGAGGCCGTCGGCGAGCATCGCGTCGTCTTCGACGATGAGGAGGCGCATGGAGGTCCGATGTTAGTCCCGGCGCGCGAGATCGGCTACGCTCCGGAAATGCTCGCGCTCGGCATCGCAATCGTGCGGAGCAAGGGGATACGACCCCCTTGCAAATCCCTCAAGTCGGACCTTGGCCGAAATGCTCGTCCTCGGAATTGAAACCTCCTGCGACGAAACCGGGATCGCGGTGTACGACACCGTGCGCGGCCTGCTCGCCCAGGAGGTGCACACCCAGGCCGCGATGCACGCCGACTACGGCGGCGTCGTGCCGGAGCTCGCCTCGCGCGACCACATCCGACGGACGCTGCCGCTCGTCGAGTGCGTGCTCGCGCGCGCCGGCGTGGGGCTCGCGGACCTCGACGCGGTCGCCTATACCGAAGGCCCCGGGCTTGCCGGGGCGCTGCTCGTCGGCGCGAGCATCGCCGCGTCGCTCGCCTACGGGCTCGGGGTACCGGCGATCGGCATCCATCACCTCGAGGGCCACCTCCTCTCGCCGCTGCTGTCGGCGCGTCCGCCCGCGTTCCCGTTCGTCGCCCTCCTCGTATCGGGCGGACACACGCAGCTGATGCGCGTCGAGGGCGTCGGAGCCTACGCGCTCCTCGGCGAGACGGCGGACGACGCCGCGGGCGAGGCGTTCGACAAGACCGCGCAGCTGCTCGGCCTCGGCTACCCGGGCGGCCCCGCGCTCGCCGCGCTGGCCGATCGCGGGCGCCCCGGCCGGTTCAAGCTGCCGCGGCCGGTCATCGCGAGCGGCGATCTCGACTTCAGCTTCTCCGGGCTGAAAACCGCGGTCGCGACGGTGGTGCGGGGCCGCGCGCTCGACGATGCGGCACGGGCCGACCTCGCGGCGGAGTTCCAGGAAGCGATCGTCGACGTGCTCGTCGCGAAGTCCCGCGCGGCGCTCGCGACCACCGGGGAGCGCCGGCTCGTGGTCGCCGGCGGCGTCGGCGCCAACCGGCGCCTGCGCGAGCGGCTCGATGCGGCAGCGCGCGCGGACGGCTTCGAGACGTTCTACCCGGAGCTCGATCTTTGCACCGACAACGGCGCGATGATCGCGCTCGCGGGTGCGCTGCGGCTCGCCGCACCGTCGGCCGGAAGGCGCGGCTACGCCTTCACCGTGCGGCCGCGCTGGGACCTTGCCGACCTCCCGCCCGCCTAGCCCCCGGGGGCAGGCGCCTTCTCCTTCTTCTCGCCGAGCCGGCCTTCGGTGCCGGCGAGGAGCTTGCGGATGTTCTCCGCATGCCGCCAGACGAGCAGCGCCGAGATCACGAGCACCGCGCCAGCGTACGCGTTGAAGCCGAGCACGAGCGCGGTCGCGAACGGCGCGAACACCGCCGCGACGAGCGCGGCGAGCGACGAGTAGCGGAAGAAGAAGACGATGACGAGCCAGGTGACGAGTGTCCCGAGGCCGATGCGCCAGTCGATCGCGAACAGCACACCGGCGGCGGTCGCCACGCCCTTCCCGCCCCTGAAGCGGAAGAACACCGGGAAGAGATGCCCGACGAACACCGCGAGCGCCACCGCGGCGATCCCGGTGTCGTCGACGCCGAAGTGCCAGGCGAACCGCTGCGCGAGGAACACCGCGAGCCAGCCTTTCACGCCGTCGCCGACGAGCGTGAGCAGCGCGGCAAGCTTGTTGCCGGTGCGCAGCACGTTCGTCGCGCCGGGGTTGCCCGAACCGTAACTGTGCGGGTCGGGCAGCCCGAGCGCCTTGCTCACGATCACCGCGAACGACAGCGAGCCGATGAGGTAACCGATTAGAATGAACGCCGCCGTCGCCATCGCGCGCAAGTTTACCTCACGCCCTCTCCCCTACCGATGAACCAGCTGTTCCTGCGCGATGTGCGGCTCGAGGCCAAGGTCGGCATCTACAAGCGCGAGCGCGGCACGACGCAGCCGATCGCCCTCGACCTCGAGATCGCGCTGCCGAACGATCGGGTGTTCACGAGCGGCAAGGTGGCCGACACGATCGACTACGCGGTGCTCGTCGCCCGGATCCGCGAGGAGCTCGACGCGCGCCGCTTCGGCCTGGTCGAGGAGCTGGCCGCGTTCGTGGCGAACCTCGTGCTCGAGGAGTTCGGCGCGCCGCGCGTGCGCGTCAGCGTCGCGAAGCTCGGCATCCTAAAGGACGTCGGTCGGGTCGGGATCACAATCGAGCGCTCGCGCGGGTAGCGCGCGAACCTTCAGTCCTCCAGACCGACCTCGACGAGCTTCGGCGCGAGCAGGCGCACGAGCTCGCGCGGATCGATGCCGACGAGATAGCCGCGGCGGCCACCGTTGACGTAGATCCGCGGGAGATCGAGCACGCTCCTCTCCACGAATACCGGCATCCTCTTTCGCGTCGCGAACGGCGAGGTGCCGCCGATCGGGTAGCCGGAGTGGCGCTGCGCCACTTCGGGTGCGCACGGCTCGACGCGCTTCACGCCGATCTGGCGCGCGAGATTCTTGGTCGACACCGTGCGGTCGCCGTGCATCAGCACGACGAGCGGGCGTTTCGCCTCGTCTTCCATGATCAGCGTCTTGACGACCGCACGCTCGTCGAATCCCAGCGCCTCGGCGCCCGCGCGCGTGCCACCGTGCTCGACGTACTCGAACACGTGCTCGGTGTAGGCGACGCGATGCTCCTTGAGGAAGGCCGTCGCCGGCGTTTCGGAGACGCGCGCGTTCTTCGTCAAGGCCGTCAGCCCCGCGGATGGTGCTTCGCGTGCAGCGCCTTGAGCCGCTCCCGGGCCACGTGGGTGTAGATCTGCGTGGTGGAGATGTCGGCGTGGCCGAGGAGCAGCTGCACGACGCGCAGGTCCGCGCCGTGGTTCAGAAGGTGCGTCGCGAACGCGTGGCGCAGCGTGTGCGGCGACAGCGTCTTGCCCGGGATCGCCCGCGCACCGTAGCGCTTGATGAGCTGCCAGAACGCCTGCCGCGTCATCCCGGCGCCGCGCTGGGTCACGAACACCGCCTCGGCGGTCCGGCCCTTGAGGATCGCGCCCCGCGCCTCGCGCTGGTAGCGGACGAGCCACGCGGCCGCCTCCTCGCCGAGTGGCACGAGCCGCTCCTTCGCGCCCTTCCCGAACACGCGCACCACGCCCATGTCGAGGCTCACCTCGCCCGGCTTCAGCCGCACGAGCTCCGAGACCCGCAAGCCGGTCGCGTAGAGGAGCTCGAGCATCGCGCGGTCGCGCAGGCCGAGCGGTGCGGCGACGTCCGGCGCATCGAGGAGCTCTTCGACGTCGGCCTCGGTAAGCGTCTTCGGAAAGCGCGGCGGGCGCTTCGGCGGCTCGAGCTTGAGCGTCGGGTCGGCGGCGATCCGGTGCTCCCGCACGAGGAACTGGTAGAAACGCTTGAGGCTCGAGGCGACCCGCGCCTGGGTGCTCGCGCGCGGACGGTGCCGGTCCCGGTGACGATGGGCGAAATAGCCGAGCACGTCGGTCTCGCTTGCCGCCCCGAGCGCCCCGCCCTGGCCCGCGAGCCAGACGCCGAACAGGCGAAGATCGCGGCGGTACGACTCGAGCGTGTTCTTCGCCAGCCCGTCCTCGAGCCAGAGGTGGTCGCAGAACTCGTCGAGGAGCGCGGCGTCGCGCTCTTTCATGCGCGGAGCCGTATCCCCTCGTGGGCGAGCAGCCACCGCTTGATCGCGATGTGGAAACCGTCGTCGTTCCGCGCGAAGCCGCCGATGCCGCCGGAGGCGATCACGCGGTGGCACGGGATCGCGAGCGGGAAGTAGTTCGCGCCGCACGCCTGGCCGACCGCGCGCGGGCCCGACCGGATGTCCTTCGCCACCTCGCCGTAGCTGCGCACGCGCCCGGACGGGATCTCCGCGATCTTCTCCCAGACGCGCCGCTGGTAGCGGGTGCCGACCGGCTTGAGCGGCAGCGCGAAACCCTGCGACGGATCGTCGAGGTAGCGGTGGATCTGGTCGCACGCCTCGCGCGCCAGCCGGTTCTTCGGGGCGACCCGGGAGACGCCGGGCGGGAGGTAGAGGATCTCCGCGACGCACTCGTCCTCCGTGCCGAGCGCCTCGGTGCGGATGCCGACGGCGCCGAACGGCGTCGGCATCACCGCGTCGAAGCGCCGCAGCTCGGCGTCCGGCACGAGCCTGCCGCGCGTGGCCTGATGCTCCATGGTGCGGATTCTATCTAGTCTGATTGGACGTGCAGGACGCCGTCGACGCAGGTGACGGCGCCGCCGCCGATCCACACCCGATGCGTCGCCGCGTCGTCGACGCGGACGCTGACATAGCCGTCTCGGCCAAGCTCGCGGCCCTGGCTCGCGACGTACCGCCCGCGGTCGCCGAGCTGCGCGCCGGCGTGCTGGAGCCAGGCGCCGACGGCGGCGTTTCCGCTGCCGCAGACGGGATCCTCGGGGATGCCGTCGCCGGGCGCGAAGCTTCGCACGACGGCGTCGTGGTCGCCCGCGCGCGCCGGTGCGAACGCGGTGATGCCGGTGGCGCCGAGCTTGCGGCTCACCGCGGCCACCGCCGCCATGTCCGGTGCGAGTGCGCGGACTGCGGCCGCGTCGGCGAGCATCAGCGTAAGCCAGCGCGGCCCGATCGCGACGATCTGTCCGGCCGAGCCTGGGGCGAGGCGTGCGCCGAGCGCGCGCTCGACCTCGCCGACGGCATCCGCGCGCAGCGGTTCGAGTGCTGCAGGCGGTGCCTCGACCGAGATCCGCCGCTCGGTGCCCGTGCCCGCGACCGAGAGGCGGAGCACGCCGGCCGCACATTCCTGCCGCAGCTCCGGCCTGGCGGCGACGAGACCGGCCTCGAGCACCGCGTGGGCACTGCCGACGGTCGGATGGCCGGCGAACGGCAGCTCGGCGCGCGGCGTGAAGATCCGCAGGCGGTAATCCGCGCCCGCGGCGGTCGGGCGAAGCACGAAGGTGGTCTCGGAGAGGTTCGTCCACGCGGCGACGCGCTGCATCGTGGCCGTGTCGAGCCCGTCGCCGTCGAGGATGACCGCGACCGGATTCCCGAAGAAGGGCCGGGTGGTGAAGACGTCGACCTGCTTGAAGCGCAGCGCGGGCACGGTTGCCCCCCGAACGGACGATGTCTCAGCGTACCAGCGCCGGGCCGGAACCGCCGGCCGTGCCGTTCCGGGCTGCTATACTTGCGGGTTTCTTGTGCAGCGCAGCACCATGCCCCGGCCTATCCGCAACATCGCGATCATCGCCCACGTCGACCACGGCAAGACGACGCTCGTCGACCGCCTCCTGCAGCAGGCCGGCACCTTCGCCGCGCACGAGCGCCCGCCCGAGCGGGTCATGGACTCGAACGACCTCGAGCGCGAGCGCGGGATCACCATCTTTGCCAAGAACTGCGCGATCGACTACGCGGGCGTCCACATCAACATCGTCGACACGCCCGGCCACGCCGATTTCGGCGGCGAGGTCGAGCGCGTCCTTGGCATGGTCGACGGGGTGCTGCTCCTCGTCGACGCGGTCGAGGGCCCGATGCCGCAGACGCGCTTCGTCACGCGCAAGGCGCTCGCGCTCGGTCTCAAGCCGATCGTGGTCGTGAACAAGGTCGACCGGCCGGGCGCGCGTCCCGAATGGGTCGTCAACCGGACATTCGATCTCTTCGACAAGCTCGGCGCGCACGAGGACCAGCTCGACTTCCCGGTCGTATACGCGTCCGCGCTGCAGGGCTGGGCGTCGCTCGACCCGGACACGCGGGGCGACGATCTGCGCCCGCTTTTCCAGACGATCCTCGAGAAGGTCCCGGCGCCAAAGGACGACGACGTCGACGGCACGCTCCAGCTGCAGCTGCACGCGCTCGACTACTCGAGCTACGTGGGGCGGATCGGCGTCGGCAAGATGCGGCGCGGCCGGCTCGCGCCGGCCCAGGAAGTCGCGGTGATGCTCGGCGACAAGCTGCTCGGGAAGGCGAAGGTGAACCAGGTGCTCGGGTTCTCCGGGCTCGAAAGAGTGCCGCTCGCGGAGGCGCTCGCCGGCGACATCGTGCTCGTCACCGGCATCGAGAGCCTCACGATCGGCGCGACGATCGCCGACGCCGACCGCCCGGAAGGGCGGCCGCCGCTCAAGGTGGACGAGCCGACGCTGACGATGCAGGTCGTCGTCAACACTTCGCCGCTCGCGGGGACCGAGGGCAAGTACGTCACCAGCCGCAACCTGCGCGAGCGCCTGCAGCGTGAGCTGCTCACCAACATGGCGCTGCGCGTCGAGGACTCCGGCGACACCGACGTCTTCGTCGTGCACGGCCGCGGCGAGCTGCATCTCACCATCCTGGTCGAGAACATGCGCCGCGAAGGCTACGAGCTTGCGGTCGGCCGGCCGAAGGTCATCAACCGGACCATCGACGGCGTGGTGTGCGAACCGTACGAGGCGCTGACCGTCGACGTCGAGGACGCGCACCAGGGCGCGGTGATGGAGGCGCTCGGCGGGCGCCGTGGCGATCTCCTCGACATGCAGCCCGACGGCCGCGGCCGCGTGCGGATCGACTACCGCATTCCCGCGCGCGGGCTGATCGGTTTCCAGAACGAGTTCATGAACCTGACGCGCGGGACCGGGATCATGACCCACGTGTTCGACGAGTACGGTCCGGTGAAGGGTGAGATCCCCGGCCGCCGCAACGGCGTGCTCGTCTCGCAGGAGACCGGCGAGGCGGTCGCCTTCGCGCTCTTCAACCTGCAGGAGCGCGGGCGTCTCTTCGTGTCGCCCGGCGAGAAGATCTACGAAGGCATGATCGTCGGCATCAACAGTCGCGACAACGACCTGACGGTGAATCCGCTCAAGGCGAAGAAGCTCACCAACGTCCGCGCCGCGGGCAAGGACGACAACGTGCTCCTCACGCCGCCGATCAAGCTCACGCTCGAGTACGCGGTCGAGTTCATCGCCGACGACGAGCTGGTGGAGGTGACGCCGCAGTCGATCCGCATCCGCAAGCGCTTCCTGAAGGCGCACGAGCGCAAGCGCGCCGAGAAGACCGTCGAGCCGGTCTGAGTGCTCCCGCGCGGCTTATGCCGCGCGCTTGAACGCCGCGACCCAGGGCTACCGGCCCGCCGCCGCGGTCCGCCCGCGCCGCATGAACTGTAGAGCCACCGCCACTCCGAGCAGGAGGATGCCGATTGCGTCGAACAGCGCCTTCGGATAGACGAGCAGCAGCCCCGCGACGAGAAGCATCAGCCGCTCCGCGGCGTTCGTCTTCCTGAGCAACCAACCCTCCGCCGCCCCCGCGAGCGCGACGAGCGCGATCGAGGCGAGGACGGTGACCCAGACGATGTCCCACCACGTGCCGCCCTTCGGGATCACGAGCAGGATGCCGACGCCTAGGGGATCGAGCACGAAAACGAACGGCACGACGAACGCCGGCAGCGTGTACTTCCACGACTGCAGCGTCGTCTTGTACGGGTCGCCGCCGGTGATCGCGGCGGCGGCGAACGGCGACAGCGCGGTCGGCGGCGAGACCTCCGACAGCACCGCGTAGTAGAAGATGAACATGTGCGCGGCGAAATCGGGCACGCCGAGCCGGATCAGTGCCGGCGCGGCGATCACCGCGCAGATGATGTAGCTCGCAGTCACCGGCACCGCGAGCCCCACGACCCACACGATGAGCGCGGTGTAGATCGCCGTCAGGACGAGGCTGCCGCCGGCGTACCCGATCACGATCTCGGCAAACTTCAGGCCGAGCCCGGTGAGCGTCACCACGCCGACGATGAGGCCCGCCGCGGCGCAGGTCGCACCGACGGCCAGCATGCCGACCGAGCCGGCCTCGAGCGCCTTCGTAAGCTTGGAACGCAGCAGCATGTCCTGCCACCACCCGGCCGGCCGCTTTACGAACGCCGCGAGATCGAGCAGCGCGCAGTCGCGGTTGAGGAAGCTGGTGAAAAACGCAACCACCGTCGCCCAGAACACTGCGCCGATCGGCGAGAAGCCGAGCAGCATGAAAATGATGATCGCGACCAGCGACAGGAAGTGGAAGCCGGTCGTCCGCGTCAGCTGCCACACGCCCGGGCGCACGCCGAAGTCCACCGGCCGCATGCCGTACTTCCGCGCGTCGATCTCGACCATCAGCAGGAGCGACAGGTAATAGAGGCAGGTTGGGATCGCCGCCATCTTGATGACGTCGAGATACGAGATCTTGAGGAACTCGGCGATCAGGAACGCCGCGGCGCCGAGCACCGGCGGCGACAGGATCGCGCCGAGCCCGCCCGCGGCGAGGAGGCCGCCCGCGGCGTTCTTCTCGTAGCCCGCCTTCGCGAGCATCGGATAGGCGACGGTGCCGAGCGTCACGGTCGTCGCGACGCCTGAGCCCGACGGCCCGCCGAGCAGGAACGACGAGAGGACGATCGTCCGGCCGGCGCCGGTCGGCTTACCACCGAGCGCGGCAAAGGAGAAATCGAGGAAGAACTGGCCGGCGCCCGAGAACTGCAGGAATGCGCCGTAGATCGTGAACAGGATGATGAGCGACGAGGACACGTCGACCGCGGTCCCGAAGATGCCCTCGAGCGTCATGTACATCACACCGACGAGCCGGCCGACGTCGTAGCCGCGGTGGCGCCACGGATCCGGGAGATACGGCCCGAGCATCGCGTACGCGAGGAAGAGCAGCACCACGGCCGGCATGATCCAGCCGGTCGAGCGCCGCGCCGCCTCGAGCACGAGCACGATGAGCGCGATGCCCATCACCATGTCGAGCGTGTTCGGTGCGGTGCTCCGGTCGAGGAAGTCGTCGCCGCCGTAGATCGCGTAGAGGATCGTTGCGACGCCGAGGACCGCGAGGCCGAGGTCAATCCAGCTGAACCGGTTGCGGAACCGCTTCGTGACCGGGAAGAGCAGGAGGACGAGGAACAGTACGAAGCCGACGTGCGCGTAGCGCAGCGTGGTGGTCGTGATCACCCCATACGCCGCGTACAGGTGGAAGAGCGACATCGCGACCGCGGTCGCGGTGAGGAACGCGCCCCACGCGCCGCCGAAGCGGTGAGTCGCGCCCTCCTCGGCCTCGACGAACTCCTCGGCCTTCCTCAGGCTCTCTTCGGTGACGACCGGTTCTGTCGCCGGTTTCGCCGCTGCATCCGCCATGGGCCCTCCTCCCGTGGAGCGCTCGAATTATCGGCCGCGGCACGCCAGACAAGAAACCCCGCCGGAGCGGGGCTTCGTCGGGGCAGCGGCGCGGGCCTACTTCAGCTGGACGCCCTTCTCCGCGAAGTACTTGATCGCGCCGGGGTGATACGGGAGCGGCGAGGCCGTGTTCGACTGCGTCTTCAGGTCGAAGCTGGCCGCCTCCTTGTGGACCTGGACCAGCTCCTCCTTCTTGTCGAAGATCGTCTTCACGATGTTGTACGCGACCTGGTCCGGCATGTCCGCGCGAGCGATAATGAGGTTCCACACCGTGGCGACCTGGCTCGGCGCGTCCTGGCCGGGATAGGACTTCGCCGGGATCGTGTCCTTCACGTATAGCGGCCCGTACTTCTTGTTCATGCCATCGACCGCGTCGGCGTGGTCGACGAGCTTCAGCTTCGTGCCCGGCGTCGCACCGAGATCGGTCACCGCCGAGGTCGGAATTCCCCCGACCCAGAAATACGCGTCGAGCTTCTTGTCCTTGATCGCATCCGACGACTTGCCCGGATCGAGCCGCTCGCGGCGGATGTCCTTCGTGGGGTCGAGCCCGAAGGCCTCGAGCACGCGGAACGCCATCAGCTCGGTCGCGCTGTTCGGCGCGCCGGTCGAGACGCGCTTGCCCTTGAGGTCGGCGAACTTGACGATGCCGGTCCCCTCCACCGTGACCACGTGCATCCGGTTCGGGTAGGCGACCATGAGCGTGCGCAGCGGCACGGCGCCGCCCGAGAACTTGCCCTCGCCGCGGAGCCCGTCCCACGCCGCGTCCGCCATCGAGAACGCGAGGTCGGATTTCTTCTGGCCCATGAGCTGAATGTTCGCGACCGAGCCGGCGGTCGCCTCGGCGTTCGCCGCGTAGCCGGGGACGTACTTCGACAGCACGTTGGCGAGCCCGCCGCCGAGGGGGTAGTACACCCCGCCGGTCGGACCGGTCGCGATCGAAATGGTGACCTTGTCCTGCGCCGCCGCGCCCGTGGCGAATCCGATCGCCGCCGCGGCCGCGAGTGCGCGCGCGATGCTCCTCATGCCTGCCTCCGTAATCGTTATGGTCGAAACGCCGGGGGATTGTAGCCGGACGCGCGGGCCTTTAGGCCGTCCGACATAGTGCGTCCGCGGCGCTATTTCGCTAACTTGCCTCCAGATGCCCCGGACGACCGCACCGACGGAAAGCCAACGCCCCATCGTGGTGATCGAGGCCACGCGGCCGGGCGTGCGCTGGTCGCTCCTCATCTGGTCGCTCCCGATCATAGGGCTCGGCGTGTTCTTCTTCGTCGTCGCCGCCTACTGGGGTCTGGTGATGATGGAGCTCGGCTTCCTCGCGAACGCCCCGCTCGACGTGCCCCGCCTCGCGTTCGGGCGGGGGCTCATCCTGTGGGCCGCCACGTCCGTCCTGATGCTCGCCGCGTTCCTGTGGGCATCGGTGATCGGCTGGCGGATCTGGCTCGAGACCTGCGACGCGCTGCCGGCGGAATGGCGCCAGCCGATCAGCGTGCTCCAGCTCGGCGTCTACGTCCTCGCGCTCGGGCTCGGCTGGCTCGTCAACACGCGCGACGGCACCGGGATCGACGATTACATCCACGCCGCGCTCCAGGCCCTCATGGGCTTCGGTTCGATCCAGCAGCTGCTGCTGCAGACGGACCGTCTCGGTCTGGTCACGATGCGGAGCTCGCTCGAGGTTGCGTTCGCGCTGAACGGCGCCGCCTCGGCGGGCGGGGTGGTCGCGCTCGCGTTCGGCGCCGCAACGCTCGGCCTCAAGTCGCGCACCGCGGACGCGGAATCGCTGTATCTGCTCTTCCAGCGGTTCCAGCTCATGATCTGGTCCGCCGGTGTGTTCCTCGTCCTGCTGGTGCTTCAGCTCCACGCGCTAGTGTCGTGGCCCGAGCAGGTTGCACGCGCGCTGACCGGTCCGTTCGAGCTGATTCCGGATCTGCCGCGGCTCACCGGCGCGCTCGGCGAGCTTGCGAACTCGGCGGCGGCCGGTGCCGGCCTCCTCTTCTCGGGTTTCGCTGCGGTGATCTTCCTGCCGGTCGGTGTGCTGCAGCAGCGGCGGCTGCAGGAGCTGATCGAGGCCGAGATCCGGGCCAACCCGAACTTCGACCGCGACCCGTGGCTCAAGCGCTACGGCTTCGCCGATACGACCCCGTTCGCGTTCTTCCTGAAGACGGCGGGCGTACTGGCGCCGCTCGCGACCGGGTTGCTGACCCAGCTGCTCGGGTCGGTGCCGAAGTGACGCAGCCGCAAGCAGCGGCAGTGACTAGCCCTGGCCGAGCAGGCCGCGCTTGAGGTCGGCGTCGACCGGCTTGTCCCCGAGCCAGATCTTCAGGATCGCGCGGTAGAAGCCCTCGTCGGGGATCGGCTTGCCCTTCGGCGCGCCGTTCACGAGCACGCGGGTGCCCGAGCCGGGCACGAAGTCGAGCGCGACGACCTCGCCGCTCTTCGCCTGCCCGAGCGCGCTCATCACCGCTAGCAGCTCCGCGAGCTCGCCCTTGTAGCGCTCCTGGTCGGCCGGCGGGTTGTTGGCCGCGAAACCTTCGTTCAGCGCGTCGGTCAGTTGCTGCGCCGTCAGCTCGCGCAGCATCGACAGCGACATCCGCTTCGCGCCGCCGAGCGCGAGCACGTCCGCCGCCGCGGTCTTCTTCTCGGGGAGATAGAGCGCCCCCACGTACACCTTCACCAAGAAGCGCGTGCGGATGCCGGCGCCGTTCAGCACGAGCTCCGGCGTGTTCGGCGCAATCTGCAACTTATCGTCGAGCTTCACGCCGGCGACTTCCGCGGCGAGCGCGGCCGACGCGAGGGCGACGCCGATCAGGGCTGCTGCGAGCTTACTCATGGCATTACCCTCCTTCACCGTCGGCGCGAGAGGTCCGGCGCAGCCAGACCTTCGATCGCGACGTTTACACACGCCGGGCGCTGCGACGCGACCGCGCGATCGAGCGCGCCGGCAAGATCCGACGCCCGCGTCACGTGCTCGCCGTGGCCGCCGAGCGCCGCGGCAACAAGATCGTAGCGCGTCGGAAGCAGCTCGCAACCGACCGCACGCTCGGGTCCATACGCTTTGATCTGGATCTGTTGCTCCGCGTTCCACCGTGCATCGTTACCGACGACGGCGATGAACGGCGCCCCGCGTCGTACCGCCGTATCGTACTCGCCCATGTGGAAACCGAACGAGCCATCGCCGGACATCGCGACGACCGGAGCGGCGGGGAACGCGAGCTTCGCCGCCACGGCGAACGGTACGGCGGCACCGATCGCGCCGGCCGGGCCGTTGGTGGTCCGGCGGCGGGCGGTGAGGCACGCCTGTGCCCACTGCCCGAACTCGCCGCCGTCCGAGATCAGCACGGCTTCGTCATGGCGGTCGAGGACTCGCTGTACCGCGCGGCACACCTCCACCGGATGGACCCGGTCCTCGCGAGCGGAGGAGACGGTCGCCCAGGCCGACGGACGATAAGCGATCGCCTCGGCCACCTCGTCGGACCAGGCGCTTTTCGGCCACGCGCGCTTCGCGGCCAGCTCGGCGAGGGCTGCGGCAGCCGCACCGGCGTCGGCGACTGCGCCGAACGCGAGCCGGGTGCCGACCTCCCGCAACGTGCGTTCGAGCATCGCGGGATCGGGGTCGACCTGCACGAAGCGGCAGCCCGGCGCGATCACCGGCGGGCGCCCGAACTTCAGCGTGAAGTCGAGCGGCTTTCCGAGCAGCAGGATGAGATCGGCCTGTGGCAGCACCTCGGCGAGCGCGCCGAGCGCCGGTTCGGCGAGACCGCGCGGGCTGTCCATTCCGGCGAGCGCAACGCGGGTAGCGGTTGCAAGCCGGCTCGCCGCGTCGCGGCCCGGCCCGCGCAACAGCGTCGGCGCGACGAGGATGGCCGGACGCGCCGCGCGCGCGAGCTCGCCGAGCACCGCTTCCGCCGCCGCGGGCGCAAGCGCCGTCGGCGACGCGGCGAACGCGCCTGCATCGGGCAGCGCGGGATCGGCCACGGTTGCGTCGAGCGCGTCCGACGGCAGGCTGAGGTGCACCGGCCCCGGCCGGCCGCTCGCGGCGATGCGCATCGCGCGCGCGACGTCGTGGGCGAGCTCGGACGCCGATTTCACCGCCCACGACGCCTTCGCGAGCGGCGCCGCGAGATCGACCTGGCGCATCTCCTGGAACGCGCCGCGTCCCGTCTCGTCGAGCGGCGAGTGCCCGCTCAGCAGCACGACCGGCGACTCCGAAGCGAGCGCGGTATAGAGCGCCGGCACTGCATTCGCGTGCCCGGGACCGCCGGTCGCGAGCGCGACGCCGACCTCGCCAGTGAACCGCGCCCAGGCGTCGGCCATGTGCACGGCGGCGGCTTCGTGGCGGACGTGGACGAGGTCGAGGCCGGCCGCCGGCGCCGCGTCGAAGATCGACATCACATGGTTGCCGGAGAGCGTGAAGACCCGCTTCACGCCGGCGCGCACCAGCGTCCGCGCGACGACGTCCGCGCCACGGTTCATGCCGCCGCCTTCAGCAGGCTCTCGCCCGGCCGCACGCGGGTGAACTCGACCGGGACGAACTCGAGCGCGAACCCGTCCCCGCGTTGCCGGATGCGTGTGAACGCCGCGGCGGCGGGATCGGCGCTGCGCACAAAGTCCTCGCGGAAGTGCGCGCCGCACGAGTCCTCGCGGGCGAGTGCGGCGTGCGCGATCGCCTTGCTCACCGCGAGCAGGCTGTCGAGGTTGAGCCAGTCGTGCCACGTGAGGTTGAAGGCGCGGGTCGGGTCCGCGAGGCCGGTCCGCGCGAGCTCCGCATGCAACTCGTCGAGCAATCCCAGCGCGCGCCGCAGTCCGGCGCCGTCGCGCAGGATGCCGACGTCGTTCCACATCAGGTCGTAGAGCGCCTCGCGGATCGCGTTGAGGTCGCCGGCCGGCCGGCCGAAGGGTGCGAGCGCCGCCGCGCGCGCGCGCTCGATCGCCTCCGGATCGGGCTCGGAGAGGTCACCGCCCGCAGCGAGCCACGCGGCCGCCGACTCCCCGGCAAGGCCGCCGAAGACCGTGGAGTTCGCAACGCCGTTGCCGCCGAGCCGGTTCGCGCCGTGCACGCCGCCCGTGTCCTCGCCCGCCGCGAAGAGGCCCGCGAGCGCGGTCGTGCAGTCGACGCCGAACTCCACGCCGCCCATCATGTAGTGCGCGGTCGGCACCACCTCGACCCGCCCGCCGGCGAGATCGAACCCGCAGTCGGCGCAGCGCTCGACCATGCCCTTGAACTGCGCGCGGACGTTCTCGGGACCGAGGTGGCCCATCGCGATGTAGAGGCCGCCGTGCGGCGTGGTGCTGCCCTTGCGCATCTCGGTGAACATCGCGCGCGAGACGATGTCGCGCGTCGCCCGTTCGCCGCGCGGGTCGTAGCGCGCCATGAACCGCTCGCCCGCACCGTCAAGGAGATAGCCGCCCGCGCCGCGCAGGCCCTCTTCGATCACGGTGCCAGTCATGCGCGTGTGTGGTCCGGCAAGAAGGCCGGTCGGGTGGAACTGCACCATTTCCATGTCACGGAGCGGCAGCCCCGCGCGGAGCGCCATCGCGAGGCCGTCGCAGACCTTGTCGCCGGAGGGCGTGTGGTACTTGTACATCGTCGGGCCGCCGCCGGTCGCGAGCACGACCGCGCGGGCGCGCGCGAGCACGAATCGGCCCGTCCGCATGTCGACGAGCAGCACGCCCGCGATCCGGTCGCCGCGGCGCGTTCGCACGAGCTCGATCGCACGATGCTCCTCGAGCCGCCGGATGCCGCGGGCCCAGACCTGCTCGGCAAGGCGGTTGATGATCTCGATGCCGGTGAGGTCGCCCTTGTGCACCGTGCGGTCGAAGGTCTGGCCGGCGAACGCCTTCTGGTGGATCGTCCCGTCGGGGTTGCGGTCGAAGAAGCAGCCAAGCTCGTTCTCGAGCTCGTGGATGCGCTCCACCGCGCCGGTCACGAGCTTCCAGGCGAGCTCCTGGTGCGGCAGCCACGCACCGCCTTGGATCGTGTCCATGAAATGACGCTCGACCGAATCGCCGGCGGCGAGCGCGACGTTGTAGCCGCCCTGGACCATGCGCGTGCAGCCGCACTTGCCGAGGAGGCCCTTCACGGCGATCGTGATGTCGAGCCGCGGGTCCGCGGCGTGGGCGTGGAGCGCGGCGAAGAGGCCGGCGCCGCCGGAGCCGAGGATGAGGAGATCGGTCCGGACTTCCTGCAAGCCGCTCACCGATCCTTGACCCCGAGCGACGCGAGCACGGCGTCCCGCTTCGCCCGCGAGCGCGAATCGACCTCCCGGTAGAGGCTGCCGCCATGGCTGTCCATCCCGACGAGCAGCGGGCCGAAGCCCTTGACGCGGAACTTCCAGAGGCTTTCGGGATTGAGATCGTCGAGGTCGACGTCCTCGATCGCCTCGACCCAGGTCGTCTCGAGCGCCGCCGTGCCGCCGATGATCGCGAGATAGACGCCGCCGAGATCGCGGAACGCATCGAGCGATGCCGGCCCGAGCCCGCCCTTGCCGATGATGATGCGCACGCCGTACTCGGTCATCAGCGGGCGCGAGAAGCGCTCCATGCGCGCACTCGTGGTGGTGCCGATGCACACCGGGGCGTAACCGGTCGGGTGCTCCGCCGAAACGGGCACCTTGCGGACGTTCGGCGCGGTGTGGATCACAGCGTGCCCGGCGAGGTCGAAGCGCGTGCGCCGGCCGCGGTCGAACATGTGGATCTGGGTCGCGTCGCGGATCCCGTAGAGCGGGCCGTTGAGGGTGACCGTGTCGCCGACGCGGAGGTTCCGCACCTGCGCCTCGGTGACCGGGGTCGAGAAATCGCTGTCGGCCATGCAGAGAGATTATCATTCCGGCGGACTGGAGGCCGCCCGATGGACAGCCGGCTCGAGCGAAACAAGCAGGCCGTTACCGCGTTCTACGACTTGATGTTCAACCAGTGTCAGCCGGCGGAGGCGATACGCCGGTACGCGGGCGACGTCTACATCCAGCACAACCCGCACGTCGCGGACGGCAGGGAAGCGTTCATCGCTTACTTCGAGCGGATGGCGCGGGAGTATCCGGGCAAGCGCGTCCATTTCAAGCGGGCGATCGCCGAAGGCAACCACGTCGTCCTGCATTGCCACCAGGAGTGGCCCGGCGACCATGACTATGCGGGCATCGACATCTTCCGGCTCGACGACGGCGGGAAGATCGTGGAGCACTGGGATGTGCTGCAGGTCGTCCCGCCGGCCTCGGCCAACGACAACACGATGTTCTAGAGCGAAGGTTCACGCCATGCCGAAACGGGATCCCTCCTCCCCCACGCCGCAGTCCCCGACCCCGGCAGACGAGCCGGACGGCTTTCGCAAGGGACTGACGAGCTACGGCGACCGGGACTTTTCGCTCTTCCTGCGCAAAGCGTTCATCAAGGGCGCGGGCTACTCCGACCAGGCGCTCGACCGGCCGGTCGTCGGCATCGCCAACACCGGCAGCGCGTTCAACCCGTGCCACGGCAACGCACCGCAGCTCGTCGAGGCGGTGAAGCGTGGCGTGATGCTGGCCGGCGGGCTGCCGATGGACTTCCCGACGATCTCGATCCACGAGAGCTTCGCGCATCCGACCAGCATGTACATGCGCAACCTCATGTCGATCGACACCGAGGAGATGATCCGCGCCCAGCCGATGGACGCGGTGGTGCTGATCGGCGGCTGCGACAAGACGGTACCGGCGCAGCTCATGGGCGCCGCCTCGGCCGGCATCCCGGCGGTCCAGCTCGTCACCGGCTCGATGCTCACCGGCTCGCACCGCAGCGAGCGGGTCGGTGCGTGCACCGACTGCCGCCGCTACTGGGGCCGCTACCGCGCCGAGGAGATTGACGAGCAGGAGATCGCCGACGTCAACAACCAGCTGGTCGCGAGCGTAGGGACCTGCTCGGTGATGGGCACGGCGAGCACTATGGCTTGCATCGCGGAGGCCCTGGGTATGACGGTGCCCGGCGGCGCGTCGCCGCCCGCAACGACTGCCGACCGCATTCGCATCGCCGAGCTCAGCGGCGCGACCGCAGTGCAGATCGGCCGCGAGCGGCTGACGATCGACAAGGTGCTGACGCCCGCGGCATT
>Ga0335082_10003359_pt1 | contig 17384 bp, 10 predicted proteins | sample Lox_Sample_41_FD_206718 | JGI IMG/M metagenome (GOLD analysis project Ga0335082, IMG submission 206718) | Soil microbial communities from Loxahatchee National Wildlife Refuge, Florida, United States - Lox_Sample_4.1 | ecosystem: Environmental > Terrestrial > Soil > Wetlands | place: USA... | reverse complement strand
CGGCCGGCTGGTGGATGACCATGGCGTCGAGCGCACCGACCAGCTCACGCTGGAGCCGAATACCGAGGTGACCGTGACGCTGACGAGTGCGCCGCGCGAACGCTACATGTGGGCAGCGTTGGTCGAGGTCACTCCGGCGGGCGAGCGGGTGCCGGCCTGGGAGCGGGTGAGCCCGATCGTCGGGGCGGCGGCCGCCGCCGGTGACACCAGATGAACCCGCAGTTCCTCCTCTTCGCCGCGGCGGTGCTCCTTGCCTATGCCGCGTCTCTCTGGTGGATGTTGCGTCGCGAGTCGGTGCACGCGCTGCTTGCTCTGGTGGCCCTCTGCGGCGTCGCGGCGGCGCTGCGGCTGGTGTACACGACGGACTATCCGGCGGGGTTGAACGAGGACGAGGTCAAGCGCCTCTTCTGCGCGACGGCCGAGCTGGGTCGCGGCAGTTTGTGGAGTGACGACTGTACCGGCTGGCCGGCGTTGCTCGAGGTGTTGTTCCAGGCGCAACTCGCGCCGCTGTTCGGCGCCGGGCGGTGGGCGATCCGCACGTACCCGCTGGTGACCGGGGTGCTGTCGGTGCCGCTCACCTTCGCGGCGGCGCGCGGGTTGCGCATGCGCACGATCGGGAGTCTGGTGGCGGCGGCCTTGGTTGCCGTCTTGCCGTGGTCGCTCTTGTACGGCCGCGTGTCCTCGGGTGGCGAGCTGATATTCCACGAGATGTTGTTGGTGGCGGCATTGGCCCGACTGGTGGGTGGCAGCGGTCGCTGGGCCGAGGTGGGCATCGGTGCCCTGGGAATCGGCGGCTTGTTCTACGACTACGGCTGCGGCCGTCCGTTGGTGTTGCTGCCGCTCGGCGCCGCGCTGCTGGCACGAGGCTGGCGTCGGGCACTGTGTGTAGCGGTGACGATCGTTGGACTGCTGACCTGGGCGCCGTACGTGTGGCACGCTTACCTGCCGGTGTTCCTGAACAGCTTCACGGCGCACGTCCAAGTCGACGCCGCCACGCCGCTCTGGGCGCGCGCTGCCACCGGCCTGCTCGCCGTCGGCCGCGCGCTGGTGTGGCCGTTGGCGTCGGACGGCTGGCTGACGGTGCGGGCCGGGGCGGTGCATCCCTGGCTGGCGCTCGCGCTTGCCGCGGTTGGAGTGCTCGTACCGAAGGTCCGCAGTCTCTTCCTTCTCGGTGGGTTCTTCCTCGGCGTCGCTCCGGGAATGCTCACCGACGGCCCGGCGCCGAGCGCGCACCGACTGCTCATGGCGTTTCCCTTCATCGCCTTGGCGGCCGGGAGCGCCATCGACCTGCTGCGGTGGCGCGTCGTCGAGCCGATGGTTGCCGCGCTGGTGGTGGTGATCATCGGGGTGCAGAGCGTGGCGTTCTACTTCTCGGACGACTTCTGGACCGAAAGTAGCCGCGTCATCTTCGACTGGGAGAACACCGCGTTGGCGGAGGCGCTGCCGGCGCCGCCCCATCCGCGCTTCATTGTTGCCCAGCAGATCGGACAGCACTTCTTCACGCGGACCCAGTTCGACGACAACTTCGAGTACCTGACGGCCGACAACTGGTTTCCGTCCAACCGCGGCGCCATCTACGTGTTCGGTCCGATCGCCGCGCTGCTGCAGCCGTTCTATAGGGACATTGCGGGGCAGGAACGGGTGCAGTCGTTTGGACGCGTATTCCTGGCGCGATTCGAGCCGGGCAATTGGGCGTGGCTGCGGCAGCACGGGTGGACGTACTCGGCGCGCTGCGGAGCCTCGGTCAAGCACGGCCAGGTGCCCGCCCTCTTCCATGCCAACTTGACCTTCGGCGACCTCAAGTGCCCGGGGGCCATCGAGCACGTCTGGCGCGGCCGTTGGCTCGGGCAGCACACCGATATGGAGCTGCGCTTCACCGGCAGCGCCAGCGTCGACATCGGCGACCGTCGCGTCGTGGAGCAGAGCGGCACCGACGTGCGCGCCGACTTCCCGATCGAGCCGAATGACGAGGTGACCGTGCGCCTGCGGACGCCCGAGGACAACAACTACATGGCCATCGCCTTGTTCCAGGTGACGCCTGCCGGCGATCGCGTCCCGCCGTGGGACTGGGTCGACCCGCTCTCCGACGCGGCGGCGGCTCTGCCACCGGCGGACGCAGCGCGCGAACCCTAGCGCCGCGACCGCTGCTTGACGGTCCGGTGCGGCGTCTGCCAGACGTCTTGCCACCATGCTGATCCCGGTGTTGGCGACGCTCATCGTCATCGCATACGTCGCGTCGCTGTGGTGGTTGCTGCGCGCCGAGCGCGCCAATGTCCTGCTGGGGTTGCTGGTCGTGTGCGCCGTTGCCCTCACCCTGCGGCTCGTCTACACGACGGACTTTCCCGCCGGCTTCGATGAGGACGAGCCGAAGAATCTCGCCAGCTCGATCCACCTTGCTCAAATCGGTGCGCCCTTTGCTGTCGCCGACAATGGGGTCCCCGCGCTGCTGAGCGTCTTGTTCGAGGCGCCGCTTGTTCCCTTCGTCGGCCCGACGCGCTGGGCGATTCGCACTTACTCGTTGGTGTTGAGTGTGCTGGCGTTGCCGCTGGCGTTCGCGGTAGGGCGGGCGCTGCGCCTGCGCGCCACGTCGAGCCTGGCGATCGCGGCGTTCCTGGCGGTGTTGCCGTGGGCGGTGTTCTACGGCCGTATCTCCGTGGGCGGCGAGATCGTGTTCCACGAGATGCTGCTACTGGCGGCGCTGACCCGGCTGATGGGTGCCGACGGCGGGTGGCCGGAGGTCGGCATCGGGACGTTGGGTCTGACCTTGTTGTTCTACGACTATGCGCCGGTCCGTGTGGCGGGCGGGCTGCCGTTGCTGGCGGCGCTGCTCGCGACCGGTCGCCGGCAGCGCTTGCAGTGTGCGTGCATCCTGCTGCTGGCGTTGCTGGCGTTCATTCCCTACACCCGCAACCATCCGGTTCCGGTGGATGTGCAGTTCGGCTTCTCGGCGGCGCGCTATCATCCGGACTTCCTGCGGCAGCCGTTGCACACGGCGTGGGTGCGGGCGCTGCACGTCTTCCGCACGTTGGTCGCGCCCGTCGGTATGGATGGTTGGTTCACGATTCGTTCCGCCGGCACGCATCCATGGCTTGTCCTCGGCATGGCGGTGCTCGGCACGTGCACCGGCATGCGGCGCGGCCTCTTCCTGTGGTGCGGGTTTCTCGGCACGCTCTATCCGGCGGTGGTCAGCGACGGTCTCTCGCCGAGCGCGCACCGCATGATTACCGCCTTCCCGTTCATCGCCCTGGCGGCAGGATGTGGGCTCGATTGCATTCCGTGGCGCCGCCCACGCGTGGCGCTAACCTGGCTGGTCGTGGCGATCGCCGCGGTGCAGAGCGTCCGGCTGTATTTCTCGCCGGCGTTCTGGCCGACGGAGAGTCGCGCCCGCTTCGATTGGGAGCGCACGGCGGTGCTCGAAGCGCTGCCCGCGCCACCGCACCCGCGCCTCGTCGTCATGCCGCACATGGGGTACTTCTTTGCGCCGGTGGCCCAAGTCGATCCGAACTACGAGTTCCTCAGCGTCGACAATTGGTTTCCACCGGATCGTGACCCGCGGACCTACGTCTTCGCGCCGATGGCCGGGCCGCTGCGGCCGTTCTACGAGAACCTGGTGGGATTCGATCACGTCGACGGCTTCGGTCGTGCCTTTCTGGTGCGCTTCGAGCGTGCAGACTGGTCCTGGTTGCGGCAGCACGGCTGGACCTACGAAGCCCGCTGCGGCCGGCAGGTTCAACGCGCGCCAGTGCCGGTGCTGTTCAATCCGAACCTCGGCTTCCGTGACATGTACTGTTCCGCGCCGCTGACGCACGTGTGGTGGGGGCACTGGCTCGGGCCACGTGCGTCGATGCGGGTGCGGTTCTCGGGAACGGTCATGGTTGATACGCCCGGTGGTCGGCTGGTGGACAAGTCGGGATTCGAGCAAACCGCGGACTTCACGCTGGAGGCCGACACCGACGTGACGATCACCGCGCTGCCCGGCGAGTCGTTCTGGTACCCATGGACGGTGCTGTACGAAGTAACGCCGGCCGGCCAGCACATCCCGTACTGGGATCGCGTCAACCCGCGCGAGCCCGATCCGTCGCCCACACCGGGTGCCGAGTCGTTGCATCGCGGTTGACGAGCAAGCAACGAGCGACATCAGGTGAGCTGCAGAAACAGTGTGGGGGCCAGGAGCAAGAGCACCGTTTGTGGCGCAATGTGTCAGCATATGCATTGACATCGAGCCCCGGAGTGTACGACACTCGCCTCCGGTTGGTTCACCCGCGCCCGCGGCGGAAGGAGGGCGCACGAGAGCGTGATCGCCCTGGCTTCATGAGTCATGCGACGGGCGCTCAAGGGGGGTTTGGTCCTGTCATCGCCGCAGACGCGAGCGGTAACTTCGCGGTTGCCTGGTTGAGTAACGACCAGAATGGCTTGGGCTACGGGGACGTTTTTCTGCGTCGGTACACCAGCGCCGGCACACCGTCAGGAACCGAGTTCCGGGTCAATAGGTACACACCGTCAAGTCAAGATCAGCCGTCGATAGGCATGGACCCAGGCGGCAATTTCGTCGTCGTGTGGGACGATGCCTCAGGTCACGACGGTTCTGGTTTCGGTGTGTTCGGCCAGTGGTTCGACAGTATGGGCGGGCCGGTCGGGACGGAGTTCCAGGTGAACGGGTACACCACCAGGAATCAATTCTCTTTTCATGAAGGCGTCGCAGTCGCAGGCAACGGCGATTTTCTTGTCGTCTGGGAGGATGGGAGTCACGACGGCAACCTCGAGGGAGCATTCGGGCAGCTATTCAGCAGCACCGGCGCTCGCTTGGGAACCGAGTTTCAGGTGAACACCTACACAACCAACGAGCAGCGCTTCCCGGTAGTGGCCGTCCAGATGACCGGCAACTTCGTTGTGGTGTGGAGCAGCGTCTATCAGAACGGTTCAGAATACGGCGTCTTCGGCCAGCGCTTTGGACCGACCAACACCCCTGCACTCACACCAACGTCCACCGCGACATCAATCACCGCGACTCCAACCGACACGCCCACGCCCGCATCCGAGGTCAGCTGTGCGGCGACACCAATTGCCGGCTGCCGCACGCCTCGGCGATCCACGGTTACCCTCAGAGACAGGCTGCTGGTCAGCAGAAATGTGCTGTACTGGAACTGGGGGCACGGTGCGCGTACGGATCGAGTTGACTTCGGCGATCCGTTGCACACCGCCAGTTACGCCCTGTGCATCTATGATTCATTGAGCAACACCCCCCAGCTCGTGATGACGGCCGTGGCACCGCCTGGTGGCACGTGCGTGAAGAGCCCCTGTTGGAAGCAAACACGCTTGGGCTTCCGATATGAGGACCTCAACAAAAGTGCGGATGGACTGCTGCGTATTCAGTTGCGCGGCGGTGCCGACGGAAAGGCGTCGATCACTGTGCGAGGCCGAGGAACGAACCTGCCATTGCCGACTCCGGTGAGCACAGCACAGTTCCTACACGACGACAGTCAGGTCATCGTGCAACTGGTGAAGAGCGACGGCGGTGCGTGCTGGGAGGCACGTTACCCTGCGCCAGCAGTGAAGAACACCACCACGACCTTCAAGGACCGAACTCCGTGAGAAATCAGATGAGCTGCGGGTGACGCTCTGACTTGCCGGTCCTCTGCGGCGAGCGGTGAGAGGGCATAGGCCTCCCTCATCGGGTGTTCTGGAGGGATGCAGCCAGCTTCTTCATCCGCCGCCGAGACTGTGAGCGCGCCACGACCTCTCCGCGGGCAAGTTGCGCTTCGCCCTCGCGCACCGCCTTCCGGAACGCCTCTCGGGCCTCGATGAGGGCGAGTCCTTCACGAACAACTTCGGTGGGGGAACGGTAACGACCGGAGCGAACCGTGGCGTTGATCTCCGCTTCGATTTCTTTGGCGAGGTGAATGGCCACCCGCTGAGTCTACTAATCAACCCTCCCGGACGTCAATGCGGGCGCGTGTCGAAGGTAGTGTCTCAGCTTGGACGCGGCACAAATTGAAAACCTAACCCCCTGGCCCCCTTCCCTGCGAGGGAAGGGGGAATGCCTTGGCTTTCCGCTCCCCTCTCCGCGTCGGAGAGGGGTCGGGGGAGAGGTTTGCGCGATGCGCTCGAACGCGTGCGATGCGAACTTGAGGCACTACCGTGGCGAGGCCTCATACGACAAGATGCCGCGCCGATTCTGGCCGGTGCATGCCGGCGAAGATATAATACACGGCCATGACCCGTAGCTTTCGTCCCCGCCGCCACCGCGCCGCGACTCCGCGGCCGGGTATCGACGCCCTGGTGCAGGAAGCCCGTGCCGCGGCGCGGGCCCGCGAGCAGGGCTATCGGGCCCGCTCGCTGGTGCTGCACGGCTGGATCTGCGCCAAGTGCGCCCGCGAGTTCGACGCGGCGACGCTGCATTTGCTGACCGTACATCACAAGGACGGCAACCACGACAACAACCCACCCGACGGCAGCAATTGGGAGAACCTCTGCGTCTACTGCCACGACGACGAGCACAGTCGCGGCATCCTCGGTGACTACCTGACGGGGAAGGACTGAGGCGTGCCGATGCGCGTCGGCTACCGCGGTGTGCCGCTTGGGTGCTGTCCCAATGTGACGCCGATCCCTTGCGCACCGAAGCCGCTGATCTCCTTCCCTCGGGAGAGTGTCGATGTTCGCGGATCCACTGTTGTCACTGCCGAATCGGTCCGCCGCCCGGGAATGAATTCCCGGGCTGAGTCGTTGATAAGTCCCCTGAAGGGGACTCCAACACCTCTGGTGGCAGTCGGCTTCAGCCGACTTTGGGCGACTCAGCCGGGGAATTCATTCCAAGGTGTTCGCGACGGCGCACCCGTTTCGCGTTTGTCGACAATGCGTGTCGGAGAGTTACTATGGACGGGATGCTGGAGGGACGACCGCTCGATCCGAACCGGGACCCTACCGTCGGATGCGAGGCGTTTGACTTTCGGCTCGCGACCTTCGACTGATCTCCCATGAGCCTGACGATCGATTCGGTCGAGCCGCGTCTGCTGTTCGTCATCGGGCCGCCGCGGTCCGGAACGACGCTGTTGATGCGCATGCTCAGCTCGCATTCGGCGATCTACAGCCGCGCCGAGCCGCACCTGCTCACGCCGCTGGCGCACCTCGGCTACTACGACACGGTCGACGCCGCGCCCTTCGATCACCTGCAGGCGGCGCAAGCGGCGCGCGAGTTCGTCGCCGACCTGCCGCGCGGTGAGCACGACTACCTCGATGCCTGCCGGGCCTACGTCGACGTGCTGTACGGCCGCATGCTGGCGGCGCGTGGCAAGGGCAAGCCGCTGTTTCTCGACAAGACCCCCGCCAATGCGCTCATCCTGCCGTTCGTCAGCAAGCTGTACCCGCAGGCCCGCTGCGTCGTGCTCACGCGGCACCCCGCGGCGGTGTTCAGCTCGTACGCCAACTCGTTCTTCGATGGCGACTACGAAGCGGCGCGCCGCTTCAATCCGATTCTCAACCGTTATGTCCCGGCGATGGCCCGCTTCCTGCGCGAACGGCCGATGCCTCTGATTCAGGTGCAATACGAGCAACTGGTGCAACGCCCCGAGGCGGAGATGTGTCGGGTGCTCGACTTCCTCGGTGTGCCCTTCGAACCGGGGGTGATCGAATACGGGGAGCACGAGCACGACAGCAAAGGTCTCGGCGATCCGCTCACGGTGGACAAGCACACGCGGCCGGTGACCGCCTCGGTCGAGAAGTGGGCGAGGGAGCTGGCGCAGGTGCCGGCCAAGCTGCAGCTGGTGCGTGAGATGGTGGCGACGATCGACGATGCCGACCTGGAGACGTGGGGATTCCCGCGCGCGACGCTCTTCGATCCGGTGGCGGCCGCGGCGCGACAGCATGGGGAGCCGCTGCCGCCGCCGCCGTGGTCAGATCGCTTTCGCTTGGAGCGCAAGCTGCTGCGGGTCTTGCGGCGCAACATCCAACACAATGCCTTCGGTCGCATCGTGCGGCGCACCCGCATGCTCTGCGACGTCTTGCTGCGCGGCTGACGCGCGACCCTGCCGGCGACCGAGCGAGTGGTGCGCGCAACCGGGATGGCGTCGAGGGCATCCGCAGCAATCCGGCAGGCGCTCATCGCCACCGCCGTGGGACTCGGGCTGGTGGCGCAGCAACTCGTCGTGCAGCCACGCTACGGCAGCGAAGGGTGGGCGCTGTACGCCGTTGCGGTGGCGCTGTTGATGTGGCTCGCGCCGGTGGCTGCCGCCGCGATCGCGCCGGAAACGGTCTCCGGCACGGCCGGCGGGTGGCGGTGGCACAGCCTATGGGGCGCGGCAACACTCGGCGCCGTCGCGTTGACGACGCGGCTGGCGACGACCAATGACCTTCCGTTGCTGGTCTTGGGGCTGTGGATCGCAGGCTTCGTTCTCGGCGCCGCGGCGCTGCGCGGGTGGACCGTCTCTGCAGCGGCGCGCGCGCCGATCCCGTGGACGCGGGCCGAAGTCGGAGCGCTGCTGGCGATCATCCTGTTCGCGGCGCTCGCGCGGGTCGCATGGATCGGGTCGTTGCCGCCCTACTTCTTCGGCGACGAGCCGCGCGTCGGCAATTTTCTCCTGCGCGTCTACCGCCAGCGCATTCCGAACTTGTTCACCATGGGCTGGAACACCTGGCCGGTCATCGGCATGTCGCTGCAGGGCATCTTCGCCCCGTGGCTCGGCATGAGCACGGTGACGCTGCGGTTGTCGTCGGCGATGGTGGGCACGCTGGCGGTGGGGACGACCTACTTGCTGGCCCGCGAGCTGAGCGGGCGGCGCCTGGCGTGCCTGGCGGCACTGTTGCTCGCGATGGGTCGGACGGCGATCGACTTCAGCCGTCTCGGCGTCTGCCACGCGCAAGTGATGTTGTACGCCACCTTCGCCTTCTTCTGGTGGTGGCGCGCGGTCAACACCGGGAAGGCGGCGAGCTATTGGTGGGCCGGCGTCGGGCTGGGGCTGTGTCTGTTCACCTACAACGCCGGGCAGCTCGTGCCGGTGCTGTGGCTGGGCTGGGTCGTCCTGTGCGCGCTGGTCGCGCCGCGCACCGCCCGCACACACTGGCGTGGAGTGCTGCTGACGCTCGCCGGGTTCGTGGCGACGACGTTCGCGTGGGCGTTCTTCGTGACCGATCATTTTCACTTCGGCGTCAACTGGGGCCAGTGGACGGTCATGGCTCGCAGCCGCCAGATTCTCAGCGAAGTGCGCGACACCTGGGCGGCGAGCGGGCCGACGCCGGCGCTGGCGATCCTGCGCCGCCAGGTGGTCATGACCTGGCTCGGCTTCACGGTGTTGCCGGCCGGCGCGTATGGGACCGGGTACCGCGGTGGCGGTGTGCTCGACTACGTCAGCGGTCCGCTGTTCGTACTGGGCTTGGGGTTGACGCTCCGGCGCGCGCGCTCGCGTGCCGGCTTCCTGGCGTATTGGTGGCTGGTGACCGCGGTGGTCGGCAGCGTGCTGACGCACGACCCGCCCGCGGTCGTTCGCATGGTGGGCATCTTGCCGGCGTTGGCGTTGCTTGCCGCGGGGCCGCTCGACACGCTGCTGCAGGTCGACGCCGCCAGCGAAGGACGACGCATTGTGGGTGGCGTGCTGGTGACGGGGCTGCTCCTGGGTGCGGGTTGGGACACCTGGCGCACATACTTCGTCGACTTCGCGCGGATGCCCATCGACGACACCTCCGAGCTGGCGCGCCAAGTCCAACGCATGCCGGCCGACCGCGCGGTGCTGCTGCTAGGTGCCGAGCACTTCCTGCATTTCACGTTCGATCCGAACTGCGAGATCTTCCCATTCGAGTTCCCCGGGCGCCGGCTCGCTGACGTTCCCGATCCCGACCAGTTCTTGCCCTTGCACCAGCGCATCGACGGACCGTTGATGCTGGTGTTGGGGCCGACGCAGTCGACGCTTGTCGATCTCGTTCGCCGTCTGTATCCGGAGACGCGCGTGACCGACGTGTTCTACGGAACGGAGCGGCTGCTGTTTCGGCTCGCGGAGATCGCGGAGCGCGACGTGGCCCGACGCCGAGGGCTGACGGTGAGTATCCTCGACGGGGGCGGCGGAGTGCTGGCCGAGCGCGTCGCCGATCCCTTTGAAACGTTGCCGCTTCCGGCGGACGCGGCGCAGATGCGTTGGCGCGGCGGTATCTTCTGGCCGACCGATCAACCGGCGACGCTGCGCATCGAGGCGGCGCTGCCGCTGCGACTGCGCCTGGCAGACACAGTGGCCGACCAAGAGATCGCCGCCGGCACGACGAGGCTCTCCCTGACACTGCCGCTCGGCTGGCATCCGATCGTGCTGGAAGAGGCGGCCGGCGGGTGGTCACGGCCGACCCTGGCCTTCGAAATGGGGAGCACCAGCCGCACACTGAACGGATGGGACCTGCGTCCGGAGGGCGAGTACGAGGGCCTGCTGGCGACCTACGAACGTGACGGGCAGGTGCTGGCGCGTCTGATCGAGCCGCAGCTCAACTCGTTCGCCGTCGAGGAGTTCTATTCCGGGACGGCCCACCGCACCGTGGTAAGGATGCCGTTCGCCGCGTCATGGCGCGGCGCGCTGCGCGTGGTCAGCGCCGGCGACTACGAGTTCGAGGCGACGGCGACCGGCCCATTCTCGGTTGTCCTCGACGGTGATGCGCTGCTCGAGGCGAACGACGTCACGCCTGACAAGCCGCGCACGGTGCACGGCAGCCGTGTTCTGAGCCCGGGCCTCCATCCGCTGACGGCACATTGGGAGAGTCGTCAGATGGGGTATATCACGCGCCGGCAGTTTCAGGTGCTGTGGACCCCGCCCGGGGGCGAGCGCAGCCTGATTCCCCCGGACAACTTCGTGCCGGCCACCTGGGCGCAAACTGCGCTTACTAGGCACGCGGCCGAACGCTGAAGCTCCGATGGGTTGGGTGGAGGGTGAGCGGACGCGGTGGAGGGCGTGGTGGCCGCCGCGGCGCTCGCCCGTTGCCAGCCGGTGGCGTCTTCTAAGTGCGGCGGCCGGAAGCGCGGCCTGGATCGGGTGGGGGGTGAGCGTCAGCGCGGCCGCGCCGCGGCTGGCGGTGATCCTGTGGCTTGCGGCATTGCTGCTCTGGGGCGTGGCGTTCTTCTCGCCCTGGGCCGTTCCGGCAGTCAGCCGGTCGACGCTCGTGGCCCTGGCGATCATCGCGCTGGCGGTGGTGCCGCGCGCACTCTTGCTGAGCGCCGCACCGTTCAACGTCAGTCTCGACGAAGTGATCCATCCGTTGCTCGGTCTCGCGGTGCTCCGCGACCATCCGTGGGAGATCGTGTCCGGGTCCTCCTTGTACTTCCGCATGCCCAACTTCACGCACGTCTTGCAGGCCTGGCCCTGCCTCTTCTTCGCGCCGCTATTCGGGGCGCGCCTGGCGTCCCTGCTGTGGGCAGTCGTCTCGCTGCTGAGCACATATCTGCTGGCGCGCCGGCTTTTCGGTGTCGCCTGCGCGCGGGTCGCCGTCGCCATGCTCGCCTGCTCTCACTGGCACATCGTCTATGCGCGCGAAGCGCACCCGTTCATGCAGGCGATGATGCTCGTGCCCTTGGTGTTGTTCGTCGTCGGCTACGGCCTGATGGAGCGCCATCGCTTCACGCAGTACGTCGCCGGCATACTCCTCGGGGCGAGTCTCCTGGCCTACACGTCGGCGCGCATCGTCGTGCCACTGGTCGTGCTGTGGGTGACGCACGGCGTGTGCGTGCGGCGACTGCATCTCCGTGATGCCGTCGCCGCAGTGGCGATCATGGTGCTGGGTGCAGCGCTCTTCCTTTGTCCGTACGTGCAGCAGCGCGGCGTCGGCGCGTTGCTGCAGCGGTATCAACAGACGGCGATGAACGACAAGGCGCTGTACTTCCAGATGCGCGATCGTGGGTGGACGAGCGCCGCCGCGCTCGCCGTGTTGGCGCGACAGGGGCACGAGGCGCTACGGGTGTACTATGGATGGGGCGCGTGGTTGGCGCCGCACGACGGGGCGCCCGCGCCGCTGGTCGACCCGGTGTCGCTGGCACTGGCGCTCATCGGTCTCGGGGGCGCGCTGCGCCGGCTCGGCGACGGTAGCCAGTTCCTCTTGCTGATGTGGATCGCCGGCACAATCATTTTCGGCCAGATGGCCACCGATGTCCCGACCGCTGCGTACCGTGCCGGCCCCCTGCTGCCGGCGGTTGCCATCTGCGTGGGGCTGGGGGTGACGGCGCTGGCGCGCGCCGGGCAGCGTCGGTTCGCGCCATGGATCATGTGGTGCGCCGGGACCGCGCTGGCGTTGGTCGTCCTCACGTGGAACGCGCGCGCGCTGCACACGTTCTTCGTGGCGCGCCGCGGTGACCCGACGACCGCCTTGGCGCGGTGCATTGGCGCCGCGAGCCCGACGCCGGCGTACTACGTCATCAGCAGCGGGCCGGCGGCGAGCTACGAGGTCTTCCGCTTTCTGGGCGATGGTCGCAGCATCCGTGACGTCCCCAGCCTCATGGACACACTGGAGACAGGGATTGATCCGACGCGCGATGCGGTGTTCCTCATGCATCCCGAGATGACGGCGGCGGTCGAGGTGATTCGTCGCTGTTACCCTGCGGGCGTGGTGTCGACGACTGACCTGGCGCGCGGCGGCGTGCCGATCACCGCGGTGCGTGTCTCGCAGCCGATGGTGGCGGCGGCTGGTGACTGCGCGCTACCCGGGCACGGTCGCGGCGTGCGGGCGCGATACTTCGCGAGCAGTGACTGGGATGGTCCGGTGGTGCGGGAGCGCTCCGAGGACTGGCCGATGCGGTGGGAGGCGGGAGCGGCGGCGTTTGCGAGTGCCGAGTGGGCGGGGTTCCTCCGCGTCCCGATCTCCGGCACATACCGATTCCAGTTAGTTGTGGGGAAGGGCGCGTCCGGCGTCGCTGCGATTGGCTCCGGGACGCCGCTGCGGGGGAATCGACCGGGCGAGATGACGCTGACACCAGGCGTGTATCCGATCCGCTGGCGCTGTCGCTTGCCGGCGTTTGGTCTATGCTGGCTGCGCTGGGCGCCGCCGGGTTCGGGCTACACGGCGATTCCGCCTGACGCCTTCTTGACCGATGCCGACGGGGAGAGTGGCGCGTCAGATGGGTCCGGACACGATGCGGCACGCGGCGTCGGCGAGACGTTGGGACGGTAGCATGTTGCTACGACGGACTGCCGATGAATTCGCAGACCCGTAGCTTGGCGCTGGCAGCGCGCGGATTGGCGGCGATCTCTTCGTCGCCGGCGCGCAGCGGCCGCTTGGTGAGGATGCGGACGCGGCCGGCTTGGCGCTCGGCAACGAAGAACTGCTTCACCATGCGGTCTTCGAGCGAGTGGAAGGCGATGACCGCCAGGCGGCCGCCCGGGGCCAGCAGCGACAGCGCCTGCGGCAGCACCTCGGCGATGGCCTCCAACTCGTCGTTGACGGCGATGCGCAGGGCTTGAAAGACGCGCGCCGCGGAGCGCGCCGCGCGCCAGCGCACGCGCGCCGGTAGGGCCGCGGAAACCAGATCGAAGAGCTGCGTGGTCGTGGCGATCGGGGTGCGCTGGCGCGCCACGATCACGGCTCCGGCGATGCGGCCCGCGAAGCGTTCCTCACCGAGGCTGCGAAACAGACTGGCCAACTCGTCGGCGCTGCGCGTGTTGAGAATCTCGGCCGCGCTTTCGATGCCGGAGTCGGTCGGATTGAAGCGCATGTCGAGCGGCTCGTTGCGCATGAAGCTGAAGCCGCGGCCGCTGACGTCGAAGTGAAACGAGCTGACCCCGAGGTCGAGGACGACGGCCTGCACCGGCGCGAAGTGGCGCGCCGTGGCGATGCGGGTCAGCTCGCGGAAGTTGCCGCTGGCCAGATGCAAGCGGCCAGCATCGACCGCCGCTGCCAGTCGCTGCCGTACCGCGGTGAGCAGCTCCGGGTCACGATCGATGCCCAGCACCTCGCCGCTCGGTGCGGTGCGCTCGAGGATCGCGGCGGTGTGGCCGCCGCCGTCGACGGTCGCGTCGATGCAGCGGGCCCCGGGGGTGAGCTGGAGCTGGTCAAGCAGCGCCTGTGTCAAAATCGGCACGTGGACCGGGGCGTCCATCCGCTGGGTCCCTGCCGATTGCGCGTGCCGCTGCCGTCAATGGGTGGCGGACGATGCAAGGTTGGAGACTTCGCTGGGGCCGAGGGCGCGGCTGTATACTTGGAAGTTGCTGAGCGCCGCCTTGGCACCGTGCTCGTCGTTGTAGTTGGAGCCAATATAGAGTGGTTGGTTCGGCACCTGGAACTCGCCGTCGTATTGTTGCGTGCCCACCTGATGTCCATCCACGAAGAAGGCGATCTGGTTGCCCCCCTGATCGGACGGGCCCCACGTCGCGGTCACCTGGTGCCACTCTTGCGGCTGCCAGCTGTCGATCTTGGCGGCGAGGCCGCTCTCCGCGCCGGTGTTGTCGAAGAACATGAAGCGCAGTGAGTCGCCTTCCTTCTTGATGTGCAAGCGGTCCTCCCACTGGTTGGGAGTCTGCAGGTTGACGAGCGTTGCACTGGTGGGGTCGGTACCATCCCATTGCGGTTGGATCTGGAAGGCGATGGTCCCGGCTTCGCCCTTGATATTGCCGGCGTCCGGCACGGCGAACTGCGAGTCGGTGGAGAACACGGCGCCTTGGCCGCTATCGAACGAGACGCCCTTCTCGACGATCGGGGCGGTGTCGCCCTTCTCGGGTTGCGTGGTCTTGTCGAAGGAGAGCTCGAGCACGGGTTGGTTGGGGTCGGCGTTCGGGTCGTCGGCCTTGTCCTTCGATTGCCCGGACGCGTCGGTTTGAGAGCCCGCGGCCACTTGCCGCACTTCGGTGCTGGCGTGGCCTTCCTGGGCGCCGCCGCCCAAACGCTTGGCGTTGTCGAACGGCAGCGTGACTTCAGGGGCGTTAGAGTCGACGCGAATCGCACCGCTACTGCTGAGGGTGCTGCCCGGAATGGAACCGATGCCAGGGCGCTGGCCCGCCGCGCCCCGCACGATGGTCGCTGCACCCCGCTCGCCCGCTGCGCCTCCGGTCTGGCTCGCAGCGCCGGCGATGCCGCCGCCGGCCCGGCCGGGGCGCGTGCTGGCCGGGCGTGTTCCGCCGCCGCTTGAGCCCACGTCGGCGCTGTCCTCTTTGGCGGTCCATCCTTTGGACTCGAGCTTGGCGAAGGGGTCGTCCGCTCGGCCTCGCTGTCCGGCGCCGGTGACTTGCGGCGTGTCCGAACTGCTGCGCTGCCTCACGGCGATGCCGATCACCAACAAGCTGGCGACACCGGCTGCGATGACCACCCACGGTTTCGTCATTCGTCGTACCCTATGACGACTAATATCGTGTGGTGCGTCGCGGGGAAAGTCAACCCTGTCTCGTGATGCAACGTGGCCAGCTCAGTGACCGGCTGCCTCGCTCTTCCAGGCGCCGCGCACGGCTTCCGCGGCCAGCTGTGAGGTGAGGTGCTCGTAGCTCACGGTGTCGCGGTAGGGCTTCACCATGAACCACGCGTCCGGGTTGCCGCGGATGGGCAGGGCGCGCAGCTCTACGGCCTGTCCGGGGGTGATCTGCTCGGCGGGCACCTCGAGCAACGCGATGCCGGAGTTTCCGGCGATGATCTTCTTCGAGGCGAAGGTCATATGGTACGGGCCGCGATCCCAGTTGCGGACGCCGGGGTCCTCGCCGGTGCCGAAGGTGAGCGCGTAGATGCCGTTGACGTAGAGATCGACCTCGCCGATCTCGCCGGAGAGCTGCGCGGTGAAGGCGAACACGGTGCGTTCCTTCTGCGCCGGCACTGCGGTCCGCCAGACCACCTCGCCCTGGTCATCGTGCACCGAGGCACCGAACGAGTCGATCTTGCCGCGGTAGTCGGGGAATTCCGGATAGGTCCGTTTGGCGCTGACCAGCGTATCGAATCCGTCCGCCACCTGCAGCGGCGCTCCGAGCGGCTCGACCGGTGCGGGAATCGCGCCCTCCGGGATGTCCGGGCGAGTGGTGATGTTCGGCAGATCGTGACCGTCGGCATCGGTGATGCGGGCGGTGAAATACCAGTCGCCGACGGTTTCGCAGCTCTTCATCACGAGCAGATTGCTGCCGGCGCTCAGATCGATGGGCCGGCGCTTCGGTTCGTGTGACAGCATGATGGGAAACGGCGTGAGGGTGCGGCCGTTGAGCCATCCCTGGATGTAGTCGTCGGAGCCGCCGAGCTCGAGAAAGGCGCTCTGCGCGGTCGGCGAGGTGACGGTGGCGGCGGCGTAGGCGCACACGTATTCGGGATTGCCCGGGTGCATCGGGTCGCTGGCGGCGAAGAAGCGGTTCAGGTCGACGCGCACGAACTGCGGCGTGATGCGCCGCCAGAAGATGTCGCCGAAGGCACCGGCGTAGTGATTCTTGGTGATGTGGTTGACGTCGATGAGATCCTTCTGCAGCCCCTCGCCGTTCTGATTGCCGAAGAGGCCGAGCACCAGCCACTCCATCATGTACTGCTTGCGCTTGCGCACCTCGGCGATCACGAACTCTTCCTGCCCGCCGGGCGCGACGATGTGGCGGTGGACCGTGTAGTCGCTGAACAGCGTCAAGTCGGTCGGACGAAGCGCCGCGAGGATCCGTTGATTCATGGTGTAGCGGTTGTACTCCGCCGGATCGATGATCAGGTAGCGAATGTCGCGATGCGCCTTCCACTCGTGCGGGTCGATGTGGTTGTAGAACATCGGGAACACCTGCGGCTGATTCACCTCGACGGCGGTCATCAGCAGCAGGTCGTAGTTGGCGCGCTGGCTTTCCATGTAGTGGATGGCGTCGCGGTAGCCGTACTGGAAGCCGCCGTAGGTCGGCGCCGAGTACTTGGGGTACTCGACGAAGTAGGCGGTGAGATAGCGCTGCAGTTGCGGCACCAGGAAGTACCCGACGCCGGCCAAGGCGGCGGCCTGCAAGGTCAGGGACAGCGGCCGCCACCGGCCCAGCCAGCCGAGCGCGCGCAGCGCCGCTGCCAGGCCGATACCGGCCAGCAGACAGAACGCCGCCACCCCGATGATGCCGCGCGACGCGCTCGGGATCTCGGTCATGAGGCTCGGCGCAATCGGATACAAGGCCAGCCACCACAGGATCAACTTGGGCGCGCGGTTCGGATAGACCAACGAGACCGCCGCCCCGAGCAGCAGAAAGGGGACGAACACCGGTAACAGCTCGCCGAAACCGCGCACCGCGTGCCGCGAGATCGGATCGCCGCGCTCGAGCAAGAAGTCGCGCGAGAAGAACTCGAGGTAGTAGCGTTCAAAACGCTGCAGCTGCAGCTTCATATCCTCGCCAGGGCGCAGGTTCGTGGTGTTGCGGAAGTACTGCGTGCTGTACTGCGAATGCGTGTAGAGGAAGTAGCCGGCCGGTCCCACCGTGGCCAGCGCCACCACCACCGCGAGCAGCGTCTCGCGCCAGCGC
>Ga0335082_10003357_pt1 | contig 17388 bp, 14 predicted proteins | sample Lox_Sample_41_FD_206718 | JGI IMG/M metagenome (GOLD analysis project Ga0335082, IMG submission 206718) | Soil microbial communities from Loxahatchee National Wildlife Refuge, Florida, United States - Lox_Sample_4.1 | ecosystem: Environmental > Terrestrial > Soil > Wetlands | place: USA... | reverse complement strand
ACCAATTCCAGGACGGAGCGGATCATTAAAATCAGCCTGTTGTTGCCGGCAAATCAAGAGTTGATTCAGACACTGATGCCACAGGCGGAGGTTTTTCTGAAATTATATGCCGGGGCGAGGGACGGCACCGGCCAAAACGCCGGCACAGCAGTATGGCGTGCGGTGTCACTGGCGTTGTTTGAGTATCGGCGGGGAAATTATGCCGAAGCGGCGAGTTGGTGCTATTTTTGTCTGGCTTACCCCAATCATAGCGCGGCCCGGGATACGGCTGCGCATGTGATTCTGGCGATGTCTTGCTGGCGGATGAATCAACCGCAGGCAGCACAGGCGGAATTCAGCCAGGGTCGGGAGATGATCGAAACCAAGTTCAAAAGCGGGCTTGACCAGGGAAACGCTGCGCAAGGTTTCTGGTTCGACTGGGTTTATGCCAGGATTCTACTGCAAGAAGCCACAGGACTGCTGGGTGACAAGCCTAAATAGAGCTATGAGCATCCCCGTTTCCCTGATTTCACTTGCTGATGGAATTAAACCCGCCTTGGCCGTGTGGGGTTTTGCCGGTCGTTGGCTCGCCATATAGCGGAATCAGAATTATGGCATCCGATTCGGAACGTACGAAATCGTTGTTTGACGCCGCCCGGGACTTAAGCGATCCCGCGCGACGACGCGCATTTCTGGAGGAGGCTTGTGGGGACGACCTGGCCTTACGCACCCGCATCGAGCGCCTCTTGAGCGCTGGGGAACAGGCCGATGATTTCCTTGCCGGTTGCGCCCCCGCCCTGGAAGCTGCCGCGGCTGCGCTCGATCCTTCACAAATAAGTCCCCCCCAAGGAGTTGCCCAATCCTTGGATGAAAAGCCGGGCAGCAGAATTGGGCCCTACAAGCTGCTGCAAAAGATTGGCGAAGGCGGCGGCGGTATCGTTTACATGGCCGAACAGGAGCGGCCAGTTCGTCGGCGGGTCGCCTTGAAGGTCATCAAGCTGGGAATGGACACCAAGACGGTGATTGCGCGGTTCGAGGCCGAGCGCCAGGCGCTGGCGATGATGGATCATCCTAATATCGCGCGAGCTCTGGATGCGGGTGCTACCGAAGCAGGACGACCTTACTTCGTCATGGAACTGGTCTATGGCAGCAAGATCACCGATTATTGCGATCAAAATGAGCTTGCGGTGAGCGAGCGGCTCAAGATTTTCATTCAGGTTTGCCAGGGCCTGCAGCACGCGCACCAGAAAGGAATCATCCATCGGGATATCAAGCCTTCGAATATTCTGGTAACGATGCACGACGGCGTGCCGATGCCTAAGGTGATTGACTTTGGCATCGCCAAAGCCACCGAACAGAGCCTGACCGACAAGACTCTCTTCACGGCTTACTCCCAACTACTCGGCACGCCGGCGTACATGAGTCCGGAACAGATGGAATTGAGCGGGCAGAATCTGGACACACGCAGCGATATCTATTGTCTGGGAGTATTACTGTACGAGCTGCTCACCGGACGGACTCCCTTTGATACCGCCGAATTGCTCAAAGGCGGGGTGGATGAGATGCGGCGTACGCTGCGAGAAAAGGAACCCTCCAGTCCATCAGCAAAATTGCGCACGCTCAGCGGAGAAGAGTTAACCAAAACGGCGATGCAGCGGAAGGTTGACCCGCGCCGGTTTCCTTCTCATCTGCGAGGCGATCTGGACCGGATCGTGATGAAATGCCTGGAGAAGAACCGGAACCGGCGTTACGAGACGGCCAACGGTCTGGCCATGGACATCCAGCGCCACCTGAATGACGAACCCGTTTTGGCCCGTGCCCACAGCCGTTTGTACCGATTCCAAAAACTAGTGCAACGCAATCGGATCGTGTTCCTCTCTGGTGCAGCCGTCGCTGCGGCTTTGCTCCTGGGTACGATTGTTTCCACCCGGCTTTTCTTTAAAGAACGAGCTGCCCGCACCTCTGCGGAGCGGATGAGGAGGGACGCTGAAGCGCGAGAAAAGGCGTCCCATATTGCGTTGCTCGTCACACAACGCCGCTTTGATGAGGCCGATAAGCTTGTGGCGGACGTGCCGCTGAATAGACCATCCATCGAAGTCGCCGCCGAGTTGCGCGCGTTAGGTGACTGGCATGCCGCGAATGGCCGGTGGCCAAAAGCCGTTGACCGCCTGGGCTCAGTCGTCGACCTGGACCAATTCGATGGGCCCGACCTGATTTCATCGGATAAACTGAAACTGGCGGCAGCTCTGCTCAAGGCGGGAGACCGGCGCGGCTACGAGCAATTGCGCCAAACCGCCGTGGCCATTTTCACACCGAAATCCGACCCCACGTCCTACTCGCTCGTTAAAATTGGACTGCTGCTGCCTCCCGAGCCGCGCATGCTCCAGTCGCTAGCGTCTGCTGCGGAACCGTTCGCCGCAAGATTTCCCACTGAGGACGAATTGCGCCCAAACCCACCTCAGGGGGCCCAATGGTGCGAGGCGTTGGCTTTGCTGGAATATCGCCGCGGCCATTTCATCAATGCTGTGAGCTGGTGCGACCGTTGCCAGGGTTCTCCCATGTATTACGCGCCCATGATTTCTACGTCGCTCTTTATCAAAGCGCTGTCCAACTGGCGGTTGAAGAACTATTGGGCCGCAGTCGTGGATTGGACTGAGGGGTTCGAATTGATCCAGGCCAGATCCCGAAATGGACTCGATGTGGGCACATCACCCTCTGCGATCTTCCCGTCCGCCAGCGCGCCCGAGTATATCGAGGGGTCCTGGTTTGATTGGGTCATTGCGAGTTTTCTCATGCACGAGTGCAACGAGGTGATTGCGCAAACTGATGAGGCCTTTACTCCGGCGTCCATGCCCACGCCGCTCCCGGAAAAGGCAGTCATGGTTCGCGCACTAGGGGAGTGGCACGCCATCCGCGGTGAATGGGAGCAAGCGCGCCAACGGTTCGACTATGTCCAGCATGCCGCTCAAGACCTTTCCGGTCTGGATTATTTGAATGACTCCATAGCTTTGTTGGAACTGGGCGACGAGGCCGGCTTCTCGCACCTTCGGGAAGAGGCTATCAGCCGGTTCAAAGACACGGATAAAGCAGACACTGCCCAAAGGGTCCTGGAACTTGCTTTGCTGCGACCTATAAGCAAAACATCCGTGGGCGGTCTCGAACCCTTTGCCCAGGTTTTGGCCCACAAGCTGGCAATTGTTGACCAAAACAAAAAGGAAACCACCCAGTATTACTCGTGGTACTCGATGTTGCTCGGGCTCCTGGAGTACAGGCGTGGTAACCACGCCAAAGCTCTGGAGTTGTGCAGGCAAAGCATTGAGATCTCCAACAAGTTTGTGTCGTTGCCCACCGCCACTGATCGCGTGATATTGGCGATATGTCTCCACGAGTTGGGTGAAAACACCGCTGCCCGATCAGAGCTCGAGCGGGCAAGCAGCCTCGCCCGGTTGGGTCTTAACCGCGGCTTTGACAAATGGTACTGGCACGAATGGGTTGGCGTTCGCCTCCTGCTCCAGGAAGCCACCCATTTGATGCCAGAAGAGTCGCCCACCAAATCCACCGAAGCTCCGCGGTAGGCGCTGAGCGTTTCTTGCCGCGCCGGAAACAAAATCCGTTTAGGCATGTCCGGTTTCAGAACTGTCTGGCGCGTTAATCAAGTGAAGCAGATGAAGATGAGTGAATAGCATTTAAGACATTACCGGCCTGTGGGCCTGATGCCAAATTGAAGAGCTTATGACTACGATCATGGACGAACTGGAGGCTCCTGTCAGAGTTAACGGCAATGGGAGCCACGAATGGACACCAGCCGTCGGCTTCGACGAGGCTGACTCCACGCTCAGGAACTATTTTGTCGAAGACCAGCAACCGCCAGAGCAGGCTCGCGGACCATCGCTGCCGAGCGTCCTAGACAACCAAGTACAGAAAACCTTGCGTCTCGATGAACCTTTACGCCCCGAAGTTCAATTTGAGGGCATCATCGGCCGCAGCCAATCTCTGCGCGAGGTGTTCGCTCAATTGAAGATCGTGGCACCGACAGATTCCACGGTTCTCCTTCTGGGCGAGACTGGAACGGGCAAGGAACTGGTGGCCCGTGCGCTCCACAAGCGAAGCTCTCGGCGGGACCGTCCTTTCGTGCGAGTGAATTGCGCCGCGATCCCCTCTGGGTTGCTCGAGAGTGAACTGTTTGGCCATGAGCGCGGTGCTTTCACCGGTGCCATCGCGCGGAAAATCGGGCGTTTTGAGCTGGCAAATGGCGGGACGATCTTCCTGGACGAGATTGGCGATATCCCGCTCGAACTCCAGCCCAAGTTGCTGCGCGTACTCCAGGAACAGGAATTTGAGCGCCTGGGCAGCGCTCAGACATTGCGCGTGAATGTGCGCATCGTGGCGGCCACCAGCCGCAACCTGCTGCAGATGGTCGCGGACCGGGAGTTCCGGGGTGATTTATATTATCGCCTGAATGTCTTCCCGATTCGGCTCCCTGGCCTGCGGGAGCGGTCAGAGGATATTCCTCTGCTGGTAAACCACTTTGTTCAGACTTGTGTCCGGCGGATGCAGAAGACCGTGGACCACGTTTCGATGGAGAGCGTGGACGAGTTGCGGCGCTATTCCTGGCCTGGCAACGTTCGGGAGTTGCAAAACCTCATCGAACGCGCCGTGATTCTTTCCCCGGGCAAACTGTTGCGACTTCCATTGTCGGAATTAAATCAACCCGATTCCTTTGCGCATGTGCAGGGACCAGGCGCCACCTCCCAGGGTGTTACATTGAAGGACGCGGAGCGCGAGCATATTATCCAGGCGCTGGCTCAGACGAACTGGATCATCGGAGGCTTGAAAGGCGCCGCCGCCCGGCTTGGACTCAAGCGCACGACCCTCATTTCCAAAATGCAGCGACTGGGTATTTCGCGAGCCATGGCCTGATGGGGATGCTCCACGACACTTACGACATTACTACTTCTTTGAATCGATATCGCCGGACCTCTTGATGGCGCGCAGCAGGCGCCAACCGAAATACGCCGCTATCAGGTAGCCGGCAGCGCCAAATACCGAAACGCCCGCGATCGTCGGCGGCGCTTTCATGCTCCAGAGGAGGGACGAGCCGAGAAACATTGCCGCTGTCATGACGCCAAGCACAAGGCGATTGATCACAGGGTCAATATGGCGGTGGTCCAGGTGCACGGAGAAAGTGCCATCGCGCACGCGCCTGACAACGTCGCCCAGGTCGCGCGGCAAAGACTCCACCAGCCGTTCCCAATCGCGATAAGCGTGCTGGAGCCGGCCAATGATGCGCGGGACGGAGAGCCGCCGGCGGACCATCGTTGCATAAAACGGGCGGAACACCTCCGCGAGACTGAACTCCGGGCTCAAGCGCTGGGCCGTCCCTTCCAGCTCGACCAGCGTGCGCAACAGCAGCGAGAGGGGAGGCGGTAAGGTGATGTTGTAACGGCGGATGATTTCAAACAAGCTGTTCAAAGCGGCGCTCAGGTCCATGTCCTGGATGGACTGGCCTACGTAGTCGGCAACAAAATCGGCGAGGTCGGCTCGCAATTCGTCGCGACGTGTATCCGGCGGCGCAGAGCCGAGGCGAAGGATGCTTTCCGCCAAATCCATCGAGTTGTGATTCACTACGGCCATGAGGAGGTCCTCGAGGCCCTCCGCCAATTGTTCATCGAGGTGGCCGACCATGCCGCAGTCGAGCACTCCGACGCCGCCGTTGGGCAAGAGCATCAGGTTGCCGGGATGCGGGTCGGCATGGTAGAACGCATCGCGAAAAATCATCTGCAGATACATGTTGGCGCCGCGCTGCGCGAATTCATTAAGGTCAGCGCCTGAGGATCTTAGCGCCACGTGGTCCGTGCCGAGGATACCCTCCAGCCGTTCCATCGTTAGAACACGGCGCGTCGAGAACTCGTCGTAGGCGCGGGGGAAATGGACAGTGTCGTCCTGGGCAAAATGTTCCGCGAACTCTTGGAGATTGCGCCGTTCACTCGTGAAATCCAGTTCCCGGAGGAGGGTGTGGCGGAACTGCCGAACGACCGCAACAGGCTGGTAGCGACGCATCTCGGAAGAATGTTTTTCGGCCAACTCCGCCAAGCCGGCCAGGATATCAAGGTCCGGCATGATCTTGTCCGCAATGCGGGCGTGCTGGACTTTGACGACGACCTCCTCGCCCGAGTACAGCCGGGCCAGGTGCACCTGTGCGATGGAGGCCGAGGCCAAGGGTGCCTCTGTGAAACGCGCAAAAACCTCACTCGGCGGTTTGCCAAACTCGGCCTCGATCGTCGCCCGAACCGTATCCGGTGGATCGGCCGGCGCGGCGGTTTGCAGGCTGGCCAGTTCCTTCGCCATCTCAGGGCCGACCAGGTCGGGCCGCGTGCCGAGCGTCTGGCCCAGCTTGATGAAGGTGGTTCCCAGCTCGGTGAAGGCGAGGCGCACACGCTCCTCTATTTTGAGGTCGGGAATATGCTGGCCATCCACGCTCTTAATTCTCTCCTGGATCCACGAGAAATTCAGACCCTTCACCCAATCGGCCAGGCCGTATTTCGCCAGCACCCCGATGATTTCGGCTGACCGGCGAACGTTACGTTCCAGTTTTGTTATGGCGCTGAGCTTCATTCTGGATTAATTAACCCACAAATCTGGGTTTATTGGAAAGGGAAATGAGAATATGACGAACCGCGATTCCGTTGAAGAACTGAGGCGACTGCTCAACGTGCGGCTTGAGGAATGGCGCCTGCGAGAAAAACCCCGCAGGACCAACGCAAGCCTATCGTTACCCTCACTCGGGAGCCAGGGTCCGGAGGAGAGTCCATCGCCGAAACGCTCAGCACTGAGCTTGGCATGCACCTGTACGATTGGGAACTGGTCGAACAAATTGCCAAGGACGAAGAGGTGAGTACTCAGCTTGTCTCCAGACTCGAGGAAACCATGCCCAGCGACCTTGAGGAGTGGATGGATGAGCTGCTAAGCGAACGTAAGCTCTCATCGCAGGCTTACATCGGAAGTCTCAAACGGGTCCTGCTTACGATAGCTATTCCTGGGAATGCGGTCATTGTAGGGAGGGGTAGCAACTTTTTCCTGGCCCCGAATAAAAAGATTGGTCTGTGCCTTGTCGCCCCCCTGAATGTGAGGATTAAGAATACAATGAAAGAACTTGGACTCTCTGAGAAAGATGCACGAAAGCACATTTCCAAGGTGGAGGCGGAACACCGGAGGCTCGTGAATAAGTATTTCCAGACGGATATAGGAGATTCCACCCACTATCACTTGGTCGTCAACACGGCCCTGGTCAAACCCGAGACCATTGTGCAAATCGTGAGGATGATGATAATGGCCCAAACATAAAAGTGTCTCGGCTAGTTGCCCCATTTGACGGGCGTCCCGTCCAAATCAAGTTTGTCCCGTACCATACGACCAATCGCTGTTTCCACTGTCTCTATCGCAAGCATAAGATTGGTGCCGGAGGGTGTTCGACGAAGGGGCGCTCGATCGTGATGCACGATCAAATCCAGCCGGTATTCGCCCCCTTCATAAGATTCTGTTGCCCCAAGATTGCACAACCAGTTGGAGACACTTGTGTTTGCGCTTAGGACAATCGCGCGCAACACTCGGACCCCGCCCGCCGAAGCCATGAGATAAAGCACGGCCAATAGAATCGTTCCCAAACCTCTCTGCTGCTAAGCATCAATCACGACAAACGCCATCTCCGCCACCGTCGGGTTCTGTTTGGTCCGGATGAATCGAGCGATGCCAAGTCCAGGATGCTTTGGGAAAGTCTCCGATCAGTATTCGCCAACTTCAATGGGCTGCTCGCTATTGATGGCACGCAACCGCGCCGCCCATGCCTGCAGGGCGGCCTGCCGTTCGGCATCGGAAACGCGCACTGGCGAATAAACGATGTTCGGCGCCAGCACGTTCCAGCCAGTGAAACGCAGAATGCCGCGTTGCGCCGGACGCAGGACGGCGTGGATCTCGCCGTTCCAGCCGCCCTTTTGATAGACCGCCTCCGGCCCGCCGGTCGTCAACGACAACAAGTCGCGCTTGCCCATGAAGATGCCGTTCTCGTAAAACCGTTCTCCGCCATAGGTGGGTCCCATCGCAAACACGCAGTCCACCCACCCTTTGAGGATTCCCGGCAGGCCGAACCACCAGAGTGGAAATTGCCAGATCATCAGGTCGCATGACTCCAGCTTGCGCAGTTCCGCCTCCACTTCGGGCGCAAAGCCGCCTACTTCCGTGGCGTGCATCTCCTCAATCTGTTGTTTGAAAAAACCGGGATTCTTTACCGTGGTGAAATTCCGGCGGTCCGACACCGGATCGAACTTCACGGCGTAGAGGTCAGAAATCGCCACGGCATGACCCGCATCGCGCAGCGTCTGCTGCGCCGTGTGAAACATGGCGCTGTTGAACCTCTGCGGCTCAGCATGGGCGTTGATAAGGAATACATTCACGGTTGTTTGCGGCGAATTGATCAGCGGTTTTCCATCACAATTTTCCCTCGCGTGCGCTGCTTCAGCATTTCTCGAAGGGCTGCCGGCACCTCGTCCAACGATATCGTGTCCAGGACCGGAACCTTGATGCGGCCCAGTTCAACCAGTTCGGTAAAAGCCCTCCCAGCCGCCAGCATTCTCTCCTTCGCGGCCCTGCCGTTCCGGTGGCCAGCCCCGAGGCTTAACTGATGAAACGTCAGTCCTTTCATGAAGGCATCCTGATAGCGTTCCGGGCGGACAACACTGACAAGTTCCACCATCCGACCCTCGAATGTCAGCGCATTGGCGACCAGAATGTCGTTGATCGGGCCGACGGCATCAAGGCCAGTGCTGACGCCAAGCCCTTCCGTTATGGCCAGCACCCGGCCAACCACGTCTTCTTCCTGATAGTTGATGGCGTGCGTCGCGCCCAACTGGCTGACCTGGGTGAGGTTTTTTGCGCAGCAGGTTGCGATGACTGTTTTCAGGCCAAGCAGTTTTGCGGTTTGAATGGCAAAACCGCCGACTCCACCAGCGCCGCCCGCGATCAAAATGGAATCCGCAGCCGTAGCCCGCAACTTGTCATTCAACGCCCGCCAGGCCGTCCAGCCGGCGCAAGGAGTGGATGCCGCCAACGTCGCAGACACATGCGGATGGGCAATGAGCGCTGCCGCATCTTGCGCGCCGTATTCCGCAAAGCCGCCGTGTGCCCGAAACATGTCGCCATGATAGAGAACGCGATCCCCCACCTTCCAGCGACGCACCGCATCGCCCAGCGCCTCGATCCGGCCGGACACGTCCAGGCCCGGCGTCCAAAATTCGTTCATCACCGGCACCATGTATTTCCAGAGGCTGATTTTGGCGTCTACCGGATTCAACCCGCACGCCTCTACCTTCACCAGCACGTCATGAGCGCCGATTTTGGGAATTGGGATTTCCCTGACCAGAAAGGAATCTGTGGCCGGATTGAAGGTGAGCGCTTTCATTTAATACGCACTCGATCCTCGGGAATGACCGGCCGCAGCAACATTGGCTTCCCGTCGTGCAAAGTGAACTGGATTGGCTTCATGTCTCGGTGCGAGGTTTTGTCGCAGGCTTCTGACATAAACCGCATGGCGAACTCTGCATCGCTGCTCGGATCACTGGCGCTTTCGCACCTCCACCTTCATGTGGCTCATTTTCCCATAAACTCGCCAGCGTCGGCGCAATGGCCACCACTCGTACAGGAATATTTCCATCGGTCGCCACATCGCCACCCAGCCGGCAATGGTCAGGCTTTCCCGCGCCACGCTCAGAAAGGTTCCGGTAGCTTGCCCGAGCAGGGCCTGGCTCGCGATCAAGCAAGCTGCCAGGAACAGCCCGCCGATCAATAAACTGTGCCGGCCGTCCTTCATCAACTGTCGGAACTCCATTTGAGTGAGCTTCGCTCGATAGGCAAAATAGTTTTGAATTGCTTGCTCGATCATCGGCTCGAAGTCCTTTCCGGCCGGAAGCTCGTTCAGGTAAATGACCAGAACGACCTGTTCGTTGAGCGGAAACTCGCGCGTCCAGCTCACCATGAACTCTTCGGCGTCGCGATCCAGGTCCTTCTCGCGGAACGGAGAGGGATCGATCGTGTTAAAGAGCTGATTGATATCCCGGAGGTTGAGTTCCACGCGATGGACCTCGCTTTGAGTGGGAGAGTTGTCAATCATTCGTCGCCAGCTTACCAAACTGCGTGGGAATTGCGATACTTCGGGCCTCACAGGCGGCAGCGGTAGAGAGCCGCTTGGTTGCACCGATGGCGGCTCTCTCGGCAACCTGAGGTCATGGCGGTTGTCATTCCTCAACTAAAGGTATCGATTGTTTCGGCGGATTCTTGCCGCGGTGTTGCGGGTTGGCGGCGATTCTCAGTCCGCGAGTGGCGGTAATCACTTCACGCAGAAAAGTCATGAGTGCCAGGAAGAGCGAAAACATCGCCGCGATGAACAGGACCGTAATCACCCTGGAAAAATTTATGGAGACAAATGTGCCGGTAAACAGAGCCGCGATAGTGACGCAGATAAGCAGCGCGCAAATCGTGCCAAAAGTAATGGCAAAGTTCACGAGGCGCGCCCGTCTGGAAAGACGCATAAGCTCCTCCAGCGCCTGCGTCTTTCGCGTCTGGTCCGGCAGTTCGAGTTTATCTTCGAGAACTCTGGCCCGGTCAACGATACGGCCGAGCCGGTTTGCCAGGACGCTGAGCAGGGTGGCAACGCCGGAGATTAAGAATACCGGTGCGATCGCCAATTGGATGACGTGTGCAATGGCAGAAATCCGAGTTTCCGGGGGCATGTATGTCCTATGTTCGGCGCGGACGAGCAATCCGAAAGCAGCAGTTCGCCAGGTTCGCCAAGGTCATTTCATTAACGCGTGGATTTGCCTGGGTCTTTCGCTTTCCAGGCGAGCCGTGCCGGTGCGGAGGAATTTCACACTGTCATAGCAACTTTGAGAGCACAAGGGCTGTCGCGGCCAACCGATGCTGCTGGTGGGAATACGCCTTGGCGGACTTCCTCGGCATAGTGCGACACGGCTTTCCGGATCTGTTGGCCGAGTTTTGCATACTGTTTCGCAAAAGGCGGCACGTATGCTTCGAAAAGTCCTAGAACGTCATAGCTGACTAGCACCTGGCCGTCGCAATGCGGTCCCGCGCCAATACCGATTGTGGGAACCTTCAACCGGGAAGTCACTGCTTCGGCAACAGCCTCCGGAACCGCCTCAAGAACCATAGCGAATGCTCCCGCGTCTTCGAGGGCGAGAGCGTCGAGTGTCAATGCCTGCGCGGCCTCATCATTGCGGGCCTGTTGCCGCATCCCACCTAAACGATGCACATGTTGCGGGGTCAAGCCAACGTGCCCCATGACCGGGAGCCCAGCCTCGGTTAGTTTTCGAACGGTATCGGCCACGGAACGGCCGCCTTCCAATTTCACCGCCGCAGCGCCGCCCTCCTGGAACAGCCTTGCCGCGTTCTCCAGAGCCTGTTCGGGCGAAACCTGGTATGTTAGAAAGGGCATGTCCGCCACGACCAGCGCGCGACTCGCGCCTTGTGTGACTGCCATCGTATGATGGATCATGGCATCCAGCGTTACGGGAATGGTCGTGTCCAATCCCAAAATCACGTTCCCGAGCGAGTCTCCGACGAGCAGCAGATCGACGCCGGCTCGCTCGAACAACCGAGCCATGGTGGCATCGTACGCCGTCAACATGACGATTCGCTCGCCTCGTTCCTTCATGAGGACCAGATCAGGCACTCGGATTTTTCTGATTGGGGTGTGCATCAGGGCTTCCTTTCTACGACGCTGGAGAGCCAGATCAGCAAGTTGGTAATAACATCGCTACGGTTGAGTTCATGCAGCATTTCGTGTCGGCCACCATCATAAAAATCGTGGGAGATGGAGGTCATTCCTGCGTTGCGATAACGGCCTTCAAGCACACGCACTCCCTCCAACTTTTGTCCGACAGGATCGTCGCTGCCAGAGAAAATATAGATAGGAAGATCCGCCCTAACTTTTCTGATCTCTCGCGGATCAGCAAGCCGCGGGAATGCCTCGAGAAAAGACTCCATCGAGGCCGGCTTCAGCGCCGCGAAGCACAGCGGGTCAGCGAGGAATTCATCCACTTCGGCATTGTCACGGCTGAGCCAGTCGAAAGAGGTGCGGGCAGGCTCAAAAGGAGCATTCATCAACGCCATCGGATCCGTCCCTGCAGGCAGCGATTGAGCCAGGCGCGCCAGGCCATCCAGAACACCGGAACCGGAAAACGCCAGGCCGTTAATCGAATGACTGTGTTCCAGGACAAATTGCTGTGCTGCGAAAGAGCCCATGCTGTGCCCCAACAGAATGTACGGTTTTCCAGGATTCTCCTCTTTCGCAATGACTCTCAGTGAGACCATATCTTCGACGAGTTGATCAAACCCCCCGGGGCCGAAGTCGCCGAAGCGCCCAGAAGGTTTTGCGGTCAACCCATGGCCGCGATGGTCGTTTCCGTAAACGGCAAAGTGTCCGCGTACTAGTATATCCGCCAATTCCGTATAACGGCGGATGTGCTCACCGAGTCCGTGCGCGATCTGAACGACTGCGCGAACGGGGTGGTGACCGCTCCATTTCACGCAGGCGATGGAGAGCCCGTCACCGCCTGCAAATTCGAATCGCTCAGGCTGAATCATTGTGCTTTCTCAGCAATGTCGGGGATAGAGCCCCTGCGGCACGCGGAAAAAAATCCTTCGATTGCTGTAAGCGATTCCTCGAAATCCAAGTCAAAGCGGTACCTTGCCAATTCGGCGACGGTAATCATCACTATGCCGTGCTTACGGCAGAATCGAATCAGGTCAGGCAGGCGTGCCATGCCGCCATCCTCATTCATGATCTCGCAGATAGCCCCCGCCGGGTATAACCCGGCGAGGCTGGCCAAATCGACTGCTGCCTCAGTCTGACCCCGACGCTCCAAGACGCCGCCTGTGCGGGCGCGAAGCGGGAAAATATGTCCCGGCCGTCCGAAGTCTTCCGGACAACTAGTTGCATCGATGGCGGCTCGAATCGTTTCAGCCCGATCATGGGCAGAAATGCCCGTGCTGACATTGTTACCCTTTAGGTCGATCGAGACAGTGAATGCTGTCCCACCTAGCGACGTGTTTTCGGGCACCATCGGAGGAAGCTCGAGTTCATCAAGTCGTTCACCCGTCATCGCCAGGCAAATCAGGCCCTTTCCGTGGTTTGCCATAAAGGTGATGGCTTCCGGCGTGATCATTTCGGCCGCCATGGTCAGGTCCCCCTCGTTCTCCCGATCCTCATCATCAACCACAACAACCATCCGCCCGGCTCTGAGTTCGTGCAGGGCGACCTCGATGCTGGCAAACTCGAATTCATCCTCGCTCCACACATGGATGATTTCTGTCGGAGCCGCGTTCCCTTTAGTGTTGCGACCGGAATTTTCGATGATGGGGCCCAGGCTCAAGGTGTGCCCCATTTTTTCCTTTTTGGTTCTCAGGTATGGAAGCGAATAAGAATTTGGAACAGCTTGGCAAGGAAGCTGAGCTGCTACAGCAATGCCGGCATTCAACAAGGCTTGAGTCTTCTTGGGATTATGTGACAGCAGGCGCACTCGTTTGATTCCAAGCTGATGGAGTATGCCAGCGGAGAGGCTGAAGTCCCTGATATCTGCGCCGAAACCCAAGGCATGATTTGCCTCAACCGTATCGAGGCCGGTGTCCTGCAGCGCATAGGCCCGGAGTTTCGCCATCAGACCGATACCGCGCCCCTCCTGGTATTCATAAATCACGAGCCCCCGTCCTTCCTTTGCGATGGCCTGCATGGCCATCTCAAACTGGTCCCCGCAATCACAACGCAGAGAACCAAGGATCTCGCCGGTGAAACATTGCGAGTGGATCCGCAGCAGCGGAGCGCCCTCTGTGAGGTCGCCCATCACGAATGCCAGTGCGGTCTCGACTCGTCGAATTCCGTTCACTGCCTCGCGTTCGAAGCCCAGGGCCTGGAACTTGCCCCAACGAGTAGGCAATTGTGTGGAGACGATCTGTCGGAGGCTGTATACCACAGGAGTGTGCAAACTCTTTTTCATGGCAATTTTCGCGGTCCGCTCGGGATTGGGAAAGAGGGAATCTCTCAGCCCTCGTATTTGAAAGACAACTGCACGCGCGCTCGGTATGCCTTCACTTTTCCGTTCTCGACTTTCAGGTCCAGTTTCACAATTTCGGCGACGCGCAGACCACGTAGCGTTCGAGCCGCGGTCTCCACTGCATTCCTCGCCGCATCTTCCCAGGATTTCGTGCTAGTGCCGATGATCTCCGTTACTCTATATACTGAGTCTGTGGCTTCAGCTTGTTTTGTCATGATGCATTCTTTCTTTCATTTATGTTGTTGTTACCTGTCACCGCCGGTTTCGTTCGATCAGGCGAGAACTGATTGGCGCGCCGGCTTGGACTTCGCTGCGGAAGCAGCGCCGTTCTTCACGCCGAGAGCCCTGGCAACCCCTTCCGCGTAGCCCGGGTCCGCCCTGTGGAAATGAACGAGTTGCCGTTGGACTATTTCCTCAGGAACACCCGCCATTGCGGTTGCGATATTGCTGAAGAGTCTGCCTTGTTGGCCGAGAGTCATCAGCCGGAACAGATTTCCAGGCTGAGTGTAATCGTCATTCCCATCGCGATGATCGTAGCGGTCGGCATCCCCGGAAATCTTCAACGACGGCTCAGCAAAACGGCTGTCCTGTTTGGCACCGTTGAAACTGTTCGGTTCGTAATACGCATCAGTGCCTTTCGGTGCGTCGAAGCGCATGGGACCATCGGCATGATAAGTGTGAACCGGACACTGGGGACGATTGACCGGCAGCTTCTCGTAGTGCGTTCCAACGCGGTATCGATGGGCGTCAGCATACGAGAAGAGGCGAGCCTGGAGCATTTTGTCCGGCGAGAAGCCGATGCCGGGCACGATGTTTGACGGACTGAAGGAGGATTGCTCGATTTCGGCGAAATAATTCTCCGGGTTGCGGTTCAATTCCATGATACCGACGTCGATGAGTGGGTAATCCCTGTGCGGCCAGACTTTGGTCAAGTCAAACGGATTCCACCGATAGGTCTCAGCGTCTTTTTCCGGCATGACCTGAACGCAGAATTTCCATTTTGGAAAGTCGCCCTGCTCGATGGCCTCGTACAAATCACGCTGTGAACTTTCGCGATCCCTGGCCACAACTTGTTCGGCCTCAACGTTGGTCCAATGCTTGTGCCCCTGCAGTGTCTTGAAATGAAACTTCACCCAGAACCGCTCGTTCTCCGCATTGATAAAACTGTAGGTGTGGCTGCCGTAGCCATTAATATGGCGAAAACCCGTCGGCAGGCCGCGGTCGGACATGAGAATTGTCACCTGGTGAAGTGACTCCGGCGAAAGCGACCAGAAATCCCACATCGCGGTGCTGCTGCGCATATTGGTTTTGGGATGGCGTTTCTGCGTGTGAATGAAGTCGGGAAACTTGTAGGGATCCCGCACGAAGAAGACCGGCGTGTTGTTCCCGACCATGTCCCAGTTGCCTTCGTCGGTATAAAATTTAAGCGCAAAACCGCGCACATCGCGTTCGGCGTCTGCCGCGCCGCGTTCGCCCGCAACAGTGGAAAAACGTGCCAGGCATTCCGTTTTCTTGCCGATTTTGGCGAAGACGCTGGCCTTGGTGTACCTCGTAATGTCTTGCGTGATGGTCAGCGTTCCGTAAGCGCCCGAGCCTTTGGCGTGCACAGTGCGTTCGGGAATGCGCTCACGGTTCTGGTGAGCGAGCTTCTCGAGAAGCTGGTAGTCCTGCATGAGCAGGGGGCCGCGAGGACCCGCGCTGATGGCGTTTTGGTTGTCGGCGATGGCGTTTCCGCCCGTTGTGGTCAATTGCGTTTTGTCCGTCATAATATTCAGAGATGAGATTTATATTGCTGTGCTGCTGAACTGGTTCTTGCGATTCAGCTGCTCAGGGCGGCGGGCATTTCCTTTCTTTCTTTGATGACCGCCAGTGCCTCGGGTTTGGTTTCATTCGCCGGAGCATGGTGGTTCACGATCAACCGAGAGCCTCGTTGGCCCGTGAGAAACGTCCAGATCCACTGCACAAAAACGCTTATCCGGAGATTGGCCGTAGCAAGAAATTGAATATGAATCAGCGCCCACGCGAGCCAGGCGAAGAATCCCTTTAGATGAATCTTACCGCTCTGCATGATCGCAAAGCCCCTGCCCACCACTGCCATGTTGCCCTTGTCGAAATAACGGAATGGCGGCAGCGCTGCTTTTCCCGACAGGCGTCTCGCAATCAGCCTTCCCGCGTACCGTCCTCCCTGCATCGCCACCTGAGCCACGCCTGGCAGCGGTCTCCCGTCCTGTTGAAGCGAGGCGGTATCGCCCACCGCAAAAATCTCCGGATGCCCCGGCACGGTGAGATCGGGCTGGATCTTGACGCGTCCAGCGCGATCGGTTTCTACACCCAGCCATTTGCCCGCCGGGGACGGAGCCACTCCGGCGGTCCAGATCACCGTCTTGCTCGCGATCCTCTCGCCGCCCACAATCACACCATCTTCGTCAATTTGATCCACACCATGGCCGAGGCGCACCTCAACACCCAATTCCTCCAGGTGACTCTTAGCGGCCTCCGAAAGGTCCTCGGCAAATGTGCCCAGCACGCGATTGGCCATGTCCACCAGGACAATGCGAGCCGAAAGCGGATCAATCCGCCTGAATTCCGAGCGTAGCGTCGTCCGCACCATCACGGCTAGAGCCGCGGCCATCTCCGCTCCGGTGGGCCCTGCGCCCACGAGAACGAAGGTGAGAAGATCCGCGTGCCGGCTGGGATCTTCCTCAGCTTCCGCCTGTTCGAACGCCTGAAGAACGCGATTTCGAATGCCCACGGCGTCCGCCAAGCTCTTCAAGCCCGGAGCGAAGCGCTCGAATTCGTCATGCCCGAAATAACTATGGCGCTGGCCAGTCGCGAGAACGAGATAATCGTAAGGGATGTGCACTTGCGAACGATCAGAGGAGTTGGCGATAACGTAACGCTGCTCTTTATTCACGCCCGTCACTTCCCCAAGGATCACGGTCGTGTTCGTTTGCTTCCCCAGGATGCCCCGAATCGGGGCGCTGATCTGCCCGGGAGCCAGGACTGAGGTCGCCACCTGGTAAAGCAGAGGCTGAAATACATGGTGATTGGTGCGGTCAATCAGGACGACTTCGGCTTGACTCAAACGGAGAGCTTTGGCCGCCGCCAGGCCGCCGAAGCCTCCACCAACAATAACGATACGTGGCAGATGCTCATTCATAGTGTCTTCTCCTTTCAGTTCATATAACTCTTGGTTGTTCAGATTGAGGCTGGCTCTTCCCGTATAGCGACGGGAGATAAAGATGGAATAGGCGATGGCCAGCGCGAAACCGATAGGCGCCCAAATGGAAGC
>Ga0335082_10003355_pt1 | contig 17390 bp, 11 predicted proteins | sample Lox_Sample_41_FD_206718 | JGI IMG/M metagenome (GOLD analysis project Ga0335082, IMG submission 206718) | Soil microbial communities from Loxahatchee National Wildlife Refuge, Florida, United States - Lox_Sample_4.1 | ecosystem: Environmental > Terrestrial > Soil > Wetlands | place: USA... | reverse complement strand
CCTCTACACGACCGACCTGACGAGCATCCCCGCCGGAGGGGACCAGGTGCAGGACTGTTTCGAGGGCACCGGCAACAACATCATGAGCCACGCTCGCGGCGTGCTCTACGCCGGGCAGGTGCCGAACGGCGGTGAGACTCTCCCGCCCAGCGTCGGCCTCTCCACGTCGCCGCAGCAGGTGCTCCTGTTCCAGGTGCACTACCTCAATGCGACGTCGGGCTCGCTCGACGCCAAGGTGCACGTCCAGCTCTCACTGGACAAGGGCGACGACATCGTCACCAAGGCAGGCATCTTCTTCTTCTACGACCCGTTCATCGACGTCCCGCCGGGCGCCACCGCGAAGGCGTCGATGCGCTGCCTGATTCCCGACCAGGTCACGCTCGTCTACGCGTCCTCGCACTATCACGCGCGCGGCGTGGGCTACGGGGCCTACCTCGATCCGTCGGCGACCGAGATGGGGACCAAGCCCTTCTACACGTCGAACACGTGGTCGAGCCCGCCGAACCAGCAGATGTCCATGACCATCCCCGCCGGGACGCGCCTGCGGTTCGAGTGCGACTACGACAACACGAGCGGCACCCAGGAGTTCTTCCAGGGCCAGAGCGCGCAGACGAACGAGATGTGCATGTTCATCGGCACGTACTACCCGGAGATGACGCAGATCGCCGACTACTGCCTCTCGGGGCCGGACATGTTCGGCACCGGGAGCGTTTCCTGCGGGGACACGCTCACGTGCATGGAGGCCTGCGGGGCGATCACCTTCGGCAAGCCCGGGGGCGCTGGCGGCGGCGAGTCGGATTGCGAACAGAAGTGCGTCGTACAGAGCTGCCCGAGCGCCTCGACCACCCTCGTCCCGGTGGTGGAGTGTGTGCGATCCAGCTGCGCGACCGAATGTGGGGCCGGGGGGGCGGGCTGCACGACGTGCCTGCAGGCAAAATGTGCGTCTCAAGCCCAAGCCTGTATGGCTCACACCTGCAATTGAACTAGAGTCAACGAACCGAAAGGGCCCCCCCGAATGCGCATCTTCCCCGCCTTCGTCCTCGGAGTGCTTCTCGCCGCAGCGGCTTGCTCGTCTTCCTCGGGTTCCACCCCGACGTCGCCGGGGGGCACGTCGTCGAGCAACGCGCCGCCGGGCTCGAAGCTGCAGACCGTCGAGTTCAAGATGGACGCGACCGTGGGCGCGGGGAAGGAGATCTTCGACTGCCAGTTCGTGACGCTGCCGAACATCGCCGGCTGGATGGTCTCCGGCGAGCACACGTACACGGCGGGCAGCCACCATTTGCTCGTCTACACGACCGACCTCACGTCGGTCCCCGCGGGCGGCAACCAGGTGCAGGACTGCTACGAGGGGTCCGGCTCCTTCATGAGCCACGTGCGCGGCGTCCTCTACGGAGGGCAGACGCCGACCGGCAGCGAGCAGTTCCCGGCCGGCGTCGGCGTCCAGACGACCGCGAACCAGGTGCTGCTCTTCCAGGTGCACTACCTCAACGCGACCAGCGCCGACCTCGCCGCCAAAGTCGACGTGAAGCTCACGCTCGACTCGGGCACCGACATCGTCAACAACGCCGGCATTCTCTTCCTCTACGATCCGTTCATCGACGTGCCGCCCGGCGCGAAGGCCCAGGCGCAGATGCGCGTCAACATCCCTCGCGACGTCACGCTGCTCTCGGCGACCTCGCACTACCATGCTCGGGGCGTCGGTTATGCGGCGTACCTCGACACGCCCACGAAGATGGCAACCTCGCCCTTTTACACCTCGGCGAGCTGGAACAGCCCGGAGATCGTGAGCATGTCGATGCCCATCGCGGCGGGCACGAAGCTCCGCTTCGAGTGCGACTACGACAACTCCTCGGGCACCGCCGAGTACTTCCAGGGCCAGAGCGCGCAAACGAACGAGATGTGCATGTTCATCGGCGCCTACTACCCGGACATGGGTGAGCTGGCGAACTACGGCGAAGCGAGCCCCGGCCCCGACATGTTCGGCACCGCCGGCGCGAGCGGCACCAACTGCAACGACACCCTGAAGTGCATCGAGGCCTGCCCCGCCGCGGCCAGCAGCGGCTCGAGCGCCGGCCTGGTCGACGCCTCCCCGTGCATGCAGAAGTGCATGGTCGGCAGCTGCACGACGGCCACCACGCCGCTCTTGCCGTTCCTCGAGTGCTACCAGAACAGCTGCACCAGCAAGTGCTCCAGCACCACGAGCAGCGATTGCATGACCTGCATCGCCACGAGTTGCGCGAGTCAGTACGAAGCCTGCTCGACCCACACCTGCAACTGAGCGCGGTCAGCCCGCTCGACGCTTCGCGGCCTCGAGGGTGTTGGCGAGGAGCATCGCGATCGTCATCGGCCCGACTCCACCGGGGACCGGGGTGATGGCGCTGGCGACTTCCTTCGCCTCGTCGAAGGCGACGTCGCCCACCACCTTCGTCTTCCCGTCGCCCGCGGGCACGCGGTTGATGCCGATGTCGATGACGATGGCCCCCGGCCTGATCCAGTCGCCGCGGATGAGGCCCGGGACTCCCACGGCGACGACGAGCACCTCGGCCTCCCGGCACAGGTCCGGGAGGTCCCTCGTGAAGGAGTCGGCGATGGTCACCGTCGCATCTGCGGCGAGGAGGAGCTGCGCCATCGGTTTGCCCACGATGTTGCTCCGGCCGACCATCAGCGCCCGCGCGCCCTCGAGCTTCGCCCCGGCATGCGCCAGGAGACGCATGCAGCCGACCGGCGTGCAGGCGACGAGGCCGCCCGGACGCCCGAGCGACAGCAAGCCCGCATTGAGGGGGTGGAACCCGTCCACGTCCTTCCGGTAGTCGACGAGGTCGAGAACCCGGTTGGCGTCGATGTGCTCGGGCAACGGGAGCTGCACCAGGATGCCGTCGACCATCGGGTCGTCGTTCAGCCGCCGCACGAGGGCGCAGAGGCGCTCCTCGCTCGTGCTCGCCGGCAGCGCGTGCAGCTTGCCGTGCATGCCGGCCTCCTCGCAGGCCCGCTCCTTGTTGCGCGTGTAGATCACGCTCGGCGGGTCGTGTCCGACGAGCACCACGTCGAGCCCCGGGACGCGCACGTGCTTCGCGCGGAAGGCGTCGACGCCGGCGCGGACCTCGGCGCGCACGGTCTCGGACAGCGCCTTGCCATCCAGGATGCGGGCGCTCATGGCTGGGGCGAGGCTAGCTGCTGCGGGGGCGTCGTCCTACTGCGGCCGCGCACGTAGTGGATCACCCCGGCGGCCGCGAGCATCGCGAGACCCAGGAGCTGCGACGTGGAGAGGCCCAGGAACCCGCCGCGGTCGTCTCGCCGCAGGTACTCCAGCAGGAACCGCGCGATCGCGTAGAGCGCGAGGAACGCGGCGAAGACCTGCCCGTCGTACCTCTTTCGCGGGTGGATCCACATCAAGCACGCGGCGGCGATCGCGAGCGACGCGGCTGACTCGTAGATCTGCGTCGGGTGCACCGGCAGGCTCCACATGCGCGCCGTCGGCAGCAGGTGGTCCTTGAACTGCTCCTCGCTCGCGGGGCTCTTCCACGGGAACGACACCGCCCACGGCAGGTTGCACGTCGCGCCGAAGCAGCATCCGGCCATCAGGCACCCCATGCGACCGAAGGCGAGCCCGAGGGGGATCGCGAAGCCGGCCATGTCCGCCGCCTTCCAGAAGGGGAACTTGTCGCGCCGGAGGAGAAACCACGCGGCGAGGCTCGCCCCGACGAGGCCCCCGTAATACGTCAGCCCGCCAGCCCAGAACTTCGCCCACGCGAAGCAGTCGACGTGCTGCGGGTGACAGAGGCCGGTCGCGGCGTCCCACACGCCGTCGTACGAGGGAGACAGGCACTCGCTCTGGTCGAGCGGCCAGTTCACCTTCGACGGGTCGGTGCACAGGTGGACGTAGTCCCAGAAGTAGCCGTCGGCGAGCACGTGGAGGATGCGCGCGCCCGCGACGCCCGCGAGGAGCATGGCGAGCCCGAGGTCCACGATGACGTCGGGGCTCTCGCCGATGCGCTTGGCCCAGATCGCCCCCACCGCGGTCGCGAAGAGGAACCCCGAGAGCAGCAGGACGAAGTACGACGGGAAGGCGATCCCGAAGAGGTGGAACAGGTCCGGGTGCACGCCCGCCCTGCCCTTCTACTCCGTGGGAGGCGGCGCTTCCGCGGCGGGTACGGCGGGAGGAGCGTCCGCCGACGCCTCCCCGGGCGGAGTCGACCCGTTGAGCTGCGCCGCCGGCTCGCCCGACTGCGCGGGCGGAATCGGCGGCGCATGGAGCACCGGCCGCGGCCCCCTCTTGCTCGTGAACATGTCGATCGCCATCAGGCCCACGCCGACACAGATGGCCACGTCCGCCACGTTGAAGGTCGGCCAGTGGTGCTCCCCCACCCCGCCGAACACGCGCGCCGGCCAGCCGCCGGGCGTGAAGACGTGGAAGTCGATGAAGTCGATGACGTGCCCGTAGCGGATGCGATCGAACACGTTGCCCAGCGCGCCCCCGAGCACCAGCGGCAGCCCCCACTTGAGGGCGCGCTGCTTGGGCTGCAGGCGGCGGTACAGCGTCATGATGAACGCGATCGCCGCCACCGACACGAGCAGGAAGAACGGCCGGCGCACGTTCTCGCTCGTCGACTGCAGCAGGCCCCAGGCGCCTCCGCGGTTCTTCGCGAGCAGCAGCGTGATGTGGTTCTTCCAGAGCTCCACCGTGCCCGGATAGCCGTCGAGGTGGTGCTCGGCCCACGACTTGGACGCGATGTCCGCCGCGAGGCTGAGGATCGACACGAGCGCGAGGAACACGTACGACGGCCGCGGCCGCCCGTAGTCCGCGACGACCTTCGTCGCCCCCATGGGAGGCGGGAGGCGATCGCCCGGTATCTCCGGCGCGGGACCAGGCTGCGCCGCAGGCGGCTGCAGGCTGGGCTCGGGTTCGTGCGCGACCGTGGCAGCCGTCTGTTCGATGGATGTGGAGGTGGGCTCGGTCACGGGCGGCCCGTGGGATCTACTGGATCGCGGCCGAAGCACCAAGTGTGCATCACAGGATGAGCTCTCCCAGGGCCCGGGCGAACGCCTCGGCGTCGAGCGGCGCCAGCGATCCGGAAGCGCCCGGTCCGCGGATCTTCCACACGCCCGCCCGGTTGAGGACGAGGAGCGCACGGCTGGACCCGCAGACGAGGTCCACGATCCCCTGGGCTCCCACCCTGAGTGTGCCGACGGGGCGAACCCAGACGATGCGTGTGCCCGGGAAAGCGAGCTTCAAGGCGGGCGCGTCGTAAGCCCCGACGTCGTCGTCCGCCACGTGGACGGACGCGGCATCGATGCGTGCGAGCCCCTCGCTCGCGGCCGGCTGCAGCCACGCCCGGATGGTGGCCAGGAGGTTCTCGACCGCGTCGAGCCAGCGGGTGCGGGCCTGGGTGGACTCGACGTCCGATTCCTCGTCTTGACGCTTCATCTCCCTCAGGCGCTGCAGCAGGGCCGCCGTGGCGCTGAGAGGGGCCGTTCGGTCGTGAACGCGGGACATGGCCTAACCTCTCTGTTACCGGCCCAAGAGAGTTGCGCACACACGGTACATTTGTTTAGCGTCGGGATCATGCCCTCGCCACCTTGGAAGCAGGAGCAGGGCGTCGACGCCGTGCTCGCGCGCTGGCTCGCCAGCTCCTGGGTCAAGCCCTGCGTCTGCGCGGACGCCACCATCGATGCCGCCCAGGGCGCATACGCCCCCTTCCCCGAGCTGGCTCCCGGCATCACTGCAGCGCTGCGAGAGCGCGGCATCGAGCGCCTCTACTCGCACCAGGCGCAGGCCCTCGAGGCGGCGCGCGCCGGCAGGCACCTCGTCGTGGCGACGCCGACCGCGAGCGGCAAGAGCTTCTGCTTCCACCTGCCGGTCCTCCAGGCGTGCGCGGAGGATCCCGACGCGCGCGCGATCTACCTCTATCCGACCAAGGCGCTCGCCCGGGACCAGGAAGCGGGGCTCCGGGAGCTCGTGTCGGCGGCCGGCCTGCGCACCGCGGCGGTCGTCTACGACGGCGACACGCCCAACGACGCCCGCCGCGCCGCCAGGGAACGCGCGGGCATCGTCATCACGAATCCGGACATGCTGCACACCGGCATCCTGCCGCACCACACGAGCTGGGCGCGCACGATGCAGCACCTGCGCTACGTCGTCGTCGACGAGCTGCACACGTACAAGGGGGTCTTCGGATCGCACGTCGCCAACGTGCTGCGGCGTCTGATGCGCATCGCGCGCTTCCACGGATCCAACCCGCAGCTCGTGGGGGCAACGGCGACCATCGGCAATCCGCGTCAGCACGCGGCCCGCATGTTCGGCGCGAGACCCGACGAGGTGGAGCTGGTGGACGAGACGGGTGCTCCTCGGGGGCAGCGGCGCTTCTTCCTCTACAACCCGCCGGTGGTGAACTCGGAGCTCGGGATCCGCGCCAGCTACGTGAAGCAGGCGGTGATGCTCGCGGCAGACCTGGTGCGCGCCCGGGTGCCGACGATCGTCTTCGGGCAGTCCCGCAACTCGGTCGAGGTGATGCTGCGCTACCTGCGCGACGCGGTCGCCACGCGCACGGATCGCCGTCATTCGAGTGATGGTTTGGGGCCCCTGCCCCAAACCACGGTGGAGCCCGACCGCATCATGGCCTACCGCGGCGGCTATCTCCCCGAGCAGCGGCGCGACATCGAGCGACGCCTGCGATCGGGGGAGATCCTCTGCGTGGTGGCCACGAATGCCCTCGAGCTCGGGATCGACATCGGGGAGCTCGATGCCGTCGTGTGCGCCGGATACCCGGGTTCCATCGCGGCCACGTGGCAGCGCATCGGCCGGGCGGGCCGGCGCGGCGACCGGAGCATCGGCGTGCTCGTCGCGTCGAGCGCACCGCTCGATCAGTACCTCGCTCGCGAGCCCGGCTACCTGCTCGGCGCTCCGGTCGAGGAAGCGCGGATCGATCCGGACAACGTCGAGATCCTCCTGCAGCACCTGAAGTGCGCCGCCTTCGAGCTCCCGTTCAAGCGCGGCGAGGCCTTCGGCATGCTCGGGGCGCAGGAGACCGACGAGGCGCTGGGATTCCTCGTGCGTCACCGGGTGCTCCACGAGTCGGGCGGCACGTATCACTGGGCGGCGGACGCGTATCCGGCCAACGACGTGTCGCTGCGCAGCATCGGATGGGACAACGTCGTCATCATCGACGTCGAGCGCGATCGGTCCATCGCGGAGCTCGACTGGCGATCGGCCCACACGATGCTGCACGAGCAGGCGATCTACCAGCACGACGGCGAGTGCTGGCAGGTCGAGCGCTTCGACCACGAGAACCACAAGGCGTTCGTTCGCAAGGTGGAGCCCGACTACTGGACCGACGCGATGACCTACGTGCAGGTCTCGGTCCTCGAGGAGAGCGCGACGGGAACGGCCCTGCAGAGTGCGTGGGGCACCACGTGGGGCGAGGTCGCGATCGTCGAGAAGGTCGTCGGCTACAAGAAGATCAAGTTCTACACGCACGAGAACGCCGGCTACGGGGACGTGCGACTGCCCGAGATGCAGATGCACACGACGGCCTTCTGGTTGACGCTTCCGGAGAGCGCGTGCGAGCGGATCCCTGCGGGCCGCGCCGCCGCGATCGACGGTCTGCGAGGCATCGGCATCGCCTTCGAGACGGTGGCCACGCTCGCCCTCATGTGCGATCCGAGAGATCTCGGGACGACCCTCGGCGAGCCACCTGCCCCCGGTGAGGCGTACACGCCGACGCTCTTCGTCTACGAGCACGTCCCCGGAGGCACCGGCCTGTCCGAGCGGATCTGGGAGCAGCGCGACGTGCTGCTCGCCCGCACCCTGCGCCTCGTCGAGAGCTGCCCCTGCAGCGACGGCTGCCCGGCCTGCGTGGGGCCGGGCGAGTCGTCGCGCAAGGCAGTGGCGGTCGATCTGCTTCGCTCGATCGTGCCGACGGCGTGATCACTGCGCGTGGGGCATGTTCGCCCCACGCGGCGGGACGACTCCGCCGGGACGAGGGGCAGACCCGGAGACGCCTTCCTCGGGAGCCACCGGCCCGAAGGTTGGGGTCGCCGTTGGGTCGGCGGTCGGTCCGGACGGGGCAGCCGCAGCATCCGGATCAATGCCCTCCGGCGTCGGCTCGCCGCCAGAGGTCGCGGTCAGTGACTTCTCGTCGACCGTGTTCTGGCCTTCGGGTGCAGCGCCGCATGCCGCGGCACCCGCCGTCACGGCGATGAGTAGGAGGGAACGGAGAGTGATCTGGAGAGCATGATTGCTGTTCATGCCCCCCAATCGGTCATCCGCGGCGCCGGTTGCGTGGGGCCGCGAGAAAAGTGTCGGTCAGCTCGCTGCGGCGGCGACTTCGCCGCTCGTGGCGGAGGCGGAGTCCTCGGGCGAAGGCGCGGGACGCAGAGCCTCGGGCACCGGAAGTCCGAAGAGATCCAGCCACTCCGCCGTCACCCAGACCGGGCCGACGAGCAGGTAGTACGGGTCGCCGTAGAAGGCGGGCTTGTTCTTCTCGAACATGTAGTGGCCGATGTACTGGAGCGCCCAGCCGCCCACGAACATGCCTCCGGCGACCGGCGGGTTGACGAACGCGGTCGGGATCGAGGCCACGATCATCGGGATGCCGAACATGTGCGTCAGCTTCGTCCCGAACTTGGTGTGCCCCTCCTGGTAGAGGCGCATGTACTCGCGCAGAGAGTGTTGCGGCAGGAGCTTCATAGCCGCACAATCTAGGGCCAATGCCGCGCCGCGCAAGGCAGATGCGACCGCTGTCGACGTGCGCGATCGCAGCGCTGGTCGCCGCCGGGGCGTGTCTGCCCGGATCGGGGCCTCCCCTCAATCCGTACACGGACGACGCGGGGAAGCCTCCGCCGGTGTCGCTCGGGGACGACGCCTCGATGCTCATGGACGTCGACCTGGGTGCGTCGTTCGCCGTCGCCGGCCTGGAGCCCGCCCACGGGCCGTGGAGCGGCGGGACGCGGACGAACATCTCGGGACGCGGCTTCTCCTCGAACGTCGAGGTGTGGATCGGCCCGACCAAGCTGGACTCCAGCTCCGTCTTCGCCAGCGATCCGACCAACATCACGGTGATCACCCCACCGGGCGCCCCCGGACCCGCCGACGTGCGGGTGCACGACGTGCCGAGCGGCAACGACGCCGCGCTGGCGGCAGGGTTCTTCTACGAGTCCTTCGGGGTGACGCCGGGCGGCGGCTCGACCACCGGAGGCACCCTCATCGCCCTGAGCGGCAAGGGAACCCACTGGACGAGCGGGTCCACCGTCACGGTCGGCGGCAAGGCGTGTCCCGTCGCCACGTTCAAGGACGCGACCGACCTGAGCTGCACGACTCCCGCGAACGACGCGGGCTCGTTCGACGTCGTCGTCACCAACACCGACGGGACGAACGACCGGGCGAGCGACGCCTTCGTCTACAGCGACTCGCCCGACGGGTATCGCGGCGGTCTCGCGGGCGGCGCCCTCGCCGGCACCCTGACGGTCCTCGCCTACGACTCGTGGACCGGCAGCCCCGTGTCCGGCGTGGTCGTCGCCGGATCGGACCTGGCGACGGCCGTGACGGGCACGCTGGACGGCAACGGGATGGTGCGCTTGATGGACCCGAAGCTGACCGGAGAGGTCACGGTGACGGTCACGGGGCACTGCCACCAGCCGTGGACATACGTCGACGTGCCGGTCGACTCGGTGACGGTCTACCTGACTCCAACCCTGTCGACCGCCTGCTCGGGCAACCCCCCGTCGGGCGGCAACTACGTCCCGCAAGACCAGGGTGAGGTCGACGGGGAGCTCGTGTGGCCGGGAGGCATCGAGTTCCAGCGCGCACCCTGGAGCAGCGTGCCCATGCCGGCCACCCCGAGCCAGCACCGCGTCGCGTACGTCTTCGCGGCGACGGGATACGCGCTCGACACGTTCTACTTGCCCGACGAGACGACCGCGACGACGCCGCAGTCGAGCGGCCAGCTCGGCTACGCGTACTCGATGACGACGTGGCCGGGGAACCAGACCCTCTACGCGTACGCCGGGATCCAGGACGACTCGACGTCGCCGCCGACCTTCGAGCCGTACGTGATGGGGGTGGGGCGCGGCGTGCCCGTGGAGCCCAACGTCAAGACGGTGGGCGTCGACATCCAGATGACGACGCTCCTCGATCGCTCTCTGTCGATGGCACCGCAGATGCCGCCCCAGGGAGGCCGCGGGCCCGATCGCCTGGTCTCCAGCGTCGCGATCGATCTCGGGGCCGGCGCGTACGCGATCCTCCCGCAGGGATCGAATACTCACCTCTTGCCCATCTCGGGCACCGTGAATTTCGTCGGCGTCCCGGCGCTCGACGGGATGCTCGCGGGCTCCCGCTACGACCTCACCGCGGAGGCCGCGACCGGCGCGGAGCAGCAGAATCCCATCTCGGTCGTCGCCTACATCGAGACGACCGACGCGAACGACCCGGTCTCGGTCGGCGGTTTCTTCGCGATCCCGTCGCTCGTGCAGCCGGGGATCACGCCGTGGAGCGGGACCCAGGTGCAGCTGCAGGCCAGCGGGCCGATCGATCTGGCGGTGCTCGAGGTGTCCACCGGAGGAGGGCTCGTCACGTGGACGATCGTCAGCCCCGCCAACCTCTCCTTCGGCTTGCCGGACATCTCGCAGATCTCCGGCGTCGACTCGCTCCTGCACGGGCCGATTTCGACGACCTTCGCGATCGCGCGCATCACGGGCTTCGACTACGGCGCACTGCGCACCGGACAGCTCTCCAGCTCCGCTTGGAACGCTTATGCCGAAGACACGGCGAACGGCACGTACTAGTCGTGCGTGCCCTTCGGGCTGTCGGCCCGCCTTCGGCGGGACCTCAGGGCGCATCCTCCTGCTCGCGCTGCTGGTGGGGAGCGGGTGCCACTTCGACCCCGCCTACCGCGACACGCCCGGGGCGCCCGTGTGCACCGCCGGGCAGATGCGCTGCGAGGGCGACGTGCTGCAGTCGTGCGCGAGCGGCTCGGGGTGGAACGACACGCAGGACTGCCAGGCGTCCGGGAAGACCTGCAGCGCCGCCGTCTACGCGTGCGTCAACTGCGCCCCGCACGGCCTCGAGTGCCAGGGGCAGGACGTGCTCACGTGCGACGACAAGGGCGACGGCTGGCACAAGACCTCTTCGTGCGACACGGGGGCCGGCGAGGCGTGCCGCGACGGCACCTGCATCCAGCTGTGCAACCAGGCCTCGGCGGAGCTGTCCAACATCGGATGCGAGTACTGGGGCGTCGATCTCGACAACGCCAACCTGTCGCCCTCGCTCAACGCCGCCGCGCAGCAGTACGCGATCGTCGTGTCCAACGTGCAGCCGGACCTGCCGGCGACGGTCACGGTCCAGCAGGACGACTCGGCGCCGGGTGACGCGTCGCACTCCCTGAGCGTGGTCGCCACCGCCACCGTCGCTCCGCGCAACCTCGAGGTCTTCAAGCTCGGACCGCGCGAGGTCGACGGGGGCGACCCCTCCATCAGCCCGGACAACGGCCCGGGCACCTTCCTGTCTCGCCACGCCTACAAGGTGACGAGCAACTTCCCCATCGTCGCGTACCAGTTCAACCCGCTCGACAACGTCAACGTCTTCTCCAACGACGCGTCGCAGCTCCTGCCCGTCTCCGGGCTCAACACGGGAAATGGCCTCGCGTACGTCGTGCCCGCCTGGCCGCAGACCATCGCGATCACCTCCAACCCGAACACCAACTTCGGCACCAACCTCAGCGCGTTCGTCGCCATCGTCGCCACCCGGGACGACACCCACATCCAGTTCCAGACGACCGCGCGCATCGTGCCCGGCGGCCCATACACCGAGAGCATCGAGCCCGGGAGCACCGTGAGCCGCACGCTCCAGGCCTTCGAGGTGCTCAACCTCGAGACGGGCGACTTCAACGCCGACTTCACCGGGTCGTTGCTCACCGCCGACGGGCCGGTCGCGCTCTTCCCCGGCAGCGAGGCGTCCGATTCGCCGGAGTACCCGACCCTCGCGCAGCGCTACTGCTGCGCCGACCACCTCGAGCACCAGACGGCGCCGCTGCGCACCGTGGGCAAGTCGTACGTTCTCGCCAAGATGCCGAACCGCACGAGCGCCGTCATCGCCGCCGGAGGGATGATCGGCGAGATCCAGGAGACGGAGTACTACCGCGTGGTCGCCGCGCAGTCGGGGAAGACGCACGTCACGACGACCCTGCCGGCTCCTTCGGCCGCGTTCGACCTGGAGGGCCAGGGAGACTTCGTGACGCTCCCCTCGCAGAACGACTTCGTCCTGAAGGCGAGCCAGCCGGTCATGGTCCTCCAGGTGCAGTCGGGGCAGGACGCGGGGGGCGTTCCGCGCGGCCTTCCAGGCGGAGATCCCAGCACGCTCGCTCCTCCTCCGGTCGAGCAGTGGCGCAGCGACTACGTGCTGCTCACGCCGGACAAGTACGTCTTCGACTACCTGGTCGTGGTCGCCCCGAGCGACGCGCACGTGTACATCGACGGCGAGGAGCTCGATACGACGAACTCGGACGTCACGCCTTCCGACGGACTGACCCCCGAGGAGCGCGGGTCGAAGACGCCCCCGTACTGGACGTACCGCTACCAGCTCTCCTACCCCGTCATCGATCCGACGGCGATGTCGCCGAACAACATCAAGCCCGGCAAGCAGAACGACGGCGTGCACCACGTGCAGTCCGACGCCGCGGTCGGGGTCATCGCATACGGGTTCGACTCCTACGTCAGCTACGCCTACGCGGGCGGCACGCAGCTCACGGTCATCAACCCGCAGTGACGCCTAGTGCGCGAGCGGGATGGGTCCGGCGGGCCACGCGGCGACGAGCGGCACGCGCGCGGCCGGCCCCGACTGACGCACCATCCGGGCGCACTCCTCTATCGGGATGCGGCGGGGGCCGAACGGCGAGGCGTCCGCGGCGTCCGAATCCATGAGCAGCGACGGCGTGTCGAGCCCGTAGTCGTCGGGATGCCCCGGCAGGTCCATGAGCACGTGGCCGAGCTCGTGAGCGAGGGTGAGGCTGCTCTTGCGCGCGCGGATGCCGGCGCGGTCGAGCAGGACGACGTTGCGCACGCTCGACAGGTCGCTGCCGATGAAGGACTCGCCGATACGACCACCGCCGGCGAACAGCGGAACGACGACGATCTCGATGGTGGTCGGGTCGCCGTCGTCGAGCGCCTTGAGGAGCGTGCGTTCCTCGAGCGTACCGGCCATCGCGTCCATGTCGGTGAAGTGCTGCAGGCCGTCGGAGAGATCGACCGAGCCGATTCGCACGGTCAGCGTCGGGTCGGTCGAGAGCGGCACGCCGGGCACCGTGTCCACCGCGACGAGCGTGCCGTCCTTCCGCCGGATCGAGACGTCCACGCTGGGCGCGGCGCCTGCGCCGATGCGCGCGTTCGGGGAGACGACGGCCACGAGGCCGGTCTTCTCGACGACGCGCGCCAGCCCGGCCGCGACGCGATCGGGCGACTCGCCCGCGGTCGTCGTGAGGGCGATCGCGTGGCCCTCCGCCCGGAGGTGGATCTCGCCTCCACCCGCGGACATGCCCAGGTCGTCCCCGAGGGCGACGAGGTGCGACGGCGGCGGGTCGACGACCTTCACCTCGATGGCGCGGGGATCGCCGAAGGTGAGACCGCACTGCCCCCAGATCCCCGAGGCCGATCCCAGCTCCGCACGGAGGGCTTCGACGGCTCCCCCGTCCGTGCCTCCGATGGCGGGTGCTCCTCCCGTGGCCACGCGAACGACGAACGGGCGAACCGTGGATCGCATGCGAGCGATCGGACCGACCGGTGAATTCCGCGGCCCCAGCACGCGGATCATCTGGGCCTTGCGTCCTCCGTCGCGGAAGACGATGGCGCCCCCCACCTCCGCCCTGATCGAACGTCCCTCGACGAGCGGGTGATTGCGGTCGACGTCGTCGATCACGAGGCGCAGCGGGGCGCTCGCCCCGCAGCGCAGGGGCGATTCGCCGGCGGGGCACTCGAGCGGCGTGAGAGGCAGCCTCGGGAGCGCGTCGAGGCGCGATCCGATCGACGTCAAGGACTCGACGGCGATCGATTGATCGCCGTCCATCCCGGAGCCTTGGTCCGGCGATTCGACGACGACGCGCAGCGCATCGGGGTCGTCGTACGGTGCGTCCGGCGCCCCCTCCATGCGCGTGGGCGGGGTGCGCTCGAGGGACGCGTGCGACCGCGCCAGGTCCACCGACTGCCCGGATCCGTCCTTCAGCTCGAGCCCACGCACGTCCATCGTGACGTGCAGCCGCGTTCCACCTCGCTTGGCGAGGAGCTCGACGCGCCCGGGGGTGAGCCCCTGAAACCATGCTCGCTCGGGGACGGCGCGGCCCCACGGAAGCGGTCCGTCCTTTCCGAGGACGACACGCGCGTGTCCTCCCCCGGAGACGACCTCGAGCACCGCTCCGGCGAGCTTCTTGTCGACGGGAACGAGGTCCACGTACGTCAGCGGCCCGAGCGTGCTCTGTTCGCCGTCCGGCACCCCGTTCGTGTCGTCGTCGTCGCGATCGGCCCACAGGTCGACGTGAAGCGCCGGGTCGGTCGCCGCGTGCGCGGGAGGCGTGATCGACGCGGACGCGATCAGGAGCGCCGCGATGCTCGGACTTACTCGAGCCAGCCCCACTGGATCCATCGGTAGGGAGTCTCCGTCAGCAGCGGCTGCATCTCCGCGCTCTCCCCAATCTTGCATGCCGCGCGGATCAACGCTCCCCAAGCGACATTCCCGATGTTCCGCGAGCCCAGCAGCTCGTCGGTGATCTCCTTGACGCGCCCGCGCATGCGGGACGCGTGCTCACCACCCGATGGAGGAGAGGCGTCCCAGAGCGCTGCGGCCGCGAGCCCCCTCACCTCTTCGCGGCCCGACGCCGCGACGTCCGCCAGAGCTTCGCGAAGCTCGGGCCGATCGTGATCCCTCGCGAGATAGAGCGCGGCGCGGATCGCGATGTCGTCGGTCAGCGGGGTCGTGCGGGCGAAGGTCTCGAGCATGGTGCGGGCGGACGTGGCACGCGCGCTCGCCATCCTGAAGAGGAACGTCGTGTCGCGGTCGGCACTGGGCCGGTCGGAGAGGCGCGCGATGAGCTCGAGCGTCGGCCTCGTCGACGGAGGCGCCGGCGCCGCTGACGCACGCCTCGCACAGTCCGCCTCGGAGAGAGCCCAGGCCACCAGGCACCAGGCGGATCGCGAGCTCGACGGACCGTCCTCGGCGCGCCCACGGGCCTCTTCGAGAGGCGTCGTGTCTCCCGCCTTCACGGCCACCTCGGCGAGGACCAACCATCGGCCCAGATGCCGCTCCGCTCCACGCAGCACGGCCAGCGCCGGCCCCACGTGCACGGCCACGGGTGCTCCCCGTACCAGCGGAGCGAAGAGCTCGACGCACATCGAGATGCGGTGGCTCTCCTTGATCATGGGTGCCAGCTGAGCGAGAAGCGCGCCGTTCGATTCCGCGCGCGCGACCCGCGCGAGCTCGGCTCCGAAAGCGAGGTGTGACTGCCGGCTCGCGGCGATCTTGGCGAGTAGCGGTGTCAGCTCGGGGTCTCGCGAGAAGCACGCAGAGCTCAGCGCTGCTGCCCCGCCCGCCTCGTCGCTCGAGAGCGCATGTCGCAAGAGCGCCACGGCCTGGCGATCCTGCGCCTCGGACAGCGCGCGCAGTCCGCACGAATAGAGCTCGCGCTGGCGGGACCCACGCTTGAGGAGCACGGCGGTCGCCTCACCGAGCGACGCCCGCAGCGCGGGGCTCAGAGCAGCGACGGCTCGAACGGCTCCGGCGAGCTTGCCCTCGCTCGTCGGACGGCGCTTGAGAGCCGCATCGATCTCTTCTTCGAAGCGAGCGCGCGCCGGCTTGTCGAGCAACTCGGCGCGCGCGATCGACGGACCTGAGGCAGCGGAGCTCTCGCGCTTTCGGGCCTTGGCGAGGGCCGCATTGTCTGCGTGCGGCGCCACCGCAGCTCGCACCCGCTTCGTCTTGATCACGTCCACTCCCCCATGCGCAATGTAGACGACCATACCAGACGCGAACGGAGTCTCGACGAGCGATCGCGCGAAAAAACTTCCTTAGCAACCACGGTGCCGCACGCGGCAGAAAGATCTTGACGGGGCCCCTCTCACGCCCGCCTCACGCGCGCGTCACACCGATGCGCACCGCGTGACCCTCGACGTCCACCTCTCGCACGAATGCGCCTGCGCTTTCCGGAGGCGTCCCCACGAGGATCTCCACGGCTAGCACCTCGGATGCCACGGCATCGCCATGCTTCTTCACGACGCTCTCGACGTACTCCCCCCCCGACAGCCACACACGAATGCGGTCGGTGAACTCGAGGCCCATGTCCTTCCGGATGGTCTGGATGCGGTTCTGCAGCTCCCGCACGAAGCCGAGCTCGCGCAGCTCGTCGTCGAGCCTGGTGTCGAGCACGACGACGCCGGCGCGATCGCCCGCCGCCGCGAAGCCCTCCTTCGCGACCAGATCGACGTCCACGTCTTCCCGGCCGAGATCCACCCCTTCCAGCGTGACGCGCGATCCCGCGAGAAGCTTCGAGGCGAGCGCACTCGCTTCGCCGGCTGGGAGGGACGCCATCGTCTTCTTGAGCGTCTGCGCTTCCTTGCCGAGGCCTCGCTGGCCGAGGGACCGGAAGTTCGGCTTCACCCGGAGCTCGACGAAGGTGGACGCGTTCTCCACGGGCACGAACTCGGTGTCGAGCGCGTTCAGCTCCTCGGCGATCTGCCTCTTGCTCGACGCGTCGAGGTCCGCGAGACGCGCGGTGATGACGCGGGCCGAGCGTAGCGGCTGCCGGACCTTGATCTTCGCCTGCGTCCGCACCTGGAGGCCGATGGAGACGAGGTCGCGCACCGTCTCGATCTTGCGCGAGAGCGCCTCGTCGATCGCCCGCTCGTCCACCGACGGCCAGTCCTCGAGGTGCACGCTCTCCTTCGCGCCCGGCGCCCCGGCCCGGACCACGAGGTTCTGGTACATCGACTCGGCGCCGTACGGCGTGAAGGGCGCCGTCAGCTTCGCGAGGGTCACCAGGCACGCGTACAGCGTCTCGTAGGCGCTGCGCTTGTCGTCGTCCCACCCGGTCTTCCAGAAGCGCGCCCGGCTCCTGCGCACCCACCAGTTGCTGAGCGCGTCGACGAACGCCACCAGGCGCTGCGTCGCGCCGTAGACGTCGTAGTCGTCCATGCGCGTCGTGACCTCGCGCGTGGTCAGCGCCAGCTCCGAGCGCAGCCACCGGTCGAGCTCCGGCACCACGACGTCGACGTGGCCCGACTTGGGGTCGAACCCGTCGATGTTCCCGTAGATGGTGAAGAAGGAGTAGACGTTGCGCAGCTTGACCGCGAACTCCTTCTGCAGCGCGCGCACGTTGCCGAGCGAGTGGCGCGTCGAGGACCACGGCGGGCTCGCCGCG
>Ga0335082_10003353_pt1 | contig 17393 bp, 17 predicted proteins | sample Lox_Sample_41_FD_206718 | JGI IMG/M metagenome (GOLD analysis project Ga0335082, IMG submission 206718) | Soil microbial communities from Loxahatchee National Wildlife Refuge, Florida, United States - Lox_Sample_4.1 | ecosystem: Environmental > Terrestrial > Soil > Wetlands | place: USA... | reverse complement strand
GTCGCGGCCGCCATCCGCATCGCGAGCGAGCGGGCCAAGCGCCGCCCGCGCTGAGTTCGTGCTTTCATGGCCGGCATGGTGGTGCTCGGCGACGGACGGTCGAACGTGGAGGTCGTGCCCGAGCGCGGCGGCATCGTCGCGCGCTTCTCGGTCGGCGGGCGGCCGGTGCTCTACCTCGACGAGGCGACGCTCGCCGATCGCACCAAGAACGTGCGCGGCGGCGTGCCCGTGCTCTTTCCGTCGCCGGGGCCGCTCGCGGGCGGGAAGTTTTCCTACGGCGGGCGCTCGGGCGCGATGAAGCAGCACGGCTTCGCGCGCGATGTCGCGTGGCGCGTCGGCGACCAGGGCGATAGGCACGTCGTGCTCGCGCTCGAGGACGACGACGCGACGCGCGCGCAGTTCCCTTGGCGCTTCTCGCTCGCGTACCGCTACGAGCTCGACGGGCCACGCCTCCGCGTCGCGCAGCGCATCGAGAACCGCGACGACGCGCCGATGCCGTGGGCGGCGGGGTTTCACCCGTATTTCTTCGTGCGCGACGCGGACAAATCGCGCGCGCGCGTTCCGACGCCGGCGACGCGCGCGTGGGACAACGTGCAAAAGCGCGAGATCGCGCTCGCCGGGCCCATCGATCTCGCCGCGCGCGAGGTGGACCTTCACCTCGTCGATCACGGCGCGAGCGAGGCGACGCTGGAGCTCGGCGACGGCGCGCGCGTCGTCGTGTCCGGCTCGGACGCGTACCGCCGTTGGGTGATCTGGACGCTCGCGGGCAAGGACTTCGTCTGCCTCGAGCCGTGGACCGCGCCGGCCGACGCGCTCAACACCGGTCGCGATCTCCGCGTGCTCGCGCCCGGCGCGTCGGAGGAGCTCTTCGTCGAGATCGCTCTCAGTTGAACGCGGGCGGGCGGTCTCCCGCGCCCGAGCCCCACGACGTGTTCGGCGACGTGCCGAGCGTCATCTCGATCGTCGCGCCGGACGCGACCGACGACCAGTCGACCCACGTGCTCGTCGTCGGCGCGCCGTCGATCGTGACGCTCTGCACGTACGGCGCGTCCGGCGCGGCGCCGTCGCCGAGGATCACCAGCGCTCCGCCGGCGAGCGCGAGCGTCGTCTTCGTGAACGTCGGGCTCCCGAGCACGACGCCGGCCGCGCCCGGGATCGCCGGGTACATCCCGAGCATCGCCCACGCCTGCCACGCCGAGGTCGCGCCGAGATCGTCGTTGCCGGGGAGGCCGCTCGGCTGCGTCGAGAACGTCTGCTGGAGGATCTGCCGCACGACCGCTTGCGTCTTCCACGGCTCGCCCGCGAAATCGTAGGCCCACGGCGTCGCGAAGTTCGGCTCGTTGCCGATGTACATGTTCGGCGCCTCGAGCCCCGCGTCGAGCTGGGCGAAGAACGGATCGAGGCGCGCGACGAGCGCGTCGTCGCCTCCGAGCGCGGTGATGAGCCCGGGCATGTCGTACGGCACGGCGAACGTGTACTGCGTCGCGTTGCCCTCGACGAAGCCGCTCGAGCCGGTGATGTCGAACGGGTCGTAGAAGCCGATGTCGCCGCTCTCGTCGAACGAGCCGTCCTCGCGGCGCGGTTGGAGGTAGCCCGTGGCGCCGCCCGCGGCGCGCGACGCGTCGAAGACGTTCTTCCACCAGCCGGCGCGGTCGATGAACGTCGCGTGGGTCGCGTCGTCGCCGACCGCCTTCGCGAATTGCGCGATGCAGAAGTCGTCCGCGGCGTACTCGACGGTGGTCGACGCGACGCCCCACGGCGGGCTCGGCGCGTCCTTCGCGAGATAGTGGACCTGGAGCTCGTCGGCGAGCCCTTGTCGAAGGAGGTGGCCCTGGCATGCGGCGGCCGGATTCGTTGCAGCTCCGACCATCAGCGAGAGCGCCTTCGCGGCGTCGAAGCCGCGCGCGCCGAACGCGTACGCGCTCGCGACGATCGCGTCGGCCGGATCGCCGACCATGGTGCTCGCCTCGCGGTTCGCGATCGCCCACTTCGGCATCGCCCCGCACTCCGAGCCCGCCTCGACGAGCGAGCGCACGATGTCGCTCGCCTGGTCCGGCGCGATCGCCGCGACGAGCTGGATCCACGAGCGGTAGACGTCCCAGCCCGAAAAATTCTGGTAGCGCACGTAGTCGCCGGCGACGTGCACTTGATCGTCGAACCCGAGGAAGCTTCCGTCGACGTCGCTCGCGACCGCGGGCTGGAGGAGCGCGTGGTAGAGCGCCGTGTAGAGCTCGCGGCGATCGTCGTCGGTGCCGCCCTCGACCGTCACGTGGCCGAGCGCGCCGTCCCACGCGGCGATCGCCGCGGTGTGCACGGCGTCGAAATCCCAGTCGGGGTTCTCGGCGTCGAGGTTCGCGCGCGCGCCGTCGTCGCTCACGTACGAGAGCCCGATCTTCATCTCGACCGCGGCGTCGCTCGACGTGTCGAAGTCGAAGTAGAGGCCCGCGCCGTTCTCGCCGGTCGCGTCGGTCGCGCCCGCCACGGGGCCGTCGGTGTCGTACGAGCCGAAGTCGGACGGCGCGCGATCGAAGCGCGCGGCGAAATGGAGCGTGTAGCCCGTCGGCGTACCGCAGAAGAGCGAGCTCGTGCGCTGGCCGGTGACGACGCCGTCCGCTCCGAGCGCGAGGTGCGCCGCGCTCACGAGCACGCCTTCGCGCGCGTGGCTCGCGCCGACGAGGAGCGTGCCGGGCACGCCGTGCGGGAACGTGAATCGCGCGAGCCCGGTGCGCTGGGTCGCCGTGAGGTCGACCTTGATGCCGGACGCGAGCACGACCTCGTAGAAACCGGGCGACGCGATTTCGCGGTCGTGGCCGAAGCCGTCGACGGCGTCGTCCGACGGGTCCCACGCGCCCGACACCGGGAAGACCGGGAAGTCGCGCATCGCGTTGCAGCCCGCGCCCGAGAGGTGCGTCACGCTGAAGCCGACGATCTGCGAGTCGTTCCACTCGTAGCCTGCCGGGTTCGCGCTCGGCGTGTCCGGGCCCCACTGCACCATGCCGAACGGGAGCGCCGCGGCGGGATTCACCGAGCCGCCCGCGCCGTTCGGCACCGGGTTCGGCGCGTCGCTCGCGGTCGTGCCGATGAACGGGTCGACCCACTGCGAGTCGCCGGTGCCCGCGCTCGTGGAGACCGGCGGCGGATCGGTGATGGCCGGCCCGCACGCGAAGAGAAGAGGGAAGAGGAAGCGAGCTTTCACGCGTCCAGGAAGTCTACGACTCCCGTGGACAGGTCGTATACGGCTGCGACCACGACGACGCGCCCCGCCTCGATGTGGTCGTGGAGGATCGAGCTCGTCGCCCGGAGCTCGGCGGCCGACGCGCGCGCGTTCGCGCGGACGCTCGCCGCGAGCCGCGCGTCGTGGTCGCCCGGCTCGTCGAAGATGCGCTTCACGTGCGGCGTGATGCGCTCGACGATGGCGCCGAGGTTCGGCGACTCGGGCTCGCCGTGCTCGAGCGCGTGGACCGTCGCGCCGATCGCGCCGCACTGCGTGTGCCCCATCACGACGACGAGGCGCGTGCCGAAGCTCCCGACGGCGAACTCGACGGACCCGACCAGCGACGGCGCGATGATGTTGCCGGCGACGCGAATGACGAACAAATCACCGAGCCCTTGATCGAACACGTACTCGCACGGCGCGCGCGAGTCCGAGCACCCGAGCACCACGGCGAACGGCTTCTGCCCGCGCGCGAGGCCGGGGTGCCAGCTCCGCGACGCGCCGCCTTCTCCGGCGACGAAGCGGGCGTTGCCTTCGCGCAGGCGGGTGAGGGCGGCTTCGGGGGAGAGGACGTCCTTGTCGCGGGAGTGAGGCACGGGAGGGGTCTACGGCGCGCGATCGGTTCGGTCAAGCCATCCGCGTGACCTACAATGCCTCCATGTTCCGCCTCACGGCGTTCGTGGAGCTCGTGCGCCAAGAGCTTCGTGCTCCTCACGCGGTGAGCGAATTTCTGCCGCGCACGCGAGAGCTGTGCGTCGACGACGTGCTCACCGATCTCGGCGCTTCGTTCGACCGTTTCTCGAGCGCGGGACGGGGCGAGCGCCGTCGCATCGTGCAAGAAGCCGCCGAGCGTGTCCGCGCCAACGTCGAGAAGGGCGCGCCGAAGGTGCGCTGGAGGACCCACGAGCTCGACGCGAGCTGGATCGCGCTGGAGACGAGGACGCCCGGTTCGGCGCGCGAGCACCCTCGATACTGCCCGCGCGGAAAGGCGTGTCTCGCGGACCTCGAGATTTCGGTCGCCATGCTCGACGATCTCGGGCTCGCGCGCTCGACCACGACGCGCGTCGAGCTCGACGGGCTGGTGCTGTCGGACGACGAGGTGAGCTTCCTCGGGCCGCTTCGCGTCATCCACACGAGCGTGATCACCGCGTCGGGTGAAGACGCCTCGCGCGAGCGCGTGCACGCGATCGGGATCGAGCGCGACGCCGACCGAGGCGCGCTCGCCGCGGTGCTCGCGCGATTCCCGCAGCTCGTCCCGGACGGATGACGTCACTTCGTCGTGCGGTCGCGGATCGCGCGCGCGTACTCCGGGAAATATCGCTCGATGACCGGGAGCTCGAACCGGCGCAGGATCGACTCCTTCGGCTCGCGTTCGAGCAGAAACTCGAACGACGCCTCGAGCAGCGACTCCGCGGTCGCGCCCGGCGCGTAGCGCGCCACGTCGGCGGGCGTGACCGTGACCTCGTGCTCGGTCGGCGAGCCTTCGCCCGTGACGGTGACGCGGTACTTCGTGTCGGACAGCTTGGTGATCTTCATCGGCGCGCCTCCGAGGCCCACGCGCGCACCGCCGCGCGGACGCGCTCCTGCACGGCGGGCGGCACGGGAGCGGACGCAGACGTCTTGCAGAGCGCCAGCGCGCTTTTGAGCGCGTCACAGCGCGACGCGCACGCGGCGCAGCCCGCGACGTGCGCTTCCATCGCGGCGCAGTCGACCGCGCTCAGGTCGCCTTCGAGCTTGCGCGACCAGCTCCCGATCACGTCGGGGCAGTCGGGGCTCGTCTCGACGACCGGCGCGAGCGCGGCTCGTAGCGCGGCGCGCGCGCGGTGGAGGCGGCTCTTCACCGCGTCGACCGACACGCCGATCGCCTCGGCGGCTTCGAGCGCGCTGAGGCCCTCGACGTCGCGCAAGAGCACCACCTCGCGCTGTTCGTCGGGGAGCGCGTCGAGCGCTCGCGCGAGCGCGTCGCCGAGCTCGTGTCCCGCGGCGCGCTCTTCCGGGCTCGGCCGGTCGTCCCCGCGCGTCGCGACCGCGTCGTCCGAGACCGGCGGCTGGTTTTTCAGGCCGCGGCGCCGGCGCGCGCAAGCCGTTCGCGTGAGCGCGAAGACCCAGCTCGAGAGCGACGAGCGTCCCTCGAACTCGCCGAGGTGCGTCGCGATCGCGAGGAGCGTGTCCTGTAGGACGTCGTCGGCGTCGTGGGCGGTCTTGCACATGCGGAGCCCGAAGCGGCGCACCGCGGGCGCGATGCTCGCGAGCACCTCTTCCATGGCTGCCGGATCGCCCGCTTGCGCGCGCCGAACCCTTCCGGCGATTGTCTGGCTCTCACTCTGCAAGACCATGTGCCAACGCGTTCAATGCTCCAAGTGCCACAAACCTACGTACGCCGGCTGCGGCCGTCACGTCGAGCAAGTCCTCGGCGACGTGCCGCCGCAAGATCGCTGCAAGTGCCGCGAAGAGCGGCGCGTCGAGCCGTCGCTCTTCGAGCGCCTCTTCGGAAAGACCTGACGCGGCTATTTGCACGGGGGTGCAAATAGGCCTCCGTTCGCGCCGCAGAGTTGCCGTGCGCTCGCAATCGACACGAACGTCGCGTGATTCGCGTACCCGCCGGCGCGCGGTTGGGTTAAGGCGGCTTCGATGCGAAGGCTCGTCGTTCATCTCGTGTGGCTCGCGGTGGGGCTCGGCGCGTGCGCGGTCGGGACCGAATCGGACTCGACGACGCCGCCGGCGACCGACGCGGGCGCCAAGGACTCGGCCGCGCCGTTCGGAAAGGACGCGAGCGCGCCGTCCGCGAAAGACGCTTCGGCGCCGGCGGTCGACTCCGGCACGACGCAGACGTCCAACTGCACCGCGTTCACCGGCGCGCTCGCGACGTTCGATTTCTCCGGCGAGCCCGGCAACCAGACGGCGACGCCGGCCACTTCGATCGCGTCGGGCGTCACCGCGGGCGATCTCGCGCGCTCGAGCTCGCTCACGGCCACGTCGGGCACGAGCTCGATCAACGCGAGCAACTGGACCACGTCGCAGAACCTCGACTCGACGCGCTACTACACCTTCACGCTCACGCCCGACAGCGGCTGCACCCTCGACGTGAGCACGCTCGCGATCACGACGACCGCGAGCAAGACCGGCCCGGCGAACGCCGCGCTCGCGACGAGCGACGACGGGTTCTCGAGCACGGTGGCGTTCACGGTCGGCGCGAGCGACACGCCGTCGGTCGGCGTGAGCGGCGCGACGAACGCCGTCGAGGTGCGCATCTACGGCTTCGGCGCGAGCTCGACGGCCGGCACGCTCCGCATCAATTCGACTCTGACGGTGTCGGGCTCGGTTCAGTAGCCTCGGTCGAGTCCTCGGCGGGCTCGGGCCACGTCCAGCCGGCGCAGCGCGCGCCGGGCAGGAGCGCGCGGAGCTTGGTCGCGAACGCATCCATCGCTTCGTCGAGATCGTCGCCCTCGTAACGAAGGTTCACCTCGGCGACGAGCTTGTGCTCGCGCGCGGAGTAGAACGACGCGGAGAGCTCGAAGACGTGCGCCTCCGGCTCCGGCGCGATGCGCGTGGCGCCGCGCGCGTACCCGCGGCGTCCGCCGAATTGCGCGCGCGGGCGGGCTTGCGCGGGCGCGTGCCGCGCGGGCGGCATGTAACGGTAGGTGAGGAGCGTCATCACGAGATCGCCGCGCGCGCGCGGGGCGACGCGCGCGAGCGCTTCCTCGGTCATGCCGTTTTCGCGCGTCTGCGCGTCGAGCCACTGCGCGAGATCGGGCTCGGCCTCGCGCATCGCGCGGCCCCAGCCCGCCTTGCACGCGTCCTTGTCGCTCCCGAGCGCGGCGGAGATCTTCGCCGACAGCGGGTCCCACGAGTCGCGGCTCATGCGCCCGTCGCGAAACACGCCGAGCACCGAGACCGTCGCGCCGCGCGGCGGGGCGTACCCCGCGGCGGTCTCCACGCGGACGCTCGGGCCGCCGTCGGCGCACGCGGCGAGCGCGAGCGCTGCGAGGATCCAACGGGAGGTCACGGCGCGTACGGTAGCGCGCCTTGGATGTCGCGTCAGCGCGCTGCGCGGTCCGGGCGGGCTCGCTTGCGCTCGTACATCTTCTTGTCCGCTTCGGCGACGAGGTCGTCGAGCGTGCGGTGCGCGCCGGGCGGGAGGAGCGCGCAGCCGACGCTCGCGGAGAGGCGGTAGGGCCGCTCGCCCCGTTCGTTGAACGCGTCGACGGCCGAGCGCATGCGCGCCTCGACGACGCCCGACTGGTGATCGGCCACGTCGAACGCGAGCGCCGCGAACTCGTCGCCGCCGAGCCGCGCGACGACGTCCGACGCGCGGAAGGTCTTGCGCATCACCTGGGCGAAATCGCGGATGGCCTCGTCGCCTCGGTCGTGACCGAGCTCGTCGTTGATGCGCTTCAGGCCGTCGAGATCGGCGTACACGAGCAAGAGCCCACGACCTTGGCGGAGCGCGAGCAGGTGCTCGTGGCCCGCGAGCATGACGAAGCCGCGGCGGTTGTGGAGGCTCGTGAGCTCGTCGGTGACGGTGAGCCGCTCGAGCTTCTGCTGCGCCTCGACGCGGTCGTGGACGTCGCGCGAGGTCGTGTAATAGCGATCGAGCTTCCCGCGTGCGTCGAAGATGGGGTGCGTCTGCGTCTCGAACCAGCGGTACTCGCCGGTCTTTCGACGGAGGCGGTGCGTGACCGGCGGCGCCGCGTTCCGCGCGACGGCCGCGATGGCGGCGAGCAGCTCCTCGCGCTCGTCGGGATGAAAGAGCTCGCCGACCGGCATCGCGAGCATCTCCGCGGGCGTGTAGCCGAGGAGCCGCTCGCACGAAGGCGTCGCGTAGAGGTAGCTCCCGTCCGGCGCGTGGACACGCGTGAGGTCGGTGGCGCTCTCGGCGAGGAGCCGGAATCGCTCCTCGCTCTCGCGCAGCTCGGTCACCGCGCGGCGCCGCGCGCGCACCGCCGAGAGCGCGAGGCCGAAGGCAGCCGCGAGGTTCGCGACGAAGACGGCGAACGCCGCGAGCGCGTCGCGCCGGAGCCGCGCGCGCCGAACGCCGAGGAGCTGGATCTCCGCCGCGTCGGCGTCCTCGAGATCGCGCACGAGCTCGCGTCGTGACGCTGCGTCGCCCGCGCAGGCGCGATCGCGGAGCGCGCGAAAGGTCGGCAGGCGCGCCTGCTGCGACGTGCTGTCGGTCGTCAGGCGCGCGAACGCTTCGACGCCCGCGGTCGTGCGCGGGCACGCCCCCGGAAGCTCCTCGGCTGCCGAGAGCGTGCGGCTCAGCGCGACGCGCACGTCGGACGTGTGCACGAGCCACTCGTACGCGTCGACCATGCGGAGCACGGCGAACGCCAGCGCGCCGAACGCCGAGAACGAGGGAAACCGCCGCACCGGCCCGACGCGCCATGTATCCGACTCAGTATAGTACACGACCCCTCAATCGGCGCCGCACCTGAACGCTCGCGGCACGCGCGATGCAGCGGAGTAACGGGGTAGTCCATCATGAACCTGACGCTCGAGCTCCTCCGCATCGTCGACGAGGTGCAATCGCTGTCGCGCATTCTCGAGGAGGTGGTGCGCGTGATGGCGCAAGAGCTTCGGGCCGACGCGTGCTTCGCGTTCCTTTCGGACGACCTCGGGCAGTTGGTGCGCTCCGCGGTGTTCGCGTCCGGCGCGCCCGGCGCACCGCAGGCGGAGCGCGTCGCGGCGAACGCCTTCGCGCAGCGTCGCACGCTCGTCGTCCAGGACGAGACCTCGTCGCTCCTCGCGTGTCCGATGATCCTGCAGGACCGCCCGCTCGGCGTGGTCGTGCTGCAGAGGCTCGCTCGTCGCGACTACTCGGCGGACGACGTCGCCACGCTCGCGACCGGCTGCGCGCAGCTCGCCGAGATCGTCGAAGATGCGCGCATCATCGAAGCCCTCGGTCGCGGCGAGCCGCCCGCGGCTCGGCGCGTGCGCGCGGCCTCCGCTCGCGCGGACGAAGAGCGGGTGCTCCACGGCGTCGCCGCGTCGCCCGGCGTGGCCATCGGCACGGTGCTCTTTCGCGGAGTCTACCGACTCGATCACGCGGCGCGCGCGAAGCCTCCCGGCGCGCCCGACGCGGAGCGCGCGCGGGTGCGCGAGGCCATCGCCAAGTCGCACGCCGATCTGGTGCTGATCCAGCGCGCCGCCGCCCGCGAGATGGATGAGGAGCACGCGTTCATCTTCGCGGCTCACCTCCTGCTCCTCCACGATCCGATGCTCCTCGAGCGCATCGACCAGCAGATCGCGCGCGGCGCGAACGCGCCCGTCGCGATCGACGCCGCGCTCGACGAGTTCGAGACGCGCCTGCGCCTCGTTCCCGATGCGTACATCCAGGAGAAGATCGACGACGTCGACGATCTGCGCAGCCGTCTGCTCGATCACGTCCTCGGCGGCGAGGCGCGGGCGCGCTTCGGCGCGCGCGTCGTGGTCTCGAGCCGCGTCGCGCCCTCTCTCGTCGTCGAGCTCAAGACCGAGGGAGCCCAAGCGCTCGTGACGGAGACCGGCGGCGCGACGTCGCACGGCGTCCTCCTCGCGCGCGCCATGAGCATCCCGGCGGTCGCCGGCGTCGCCGACATGCTCACCGAGGCGAGGCCCGACGATCGGGTCATCGTCGACGGGACGAGGGGCGTCGTCGTGGTGCGGCCCACCGACGAGACCGTCGCCCGCTACGTGACGGAGCAGCTCCGCGTCGCGCGCGAGCGGACCGAGTACGCGAAGTATCGCGACGTCCTCGCGCGCACGGCCGACGGCGCCCGCGTCACGATCTACGCGAACGTCGGCGTCGCGTCCGATTTCAGGGTCGCGCGGGAGAACGGCGCCGAGGGCGTCGGGCTCTACCGCACCGAGTTCCCCTTCATCGTGCGCGCCGCGTTCCCGACGCGCGCGGAGCAGGTGAGGATCTACGCGAAGGCGTACGAGCTCTTCCCCGCCGGGCCGATCCACTTTCGGATCCTCGATCTCGCGGGCGACAAGTTCGTCTCCGGCGGCTCGATCGCGCCGGCGCGGAGCGCGTTCCACGGATACCGCTCGATCCGCGTCCTCTTCGATCATCCGGACGTCCTTCGCGATCAGGTGCAGGCGTTCGCGCTCGCCGCCGCGGCCCGCCCGCTTCGCATCCTGATTCCGATGGTGAGCTCGATGGAAGAGCTGCGTCGCGTGAGGGCGATGATCGACGAGGCGCTCGCGTGCCTCGACGCGCCGCACGCGGCGCCCGAGATCGGGGCGATGATCGAGGTGCCCGCGGCGGTCGAGCTCGCGGCGGACATCGCGCGCGAGGTCGACTTTCTCTCCATCGGCACGAACGACTTGATGCAATACACGCTCGTGGTGGACCGTGAGGACTCGCGGATGGCGCGGACGAGCGATCCCTACCATCCCGCGATCCTGCGCATGGTCGCGCGCGTCGCGGCCGGCGCGCGCGCCGCGGGAAAGCCGGTGGGCGTCTGCGGCGCGATCGCCGTACGACCCGACTTGGCGCTCGCGATGATCGCGCTCGGCGTCGACTCGCTCAGCGTCGTCCCGACGGCCATCCCCGAGCTGAAGCAAGCGCTCGCGAATGCGCGGCTCGAGCCGATGCGTCGCGCCGTCGGCCGCATCATCGCGTCGTCCGACGCGGCGTCGCTCGCGGCGTCGTTGCGCGAAGCGTTTGCAGCGGCAGGCTGACGTGGCGGGCGTCGCGTTCGCCACGGGGCTTCTTGGTCAGCCGGCGTTCGGGAGGTCGGCGAGCGGCTCTACGCGCGCGTTGGGGTTCAACAGCGGCGACTTGATCGAGGCGTGCCGGCGGTCGCAGCACCGCGCCGACCTGCGCTACGAAAAGGCGCTGAAGCTCGAATGGCCGGACGCCCTCGAGGTCGCGCTCGAGGCGCAGCACGACCGCGTCCACGCCGCGCGCCAAGAGCTCTCGGCCATCGAATATTGACGCTGCGTGTGTCCCCAAAAGACACGCGGCCCCCTTATTCCGCGCCCGAGCCGTCCGTTCTCGAGGGTAGAGGTAGAGAAACCATGCGCCTCCTCATCGTCGACGACGAGCCTGCGGTCCTCCGGTGCCTCGAGCGCATCTTGCGGATGCACTACGAAGTGACGACCGTCGAGCGCGCGGACGCCGCGCTCATCCTCCTCGCCAAGCGCCACTTCGACGCGATCCTGGTCGACGTCGACATGCCCGGCATGCGGGGCGACGAGCTCAAGAAGCACCTCGGTCCGCTCGGCGCGCGCGTCGTGATGATGTCCGGCGGGCCCATGGGCGGGACCGACGAAGTGCTCGCGAAGCCGCTCGATCTCGGCGCGCTGATGCATGCGCTCGACGACGTCGCCGCGTGACGCTTAGCATGCGCGCATGAAGAGCAAGGCGTTCGAGGCGCTCCGCAAGGCCGCCCTCGCGTACCCCGAGACGCGCGAGGACCACCCGTGGGGCGAGATCGCGATCAAGGTGAAGGGCAAGGTGTTCGTCTTCATGGGCGAGCACGACGACGGGCGCTTCGGCTTCTCGGTCAAGCTGCCGCGGTCCGGACCGACGGTGCTCAAGAAGAAGTTCGCGGAGCCGACGCACTACGGGCTCGGCAAGCACGGGTGGGTGAGCGTGACGTTCGCGCGCGACGCCGACGTGCCGATGAAGGACGCGCTCCGCTGGATCGACGAGAGCTTCCGCGCGGTCGCGCCCAAGCGCGTCGTCGACTCGCTGGACGACTAACCCACGTCCACGTCGACGTCGATCTCTTCGACGGGCTCGGCCGCACGCTCGCGCGTGTGCGAAGGCGACGCGCGCGCGATGGCCTCGGTGAGGGCGTGCGTCTCGCGCGCGCCGAGGAGACCGAATTGCACGCCGACGCCGCCGTCGTGCACCCAGCGAACGACGGCGGGAAGCGCGAGCGCAGCGCTCTCGCTCGGCAGGTGAAGGTGCACGATCACGTGCGCGCCGAACGTCGCCGAGACGCCCTCGACGAACATGCCGCCAATCGACACGTCGCGCGCGCTGCCGACGACGCGCTCGCCGTGCTTTCCCTCCACGACCACCGGCTCGTTCAAGGCGACCCGCTCGAACTTTCGTTTCTCCACGGCGCGACCTCCACCCTCAATATATCTCGATACGGATAGAAAGTCTACGAGTCGAGCACTTCGCGGACTTTCCGCACGAGCGTGTCCGGCGTGATCGGCTTTTGGAGGAAGGCGACGCCGGAGTCGAGCACGCCGTGGTGGACGATCGAGTTGTCGGTGTAGCCGGACATGTAGAGGACCTTCATGCCCGGGCGGAGCGGCTGGAGGCGCTCGGCGACCTGGCGCCCGCTCATGCGCGGCATGACGACGTCGGTGAGCAGGAGGTGGATGGTCGCGCCGTGCTGCTCGCAGATCATGAGCGCGTCGCCGCCGCTGCGCGCGTCGAGCACGTGGTAGCCCTGGCGGCGGAGGATGGTCGCGGCGACGGCGCGGAGCGCATCGTCGTCTTCCACGAGGAGGATGGTCTCGTTGCCGCGGCGCGTGGGCGGCGGGGGCGGCGAGCTCGCCTCCGCCTCGGTGCCGACCGCACGCGGGAAGTAGAGCTTGAACGTCGTGCCCTTGCCCGGCTCGCTGTAGAGCCAGATGTGGCCGCCGCTCTGCTTCACGATGCCGAACACCGTCGAGAGGCCGAGGCCGGTTCCCTTGCCGCGCTCCTTCGTCGTGAAGAACGGCTCGAACGCGCGCTCGCGCGTCGCGCTGTCCATGCCTTCGCCGGTGTCGCTCACGGCGAGCATCACGTACGGGCCGGCGGGGACCGCGTGGCGCGTGGCGTACGACTCGTCGAGCTCGACGTTCGACGTCTCGATCGTGAGCTTGCCTCCGGTCGGCATCGCGTCGCGCGCGTTGACGACGAGGTTCATCACGATCTGCTCGATCTGGCCCGGGTCGACGATGGTCGTGCCGAGGTCGGCGGCCGGCAGCACGGCGAGCTCGACGTCCTCGCCGAGGAGGCGCCGGAGCATCTTGTCCATCGCGGTGACGACGGCGCCGAGGTTGGTCGGCTGCGGCTTCAGGATTTGCTTTCGGCCGAAGGCGAGGAGCTGGCGCGTGAGATCGCTCGCGCGGACGGCGGCGGCGTGGATCTCCTGGATGTCGGCGCGCATCGGGTCGCTGGCGACGAGCGCGCCGAGCACGAGCGAGCTGTAGCTGAGGACGACGGAGAGGAGGTTGTTGAAGTCGTGCGCGACGCCCGCGGCGAGGCTGCCGATGGCCTCGAGCTTCTGCGACTGGAGCAGGCGCTGCTCGAGCTCGACGCGATCGGTCACGTCGCGCACGACGGCGAGCACGATCTCCTGGCCGTCGACGACGGACGGACCGAGCGAAACCTCCACCGGGAAGCGCGTGCCGTTCTTGCGGACGCCCTCGAGGATGCGGCCGAGGCCGGTGCGGCGCCGCGAGGGCTTCGCGCCGTAACGGGCGCGGTGCTTGGCGTGATCCGCGCGCGCGTCGACGGGCACGAGCGACTCGATCGACTGACCGACGAGCGGGTCGAAGCCGAACATGCTCTTGGCGGTCGCGTTCGCGAGGACGATTTTTCCGTCTGCGTCGACGCCGAGGATCGCGTCGGGCGCCGTCTCGAAGAGATCGCGGAAGCGCGCCTCGGACGCGTGGAGCTCGTCCTCCGCCTTGCGCCGCGCGCGGCGGCTCTCGGCCTCGCGCAGCTCGCGTTCGATGGCGGGGACGAGGCGCGTGAGCTTGTCCTTGAGGATGTAGTCGGCGACGCCGAGCTTCATCGTCGTCACCGCGACCTCTTCGCCGATGGTGCCCGATGCGATGATGAACGGGATGTCGATGCCGCTCGCGCGAAACGTCGCGTACGCCTCGGGGCCGCTGAAGCGGGGCATCGAGTAGTCCGAGATCACGATGTCGAAGGATTCCTTGGCGAGCGCGGCGGCGAGGTCGTCCGCGGTCTGGACGCGCACGAACGTGAGATCGAAGGCTCGTTTGAGCTCGCGCGTGACGAGCTCGGCGTCCTCGTCCGAGTCTTCGACCAAGAGGACGCGAAGCGGCGGTTTCATTCCTTGCCTTTCTTGGGGAGCGCGAACGAGAACGTCGCGCCCTCGCCGAGCGTGGCGTCGGCGGTCATCCAGCCGCCGTGTCGGCTCACGATGCGCGCGGCGAGTGCGAGGCCGACGCCGGTGCCCGCGAACTCCGCGTCGGAGTGCAGGCGCTGGAAGACGCGAAAGAGCTTCTCGCGGTAGCGCGGGTCGAAGCCGACGCCGTTGTCGCGCACGGTGTAGACGACCACGTCGTCGCGCGTCTCGCCGGTCACGTCGACGCGCGCGACGTCGCGCTTGCGGCTGTACTTGAGCGCGTTGCTGAGCAGGTTGGCCCACACCTGGCGAACGAGGCCGGCGTCGGCGTGCGCGGCGGGGAGCTCGTCGATGCGGAGGGCGACCTCGCGACCCGGCTCGGCGAGCTCGGCGGCGACCTCGCGGGCGAGCGCGGTCATGTCGACGCGCGCGACGGTCGGCACCGTGCGCGTCGTGCGCGAGAACTCGAGGAGGTCGTCGATGAGCCGGCTCATCTTCTCCGCGTTCTTGCACACGATGCCGGCGATGCGGCGGCCGTCGTCGCCGAGCGCGTCCGCGTGGTCCTCGAGGAGCGCGCGCGCGAAGCCGTCGATGGCGCGGAGCGGCGCGCGGAGGTCGTGCGACACCGAGTAGCTGAACGCCTCGAGCTCGGTCGTCGCGGCCGCGAGCTCGCGGTTCTTGCCCTCGAGGTCCGCGAGGAGATTCGCGCGCGTCTCGGCGAGCTCGCGCGCGGCGCGCGCCTCGGACGCCTCAAGCTCCGTCCGGAGCAGCTGGTCGTGGATGCGACGGTTTTCGTCTTCGAACTGCTTTCGGCGGAGCTGGGCGCGGAGGCGCGCGCGCAGCACCTCGAAGTCGCTCGACTTCGGGATGTAGTCGTCGGCGCCGGCGTTCATGCCTTCGAGCATCGCCGCGCGGTCCTCGCGCGCGGTGAGCATCATGAGCGGCACGTCGCGCAGCGCCGGCGACGCCTTGATGCGCTTGCACGTCTCCTGCCCCGAGAGGCCGGGCATCACCACGTCGAGGAGGATGCAGTCGACCTCCTGGACGGCGAGCAGCTCGAGCGCCTCTTCGCCCGAGCGCGCGAGGACCATGTCGTAGCCCTCGTGACCGAGCTGGGAGGCGAGCTCGTGGAGGTAGGTCGGGCTGTCGTCGACGGCGAGGATCTTCTTCGGCCCGAGGACGCTCGGCGGCGCGTCGAACGCGGCGGTCGGTGCGCTTCGGAGCACCGCGGCGAGGCGCGCGAGGATGATCTCGGTGTCCTCTTCCTTGCGGATGAAGGCGTCCGCGCCCGAGTCGAGCGCGCGGAGCTCGGCGGCGCGATCGAGCGACGCCGTGAGGAGGATGCACGGCGTCCGGCGCAGCACGGCGTCGAGGCGGACGCGCCGCACGACGGTGGCGCCGTCGAGGTCGGGCATCACGCCGTCGACGATGATCGCGCCCGGCCGCACGTCCGCCGCGAGCCGGAGCCCGTCGAAGCCGTTCGCGGCGGCGACGACCGCGTACCCCTCGGCTTCGAGCCGCTCGCCGAGCGCGTTGCGGAAGGTCGCGCTGTCGTCGATGAGGAGGATGGTGACGCGTCCGGCCTCGTTCGTCATCGCGACGCCGCTCGAGCGCACGAGCTCCCTCGCCCGCGCGACGATGTACGAACGATCGTAGGGCTTGCCGACGTATTCGTTCGCGCCGGTCGTGAGGCCGCGGACGCGGTCGCGCACCTCGGCCTCGGTCGAGAGGAGGATGATGGGCGCGTCGGACGTCCGCTTCAGCTCGGCGAGGAGCTCGACGCCGTCGCCGTCGGGCAGGAGCACGTCGAGGATCGCGAGGGCGAACCCGCCGCGCGCGGCCTCGGCGCGCGCCTCGGCCGCCGTCGCGCAGAGCGTCGTCTCGAAGCCGGCGCCGGCCATCGACTCGTCGAGGTCCATGCGGACCGTGAGGCTGTCGTCGACGATCAAGACGCGCGGCTTCACGGGCGCCCCTCCACGCGGGCGAGCGCCACGAGCCTCCGCGCCACGTCCGGGAGCGCGACGATCTCGTCGGCGGCGCCGAGCGCGATCGCTTCGCGCGGCATGCCGAACACGATCGACGTCGCCTCGTCCTGCGCGAGGGTGTGGCCGCCCGCGCGGCGCATCGCGAGCAATCCCGCCGCGCCGTCGCGACCCATTCCGGTGAGCAGGCACCCGATCGCCGCGCGCCCGAGCTCGGCGGCGACCGACTCGAAGAGGTTGTCGACCGACGGCTTGCACGAGTGACGCTCGGGATCGTTGGTCAGCCGGAGGCGCCCGCCGCGGACGACGAGGTGACGATCCGGCGGCGCCATCACGATGCGTCCGCCGCCGACCGGCGGCATCGGCTCGCCGTCGCGCGCGTAGGCGACGCGGAGCGGCGAGAGCCCGTCGAGCCACTCGGCGAACGCGCGCCCGAACGGCTCCGAGATGTGGATGACGAGCAGGATGGGAAGCGGGAAGTCCGCCGGGAGCGCGCGCACGATCTCGTGGAGCGCGCCGGGCCCGCCCGTCGAGACGCCCATCGCGACCGCGCGCAGCGTCGCGTCGCCGATCGCGGGCGTCGGGGCGGGCGCGCGACTGCCGGCGAGCTTCGCGCGCAGGTGCGTGATCACCTTGATGCGCGAGACGAGCTTGACCGTGCTCGCGAGCTTGCGCTCCCACGCGTCGTCGAGCTCGGTGCCCTCGGGCTTGTCGAGGACGTCGACGGCGCCCGCCGCGAGCGCGTCGTAGGTGCGAAAGAGCTCGCCGCGGTTCGTCGACGCCGACACGATGAGGATCGGCGTCGGCTGGTGCGCCATGATGTATTCGGTCGCCGCGAGCCCGGTCATCACGGGGAGCATCATGTCGAGCGTGATGACGTCGGGCCGGAGCTCGAGGCAGAGCTCGATGGCGCGCTTTCCGTCCGCCGCCTCGCCGACGACCTCGATCTCGGGATCGGCCGAGAGCACCTCGATGATCCGCTTGCGAATCGTGAGCGAGTCTTCGACGACGAGGGCGCGAATCTTCCCCATGGGTCAGCCGATCAGCTTTCGGATGGTGTCGAGGAGCAGGTTCTGATCGAACTCGCCCTTGACGACGTAGGCGTGCGCGCCCGCCGCGGCGCCGCGCGCGCGGTCCTCGTCCGACCCGCGCGACGTGACGAGGATC
>Ga0335082_10003352_pt1 | contig 17393 bp, 18 predicted proteins | sample Lox_Sample_41_FD_206718 | JGI IMG/M metagenome (GOLD analysis project Ga0335082, IMG submission 206718) | Soil microbial communities from Loxahatchee National Wildlife Refuge, Florida, United States - Lox_Sample_4.1 | ecosystem: Environmental > Terrestrial > Soil > Wetlands | place: USA... | reverse complement strand
CGGTTGAGTTGTCGTCGTCGTGGTCAGATAGGCGGTTCCCTTCATGCCGGGCTTGAGGTCCTTGACGCCGATCTTCTTGCCGTTCATGTCCAGCTTGAAGTCGTCCGCAAGCGTGATCTCCTTGACGCCTTCCTGGGTCCGGTAGACGACGCTGTTCCCGTCGACGGAAATGATTTCGAAGTGTTTCGTCACGACTTCCTTCTTCGTCTCCTGCGCGCTCAACGCGGCGGAGAGAAGAATCAGAGCGCATGAAGCCAGTGCCGCCACGAACCGTTTCTGGAGTGCCATGATTCCCCCTTCCCAAAAAACATTTACGCAACGCCTCCGGGTCTGTCGGAAGAGGATATGTCACCCGCGGCCCGATGCCGCCTCGCAAGGGCGTCCCACCTGCTCCCAACCATACGCACCGACTCGCTCACCGGGCAGATGCAAGCAACCCAGGACACATCAGCTCGCGGCGCGCGAAGTCTCCCGAGCGAAAGCGAGGGAGGAGGCGCGCGCCGCGGGAGCGGAGCCGGCGTGAGGGGATGAGCCGCGCAGCGGCGAAATCCCCCACGCCGCGCGGAGCGACGGTGGCGGAAGCGTGTGGGAGTCGAACCCACCGCTAGATCCAAACGCTGACAATAACTCCAAGGATGACGAATGACTTCCGCGATTCCACGCGCGACCCGATTTCGCGTTTTTGACCCTTTTTCACCCCCGAACTCGCAACGCAACGGGCACACAGGAGGTCTCGGTTCCAAGAGATCTCGAGAGATCTCCGGCGGGAAGATCGGCCCGCGCAGAGCGGGCCCCGGGTTCGAATCCCACGGCACGCCTGGCAGCCAGAAGCTCTACGAGCGCATCCGCGCCCGCAGGATCGCCCCCTAGTTGGCAACCGGAGATACGGCCGCCACTTGGCTTTGGGGCGGCTTGTTAGGCTCAGTCAGATTCCCGATCGTCACCTCCTCAGTCGGGTACGGTGATTACCCAGGTAGAACCTCGATTGATTTCGACATGGGTTGCGACAGGTCTTTGGAGCTCATCGAGGACGGTAATCGATAGGCGTCCCTCAGGCAGGGCGTCCACGAGCAGTTCACCCGTCCCGTCCGACGCACTTGGTCGTCCGCAGCTCTTCGCAAATGCCGCCGTCTCCTGTGAGGGCAGCGTCACATCCGCGATCGTGGGCTGAATGCTTAGGCCCGCAGCGGGCGTCCCGTCCGGGTGGCGAAACAGAATACGAAGCGGTGTTCGACGATGTCCAAGCGGTAGCGACGTCCCGGACGTTGCAGATGTCGATTGGGTGGTGACGACCTGAATGGGGAACCCGCACTTGGCCGTCACGAGGCTTACAAACCCAGTAGGTAGCCCATTCAGGACGAATTGCCCGGCGTCGTTCGAGGTAGTACTGCGCTCAAAGTAATGCCCGGCTAGATCCGATCCGTAACCGATCATCACGCCGTTTAGAGGTGAACCCTTTTCGTCAACGATTCTTCCTGAGATGGTGCTCTCTCTTGCCAGAAGGAGATCATTCAGCTCTGGCGCCTGACCCGGCATGAGCCCCGCCAGCCTCGCCGAGGCATAGCCCGGAGCAGTACCTAGAATGTCGATTGGTTCATCCGGAAGGTTTTCGAGTACGAAAGTCCCATCCGCCTCCGCGGGCACCCTTGCTGTGACAGCCATGTCCTCCCAGGCCGGACCCGACCGGTGCCAACGAAGAGTCACGCCACCGGAAGCCACGCCGTTCATTCGCGCCGCGTCAAGCAACCGGCCGCGCAAGACAGAGGTCGGCAAATCGACGTCGTGTCTAAGCAGCGTGGTGAGGTCGTCCGGCGGCTGCAAACTCTCGTAGTAGCCGACCCTGTCTCCTGGTCCCTTGGTGACAAGCAGGTACTGAGAGTCGGCCGAGCGCCACGCCGTGAAGTGATACTCGCCATTGGGTGACGACTTAGTTTCTAGCCGGTGATTGTTGTGCCTCAGCTGAAGGCCTGCCTCGGGCACAGTCCGAGCTCCGCGCCGTACTACGCCGACAATTTCCATCTCTCTCAGCACGAGCGCGACGGTCGCCAGTTCGCCTCCGCGTATGCCGACTTCCACCTTCTCCGCCACATCACCGGCCGCCGTCGCCACCAGCACGAGGACTGGGCCCGGCGCAAGTTCGTCGAAGTTGGCGGTGATTTGCAGCGAGCCAGGGTATTCGCGGGTTATGAGAGGCTGAACCTGAGCCCCGGTTTTCGGGTCGCCTGGCCGCGCAATGCTTACGGACACTGGGCGACTTGGCGGATGATCAGCAAACTGAATCGCTAGGCGAAGGGCTCCCGGACGACCGAGAAAAACCCGTCCAAGATCCGTTGTCCCCGCTGTTTCGGTGACGATCCGCCGCCGAAGTTCCGGATGCGACGGGGAGACGAATCGAATGTCCCACCGGCCAACGGGGAGTGAGCCGAAATCGAGACGCCGGCCGCCACCGATTGGTCGCTGCGCGAAGAAAGTCAAAGTGGCCGCGTCGTGTGATCCTTCATCGCCTAAGGCAAAAGCCGACCACGTCGTTTCCCTTCGGCCTGATTCCGCATCTCGAATTGCAGCCTTCAAGGTGACCCCCGGTGTCAACGTCACTGGGCTGATCGTCATGGCCTTCGCGTTTGCCTCTAGGTTCTCTCGGAACACCGGTGCATAGCCACGGAGCAGGATGGCTATGTCCCACCGCCCGATCGGCAGAAGGAACCTGCAGATCGCGCCTTTGCGGAGATGTTGACAACCCAATGAAATGGAGAAACCCTGTTGCCATTGATCAGAGGCGCGCTTGAGCACCACGGTGCCCCCGATTGCTCCCTCTTGCTGATCGACCAGGAAACGGACTGACGACGTCGCCGGGCCGCCCTCAACGATGGGCCGAACCGATCCTGCGGAACCCTGAACCCGGTCCTGAGGTGCAACCTGAGACGAGAGCCGTAAGGGGCCAAGGAACGGCACAGCCGTCAGGAAGGCAAGAGCGGACCAGCGACGGATTGTCATCGCTTGACTCCTATGACGATGTAGCCACGGTTAGAGGCTGTGAGCTGCGCCTTGAACTGGTAACCTCCTTGTACCGATTAGGATGCGTTTGCGACTGTCTTGGGACCGCCGCGCCTCTAGTACTCCTGTCGGCTTCGAGCCGTGAGTCAGGGGCGTGTAGGCCACGAGAGCAGCATGCCCGGGGCTCGGCGGGCAAAAGCCGCCGTCAACGCAATCGTCGCAAGCACCCATGCACCAAAAACGGATTCCGATGTCGTCGTAGCAGATCCGACCCACGCCACCGGGGCAGTCCGGGCCATGGTATGGACCGCAAGAGGGGCAATCAGCCTTGCTCTGAGCGGGGATAAGGAGAATTGCGAAGGCGAGGAACGCGGCTACGGGCAAGAACTTTTTCATTTCATCTCCTTGACTCTAAGGTTCGTTATCGTCCGGCCCAAGACACGGGCAAGACCGGAGGGCCACGGGATCGATCCCTCGCACCGGCTACTCCGGTCAGCACCATGGGGTCTCTGCTAGAGGATAAGGTCCGCCAGCGGTTCGCTCTCAGCATTCTGCAAGTGTTCCATCTGATAGGTCGCCGCCGCTGCTGGAGTCGGGCCAGACATCGCCAGCCAATTCTTAACCCTTGACGGGGCGTCCAGGCCGAAATGAAATCTCGTCGACCGGTGTTCTCGGAGCCAATGCTGCTGCGAATCTGTCTCTGGACAGCTAGGCAGTCGGTTCTGCTCTGCGCCTTAGCTATGTCGGCCGTCGCCCAGCAGAGCACCAACGGAGTCGTGCAAGAACGTGCGAGCGCTACGCTTGTAGAGATTCCAGTGAACGTCATCGGGAAGAACGGTAAATGCCTCCCCGGGCTGACGGCCGCCGACTTCGAGCTCCACGACAACGGCCGGCAGCAGGAGATCTCCGGCTTTCAAGTCGTTGACCTGTCCCGACCGGCTGTCCGATCGTCCGCTCTTTCTCCCGCGGACACTCCGCCACCTCCAGCGGCTCGCCGGCACTGGCTCCTCGTCTTTGATCTGACGTACACGAGCCTGACGAGTCTTCTGCGAGCTCGATCGGGGGCCTATTCCTTCGTCGACACAGAGATGGGGCCGTTCGATCTCGCGGGCGTCGCAACTCTGTCCATCGAGCAGGGCTGGAAGCTCCTCGAGAACTTTACGAACGATCGAGTGCAGCTTGCCCATGCGATCGACACTCTCGGCATTGCCAAACACAGCCCCCGTCTCAGCGATCCTCTCGGCTTTGCCTTCGTGCCTCCGGGCGATGAGGTCGCAGCGTCTGACGACGCCGATTTCCAGGGGTTACTCAGGAAGGCGAACGACATGTATGAACGTGGCCGGATCGCAACCCATGTCTCGAACCTGGGCCAGATGGCACAGATCCTTGATTCCGTGCGCGGTCGCAAGCACGTGATCCTGTTCTCCGAAGGCTTCGAGAGTCGACTGATTATGGGCAATGCCGGCAAGTTCGCGACGCCGATGGGGCAGAGGGATTCGACTCAAGATACCGCACCTGAAAACGTTGTCCAGGGCCAGGTCTGGAGGGTCGATAGCGATGCTCGTTTCGGCAGCTCGGCCACTCGACAATTCCTGGAGAGTGCCATGTCCCTGTTTCGGAGGTCAGATGTCATCCTCGACACAGTTGACATAAGTGGTCTTCGTGCGGGCGGTGATGTGAGTCGGCGGTCATCCAGTGGGTCGGACGTGCTGTTTACGATGGCGAACGAGACGAACGGCGACTTCATCCGCAACGCCAATGAGCTCTCGACGGACCTGAAGCAACTTGTTGCACGCACAGACCTCGTTTACATTTTGGCATTCCAGCCACGGAACCTGGCGAATCCGGGTTCGTTCCACGAGCTCAGGGTGAAGGTCAAAGCGCCCACGTCCCGAGTCGTGTGCCGGTCGGGTTACATCGAACCGCGACCGTACCGAAGCCTGACGCCGATGGAGCGCATGCTCGCCTCGGGAGATCTCATGACATCTGGCGGAGGTCCTGCGGACCTTCCCGTGCGCGTGCTTACCGTGCCCTTCGCCTATGACAGGAAGGTCGCACAACAGCCCGTCATCATCGAGATCGCGGGGCACGGCATCTTGGAAGGAGACGGGAGCGAGCGACGCCAACTCCAGATTTACGCCTATGCGAACGACGCCAATGGAACGCTGACGGACTACTTGACTCAAGAGGTGACCCTCGACTTGAGCCAGGTCCGAGGCAAGCTCGAGACCGGAGGAGTGAAGTTTTATGGAACGCTGCTCTTACCGCCGGGCCGCTACACCGTGCGGACCCTTGTTCGAAGCATGGCTTCAGATCATTCTGCAGTGACGGCAAGCACCGTCCAAGTTCCTGCGATGCCGGGACGGGACCCGGTGGTCCTGCCCCCTTTCTTTTTCGACCAAGCTCCTCAAGCCTCGTGGATCATGGTCAAGTCGGCCCCTCCTCGGTCAAACCCTTCAACGATCCCCCTTGAGTACCCGTTTGCGGTGGAGGGGGACAGCTATCTGCCGGCGGCGCGACCAGTCGGCGCCGTTGGCACGGTGCAACAGGTTGCGGTCGTGACGTTCAACTTCGGCGACAGTGAGCACGCGGAGCCGTTGGACGTGGTGGCAAAGGTTGTTGGACCGGACGGACGGTCGCGCGACGCAGCGGTCCGGGTTCTTCGGAGATCGGAGAAGGAGCGCAACGGCGCTCGCTCGCTGGTACTATCCTTGGGCACCGCGGGCTTGGAGCGGGGACGCCATGTCTTGCAGGTTCGAGTCTCGAGCGCCACAGCGAAACAATCAGCCCAGGCAGAGTCCGAGTTTGAGCTTCGTTGACGCTCGTCGGTACAGGACGCTAAGGGCCCCCTGTTCGCCGTCGATATCTGGTCGATCCTAGAGCTATCGGCGGCGCCGAACCGCTGGCCCTTTCGGTTGGCCATCGAGAGGTAGAGCCAAGAGGGCGCGCCGACAACAACGGTCGAGCCATCGCACCGAGGCCCTGCAAACGCCGAGTTGGCGAGCGACCTCGCGCTCACTCATCCCTTGCACGTAGGAGAGTTGGTAGAAGTCCCGTAGGCGCGAGGGCAGCGCGGCCGTGTGGACGTGGAGCAGATGCTCCAAATGGGGATCCTGGGAGCGGCTCAATGTGCGCTGGGCGAATGCTTGCTCGCGCGTTCGCGCCCGGACCCTCGATCTCAAATGATCCACGATTTTGTGGATCGTCGTCCTGACTAGCCAGGCGGTGCCCACGCTTACGTCCGGCCCGAGCCTCCACAACGCGATGCGCGCCTCCTGAACGAGATCCTGGACATCGGCGGGAGCCACACCATAGCGAGCCGCGATGCGCCTGACGAGGTAGGAAAGCTCTGGAGCCCCGAGCCAATCTCCGGCCGAGGCGTGTCGGCGAGCCTGCGCCGTCATCTCTGGCTTTTCCTTCTGCCGACAGAAAAGGCCGAGTGGAGTGTCAGGGGCACGTGCGGGGTCTCTCTAGTCCTGGGGCCTACCGTCCAAAGTGAACCTAGCCGGAGCGTATCGGCGCGTCTAGGGACATTTTGCCGAGCCGAATCGCATGCCTCTCAAGACTGGCGTGCGTATCGTCGAACACGAGCTCTGCTGGAGCTTGGTTGGAGCCTAGAATGGGTTCGAGGAGGGCGGAGGTCGCTCTTCTCGCTGTCCAATTCGGAGCCTTGGCGTCCGCCTATGGAGAGACTCTCCAGAGCTGAAACGCATAAGTGTCAGGTTGAGGATAGCCGCGGCTGCCGCCGGCGGACAGGATCGAGGCGAAACGAGAGACGCTCGTTCGGAATGCGCGAGCGGATGGAAGACTACTTGGCCGATTGCTTTGCCGATGAGTCAGCACCGCGAGTGTCGGAACTGGCTCGCTACCTTGGCATCTCACGTAGCCGGCTTGATCAGGTCGCTCGCGACATTCTCGGCGTCTCGCCTTCCTACTACCTCAAGAGACGGCAACTCGAGCAGGCGCAACACCTGCTGGCGACGACCACTCTCAGCGCTCAGCGAATCGGCTACCGGACGGGGTTTGGCACCCGTAGGACGTTCTTTCGCGCCTTTCATGCGTTCGCGGGGGTCACCCCAACGACGTTTCGCTCTTCGACTCGCAGAGGCTCCCGCGGGCGGCCGGGAGCGTCTCGTAGGAGGCCACGGTCCTGTGGGCAAGAGCCCCAGCCAAAAGGGGTATTAGGAGGGAAGGCGCAGGCCGGGCCTCATGGGAGCGCAACGCGCCACACGGATGTTGACCCATCGTGTCGGAAGGACCCGAGTGGGGTTCCATCCGGCAGGTAGACGTTCAACATCCCATCTGGCAGGTAGTCCATCCGGAGGTCACCCCAGGCGTCCGAGCTCGTTTGGTAGCCGCATCGGCGCGCGAACGTAATCATCGGCGACACCGGCAGCTGAGTGCCCTCCACTTGAAAAGACAAGCCGACCCCGCCTGCAGGCTTGCCGTCCTTCTCAAGATGGATGGTTATCGGATGAACGCCTGCATCAAGCACAATGGTCACGGGCACCGTGTTCGTCGGGTCATCCGACTCCGTCTGCGCAACAACCTCTTCCCGAATGCTAATCCGATATCCGCATTGCTGCGTGACAAAGGTGTGGCGACCCGCCTCAAGATCCGCTAACTCGAACTCCCCTGACGCACCGCTATGCGCGAAGTGGACGTAGTCATAGCCAACGGGGTCAATACCCACGTAGGCTTGCGTGATCGGGTTTCCCGCCTCGTCAACCACACGACCCCTCACCCTTTCACCCCGCCGGAGCGTCACGCTGACTGCCGTTCCGTTCAGGGACGGCATAACCCCGGACACTCTGGCCGTCGCATAGTGAGGGGCGGAGACTGAGATGCTCAACGGGACGTCGCTAAGGTTGGATGCCTCGAACCTGCCGTTCTCATCTGTCGTGACCCCGAAGGTCGAATGCTGGCTGGTTGCGCCGGCGCCCGTCCGGGACTCGATCGACACGTCTGCGCCGCCTACGGGCAGCCCCGACGCCGCGTCCGACACGGTGCCGACTATCCGACCGGATGGCACCTGGACATCATGGTCAAACTCTGTCACTCCTTCGGGGATGTCGATCAGCTCAAAGACCGGCGACCCATCGGCGGTTTCGGTAACGCAGGTGTAGAGTCCTGGCGCCCACAGAATCGCCTTGTAGCGGCCGTCGCTGCCCGAGTTGGCTGCGGATCTAACCCGCCCGTTCCGACCCAGTTGCACCTTCGCCTCCGACACGGTCGTACTTCCCTGGACAACGGTGCCCCGAAGTTCGATCGGTCTCAATGTGAGCGACACTTCGGTCACCGCTCCACCAGTGAGCTCGACAGTCTTCTGAACGAAGAGCCCGGCGTCACGAGCCTCTAGCACAAGCAGGACAGCGTCCGCGGCGATTTGCTCGGAAGCAACAAGGATCTCGGGGGCGGACTTCAATTGCCGATGATCCAGAAGCTGGCCTCGTTGGTCCCTCGACAGGAGCTCGAAGATATCCAGCGAGAGAGCCTCGGCTGGCACGGCCTCCGGAAACGAGAGCGCCACCTTCAATCCTGAACGCTGGGAAAAGAACAGGTCGCCCATGTCTAACGCAGACTCGGCCACGTTCGCTGACAGCGACTTCCGAATATATGTGCCGTTCGATCCCTCCACCACCAGATCCCAACGGCCCGGCGGAACACTGAAGAATTCGAGAGCCTTTTCGTTCTCTGCGATGGGTCGTTCCAACAGCAGGGCGCTGACGTCTGTTGCGGGGCCGCGCATCCTAAGCCTAGCCGTCCAGCGCGATACGACAGCTCCCGACTTTGCGTCGCGAAATCTTGCTCTGATGGTGACAGCCGTCGATAGAGACGAGGCGGGCAAGGCGACGCTGCCGTTGCCGACACGGACTGCGAGCACTATCGGAGAATAGCCGCGCAGCACGAGGGCCACCTTCCACTCGCCGGCTGGCAAGGCGATTCGGATTAGACTTCGGCCCGCCGAAGCCACCGCGGCAAATGCCTGAGCGGTGCGCCAGGATTCATCGGCTCTAGCTGTCAGTACCTGGCCGTGAACGTCCGCTCGCCGAGGCGCGCGAACGCTTGCGGGCATTTGAACCTCCCAGGACACGAGTCGATAGTCCTTCGGGAAGTAGTAGAGCCTCGGAGCGCCGCTGGGTTCGATAGCCGTGAGAAACTGGAGACCAGTCGAGTCCTTAGGATCACCGTTCAGTACGGCAGTTCCATTCTGATCGAGTTCGAGCAGTCCACGCGTCGTCTCAAGCGACGCAGGCCTCTCGAAGACTCTTCCCGGCAGGGGACCCACTATTACGCCTGAAGGGACCGGCGGGACAAGCAAAAGGAGAGCGGTCACGACCATGGGGATCTCTCAACTAGTCAGGTACCTTAGCGTTGTGTCACAGCGTACCGCCACGATCCAATTTCGCTCCTCAATTCTCAGAACACCGCACAGTCGCCGCCGCCGTCGGTGCACCACCTCGGCCTAATGTCGCAACCCGAGGCAGCGCATTCGACCTTACCGATGGGCGAGTCGCAGTCGCATTCGCAATTACTGATGCAGCGGTTACACGCCTCGCTAGGCGCAGGGGCGAGAACAAGGGCTCCCAAGAGCATGAGCCCGGCAAGCAATAGTTTCTTCATGTCCCCTCCTTGTGGTCTGCCGCTCTCCTTGAAGAGCAGCTTAGTTCGCAGGGCTGCGCCCGTCAACCGGTTGAAACGGGCGGTCGGTGGGCGGTCGCAGGTTGCGCGGCCATCTCTACCCGGCCCGGCTACACTTGACTGGGCGACTAAGGCTCGGCCGTACACCGAGCACCGAACCGCGGCCCCCGCGCCGTCTGCCGCCAGTTGTCTTCCGCGGGGAGAGGCGGGGCTCTCGTGGCAGACAAAAGACGAACAGTTCCGGGTAGGCGGTCTTGCGGCTCTCGGGCTCCTCCTCGGGCCTCTCCCGTGGCTCTGGTCGATCCTGGATGAGCATTCCCCAGCCGAGCGCAGCCACGATCCCGAATAGGCAGACGTATACGCGCAGGTCAACGAGGCTGTTCGACGTGTTCACAATGCAGAACACGGCCAGCAAGAGCCCGGACGCGACGAGGCCAGCCTTCGCGTCTGGCGAGAGCCTGTTGGCCATTTCGGATCTCCTCTCGGAGCCGTTCTGGCGACCGCCAACCGGTCCGCCAGCCAGCGGCTCCGGCATCCATTTCTTGGGGTTCGTGGACTTGCCCTCAGCCCACGCTTTTCATCTTACGCCATAGCCACGCATCGCTTGTCATCTTTTTCGTTGGCCTCCGAAAGAAGATTCTTCGCCGCCACATGTGGCGACCGGGATGCTCCAGCCCAGCTCAAGCCGAGGTACTAATCCACCTGGCGCCAATCGAGCGATCCAGCTTGCGGCGCGATGGAGGGTACAGGATGCCTTCAAGACCAAGTCCCGAACGTTTGGAGCGACAGGCCATCGGCGCAACGATTTGGCAGCTTTCGCTCGTGAGCGGCATCCACGCGGGAACACTCTCGCTTGCCGAGCGCGGCCTGACGCAGCTAACCGAGGAACAAGAAGATCGCCGACAAAGGGCCTTGCGTAAGCTGGAACGCGGGGGCCGCGTAGCGGTCCGAGTGGAGGCTAGCGCTCAACCCCGAGGGCGACGCTGATGCGGTCCTACTCGCGAGTCTCGCCGCAGTTCTGGACCGGAGTGACGGGCAGGGCTCTTCGCGAGGCAGGGCGGGACGTCCAGATCGTCGCCCTATACCTCGTGACCTGCCCGTCCGGTTCCATGAGCGGAGTCTTCTACCTGCCACTGCCGACCCTGTGCTACGAGGTCGGGATCTCTCGGAAGAAGGCCCAGAGGGTTCTGGCAGTGCTCGAGCGGGAGAGGTTCGCTTTCTTCGACAAGGCGAGCCAGACCGTCTGGGTGCCAGAGATGGCGAGATTCCAGATCGGCGAGCAACTCCATCCACCTGACAAGCGAATCAGAGGGCTAGGCCGGGAGCTCGAGGCCGTTGCCGGGTCGCCATTCGTCGCGCAGTTCTTCAGGCGGTACAAGGAGGCCTTCCACCTTCCCGAGGCGGGTCCGTGGAAGGGATTTGGAAGCCCCTCCGAAGGCCCTTCGGAGCCCCTCCGAAGCCAAGCTCAGGAGCACGCACAAGCTCAGGAGCAGGAACACGCACACGAGGGGACGCGGCCTGCCGGCCGCCGCCCCGCGTTCACCCCTCCGACGGTCAAGGAGGTCCGGACCTACGCGGCCGAGATCCAGGCCAAGCACACCGATCCGGCCGAGTTCTTGACGTACTGGGAAAGCGAAGGGTGGACCAAGACGAACGGCCGGAAGCTGCGCGACTGGAAGCGGGCGTTCAGAAGCCGCGAGCGTGACCTTGCACAACGCCCCGCGGGATGGCGACGGCCGCCTAACGCGCACTGCACCCCGGGCAGGTACGACGACCTCCCGTCTCAACCGTTCGTTCCTGAGGGGGAAGCGTCATGATCGTAGAGCCGCTCGAACCGATTGAGCCGGAGGAAGAGAGACTCTGGCGCTACGTCGGCCCGCCCGACGACGAAGCGGCCCGCCTGGCCCGCCTGGAGAGGGAACGCGAAGCCCAAGCGAGAGCAGCGGCCGCCGAAGAGCACCGCCGTCAAGCCGACGAAGCGCGCCGCCGTCAAGCCATCGAGAAATTCTGCGGGATCCCGACGACGGACGCGTTTGACGCCGTCAGGCCAAAACCCTGGATCGGAGGGTTCCTTTACGGCCCGGCCGGGGTCGGGAAGACGCACGAGGCGATCTGCCGGGTTCTCTCCGTTCCGCTCGGCAGTGGAGTATTCGTGGGCGTCCTCGAGTATCTCGACCAGGCAAGAGACAAGGAGCTCGGGCGCCTGGACGGTTTCCGAGAGCGCCGCCTGTGTACGATCAGGAAAGCCGAGCATCTGGTGCTCGACGACATCGGCCTCAATCGCGTGACCCCCCTGTCGCTCGAAGCCCTCTATCGGCTGGTGGACGCCCGCTGGCAGACCAAAGCGGAGACGCTCGTAACGTCGAACCTGACGCCGAAGGAGCTTGCGTCCCTTTTGGGCGATCGCATCGCCTCGCGGGTGCTCGCGCAAGAGTTCGGGCCGCGAGTAGAGATGACGGGCGAGGATAGGCGTTTGCGGGGCCGCTCGTGAACAAGAGCAAGAGCCGCGCCTACCCAGATCCAGCGGGGTCCCCTGGCGGTGGCGGCCGAGCAGATCAAGAGGGAGAGCGGCGTGCCGGGCGGTGTCCGTTGAAGCTCTACCGCTGCGACCGCTGGCCCTTCCTCAGCGTGGGCGAGCGGGTGCACTTCCAGGCCGGCCAGTTCGCGACCGACGACCCCGGATTGCAGGAACAAATCGAATCCCTCGCCTACTTCGGGGTTCACGTGTGGGAAGTCAAGACCAAGATCCCTCTGGCCTTGCGTGCACGCATTCCTGGGACCGTTTCCTGCCCCGATAAAGGAGAGCCCCCTCCGGTCGGCGCTCTGGCCTGTAAGACCTGCCGGAAGCGTTTTTCGAGCGCTAGGCCCTGGGCGCGGTTCTGCTCGACGGCGTGCCGGATGGTGCATCACGGCCGCTTGAAGGCGGATGGGCCGATTGAAAAACAATCAAAGAAATCAAACCATGAGAATTGACGACGAGGCCGTCCGGCGCCCGGCATCGTGCCCGCGGGGAGCCGGCGGGCGTGTTTCAGGGCAGCCTGTCCGCGCTCTTGGCGCGCACACGTCGAGCACACGGAGGCGGTTTTTCTGGGGTTTTCGGGGTTCTCTTGGGCTAGTAACCCACACGGGAGCGGTAGCCTTTGAGCCCCGACCGCGGCGACCGCGTTCGTCGTTCTGGCGAGGTTCGGCCAGACCGTCTCCACCCCTATTCGGCAAGCTGCGAGTCCGATTCCTCAAACAGCTTGGGCTCTGGAAAGCTCTCAAGCATTTCAAGAAACCGCTCCGCGAGATCGTCGCGGCTCACAAGGTCAGTGGCGGAAACCTGCCATGCCCATCCCTCCTCGGGATGTCCGGTCATCGATCCGGTAACCTGATCCGTCGGAAAGCGAGTCGGTATCTGGACCTTCGCGAGCGGGATGCGAACTCGCTCAAGTTGCCGCTTCAGCTCCTTCAGCTTTTTCTTAGACGGGTGGTCGGCACCGATGTTCTCGTCGAGGGTCCGGGCGATTTCGTACGCGCCAAAGACCCAGAGCTTCGACATGTAGAAAAAATCATAGAGAGTCAGCGACCGCTCCAAGGACTTGACTTCACCGAAGGATTCCGCGGTAGCTGCCCTGAGAGAACAGTCGAGCCTACCGAGGCTTTCGGTATCCAAACACACGACATTTCGAACCATGTCCTTGACGGCTCCTACGAGCCTCCTCGCAGCCTTTTGCCAACGGAGCTCCCGATTACTCTGCTCGTCAAGATGGTGCAGCATCCTCATGGTGTCGGATTATCCCTTTTGAGCAGGGTCTGCTCGTGACCGTTCGCCAGGAGCAGGTCTTCGAAGCGGTGCGCGCAGCGGCCAATGAAGCGAGAGCCGCCGGTGAGCTCCCAGGCTTCCTCGGCGCGCTCGAGGCCCTCCGGGTCGAAGTCCTTGTAGCCGGCAACAGTGTGAGCCGTGATCGCGTTCTCACCGTCGCCGAGACGGCCACTCGTCTCGGCCGCTCCCCTTCCTGGGTCTACAAGAACAAGGCGAGCCTGCCAATGGTCCGATTTCCGACCGGGGGGTTCGGCTTCGACGAGAGAAAGCTTGAGCGGTGGATCCAGGCCAGAACGCGGTGACGGGCACGATGTTATGGGCTCGTGGGCCGTGCACGCCGTCTAGGACCGACTCGCTTCCCCGTGCGCGCTTCGACGAGAGCTTCATCCACTTTACCAAGACCCAAGAAGAAGTCCTCCGTCCGTTCTTCGCCGGTCAGCGGCTTCCCGAGGATCCGATCGAGCAGCACGCGGACTGCAGCACCAAAGAGCAGTGGAGCAAGCATCGTCAGAGGGATTCGACGTGGAGACCTCTTCAGGTGCTGATCGATTCGCGTCACCTTCTCCCCGTGAAGGAACTTGTTCCTCGCCGCATAGAGCTCGTCGTAGATGGCTTGCGGGAAGTTGGCTCGGTATGGACGGCCTTCGCACCTAAGCCGATATCGCCTCCTGTTCAACTCGGGCGAAGGCCAGTCGATTGTGCCAATCTCGTCGAGAACAAGCTTCTTGTTCACTTTCGAGCGAGCACCGGGATGGAAGAGCACCTCGAAGGCGCTAACCCATGTGGCGATCCGCAGGCCGACGTCGCTAATGCTGGTCAGCCCATCGCTCGGAAACAGCGAAGCCTGGAAGGCGACGACAAGGCTGCGGAAGAGCTTTCGAAGCTGGTAGTTGCCACGTCGGTTCCCGTAGCGAAGCCTCCAAGCAGCCATAAGGCGCGAAAGAAGGATTGGGTCGACGCTGGGCTTGAACGCCTCCGGCAAAGCGATCTGCGGGGAGGGTTGGCCGCGGAACTTGGCGACCTCGTCGTTCACCCCCTGCACGATTCCATCCAGTGTTCCCACATAGCCGTCCTTCAGCGGAATGTAGTAGCCGAAGAGGAAGTGGTCGGCGAATCGTGGTTCCCAGACCGATCCCGTCGCGATCATCGCAAGCGCGACCGCGCTCTCGATCGTGGCGAGCGCATACGAGTTTCGGAAGTCCCTAACCGCCTCCCCGCGCATGTAGCGTCTCGGCGCCCCATCTCTGGTCAGCAAGACGCCAGGGATGTACGCGTCACCGAAGACCTTCGCGAACTTCTTAAGAAGCTGCGTTGCAGTCGCATTGAGGGCTCCCGGAGCGAGGGAGCCGAGCCGCGAATCGGTGCCCGCGCAGATGCAGAACGGCCCGATCTCAAGCGGCTTCGTCGGGATCAGGTTGGGAAAAATAAAGTCCAGGTTCCAAAGGCCGCCAGACGTCGTGCTCTTCATGACCGGAAGCTTAGCGCCGCCCCGCAACGACTGCATCTCCCGACTGCGTTGACGGGTGCACGGCTAGACGTATAGACTGTGAATTATGGGGAAAGCAGCTAACTGGCCACGAGGGACGGAGGTTCAGAAAGTGACCCTCAACCTGCCTCGACGAATCGTCCTCAGGGCAAAGCTTCGCGCCGTGACGCAGGAGCGCACCCTTCAAGAAGTCGTTGCGGAAGCGATAGACGATTACTTGCGGAGCAAGAAGACAGGAGGCGACCGCCCATGAGAAGTCACGGCCGCATCTACCGCCCGAAGGATCGGAAGGTCTGGATGCTCGCGTACTATGCCCCGACGCCGGGCGGGAAGCGAGAACTCGTCCGTGAGTCGGCTAAGACCACGGACGAGGAGGTCGCCCGCAAGCGCCTTGCCCTGCGCATGCGCCAGATCGGCAATGCCGAGGACGGACTCTCCGACTTCGAAGGCCCGGCGCAGAAGCGCGTCTCCGTGAACCAACTTTTCGATGAGCTGCTCGAGTTCTACGCAGTGAAGCAGATCAAGGGCCTCCGTGTCGTTCGCCGGCGTCTCTCGGCCGAGGCTCCCCTGCGCACAACCTTCGGTCAGCTCCGAACGGTCGAGGTTACGGCTGGAAGGATCGACGCCTACGTCAAGGCCCGGCTTAAGGACGACAAGAAGAACGCGACCGTCAACCGGGAAATCGAGCTTCTCCGGCGCGCCTTCCGCCTGGGCGCCAAGCGCGGCCGGATCGTCCGGCTGCCAGCCTTCCCCGAGAAGTTGCCAGAGAGGAACGCTCGCCAGGGGTTCCTCGAGACGGGTGACTTCGAACGGATCCTCCACCACCTCCCTGAACCGCTGGGCGACGCGGCACGCTTCGCCTTCGCCACCGGCTGGCGCGTCGGGATGCTTCTCGACATGACGTGGTCACACGTAGATCGCGCTGGCCGCGTCGTCATGCTCCCCGACTCCAAGAACGACGACCCCCAGGCGATCCCTTTGTCCGATGATCTTCGCGAGATCATCGAGCGCCGGTGGGACGCTCGGGACTATCCCCTCCCCGGTGGGGCCTCGGGGGTGTCGGTCTATGTTTTCCACATCGCTGGCCAGCCCATCAAGTATTGGCAGCTCAACGAAGCGTGGGCAGCGGCCCGGACCGCCGCCGGCCTCCCCGGCAAGCTGTTCCACGATCTCCGGCGCACGGCCGCCCGCAACATGGTCCGCGGCGGAGTCCCGGAAGAGATCGCGATGAAGGTCACGGGCCACCGGACCCGTTCGATGTTCAACCGGTACAACATCGCCTCGCTCGAGGACAAGCTCGAGGCTCTCAACAAGGCCCGCGCCTATGCGCGGAAGCGGGCTGGTGAGCACTCGAACGTCACGCCGATCGGGGCCGGAAAAAGCAACGGAACGAGCACACGTGCCACTTTTTCCGAAGGAAATGGCGGAAGCGTGTGGGAGTCGAACCCACCCGTCCCGGCAGAGCCGCGACGCCGACGGATTTGAAGTCCGCGAGGGCCACCGGGCCCCATGCGCTTCCGGGCCGAGATTATCAACCAGGGCGGAGAATGGAGGCGTCGCCAGGAGGTGCCGCGATGCCCCCGAGTCCAGTTCCGCCTGCCTGGCTCGTGTACGAGCTGCAGAAGCACGACCGCAACATCACCCTGCCCTGCCTCGGCTGGGTCGCCGTCGACGCGATGGTGATCCTGGGAGTCCTCGTCAACCGCTAGCCCGCTCGCGGCTTCGGGCTTTCGCCCCGCCTGTGCTATCTTCGCGCCCTCCGCCGTGGGGCTGTAGCTCAGTTTGGGAGAGCGCCTGAATGGCATTCAGGAGGTCGCCAGTTCGATCCTGGTCAGCTCCACCATCCGCCACCTAACTACCGATTAGACAAGCTAAGACAGAAGCTGAGACCTTCCGGGATCGAAGTGGCGACCTCCGTGGGGGGCTCGGGGGGCGCCGTGCGCCCCCCGCCTGAGAAGTTCGACGGATCCCGTCCACCCGAGCGCAGCGAGGCGTGGACGGTTCGATCCCGTTCAGCTCCACCAATACTGATCGCCCCCATTTCCCTCTAGCCTCTGCGCCGCTCGACCACCGGAAGGATCGAACCGTCGACCTCCGCGAGGGCCACGAGAGGCGGCGTTACTACTGGATCAGACCCCCTGGACGCTCGCGCCTGCGTAGCGCGGCCCAGGCGATCGCGGCGCCGGCGAGAAGGATCGCGCCGATCGCCCAGCCGGCGCCGCTGCCGCCCGCAGCTTTGGCGGCCGTCGGCGTCGGGGACGCCGTAGGGGCTGGCGGTGCAGTCGGCGGTGCTGACGGAGCCGGTGTCGGGGTTGGGGTCGGTGAATCCGGAACCGGGGTTGACGTGGCCGCGGGTGCGGTCTTCCGTGGCTTTGAGACCGGCGCCGGGACCGGGGTCGGACTGAGAGTCGGCGTCGAGGCAGGGGTCGCAGTGGACGCGGGCGTCGTCGTGGACGTGGGCGTCCA
>Ga0335082_10003351_pt1 | contig 17394 bp, 14 predicted proteins | sample Lox_Sample_41_FD_206718 | JGI IMG/M metagenome (GOLD analysis project Ga0335082, IMG submission 206718) | Soil microbial communities from Loxahatchee National Wildlife Refuge, Florida, United States - Lox_Sample_4.1 | ecosystem: Environmental > Terrestrial > Soil > Wetlands | place: USA... | reverse complement strand
ATGGCCAGCGTCTGCGGAACGGCTTCCGCCATCAGTCAAACTCCCTCGACGCCACTCGCGAAGCCGCCGGCTGTGAATGCAAAACAAAAATTGCCGGCAGCGCAGAATTTATCAACGTCGACGGCGGCGGCGTTCGCCAAGACAAACATAACGGCAAAACCAAAAGCGGCGGCTGCGCAGAATGTATCGACATCAACGGCAGCAGCAGCAAGCACCGTGGCGACAACGTCAAACGCCGCAGGCCACGCATCGCAGGCACAGGGTTTGACGACTTCGAACGCGGCCACACTGACAATGTCGACGCCGTCAGGCCTGGAAATGGGAAAGGTAGCGCCGCCCAACAGGCCACCTGCCAACCCGCCGATCGATAATAGATCTCTGTTGCCACCCTCAACGTTGGCAACCCCGCCAAACTCGCACTCTGCTGACGATTTGAAAAAGAATATTGCAGACCAGCAAAAAGAAATCACGAAACTGCAAGGGTATATTGCAGAGCTGGAAACGGAGAAACCAAACGAACTCAACTGGTTGAAACAAAGCGCATCGACGTTTCACTGGGACCCAAAGAATTCGAAGTGCGATACGAGTGGGAACTGCATCGTAAAATATACAATCGATTCCCGTGGCGGTGGTGGAATCATTGTCGACGTCCACGTTGATTCACAGGGCAAAATATTACCCGGAGAGGCCGACAAGTTGGTGAATGCGATGGCTATTGTTTATGACAAGGCGATTGCTAACGATAGTCAGCACATTGCCAACGATCAAAAGCAGATCGATGCCGACAAAGCCCTGCTGCCCGGCCATGGTCTTTCCGGTAACGGAGGCGCCGACTTGCACCGGTATGGCACCGTTCACCAACAGTAAAGAACGCAGACCCCAACACCGCGTCGACGTAAAGGCCCCGGTCCTTCAAGACCGGGGCCTCTCTCTTTTGGGCCCGACTGTCCTGTTTCCCGAGCCGGATTTGCCCTGATTTCCGATGGTTAATCGGGTCTTAACCTCGCCCTCTTTATTGTGTGGAAACCCTTGTGCGGCGGGCACTCCCGCCTCGTCAACGCATGCCCATGATGACCGCCACGCGCACACCTGCCTCTACCACTGCTGCGGCGGTCGACGGCCGCTCGCCGTTCGTGCGCCTGACCGAACTCATCGCGGGCATCGAACCGGGCAAGCCTGTCATCAATCTCTCGGTCGGCGAGCCGCAGCATCCGGTGCCGCCTTTCGTCGGCCCGATGCTCGCCGCGCATCTCGCGGACTTCGGGCGCTACCCCGCCAATAAAGGCATCGAGCCGTTCCGCCGCGCGGTCGCGGCCTGGCTCAACCGCCGCTACAAACTCGCGCGGCCGGTCGATCCGGAAAGCGAAGTGCTGGTGCTCAGCGGCACGCGCGAGGGTCTGTTTCTCGCGGCGATTGCCGCCAAGCGCTGGGTGTCGCGCCGGGCCGGCAAGCCAGCGGTGCTCATTCCAAATCCGTTCTACGCGGCCTATGCCGCCGGTGCACTCGCCGCCGAATGCGAGCCGGTCTACATGCCGGCAACCCGCAAGAGCGGCTTCCTGCCCGATCTCGATGCGCTCGATGACGCGCTGCTGGCGCGCACGGTCGCGTTCTACATCGCCTCACCGTCAAATCCGCAGGGCGCGGTCGCCGATCGTCCCTATCTTGAGAAACTCGCAGGGCTTGCGCGCCGCTTCGGCTTCCTGGTGTTCGCAGACGAATGTTATTGCGAGATCTACAGCAAGAAGGCGCCCGCCGGCATGCTGGAAGCATCCGGGCCCGATTTTGCCAACGTCGTCGTCTTCCATTCGCTGTCCAAGCGCTCGAACTTGCCCGGCTTGCGTGTCGGCTTTGCCGCCGGCGACCGCCGCTTTCTTGGCCCCTATCTCGAATTGCGCAACATCGCGGCACCGCAAGTGCCGGCGCCGGCGCAACACGTGGCGATCGCCGCCTACGGCGACGAGACGCACGTGGAGAACAATCGCGAGCTCTATTCCGCCAAGTTCGATCTCGCCGATCAGATCGTCGGCGATCGCTATGGCTATCAACGTCCAGCCGGCGGATTTTTTCTGTGGCTCGATGTGTCGAGACAAGGCGGCAGTGAAATCGTCACGAAGCGGCTATGGGCCGAAGCGGGCGTGCGCGTCGTGCCGGGGCGTTATCTCGCCCGCGAGCAGGCCGACGGCAGCAATCCCGGCGCGGACTATATCCGCGTCGCAATGGTGCAGGACAAAGCGGCCACGGCGGAGGCGCTGCATCGCCTCGTCGCCGTGCTCGGTTAGCGCATGATCCCGAAAAGTGGGCACCGGTTTTCGGACAAGATCATGCGCAAACAAAAGGACGCTTAACGCATGCGGGCAGCCGATCGCAGTCTCGATATCGTCGCCTTCATCTCGGAACATTTCCGCGACATCGTGCGGCGTCGTCTGAGCGAGCTTGCGGGCCTCGCGCTGATCACGCTGGCGCTGCTCGGCGCCATCGCGCTCGCCACCTGGTCAGTGCAGGACCCCTCACTGAGCCACGCAACTCAGAAGCCAATTCACAATCTGCTCGGCTACCCCGGCGCGATCTTCTCTGATCTCGCAATGCAGCTGCTCGGCCTCGCCGCAATCCTGCTTCTGGTCCCCGAAGCGCTGCTCGGCTGGCGATTGCTCACGCACAGGCCGGTCGGCGAGAAATGGCGGAGCTTGTTGTGGATCGTCGCGACCTTGCTGGCCGCAGCCTTTGCATCCACGTTGCCGCGCATCGGCTCCTGGCCGTTGCCGACCGGGCTCGGCGGCGTTGCGGGCGACGCGATCCTGCGCATGCCGGCAATGGTATTCGGTGCGCCGATTGCGGGCCTGACCCGGCTCATATTGTGCATCGTGTTCGGTCTTGCGACGGCGGCGGTGCTGGTGATGGCCGTCAGCGCCGGGCAGCGCGTCGAAAGACGGGCCGCGCGCAAGGTCGAGGAAGAAGAAGACGATATCGAGGACGACGAGATCGACGACGACCATGGCTCTGCCTGGATCGGCATGATCGTTCATGCGCTGCTGAGCTGGAGAGCGCGCCTCGGGCGCATGATCCGCGGCGACGTACGCGCGCGCACACCATTGCCGGTGCCGCGCGGTCCGCGCCATGAACCGCGCTTTGACGGGCGCACGGCCGTTTATGAAGACGATTTCGAGGATGATGAAGACGACGCGCCGGCACCGCGCCGGCGTGCCGCACCGCGTGCGCCCGTGCGCCGTTCCGGCAACGGCTATACGCTGCCCTCGCTCAATTTGCTCGCCGCGCCACGCTCGAGCGAACGCACCACATTGTCGCGCGATATCATTGACGGCAACGCCGCAGCACTCGAAAGCGTCTTGCAGGATTTCGGCGTGCGCGGTGAAATCATCAACGCACATCCCGGCCCGGTGGTCACCCTCTATGAGCTCGAGCCGGCGCCCGGCATCAAGTCCTCGCGCGTGATCGGGCTTTCCGACGATATTGCCCGCTCGATGAGCGCGGTGTCGGCGCGCGTCGCGGTTGTTTCGGGTCGCAACGCCATCGGCATCGAGCTGCCCAATCCGACACGCGAAAAAGTCTATTTGCGCGAGCTGCTCACCGGCATCGACTACAACGAAAGCACGGCAAAATTGCCGCTCTGTCTCGGCAAGACCATCGGCGGTGATTCCGTCATCGTCGATCTGTCGCGCATGCCGCATCTATTGATTGCGGGCACCACCGGTTCCGGCAAGTCGGTCGCCATCAACACAATGATCCTTTCGTTGGTCTATCGGTTGCGTCCCGACCAGTGCCGGCTGATCATGGTCGATCCGAAAATGCTCGAACTGTCGGTCTATGACGGCATCCCGCATCTGCTGACGCCGGTCGTGACTGATCCGAAGAAGGCGGTGGTCGCGCTCAAATGGGCGGTGCGCGAGATGGAAGGCCGCTACAAGAAGATGTCGAAGCTCGGCGTGCGCAATATCGAGGGTTACAATGCGCGCGTCGCCGAGGCGAAAGCCAAAGGCGAGACGCTCACCCGCACGGTACACACTGGCTACGATAAAGAGACTGGCCAGGCGATCTACGAGAAGGAAGATCTCGAACTCGAACCGCTGCCGTTCCTGGTGGTGATCGTCGACGAGATGGCCGACCTGATGATGGTCGCCGGCAAGGACATCGAAGGCGCGATCCAGCGTCTGGCGCAGATGGCGCGCGCAGCCGGCATTCACGTCATTCTGGCAACCCAGCGCCCATCGGTCGATGTTATCACCGGCACGATCAAGGCGAATTTCCCGACCCGCATCTCGTTCCAGGTCACCTCCAAGATCGACAGCCGCACGATCCTGGGCGAACAGGGGGCGGAACAACTGCTCGGCCAGGGCGACATGCTCTACATGGCCGGTGGCGGACGCATCAGCCGCGTGCACGGACCATTCGTCTCGGACGATGAGGTCGAAAAGGTCGTGCGCCACCTGAAGGCCCAGGGCACGCCCGAATATCTTGAGGAAGTGACTGCCGGCGATCCGGAAGACGGCGAGGACGGGGCGGTTTTTGACGCAACTGGCATGGGGCTGGCCGAAGGGGGCGACCTCTTCCAGCAGGCCGTCGCCATTGTGAAACGCGACCGGAAGGCGTCGACCTCTTATATCCAGCGCCGCCTTCAGATCGGCTATAACCGCGCCGCCACCATCATGGAACGCATGGAAGAGGAAGGCATTGTCGGCCAGCCCAACCATGCCGGCAAACGCGAAATCCTCGTCCCGGAAAATCCCGCTGACGACCGCTATTGAGAATCGCTTGGTTCGCGATTAAGCCGGATCAGGCCCGAAATTGCAGGGCCGTGAAATCGCCACAGCCGGCCCCTATTGGGCTAAGATTCTGGAGTTAAGGGCGCGAGGCGGAGAACCTGATGGCGGCACATCGTAAGACGCGAATCGGCCGCAGACTGGGTGCTGTCGCGTTGTTTGCCTGCCTCTCTGCCCCCGCGATCGCGCAGACGGTTCCGCTGCCTGCTCCACGCCCCTCCGCACAGCCCGCGGGTCCGGCCCAACCGCTTTCGACTCAGGCGCTGGGCGCGCGCGCGCAAGCGCCGCAACATACGACACAGCCGCCAAATCCGGTCTCCAATCCGTTTGCGGCACTTCTCGGCAGGGCGACGACCGCCGGCGTGCTCACGACCGATCAGCGCGCCATCGTCGAACGCGTCAACAACTATCTCTCCGGAGTGCAGACCCTGACGGGTAATTTCATCCAGGTCGGGCCGGACGGCAGCCGCACCCAGGGTGATTTCTACATTTCAAAGCCGGGCCGCGTTCGCTTCGAATACGACGATCCGAGCCCGATCGAACTGATTGCGGACGGCTCATCGGTCGTGGTGCGCGACCGCCGGCTGGCGACACAGGACGTCTATCCGCTGTCGCAGACGCCGCTGCGTTTCCTGCTCGCTGACCACGTCGACCTGACGAAAGATACCCATCTGGTTTCGGTCTTTGCCGACGATGTGTTCGTCACGGTTGTCGTCGAGGAAAAAAACGGCATCGTCGGTACCAGCCGGCTTATGATCATGTTCAGCGCCAAGGACATGCAGCTCAAGCAATGGACCGTGACGGACCCGCAGGGCTACGACACCACAATTGCGGTATATAATCTCGATACCAGCAAGCGCCCCGATCCTGCTTTGTTCAAGATCGACTACACGCGCTATCACAATTGAACGCATGGTTTGCCGCTCGTCATGCCCCGGCCATAGTTGTCCGGAAGGACGGCGTGCTTCGCACGCCTATGTGCCGGGCATCCACGTTTTACAGCACCTGCAAAATTAAGACGTGGATGGCCGGGTCAAGCCCGGCCATGACGAATGGAAAGTTCAGGTTCCAGGTCCTAAGTTCTGATTCATGCCGCTGAAAATCACCACCTGGAACATCAATTCGGTCCGCCTGCGAATCGATCTGGTCGCAAAGTTCCTGAAAAGCGCGCGGCCGGATGTGCTCTGCCTGCAAGAAACCAAATGCCCTGACGACGCCTTTCCGATCAAGCGCTTCAAACGGCTCGGTTACGAGCATGCCGCGCTCAACGGACAGAAGGGCTATCACGGTGTCGCTGTGATCTCGCGCTTGCCGTTCGAGCACTTCGATGTCCAGAGTTTTTGCGGCAAGACGGATTGCCGTCATATTTCGGTGGTGCTCGGCGAGCGCGCGAAGCTGAAAGATCAAATTACCCTGCATAATTTTTATGTGCCCGCCGGCGGCGATGAGCCGGATCCGGAGATCAATCCAAAATTCCAGCACAAGCTCGATTTTCTCGATGAAATGTGCGCGCATCGCGGCTTGCGCCCGGCGCAAAAGGCGCGCGCCATTCTCGTCGGCGATCTCAATGTGGCACCGCTCGAGCACGATGTCTGGAGCCACAAGCAGATGATCAAGGTCGTCTCGCATACGCCAGTCGAATGCGAAAAGCTCACAGCCGCGCGCACGGCCGGTCACTGGATCGACACCATGCGCGTGCTCACACCCGAGCCCGAGAAGCTCTATACATGGTGGAGTTACCGCGCGATGGACAATTGGCGCGCAGCCGATCGCGGCCGCAGGCTCGACCATGTGTGGACGTCTGATGCAATCGCCGACCGCGTATCGAAAATTAAAATCGCCAAGGACTATCGCGGCGCCGAGCGCCCATCCGACCATGTGCCGGTAACGGCGACGATCGAACTTTAGATTTTCGCTGGCAATCGCGTTACTGCTTGTCGCCGGCTTCCAGCGTCCGCTTCACAGTTCCGAGTTCCTTCGTCCAGGCCTGCAAGCGCTCTGTCATGCTTTCGCGCAATTGTTCCGCTGCGGCCGGGTAGCCCTCCAGCATCTTGCGAAACAGATTTCGTGAGATTCGCACGACCACCGTGGGTTCTTTTGCAATCGCCGTGGCCTGACACACCGTATTGGTCAGCAGCGCAAGTTCTCCAACCAGAGTGCCGGGGCCAACGGTGATTTCCTTGCCCTCCGAGAGCGTGCCCGGCTCCAGCAGCAGCGAGCCTTCCTGTATGACGTAGCCGCCATCGGCGAGTTCGCCGGCATAAAAGAGCACGGCACCGCTTTGCAGGTTTCGCGTCTCGGCGCCGATCGCCAGGATTCGCAATGCCTGCTTGCCGAGCGCCGCCAAGGGTGGCACCCGCTCGAAGAAGGCGATGTCGTCTTCAAGACCCATTAATTCTCCGCTCGTCCCCGCGAAAGCGGGGATCCAGTGCGGCGGAGATCGGTGCGAGGCGCGCTCAAGCTCACGGCACCAGCTTGTAGCCGCCGGCTTCCGTCACCAGGATCGCCGGCGCAGCGGCATCTTTTTCGACCTTTTGCCGCAGGCGGTAGATGTGGGTCTCCAGGGTATGCGTGGTGACACCGGAATTGTAACCCCACACTTCCTGTAGCAGCGTCTCGCGCGATACCGGTTTCTGGCCGGCCCGGTAAAGGAAGCGCAGAATTGCCGTTTCCTTTTCGGTGAGCCGCACCTTGCTGCCCTTCGGGCTGAGCAGCAGCTTTGAGCTCGGACGAAACGTGTAAGGACCGATGGCGAACACTGCATCTTCGCTGGCCTCGTGCTGCCGAAGTTGCGCGCGAATGCGCGCCAGCAGTACGGCAAAACGAAAAGGCTTGGTGATATAGTCATTGGCGCCGGATTCGAGACCGAGGATGGTGTCGGAATCGGTATCGTGGCCGGTCAGCATGATGATCGGTGCCTTGAAGCCGTTCTTGCGCAGAATGCGCACCGCCTCGCGGCCGTCCACGTCCGGCAAGCCGACATCCATGATCACCAGGTCGATCTGGCCGTTCTTGGCCGCCTGCACCCCTTTGGTGCCGCTGTCGGCGGAAATAGGGTCGAACTCCTCGTGCAGCGCCAGCTGTTCGACCAGGGCGTTGCGCAGTTCGGCATCGTCATCGACAATAAGGATGGTCCGTTTATTGGCCATCGGACAAAAACCTCTTGAGAAACCGCCCCTTACGCCCCGCCTTGGTCGCGAAGTAGAACATTCAGGGCTAAAAGAGCAAGTGTGAACTGGTATTTACGGCAGAACCGGCCAGCGTTGAACCGACAATTTATCATGCGAAAAAACTCGCTGTCCCGCATCACCGTACGCCGTAAGCCCGGGGATTTGCGGCGCGGCTGGCTCATCGCCGGGCCCCAGGCGCTGCCCGTAGCGCTCGGCCGCGACGGCATAAAGGCCAACAAACGCGAAGGCGATGGCGGAACGCCGCGTGGCAGCTTCCGGCTCAGGCGGCTATGGTGGCGTGCCGACAAGCATCCGCGTCCGCCGACTTTGTTGCCCACGCAACGGATCGGCCCGGAGGATGGCTGGTGCGAGAACCCGGCGGATCCTCATTACAACCGGCCGGTCAAGGTGCGACCGCAATCCAATGCCGACCGATTGAGACGCAAGGACGATCTTTATGATTTCATCATCGAGATCGACCACAACACGCGGCCGCGCATTACAGGACGCGGCAGCGCGGTGTTCATCCATGCGGCGCGGCCAGGTTTCGCGCCGACGGCGGGCTGCGTTGCGCTTGAGCTCAATTCGCTTCGCCGACTGCTCGCTCGCCTCGGGCCGCGTACCAGAATCGTCGTCGAGTAACGGCTGCGGGCGAGCCGCATCGATCACGTTGGGTTATCAAGGCTGAATGTCTTGGTGCGCGCGTCATAAGCAAAGGCTTCCGCGAAACGCGCCCAGGCGGTCACCGACCGCAAGGTGTGCTCGGCGGCTTCCGACGTCATCTGGTCCTCGAGCTCATCGAGAAACCGGCGCCTCGGCGCCGCGTGATTGGTTCGCTCCTGCAGCACGCGCCGGATATGCGTGGCCAGTGGAACATGGTCCAGAAGCTGGCGTTGAAATAGCTTCTTGCGGTCGTCGATTCCTGCTTCCGCAAACTGCTTGCCGATATCCGTCAGCCGGATGTCGCCGCCTTCGACCTCGGCGAAGCGCAGGAGCTGCAGGGCTTCGGCGACCGGAAAGAGATCGTCCACTTCCATCTGCAGCGCGCTGGCGATCACCGGCAGGTCGGCTTTTCCGTTATAGGGCGCGCCGGCGACCGCCTCGATCAGGCCCGCGAGCAAATTGGCCGAAGCGCGTGGTAGTACCATATCAATGCCCATGCCGGTAAAGCGTCCCGGCACGACGCGCGGTGGCGGCCCCTGTTGCGCGGTCATCGCAACGTAGATCCGCTCGACCAGATCGCGGAAATCAGACTCCAGCCGATTGCGCGGCTGCGGCAGATTGACTTTGATTTCCTCGATGATGTGACCGGGGCTTCGCGAGAACACCAGAATGCGGTCGCACATCAGCACCGCCTCTTCGATGTTGTGCGTCACCAGGATGACACCTTTGATCGGCAACTTGCCTTCGATCCAGAGATCAAGGAAGTCGGTGCGCAAGGTTTCCGCGGTCAACACGTCGAGTGCGGAAAAGGGCTCGTCCATCAGCAAGATATTGGGATGCACAACGAGAGCCCGGGCGAATCCGACGCGCTGGCGCATGCCGCCCGAGAGTTCGCGCGGATAGGCCGACTCGTAACCGTCGAGGCCAATCAGATCGATTGCGGCCAGCGCGCGCTGGCGGATTTCCGTCTCGGGCAGGCCAAGCGCTTCCAGGCCAAGCTGCACGTTTTCCAGAACGGTCAGCCAGGGAAACAGCGCGAAGGACTGGAACACCATTGCGATGCCGGGCGCGGGGCCGGTCACCGGCCGGCCGCTATATACGACGCTGCCCGCGGTCGGCCGCGCCAATCCCGAAATCAATCTCAACAAGGTCGACTTTCCCGAACCGGAGCGGCCGAGCAACCCGACGATTTCGCCCTCCTTAAGCGTCAGATTGATGTCGTTGAGAACGAGCAGCTCTTCGCCATCCGGCTTCGGAAATGCCTGGCAGCACGATTGTATCTGCAACAATGCGTCGGTCATGGACTGAATTCCGTTATCCGAGCCGGAATTTTCGTTCTGCGTACCAATAGAGTGGCCGCCAGAATGCGCGATTGATGATGACCACGAAAAGGCTCATCACCGCGATCCCGAGCACGATGCGCGGATAATCGCCCGCTTCGGTGGCCTGAGCGATATATGCGCCGAGTCCCACGGCTCGCAAGTGCGTGTCGCCCCAGCTTGCGACCTCGGCGACGATGCTCGCGTTCCATGAGCCGCCGGAGGCGGTAATGGCGCCCGTGACGTAGTAAGGAAACACGGCCGGCAGCGCGATTTTCCTCCACCACAGCCAGCCATGGACCTGAAGATTGGTACCAATGTCACGCATCTCCGATGGGATCGATGACGCGCCGGCAATGACATTGAACAGGATGTACCATTGTGTGCCGAGGATCATCAGTGGACTGAGCCAGATATTGGGACTGAGCTTGAACGCAACGATTGCCGATACCGCAATTGGAAACAGCACATTCGCGGGAAACGCGGCAAGAAATTGCGCTATCGGCTGAACAAATTGGGTGAGCCGCGGCCTTGTTCCCACAAAAACTCCGATCGGCACCCAGATCGCGCTGGCTATTGCAATGAGAATGAGCACGCGGCTCAGCGTGGCTAGACCAGCAACAAACGCTACGGCCGCATCAGGCGGTGAAATGCTGGTCAAGACGAAACTCACGACGCGCCACAAGGCCAAACCCGCCAAGGCGATAACGAAACCGAGCCACAGGCGCTCGCCCCAGCGATGGCCCTGCCCGGGCAGATCGGCCACGGTCACCGAGCGCATGCGAAAAAGCGGCCACTGATATGTGTGGCGCCACAGCCTGGTAAGCCGGTCAGTCAATACTGCGACGACGCGGGAACGGCGCAGGACATCGAGCACCCACGACTGCGGCGGCAACACCCCCATTTGCTGCTCGAAGCGAAAGCGGTCCGCCCACGCCACCAATGGCCGGAAAAGGATCTGGTCGTAGATCAGGATGACGACCAGCATCGCCCCGATCGCCCAGCCGACGGCGGCGAGGTCCTTTTGCTCGATCGCCAGCGCGATGTAGGAGCCAATGCCGGGCAATGTGACCGTGGTGTTGCCGACGCTGATCGCTTCGGAGGCGACCACGAAGAACCAACTCCCCGACATTGACACCATCATGTTCCAGATGAGCTGCGGCATCGCGAATGGGGCTTCCACCCGCCAGAAGTACATCCAGGGCGAGAGCCGGAACGTACGCGAAGCCTCGACCAGTTCGACCGGCACCGTGCGCAGCGACTGATAGAAGCTGAAAGCCATATTCCAGGCCTGGCTGGTGAAAATTGCGAAAATGGCCGCGAATTCCGCGCCCAGCACGCGACCGGGCGCCAGCGACATGAAGAACACGACTGTCACCGAAATGAAGCCGAGGATCGGCACCGACTGCAGAATATCGAGCAGCGGCACCAGCAGGACTTCCGCGCGCCGGCTCTTGGCAGCGAATGTCGCATAGGTGAATGTGAAGACGAGCGACAGCGCCAGCGCCAGCAGCATGCGCAACGTGGTGCGCGCGGCATATTCCGGCAGGTTTTCCGGCGCGAGTGACAACGGCGCAAGCTGCAATTCCGCGAGCGGCTGCAGCAAATGGCGGCTCGCCTCGGTGACAAAAACCAGCACGCCAAGCGTAAGCAGGACCGCCAGCGCGTCCCAGCGCGTGAGTCCGCGCTCGCCCTGCTCGACGGAGATCGGGATGGTCCCGCGCATCGTTGGCGTCCCTGATTTTTGGCGCTGTGGCCGGACGGGGACCGGCGCACGGACAAAACCAGGCCTCATCTGAAGGCCGGTCCACCCGATTGAATGTCACCCCGCCGTCGAACGGCTTAGAATGGCCGCGTACGAACCGCAAGTGCGGATGTCCTTCACGCGAACACCGTCAGGCGCGGCGAAGCGCTCCTGCTTTATTCGAATTCGGTTCTGGTGAGTTTATGCCCGCTCGCCGAAGATCGCGCTGCCGACACGCACATGCGTGGCGCCAAGTGCGATCGCCGTTGCAAAATCCGAACTCATCCCCATCGACAAAAGCCTCAATCCGTTACGCCTGGCGATCTTGACCGTAAGCGCAAAATGCGGCCCCGGCGCTTCATCGAACGGCGGAATGCACATCAGTCCTGAAATTTTCAGCCGGTATTTGTCACGGCAGGTGGCGAGAAACGCATCGGCGTCCTGTGGCAACACGCCCGCTTTTTGCGGCTCGGCCCCGGTGTTGATCTCGACGAACAAAATCGGTTGACGGTTTTGCTTGCCGATTTCTTTCGCCAGAGCCTCGCACAGGCTGGCGCGATCGACGGAATGAATCGCATCGAACAGCGCCACAGCTTCTTTCGCCTTGTTCGACTGGAGGGGGCCGATCAGATGCAACTCGATGCCCGTGTGCTTCGATTGAAGCGGCGGCCATTTGGCTTTCGCCTCTTGTACGCGATTTTCCCCGAACACGCGCTGGCCGGCAGCAATCACCGGCTCAATAGCTTCCGCGCCGAAGGTCTTCGATACGGCAACCAATGTCACATCGGCCGGATCGCGATTGGCGTCGCGGCAGGCGCGGGCGATCTCGGTTCGAACATATTCAAGGCCAGATGCTGGTTGGACCGCAGTCATTACTGTCGTCGCCGGGCCTGTCCCGGCGATCCCGATGAGGCGCGCACAGTGCCTACCTAAGCGGGATGGCCGGCACAAGACCGGCCATGACAAAATCAGATGAATGGCCGTCGGCGATGTACAACGACGTCGCTTCCGGCAATGCCGGCGAGCGCTGCGCGATCGACCATTTCAAATATTCGGTCTTTCCAGCGAACCGCCTTGCTGACGAACAACCGCTTGAGCGTCTTGTTGGTGTGCACCAGCGACAGGCCGAGCGTGTCGGCAAGATGTTGCTGCGTGAAGGGAAACTGGATCGTCCCGTTTTTCACCAGGCCGATCTCCTCGGCGCGGACGAACAGATGCAGCAGCAGGTAGGCTGTTCGCTCGAGCGCGGTGCGGCGCCCGAGGCTGACCAGATGCTCATCGACAAGCTGCTCCTCGCGCGCAGCGAGCCAGGTGATGTCATAAGCCAGAGAGGGAAACCGGCTGTACAGATCCCATAATTTTGCGCGGGGAAAAACGCACAGCACCAGCTGGCTCAGCGCTTCCACCGAATGTTCCATCTCCTGCATCAATGTGCCTTGCAGGCCAATCATATCGGCAGGCAGGGCGTAGTTGAGAATCTGCCGGCGGCCATCATCAAGCATCTTGTAGCGAAAGGCCCAGCCGCTCAGCACGGTGTAAAGAAATTCACTGCGCATGCCCTCTCGCAGAAAACTTGCACCGGGGTCGACCCGCAACTCATCGACCTTGAGTTCTTTCACAAAGGCCAGCTCGTCGGCGCTGAATTCGCGCAGGCATGGACGCTTGCGAAGCGGGCATTGCTCGCAAGGCGTTATGTGATTGTTCGAACGATTGTTTCCAACGATCATGCCAGCCCCACCAGGACTTCAACGGCCCGCCATAGTTTCAGGAAGTGAACTTTGCGCCCGGGCGAAAAAGAGTCGCCGGGCTGTGTCTTTTTTAAATGCTGCAAACTTCAATTCATAAGACAACAAAAAGTTCCAGTGACCTCCGGAGACCAACGCGTGCGCAATCAATCGCCTTTGAGCGGGAAACGCTGTCTTGTTCTTGATGATGAATTCCTGATCGCGCTCGATATCCAGCAGATGCTCGAGCGCGCAGGCGCGGCGCAGGTAGAATGCGTTGCCAGCGCAAGCGAAGCAGTCGAGTTGCTGCGCCGGGAGCCGGCGTTCGACCTTGCCGTGCTCGACGTGAAACTCAGCGGTCTGGAGAGGGACAGCCTGGGCGTCGCGCAAGCGCTGGCGACAAAGGGCACGCCATTTGTTTTTCTGACCGGCATGCGCGTTGATGACCTGCATGCCAGACAGTTTCCCGACGTTCCGGTGATCGAGAAGCCTTACGATGCGACAGCGCTGTTGAACGCGGTGTACCGGGCGCTCGAGATCAAGTAACCGGGGCGCACCGAAAAAAGCGTGCGCGCGATCAGGCCGCGCCCTGCCACAGCGTCATGGCCTCTTTCGCCGATTTTTTCAGACGGACTTTGTCGTCGATCCTGTCGACCCAATCGAGCGGGATGATGTGATGCTGTCCGCCGGATTTGGGATCGCTTTTGGTCAGCACGATTTTGTTTGAATCCTTTGTACAATCGACCGTTCCGACATGCGCGCCATCGGAGCCACAAACTTCCATGTGTTCCTTGATCTGCTGAGCCTGGACCATGCTGCACCTCCTGTTTCAGGAGGCTAACTTGCGTGGCCGCAGGCTGGTTCCTGCTGATTTTTCAGGCGAATTATCCTCCGCCGGTTGACCCTTCGGCCTCTTTCGTGTCTGTTCCGCGCGCCATAAAAAGACGCGCAAATGACCGCCGATTCGACCAAGAACGAACGCTACAATGCCGGTGAGGCCGAGGCCCGCTGGCAGAAAATCTGGGCCGAGCGCGGCATTTTCGCGACCCAAAACGACGACCCACGGCCAAAATACTATGTGCTCGAGATGTTCCCCTATCCGTCGGGGCGCATCCATATGGGTCACGTGCGCAACTACACGATGGGCGATGTGGTCGCGCGCTTCAAACGTGCCATGGGAAACGCCGTGTTGCATCCGATGGGCTGGGACGCCTTCGGCATGCCGGCCGAGAACGCCGCCATCGACCGCAAGGTGCACCCCAAAGCGTGGACATACGACAACATCGCCGCAATGAAGAAGCAGCTGCAGTCGATGGGGCTCTCGCTCGACTGGGCGCGCGAGATCGCAACCTGCGACCCTGCCTATTACAAGCACCAACAGAAAATGTTTCTCGACTTTCTCAAGGCGGGACTGGTCGAGCGCAAACAGTCGAAGGTGAACTGGGATCCGGTCGACCAGACTGTCCTTGCCAACGAGCAGGTGATTGACGGCCGCGGCTGGCGCTCGGGAGCCGTGGTCGAGCAACGCGAATTGACGCAGTGGTTCTTCAAGATCAGCGACTACTCGGAAGATCTGCTCGAGGCACTCGACACCCTCGACCGCTGGCCGGACAAAGTCCGGCTGATGCAGAAGAATTGGATCGGCCGGTCGGAGGGCCTCCTCGTACGCTTTATGCTCGATACGGCGACGACCCCGAACAAGGAAAGCGAACTGGAAATTTTCACCACGCGGCCGGACACATTGTTTGGCGCCAAGTTCATGGCGTTGTCGCCCGATCATCCGCTTGCGCAAGCAGCGGCGGCGAAAAATCCCAAACTCGCGGCATTCATCGCTGAATGCAAAAAAATGGGCACCGCCCAGGCGCAAATCGACACTGCGGAGAAATTGGGTTTCGACACCGGTATCAAGGCCGTGCATCCGTTCGATTCGAACTGGAAGCTGCCCGTATACGTCGCCAATTTCATTTTGATGGACTACGGCACCGGCGCCATCTTCGGTTGTCCCGCACACGACCAACGCGATCTGGAATTTGCCAACAAATACGGGCTCGGCAATACGCCGGTGGTGTGTCCGCCAGGCCAGGATCCGGCCACGTTCGTCATTACCGACGTGCCGTATTTGGAAGACGGCCGCATGATCAATTCGCGCTTCCTCGACGGGATGAGCATCGAGGAAGCGAAAGAAGAAGTAGCGAAACGCCTTGAAAAAGAGACCCATGGCAATCGTCCGGTGGCGCAGCGCCAGGTCAATTACCGCCTGCGCGACTGGGGCATTTCGCGGCAACGCTATTGGGGCTGTCCGATCCCGATCATCCACTGCGACAAATGCGGCGTGGTGGGCGTGCCGGAAAACGATCTGCCGGTAACGCTGCCCGATGACGTTACCTTCGACAAGCCGGGCAATCCGCTCGACCGCCATCCGACCTGGAAGAACGTGAAGTGCCCGAAGTGTTCAGGTCCGGCGCGGCGCGAAACAGACACCATGGATACGTTCGTCGACTCGTCCTGGTACTTTGCACGTTTTACCGATCCGTGGATCACGACCGCGCCCACCGAGCGCAAGATGGCGGATGAATGGTTGCCGGTGGATCAGTATATCGGCGGTATCGAACACGCGATTTTGCATCTGCTCTATTCCCGTTTCTTCACGCGCGCCATGCATAAGACCGGACACGTCGGCATGGACGAACCGTTTGCCGGCCTGTTCACGCAAGGCATGGTCGTACACGAGACCTATCGCACCAAAAACGGTGACTGGATCGAACCGGTCAACGTCAAAATCGAAGGTATGGGTGATGCGCGGCGCGCAACGCTCGCTTCGACTGGCGAGCCTATTGAAATCGGTTCGATCGAGAAAATGTCAAAGTCAAAGAAGAATACGGTCGATCCCGACGACATCATCGCCGCCTACGGTGCCGATACCGCGCGCTGGTTTATGCTCTCCGACTCTCCGCCGGACCGCGATGTGATCTGGACCGAGGAAGGCGTGCAGGGCGCATGGCGTTTTGTGCAACGGCTGTGGCGGTTGGTGGGCGAAATCGCCAGCGTGAAAGCGCCCGCACCGCGGCCGGCGAGCTTCGGGGAGCTGGCGCTCAAAGTGCGCAAGGCAGCCCACCGTGCGCTTGCCCATGTGTCCGACGACGTCGATAAACTTCGTTTCAATCGCTGCATCGCCCATATCTACGAATTCTCAAATGCGCTCGGCGACGCGATTGGCGAAATCGAAAGCGCACCGGCGGACGACCTTGCCTGGGCCCTGCGCGAGGCGGGCGATATCCTCGTGCGTCTCTTCCATCCGATGATGCCGCATTTGGCCGAGGAATGCTGGGCAGCACTGGGACACCAGACTCTTGTTGCAATGGAGGCCTGGCCGAAGGTCGAGCCCGAATTGCTGGTGGAAAATACGGTAACCCTGCCCGTTCAGATCAACGGGAAAAAGCGCGCCGACGTGACCGTGGCCCGCGATGCCGAAAAATCCGACATAGAGGCTGCCGTTCTGGCCCTCGATGCTGTAAAGAAGGCGCTTGGGGGCAAAAGCCCGAAAAAGGTCATTGTCGTCCCGCAAAGGATCGTCAATGTCGTGGTCTGATACTGCGCGGATTGCCAGGCTATTTGCTGCCTTGGCGCTGGCCGGCCTTACCGCCGGCTGTTTTCAGCCGCTCTACGCGGAGCGGCCCATTCCCGTTGGCAGCGCCGGACTCAACGGCCGGCTCAACGCCGTCGAAGTTGCGCCCATCAATACTCCGAGCGGCACCAGGATTGCTCGCGTCAGCGTCGACGTGCGCAACGAGCTCATATACGACCTGACCGGCGGCAGCGGCGGCATTTCGCCGACACACCGTCTGGATGTGAAGCTCACCGCTAGCCAGAATCAAGTGATCATCGATATCAACACAGCGCGGCCGGACGTGGCGAACTACGGGATCGACGCCACTTATACGCTGACCGAGCTTGCGACGGGAAAGGCGGTGGTCAGTGGCCAGACCTTCTCGCGCGTGT
>Ga0335082_10003350_pt1 | contig 17397 bp, 13 predicted proteins | sample Lox_Sample_41_FD_206718 | JGI IMG/M metagenome (GOLD analysis project Ga0335082, IMG submission 206718) | Soil microbial communities from Loxahatchee National Wildlife Refuge, Florida, United States - Lox_Sample_4.1 | ecosystem: Environmental > Terrestrial > Soil > Wetlands | place: USA... | reverse complement strand
TTGCCGGGAGCGAGGGTTCCGAGCCTGTCCCCGAGGCCCAGCAACTCGGCATTTGACGCCGTCGCCGCGCGGATCACGTCGAGCGGCTTGAGGCCTGCCTCCTGCATCAAGGTGAGCTCGCGGAGATTGTAGGGACCGAACGGCGTCATCGGCTCCGAGAAGGCGTCGCAGCCCGAGCCGATCTTGACGCCCATCTCGACCGCGAGCCGGAAGGATTTGAGATGCGCCGCGAACATGGGCTCAGCCTTGCGCTTGGCGTATTCGGGCACGCCCGGCGTGTTCGCGACGCGGTCGAGGAGGGCGAGCGTCGCCACGAGGAAGATGCCCTTGCGCTTCATCTCCGCGCAGGCCTCCTCGTCGAGCTCGAACCCGTGCTCGATCGAGTCGACGCCGGCCCTGATCGAGGCGCGGGCGCCGAGAATCCCCTCGGCGTGCGAGGCGATCTTGCGGCGGAGCGCGTGCGCCTCCGAGACCGCGGCGTGGATCTCCTCGTCGGTGAAATGCTGATCCTCGAGGCTGTCGCGCTCGGACATGGTGCCGCCGGAGGTCCAGATCTTCACGACATCGGCGCCGTCGCGGATCGTCCGCCGCACCGCGCGGCGGATGTTCTGCGGCCCGTCCACGATGAATGCCATCGACGAGCAGCCGCAGAGCCAATCCGAGGGGATGTTGTGCACGTCGCCGTGCCCGCAGGTCATGCTCAGCCCGTAATGCGCGGGAACCGTGCGAGGGGCCATGATCGCGCCTTCGTCGACCGCGCGCTTGATGGCGACGCCGTTGCGCGATCCGACGTCCCTGACCGTCGTGAATCCGTGGTCCAGGAGCTTCCGCGCGTCGGAGACGGCGCGCACGCAATTGAGCATCGGCGGCTCGATCGCCCACATCATGGGGTCAGGGCTGCGGCTGCCGAAGAAGTGCACGTGCGCGTCGATCAGGCCCGGCAGCACCGTATGCCCCTCCGCGTCGATCGTCCGCCAGCTCTTTCCGGCGGCGATGCCGCGCTCCGGTCCCAGTCTGGCAATCCGGCCGTCCTCGACGACGATTGCCTCGCCGCGCACCGGCTCGAGCCTCTCCCCCTTGAGAACGATTCCGCCGCGGATCAGCAGTGTGGTCGGCTCTGCCATTGCGTTGCCCCTTCTCGGAATGTCTCGGCTCGCGATCGATCGATGCAGCGTGCGCGTACCCAAGCATGATGGTCATTCCCCGACCGAGTCCAGCAGGGAGCCGCTCCGAGCGAGAGGAGCCGCCGTCGGCTCGAGATGCGCCCTTGAGCCGATATCGCGCTTGATCAGGATCTTCGACCTCGGACTATAGCGCGGCGCGGTCTTTTGCCGATCCCGACGAGCGGTCCACTCGACCGGGTGGCGCTTTGCCAGCGACTCCGAAGCGGCTTCGGGTTCCGTTTTCGATTTGGAGCCAGCCGCGCAGCCGGGCACACGCCCCACGCACATATGCTCGAAGGGCCGCAGATCATCGCGGCCTCGCTCCGCACTCAACAACCGAGGGATTGAGGACGGCTCGGCCCGATTTTTCGTGCCCCCTTAAATGAGATTAATTTGACACCGCAGCGTTGAGAAATAAATTCTAGTATATGGCTATGAAGTCGACTACCGGTATGTGGCGGCGCGCTACCAGGCTATTCCTAACGGGGCAACAGCTCTATGCGCAGACGGGCAGCGTACGTCCCGTCGCGAGGTACTATCTGCGCTTTCTGCGGCGTCGATCGCCTCTCCTGCTTTCGCACGTGCGGGCAGCCGTCGACTTCCGACATTCCCAATATCTTCCGAATGAAGTGCGCCCCCGAGTCGCGGTCCTCGTCGCCGGCGGACTCGGCGATTACATCGTGATTGCGCGCTTCCTGCGAGACTGGCATGCGGCCGTAGAGGAATTCGCCTTCGACATCTTCGCGAGTGTGCCACCTCTCGCAAAATGGGTGTTCTCAACTCTTCCTGGGTATCGTTCGTGCCAGCCGGATACCCTATTCGGACGTGCTAAGAAGAATTATGACCTCAGTGTGTCGATTCACCAATCAATAGCAGTCGACAGCGAGGGGACGGGGCAGGAAAAGCTGCAACGTTTCCCCAGGCTGGCGCGCTCATGCAACCAGATATTGAAATACTCCAAAGAGAACCGGGTGTTCATAGAGAATCAGCCATGGATGGATAATTTTCTGGCGCGAAAGGCGGTTTTTGCGAACCGCTCGCGGCGGAACTTTCTTCATCACATCGCGGGAGTCGACTTCGGCGGCGACCGCTTGTCCTTGCCGGTCAAACCGGTCGAGATACCCGAGCCCTATATCACGATCCACAATGGATTCGACCCCGGGTTCATCATTTCCGGCAGCCGAGCCACCAAGTGCTATCCCCATTTTTCTGATGTGGTGGCGACGATCAAGCAGCGCCATCCCGATGTAACGGTCGTCCAAATAGGCACGGATACCAGCGAGCCTATGGCCGGCGTCGATCGCAATTTGATCGGTCGCACGTCATTGGAGGAGGTGGCTGGGCTGATCATGAATGCACGTCTGCACATCGACAACGAAGGCGGCCTCGTTCATCTAGCCTCGTGTTTCGGCGTCAAGAGCTGCGTCGTGTTCGGGCCCACGCCGGCCGATTATTTTGGCTACGATCGGAACATCAATATCCCCCCGCCGATCTGCGGTGGCTGCTGGTGGATCAATCGGACATGGATGGACCGGTGCCCGCGTCTCTTCGAGGCGCCGATTTGCATGACCCAACAGGACCCGACCAGGATCGCTTCGCTTGTTGTCGCCGAATTGGCGCGAACGTCGGGTGACCTAACCACGCGGCGAGTAAGCGGGGGCACGTGGTGATGGGGGATGCGGATGGCGTTCCACTGCCGCATCTGGCTGTGCACGAGCTGCACCGAGCAGCTGAGTTTCCCGCCATTGCCGAGCCGTCTTGCGTAGCGGCCGGCAACGGGAGCTTCGCTCGCAAAAGGTATCGCGAATCCGGAATCGTCCCCCGGTCGTCAACTTGCGGCTGGGCGCCTCGCGAAACGGAAGGCAACAATTAATTCCAGCCGGCGACTGATCGAGCAGCCTTGTCAAAGACCGCAAGGGTGTACCGGAACGGTGGCTGAAGCCCGTCTTTCCGAATTGGGCGTGGGTGGCTTGATCCTGGCGATCTCGTGAGCGCGGCGCTCGTGCTGATGGAGTGGATCGGAATGTCATGATTGCTCGCTTTTCTCGGCTCCTTCGGCGATCTGCCGATGTCTACCTTGAGACGGGCTCTCGAACGCTCGCGGTCCGGTTCCTTTGCCACGTCACCGCGACAAAATTCGTGAGCTTGCTGCAACGACTGTGGGCCTTTCGCCACGTCGTGCTCCCATGGCGAGTGGTGGCGGAGGCCAGGCGAGTTGAGGCAATCCGGGCAGATTCCCGGCTCATGATCGCCATCGTGGTTTCAGGCGGGCTCGGCGATCTGATCGTGATCGCGCGATGCCTGCGCGATCTTCAGGCCAAAATCGAGCCCTTCTCCTTCGACGTCTTCGCACCGTTGCCCGCGCTCGCTCAATGGGTGTTCGCTGCGGTGCCGGGGTTCGAGCGAGCGTTCTCAGACACGCTCGAGGCGTCGCTGCGGCGAAGCTACGATGCTCTGTTGCGCATGAACCAGACCATCGTCGTGCAGCATCAGGCGACCCGCTGGGCGCGCGTGCGGCGCGAGCCTCTGACCGTTGCAACATTCGGCCTCATCAATCGCCGCCGCAAAGAGATCGAGCTCTACATCCACCACCACCCACATCTCGACAATGGCTTGGGACGGTTCGCAGTCTACCGGAGCAGGTCCCGCCGAGACTTCTTGCACCACATGGCGGGCCTTCAATACGCGGGCGACGAGCTGGACATTGCCAGCGACTCAGAAATCGTTGCGCGGTGCGGATTGGAGGGGCGCCGGTTCGTCACGATCCACAATGGGTTTGACACCAGCTTCGTCATAGCCGGCCGCCGGGCCACCAAGTGCTATCCGCATTTTCCCGGGGTGGTTGCTGGTATCAAGGCATCGCGGCCCGATGTGCTCATCGTGCAAATCGGCACCGCTACGAGCGAGCCCATCGCGGGCGTAGACCTCGACCTGGTCGGGCAAACTAGTCTCAGCGAGGTTGCGGGCCTTCTCCGCGCAACATCGCTCCACATCGACAATGAGGGCGGGCTCGTCCACTTGGCTGCGTGCTATGGCCGGCGCAGCCTCGTCGTATTCGGTCCGACGCCCGCCGATTATTTTGGTTATCCGGACAACATCAACGTGACTCCGCAACACTGTGGCGGCTGCTGGTGGATTGACGAGCTCTGGATGGATCGCTGTCCGCGCGGCTTGCCCGAACCGGAATGCATGTTCACGCAACCACCGGAGAATATCGTTTACCTTGCGCTCGAGGCGCTCGGGCCTCGCACTTCGCTTGACCGCGCAGGGGCCCAGCTCATTAATTCCCCCGTCAACAGCGGAGCGGCAGGTTGAAACTCTACGTCGGATCGCGCGATTACAAACCCGAAGGCTACATCAGGGTCGACATCGACCCCGAAAAGAAGCCCGACATCGTCGCTGACATTACCGACATGTCCTCCGCGGTGGCCGACTGCTCTTGCGACGAGGTCGTTGCCGGCCATGTGCTCGAGCACATCGAGTGGCCGGACAGCTTCACCGCGATGGCCGAGTTTGCGCGCGTGCTGAAGCCCGGCGGCGTGGTGAAGATCTCTGTGCCCGACATGGCCGCGTTCGTGCGAATGCTCCTTAGCGGCGAGTCTGCATTCCATGTCATGGCTCTTATCTATGGCGTCGGTGGAAGAGCAAATGCGCTCGAGCGGCACCGCTATGGATTCACGCCAGGTATGCTTACCGACATTCTCGAAGCGCTCGGCTTCGGTGAGTTCGACTGGTGGAATTCGAGCGTGCCCGACGCCTCAAACGGTTGGGCCCCGCGGGGGCTTGACGAGAGGATCGGCATGTCGCTGAACATCCAGGCGGTCAAAGTCGGCATGCCCACAGTCGATCCCTTCCTGATGCGCCAAGAGCTGCTGCAGGCGCCGATGGACGATTTCGTCACTATCGTCTCGCGCGTGGAGGGGCGCAAAGGCCCGAGCTCCGATGCGCAGGACCGCGCCGTATCTGCGAAATTGCTGCAGTTGATGCATTACCGGCTCATCGAGGCGCACCAGCGCATTCGTTACCTCGAAGGCTGTGCGCCCCCGGATGCCCAGCAAGTGAGCGCACGTGATGAGCATAGCGCCCTCCGGTCCGCGCTGCGGCGCCTGATCGCACGGCTTTGACAGAGCCCGCAGGGTACTTCGCAGACCAGGATTGGCAGATGAGCCTGTGGTCGCCGCCATTCAGAAAACTCATTCCGCAGCCACGCTCCCACGCCGCATCCGACATCGACGATGCTTCGCGGCCTGTGCTCGGCGAAAAGGAGCCGCAGGACCGCGCGCGCGGAAGGGAGGCTATCGGCCGATTGCCCGGCGAAGAATTCCGCATCGTAACGCGCGCTCATGGCCGGCGCCGTCATCGGATGCCCTGCCCGGACTTTTCTCCGCCCTCGCGCCCACCGTCGGCGTGCCCGGTCTTGAGCTCCTGAAAAGCGTGCGCCGGCAGATACTCCTTCAGGATCTCCATGGGCGGACCGTCGGCGCGGATGCAGCCCTGCTCCAGCCAAAGAAGCCGGTTGCACCATTCCGCGATGATGCTGGCCGAATGGCTCGCGAGCACCAGGATGTCGGCGTGGCGGACCATGCCCTCGAGCCGGAGCTTGGCCTTTTCCATGAAGTTGGCATCCCCCGCCAGGATCCACTCATCCATCAAGAGGATCTCCGGCGGGAAGGCGGTGGCCATGGCGAAGGCAAGCCGCAGGATCATGCCGGAGGAGTAGTTGCGCACCGGCAGATCGAGAAACTGGCCGAGCTCCGAGAAATCCTCGACATCCGCCTCCAGCAGCTCCGTCTCGGGCCGAAAGAGGCCGAGATGATAGGCACGCAGGCGGATGTTCTCGCGACCGGTGAGCTCGAGGTTCATTCCCTGGCCGGGATCGAGCAGGCACGTAACGGCACCCTCCATCGAGAGGGAGCCAGCCGTCGGCTGATAGATGCCGGAGAGCGCGCGCAGCAGCGTCGTCTTGCCGGAGCCGTTCGAGCCGATCAGGCCGAGCCTGTCGCCCGAGCGCAGCGAGAACGAGATGTTGCGCAGCGCCTGCACGACCGGCCGGCTCCTGCGATCTCTGCCCAAGCGCGACGACGCGTGGCCGAGGATGGTCTTTTTGAGGGAGCGACTGTCGCTGTGATAGAGCGGGAAATCGACCGAAATATTGAATGCGGTGAGATGCGCCATCGTCTCAGACCCAGTATGCGACGCGGCCGCGAGCGCGCGCGAAGCCGATCCAGGAGACGATCAGAATCGCGGCCGAGATGAAGAGCGCCCTCAGAGCCACATCCGCGGTCACAGGGGTGCCGAGGAGCGGCGCGCGCAGGATCTCGAGCATGTAGAAGAATGGGTTGTACCGGATCAAAAGCTCGGCCCTCGAATGATTCTCGAGAATGCTGGTGGACCACATCACCGGCGTTACGAAGAACGCGACCTGCATCATCGACGCAACGATCTGCGGGACATCCCGGAAGCGGGCGCAGAATGCCCCGAGCAGCAGCGAAATGGCGAAGGCGTCGATGACCCAGAGGCAGAAGGCGGGAATCACCGCGAGCGAGTAGAAGGATCCATCGACGTCCATGATGACGAGGACGGCCACGACAACCACGATGTTGTGGGCCAAGACGATCGTGTTGCGCACGACGCTGCGCGCCGCATGAACGGTGAAGGGCATGCGCGCGCCCTTGATCAGCGCGTCCGATTGGCTGAAGCAGGTGCAGCCTTCCGTGATCAAGGAACTGAGAAAATTCCAAAGAATGATCGAGACCGCGAGAAAGGGCAGATACTGGCGAATGTCCACGCGAAAGAGGCCTGCATAGACGAACGCCATCGCACCGATCTGCACGCCGGAGGAGATCGTCAGCCAGAACGGGCCAAGCGCCGATCCGCGGTATCGCAGCTTGATGTCCGCGAGCGCCAAAGCCCAGACCAGGCGCCAGAGCCGTGCACCATCCTCGAGATCCGTCGCGGCGAGCTGGAACCGCTGCCGCCAGCCGCGATCCGCCGAAAGGGAAAAATGCAGCGGCTTGCGGAGCCTTCCCATGGCCGCATTTGGTCGAGACGTATCCGCCACCGCCGCTCCTTTCAAAGCCCATGAGGCGCCCGCCCGTCACCGCGCCGATTATGTTTCAACCATCCGGTGCGACGGCCGCGAGGTTACAAGCGAGGATTGCATCCACGCTTATGAACCCACCTTCGTTGGAGTTCTAGTCTCTATTTATGACGGCCACCGCGCCACAAGCCAAGATGCCCGTCGGATTTGTCACCGCGTCCTCACGGGGATCGCGCCCGCCATGGTGTTTCGGTCGCTGCTGCCCGCGCTTTCGAAGCAGCGACGGCCTTGTCGGGGAACCCCGGAAATGCTGGGGTGCTCTGCAGCCGGCTATGACAGCTTGCCCTCGAATCGCAGAAATACGGCGGCGCGCTTGTCGTCCTGGGAAGGGGGCTCGTCGGCGCCGCGGAACGCGCCGAGCGCGACGATCTCTCGATCGCGGCGAAAGAGCCTGAGATCCAGCCGATAGGACTGGCCCACGAACGCCGGCCGCCGGAAGATCGTCCGCGCACGCACGGGGACATAGCTCTCCAGCGGCAGCCGAGCCGCCGCGAGGCACTGCGTGATACCGTTCTCCATCGCCATCGTGTATTCGCGAGCGTGGATGTGCTGGAAGACGTCCGAGTTTGCGACGCCCCAAACGCCGGCGAATTCCCCTGCAGCGCCGGCGAGCTCGAGGAAGCCGTCTTCGAGGCGAGCCAGCCCCGCGATGGTGGGGAACGGATCCTCCAGAGAATGCAATCTCAAGAATCCGATTTCCTCGGGGACGTCGGTCACCCAACGCTCGCCCGGCGGGTTTTGCGGCCGCGTCAATATGTGAAGCACGCGCGCCTCGCCGGCTATCCTGGGCGTGCCGAGACTCGGCTCGAATCCGAGCGAGGCCGTCTCGCCTGTCGCCGGGGATCCCCTCAAGGTTGTACGGGTCTCCAGGACCAGCCGCTCGACGCGTTGCGGCTCGGCTGACGACTCCCGTCGCTCCAGGGAAATCGAGCGGCAAAGCCGGATCGCGTAGTGACCCTGGAACCGATCGCCGTAGCCATAGGGCGCGGGATGGCTGCGGAAATCTTGAAAGTATTGTCCGGGTGTGATGCCTCGCCGCCCCATCTCGACGTAACGCAGCCGTGGCAAGAGCTCCCGAAAGACCGGAGCGAGCGCGAGACCGAGAAAGGCACGGAATTTCAGATTCCGCCGGAAATCGAGGTCACCGATGTCGACCGTGCGCTCGCCGGTTGCCTCAACGAGATCGAGCTTCTGTTGCCGCATCGGGAGTCCTGATTTATGGCTGAGCGCTCACTCATATTTCCGGCCGGAGCGCCATGTCAACCTGACTCATCGTCCCGCCAAACACCGCTGCGATGCTCTTGCCCGCGGCCGGATTGACCGGCGGCGGGTCACGTGGAATGATCGCTCACTCACAAAGAGAAGAGCCTTGCAGCCAGCGCGCTTCATAGAGCAGCACCAAAGCGGCCTTGGGAAAGTGTTGGGCATCAGCTTTCCCTATGCGGCGCGGCACCGCGTCATTGCCCAAATGGAGCTCGAGCCGGAGTATCTCGCAGCCGAGGGCGCCGTCGCGGGCAGCGTGGTCATGGCGCTCGCGGACTGCGCCAACGGCTACGGCGCGATCCTGAATCTGGCTCCAGGACAAAGCAGCTTCGCGGTCGAGTCCAAGACCAATTTCCTGGCCCCGGGACGCGGCAAGGCGCTCAGAGCGGAGGCGAGTCCGGTTCATCAGGGCCGCGGCATCTCCGTCTGGCGTGCCGCGGTCTTCCGCGACGACGAGCAGATCGCCGACGTCACGCAGACGCACGTCACGGTGGTCGAGGGCCAGGTCGCCAGCCTTGCGACGCGCGAGGTCGAAGGCCCCGATCGGCGGCCGAGCGCCGGCCCAGGCGTTGCCGCGGACGGATTCTCCAAGGAGATCGTCGACGAGCGCTGGCGGCGCATCATCGAGGGGGCCTCGAAGGTCATCGCCGCCAAAGGCTTCTCCAAGGCGACGATCCGGGAGATCGCGGCCGCCGCGGAGATGCCCGTTGCGACGATGTACCAGTATCTCGAGCGCAAGGAGGACATCCTCTACAACGTCTATCGCTTCTTCATGACGGACATCGTAACGGCGCTCGCGCGCTGGCGCTCGAGCGATTTGCCGCCGAAGGAGCGGCTCGCCGGAGCGATCCGGACGATCATCGAGGTCTTCGACCGCAATCATCGCTTCATCAAGCTGATGTTCCAGGAAAGCCGGGCGCTGACGCCGGAGGCGCGGCGGCAGGTCTACGAGCTCGACGCGCAGTACATCGCGATCTTCCGCGAGCTGCTCTCGGACTCCCTGCGGAACGGCGACTTCCGCATCCGCAACGTCGAGCTCTCCGCGAACTTTGTCTATTTCCTCTGCACGATCTGGCCGCTGCGCTTCTGGTCCATCGGCAAGTTCGGCGAGGAGGCCGTCGCCGAGGAGATCGTCGATTTCGTCCTCAAGGGCCTTGGTGCAGGCGAGCGGCCCGACGACAGGAGGCTCAAATGAAATTCATGTTCTTCTCCGAGGCCGAGACGATCCCGGGCTCCTCCTACCAGACCCGCTATTGGGAGCTCGTGGAGCAGGTCATCCACGCGGAGAAGTGGGGCTTCGACGCCTTCGGCGTCTCCGAGCAGCAATACGCGATCGGCGGAATTGCAACGTCGTGCCCGGAAGTGCTGTTCGCCTATCTTTTCCCGCTGACGAGGACACTGCGCTTTGCGCATGCGATCACGCTGCTGCCGAAGCGGATGAACCATCCGCTCCGCATCGCATCGCGGACCGCGGTGCAGGACATCCTCTCCAACGGACGGATCGAGCTGGGCGTCGGCCGCGGCAATACGACCCTGGCGCTGCGCGCCTTCGAGGTCGATCTCGAGAAGAACCGCGAGGAGGTGAGCGAGGGCATTCAGGTCCTCAAGAAGGCCTTCACCGAGGATCCCTTCATGTTCTACGGCGAGCACTACAAGATCCCGCCGCGCTCGCTCGTGCCAAAGCCGTTGCAGACGCCGCACCCGCCGATCTATGTGGCAGCCACCAGCGCCGAATCCCACCGCATGGCAGGCGCCCTCGGCGTTGGCGTCTATAGCTGGTCGAATTTCATGGGCTGGGACGCGCTCGCGGAGTCCGTCACCGAATTCCGCGCGGCGACCGCGGAGACGAAGGCCCGCGGCGAGCACGTCAACGAGAGCGCGGGCGCGCTGCTCCAGGCCTATTGCGCGGAGAGCGACGAGATCGCGGAGGCCGAGGCGGGCGCCGGCAACATCAAGTGGCTTCGGATCGCCATCGACGGCTACCCGCGGCTCGCCAAGGTCGCGCAAAGCTACGCCTACATGAGCAAGATCGCGGAGGTCGCGAAAAAGACCGACGACTTCGAGTATTTCAAGGAGGGGTCGGGCGCCGCGATCTTCGGCTCGCCCGAGAGCTGCATCCGCGCGATCGAGCGGTTCCGCTCCTGCGGCGTCGACCAGCTCGTGATGCGCATCGACAGCGTGCCGCACGAGAAGATCATGAAATCGATCGAGATGTTCGGCCGCTACGTCATCCCGCATTTCAAGAGTCCCCGCAATTTCATGCGGCCGGCGGAGGACGTCATGGCGGACATCCGGGCGATGCGCGACAAGGCGAAGGCGATGGGCATCTATGCGGAGGGCGAGGAGAGGCGGAAGCCCTCGGCCCCCACGGCTGCCGCGGAGTAGTGGGTGGGCAAGATCCTCGAATTCCTCACCATCAACGTCGCGACCGGCGATCTCGAGGCGGCCCTGACGAAATGGCGCAGCCTCGGCCTTGCGACGCTCCCGCCGGCGCACATGCCGCAGCCGCCTGTCGAGATCACCGACGTGACGCTCCCCGTCGGCGACTCCGGAGCCATCTCCGTCATCGCGCCCACGGGGCCGGGCTCGCCCGTGCAGCGCTTCTTGCAAAAGCGCGGTCCCGGCGCCTATTCGATCGCCGTCCGCGTCGACAGTCTCGCCGAGGTCATGCAGGAATGGAAGCGAGCGGGCATCGAATGGGTGCTGCCCGCGCCACAGGAGCTCCCGCCGGGAACGCCTGCGGGGCGGTACATCGCCGAGCGGCTCAGGGTCAACTGGGTGAAACCGGCCTCGCTCGGCGGTATCATGCTGGAGGTCTTCGAGTTCGGAGGGCGTGTCGAACAGCAGGCGCTCGCGTAGCGCGGCAGGCGTCGGCCGCGGGGGAGGGCGGCACATGAATTTCGGAACCATCTTCGATCTGCCGCTGCGGATGTGGCCCGAGAAGGAGGCTCTGATCTATGGGCCGCACCGCATCACCTATCGCGAGCTGGAGGGCCGCACCAACCGCGTTGCCAACGGCCTGAGCGCCCTCGGCATCGGCAACGGCGATCACGTGGCGGTGCTCGTGAAGAACGATCACCGCTTCGTCGAGACGCTCCTGGGCGCGCTGCGCACGGGCGCGACGGTGACGCCCACGACGACGCGCGCCCACTACAGCACGCTCGCCCACATCATGCAGGACTGCGCGGCGAAAGTGCTCTTCGCCTCCGCCGACTTCGCGTCGGAGGCGGCCGAGCTCGCTGCGGCCGTCCCCGCGATCCGCCACGTCTTCGTCATGGACAAGGAAACGCCCGGCACGACGGCCTATGACGGCTGGCTCGGCCGGCAGAGCACGGCCCGCAGCGTCCAGGAGAGATCGGCGAGCGATCTCGCCTTCATCTCCTATACATCAGGCTCGACCGGGCTTCCCAAAGGCGTCGAGCTCACCCACGGGGCGATCGATTGGGCCGCACGCAATCTGCGCCGCGCGCTTCTCTATGGCCCGGACGAGCGCTGCCTTCTCGCGGTCCCGATGTTTCACGCCAATGGCATGTTCGGGGGGCTCTTCTCGATGCTGGAGTGCGGCGGCTCCGTCGTCATCCTGCACGACGTGCATCCGGCCGAGATGATCCGCGCCATCGAGCACGAGCGCTGCACCTACACCACCGGCGTCCCGGCGATGTACAAGATGATGCTCCGCGAGGAGACGCTCCTCGGTGAGAGCGACTGTACGTCGCTGCGCTTCGTGATCTGCGGCTCCTCCGAGGTGCCGGAGGAGCTGCTGCAGGAGTTCACGCAGAGGCTCGCGCCGATGCTCGAGGCCTACGGTCTCACGGAATGCGGCTTCGTCTGCAACAATCCCCGCTGGGGCGTGACGAAGCAGGGTACGACGGGCTTGCCCTATCCCGGCGTCGAGCTGCGCATCGTCGACCCCGAGGACGTCGCGCGCGACGTGCCCGTGGGCGAGCTCGGGGAGCTTCTGATCCGCTCGCCCGGCAATCTCGTCGCCTATCACAACCTGCCGCAGGTGACCGCCGAGCGGCTGCTTGCCGACGGCTGGTTCCGAAGCCGCGACATGGTGCGCGCGGACGAGCAGGGCTACATCGAGATTGTCGGGCGCCTCGACGACCGCATAAGCTGCGCCGGCGAGAGCATCTATCCCAAGGAGGTCGAGAACGTGCTGCTGCAGCATGCCGACCTCGTCGATGCGGCCGTGGTGCCGATGTCCGACCCGGTGAAGGGCGAGGTGCCGGTCGCGTTCGTGATCGAGCGCGTCCGGGGCGCCGCCCAAGAGGCGGAGATCAAGGATTTCTTCCTGCGCCACGGCGCGGCCTACATGCATCCGCGACGCGTCTTCGTCCTCCAGGAAATGCCGCTGACGCCGGCGAAAAAGATCGACCGCGCCGCGTTGAAGAAGCTCGCCGAGGAGCATCGACGGTCGGTCGCGACTTCGGCGGCTCCATAGCGGGCGCCGGCCTCTTCCCTTGCACGCCGGGTTTGCGTAGGCGCGCGCGCGCCGATAGTGTGCCTGCGACTTTGGCCGCTCGAGCGAGAAACCCTTTGCCTGCCGATTGGTGCGGACGATGGAGCCACGATATTTCGAGGATTTCCGCGTGGGCGACGAATTCGCGTCGTCGCGCTTCACCTTCACCGAAGGCGAGGTCATCCAATTCCAAAGGGTCTACGGCGGTGCGCTGGGCTCGGATATTGGCGAGGACCCCGAGTCGGCCCGCCCGCAGGTCGATATCGCGCAATTGCTCGCGACGAGCTTCCGGCTATTTTACGAGACGGGGGCGATCGTTCCGTCGGGACAGGGCTCGCCGGGGATGCAGGAGGTTCGTTACCTGAAGCCGGTCTATTCCGGAGACACGATCCGCGTCGTCGCAAGGGTGCGGCAGGTGAGGGAATCGACATCGCGACCCGACCGCGGCACCGCAGAGATCGAATTCACCACATTGAACCGGAACGGGGAGCCCGTTCTCTCTTTCGTCGCGCTGCAACTGCTCGGTCGACGAAGCCCCAAACCCGGCTGAGGGCCGCCGCTGGACCCATGCCGCCTCCGCGAGCCGGCCGACGAGATATTCCGCGAGCTTCTCGACGGCGCGAACTCACGAAGTCACGGGCTCATGGGAGATTGGCCTCGCTCGCGGCTCAACCGCCATCTCTGACGATGCAGCGAAATCCGAGGTGACAGGTCGCGGTGTCGATCGGCTGCGCCATGCGCGCGGCAGGCCTATAGCGCCGGCAGTAGTTGGGGGCGCAGAGAAAGGAGCCGCCCTTGATCACTCTGCGCGGGATCGAGAGTGGATCTCGGGGGTCGTGGCTCGCCGCGCGCAGCGCGTCCTGCGGACCTGCCGAGCCGCAGCAATCCTCGATCGCCGCCGAATGCTCGCGGTACCAGTCGACCGTCCACTCCCAGCAATTCCCGATCATGTCGAAGAGGCCATATCCGTTCGGCCGGTAGGACCCCACGGCGACGGTGCCCGCGCGCCCGCGCGGCGACAGGTTCTCGTGTGGGAACTCGCCGTGCCAAGTATTCGCCATCCATCTCCCGCCGGGATGCAGCTCGTTGCCCCAGGCGAATTCCGCGCCCTCGAGTCCGCCGCGCGCGGCAAATTCCCACTCCGCTTCCGTCGGCAGCGACTTGCCCGCCCAAGCCGCGTAGGCCTCGGCATCCTCGAAAGCGATGTGCACAACGGGATGATCGCCCATGCCCGCGATTGAACTCTCGGCTCCGCGCGGGTGGCGCCAATCCGCGCCCGGCACATAGGTCCACCAGTTGTAGATGTTGCGCAGATCGACCCGTTGCTTCGGCTTTCGGAATACCACGGACGCCGGGACGAGCATCTCCGGCTTGGCGCCGGGATATTGCTCCGGGCGCGGCGGACGCTCGGCGAGCGTCACATGCCCCGTCACCGCGACAAAGCGCGCGAACTCGTCGTTTGTGACCGCATACCGATCGATCCAGAGCGCATTGACACTCACCGGATGCGCCGGAGCCTCCTCGCGGTAGTGCCGGTCCGAGCCCATCAGGAAGGTGCCGCCGGGAATCCAAGCCATCTCCGGATGGGCCGGATGGGCGGCGCCAACGTCCGTGGTTGCCTGCCTCACGATGTCGCTCCCTACCCGCCCGAAAGTTGTGTCGAAGACGCCCGCCGTCTCGTTCCGTAAATTGTATCCTCTATCGGCAGAGGGCGCCTCCGGAGTCGATTGCCATCCATCCGAAACGTCTCCTGAGCAATGCGGGCTCGTCGAGGAAAACGGCGGGGCGCACGTCACGACGCCCCGCCACACCACCGCAGAATTACTGGCCTTCGTGCGCCTTCATTATCTGCTCGATTCTTTCTTTAACCTGTTGAAGATTGAAGGAGGCGCCCGGTTGCATCGGCGGATAGTCAATGAACGACTGCGCGGCGACGGCCACGGTCTGCTGCACTTGGACGAAGCGCCAGAACTCGCGAGCGTAGAATTCGTTCATATACCCGCCGCCCAATTCGTTCAGCGACTCCTTGCGGATCGACGGGGTTCGCTCGAACGGATCCCACCGCAGATTGACGATGGTCGGCATATCCGTCGTGACCTTCTCCCCGGGCCAACCGAAGGGTTGCTGATAGAACTGGAACTTGAAGTCGTCGATACGAATGGCGCCAAGCTGCGATTCGCCGAAATAGAAGATCTCGTGGCGCGCCGAAGGACCTTTCCCGGTCAAGAGATCCATCTGGTTGTAGCCATCCAGATGATTCTTGTACGTCTGACCGCTTAGCGTGGCGCCTTGCAGGAGCTGCTGTGTGATGTTCGGATTGCCCGCGGCCGCAACGAGCGTAGGCAGCCAATCCAGGCCCGAGAAGATGCCGTTTTCGACCGATCCCGGCTTGATCTTTCCGGGCCAGCGCGCGATGCACGGCACGCGGAAGCCGCCTTCGAACACCGTGCCCTTGGTCGCGCGAAACGGCGTCATGCCGCCGTCGGGCCAGGTGAAGACCTCCGCGCCGTTGTCGGTCGTGAAGATCACGATGGTGTTGTCGGCGACGCCGATGTCGTCGAGGTGCTTGAGCAGATCGCCGATGTCGTCGTCCATCTGCGCCATGCCGGCTTCCTCGAGACCGTGTTTGCTCTCGGGCGTCATCTTCCCCTGATACTTCTGCGACAGGTAAGTGAAGACGTGCATGCGCGTGGTGTTGTGCCAGATGAAGAACGGCTTTCCCGCCTGCTTGGCCTGATCCATGAATCGCTTGCTGTTCTCGACCAGCACTTCGTCGAAGGTCTCCATGTCGTACTTGGCGTCTTTGCCCTTCTGCCACATCTGATGATCCGCGCTCATGTCGCGGAAGGGCTTGAGCGGGCCCTCGTCGACGATCCGCTGCTTGCCGACCTTTCCCCAGCGCGGCATCACGGTGGGATCGTCGACGTCGGTTGCATAGGAATGCACGAGATTGCGCGGACCGTATTTGTCGATCCAATCCTGCGGGTAGTCGAACCAATACGGGTCCGACATCGCGTCGAGGTGGTACAAGTAACCGAAGAACTCGTCGAATCCATGGAGGGTCGGCAAATATCTGTTGAGATCGCCGAGATGGTTCTTGCCGAACTGCCCGGTGGCGTAGCCCATCGACTTCAGAATGAGCGCCGTGGTGACGCTCTGGTCCGGCATCCCGACCTGGGCGCCGGCTTGCCCCACCGTAGTCAGGCCCGTGCGCAGCGGAATCTGTCCGGTAATGAAGTTCGCGCGGCCGGCCGTGCAGCTCGCTTCCGCGTAGTAGTCCGTAAAGATCATGCCCTCGGACGCGAGCTTGTCGAGGTTCGGCGTCTTGCCGGCCATGATGCCTCGGTGATAGGCGCCGACGTTGAACCATCCGATGTCGTCGCCCATGATCACGAGGATATTCGGCCGGGCACCCGACGGCGCCGCCGATTGTGCCTGGGCCTGCGCACTCTTGATGGCCGAGCCCAACGCGAACGTCGCGGCTAGCGACGTACCGGCGAGCAGCATGTTGCGGCGATTGAGCTCGCTGGTCTTTGCCTCTGGCTTTTGCTCGTTGTCTTGTGCGGACATTTGCTTCGACCCTCCTCTAATGAGACAGCTGAAAAGCAACGTGGGGCACGACGTTCACCTCGGAATCGCCATCGCAGTCGACCGTGGCGCCTGCGATGCTCCATCAGAAGTTGATGACACGATTGTTTGGTTTTGCGCGCGGGTTGACATAACAGACGAATCGATACCGCTCAGGCCGGTTGCGGCCCGAAATCCCGTCGGCGACTTCAGGCGTAACGACGCGAATGGCCGCTCCGCCTGTGGACGCCGCGCATTACAGAGATTGTGAGAATGAGACGCCCACGCGTAAATCGGGTGAAAACCCTAAGTCGCAATTGATTCGCAATGACAGGGGAGCCTGCGGCCCGCTCCCTCCTCGAAAACGCCTCGGGCCGTCGTCGAATTCTCGCGCCCAGATCACAATCCCGATCGGATCGAATTTTTCGAGCGGAGGTACCGTCACGATCCCGTGAGCCGAACTCCCGATACAAATGTCGCCGCCCCGGGATCCCCAGAAGGCGCCGACCGATCGCCGTCGACGGCCGAGATCCGCCCCTATCGCTAGAGTCGGCCGGGTTGGAAATGACCGTGCGAGGCAAGCGTCGAAGGCGATGACGACGTTCCGATTGCCGACAGCGGTGAAGCCAATCTTGCCGTTGCTCTCGCCAACCGCCGCGCTCCAAGTCTGCGCATTATCGGCGCCGACGAGAAACGCGAGCTCGGATTGCGAAACGACGCGCTCGATCTCGATGGTTTCGCGCCGAGGCCGCACCTCGCGGATTGGAATAGTCAGCTTCGTCGACGCTGGCCGCGTTCACTGAAGCTCGGGGATGTCCGATCTCCTGCTGCGCCTGGAAGCG
>Ga0335082_10003349_pt1 | contig 17398 bp, 12 predicted proteins | sample Lox_Sample_41_FD_206718 | JGI IMG/M metagenome (GOLD analysis project Ga0335082, IMG submission 206718) | Soil microbial communities from Loxahatchee National Wildlife Refuge, Florida, United States - Lox_Sample_4.1 | ecosystem: Environmental > Terrestrial > Soil > Wetlands | place: USA... | reverse complement strand
CGGAAAGGAACTTTCAGATCCGCGTTGATCCGCGCAATCCGCGTCTCATCTTTTCGGTATCGTGCCGCCCCATCGACGGGAGCCTCCATGACGCCTGCGAATCCGATTCACGCAACGCTGGTGCCGGGCGATGGCATCGGCCCGGAGATTTCGGCGGCGGTGGTCGAAATACTCGACGCGTTGGGCAAGCCCTTCGCGTGGGATGTGCAGGAAGGCGGCATGGCTGCGGTCGCGAAAAGCGGCGACCCGCTGCCTGCGGCGCTGCTCGACAGCATTCGCAATACGCGGCTCGCGCTCAAGGGTCCGCTCGCGACGCCGGTCGGAGGCGGCTTTCGCTCGGTCAACGTGCGGCTGCGCGAGGAATTCAAGCTGTACGCAAATCTGCGTCCGGCGCGCACGCTGATTCCCGGGGGGCGCTACGAGGACATCGATCTCGTGCTGGTGCGCGAGAACCTCGAAGGTTTGTACGTCGGCTTCGAGCACTACATACCGATCGATGGCGATCCGCGCGCGGTGGCGATCGGCTCGGGCGTCAACACGCGCGCCGGCTGCCGTCGCATCGCCGAATTCGCCTTCGAATACGCACTGAAGAACGGCCGCAAGAAGGTCACCATCGTGCACAAGGCCAACGTGCTGAAGGCGTTGACCGGCGTTTTCCTCGAGACCGCGCAGCAGGTCGCCAAACGGTACGAAGGAAAGGTCGCGGCGGACGAGCGCATCGTCGACGCGTGTGCGATGCAACTCGTGCTGAAGCCGTGGCAGTTCGACGTGATCGTGACCACCAACCTGTTCGGAGACATCCTGTCGGACGAGATCGCGGGCCTGGTGGGCGGCCTCGGCATGGCGCCGGGCGCGAACATCGGCGAAGGGGCGGCGATCTTCGAGGCCGTCCATGGATCGGCGCCCGACATTGCGGGCAAGGGCATCGCGAATCCGCTCGCGCTGCTGCTCGCCGCCGCGATGATGCTCGATCACGTCGGGCGGCTCGACGAAGCGCGCCGGCTGCGGACTGCGATCGATCTTGTCTTGCGCGACGACGGCGTGCGCACCGGGGATCTCGGCGGCAAGGCCACGACCCGCGATATCACGCAGGCAATCGTAAGGAGGCTCTGAAGGTTGTTGTAGTCCGTTTTCGTCTTCGATGTTCGTGCACGTTCTCGGCACCACCTTCGCACTGGCGTCGCCTCGCATGCCGTGGTCGTCCTGGAGCGGCGGGCGGTGTCCGGCAGGGAGCGAACCTGTGGCGGCGAGCAGCGCAGCGTCCGGGGCGCGCGCAGCGCGCATCCAAGAATCTGAGCACGAGGATTCCAGCCGTATCGACCACCGCGATCGCCACGGGCCATCCGTTCTTGCGTGCCTCCGCGTCGGCGGCCGCGAGCGCTTTCCTGGCCTGCTCGAGCGTGACGTTGGCACCGTATTGCGGGACCTACAGCGCAGGCGTCTCCTATTCCGGCGCCGGGTCATCGTCGTGCACCGAAACGCGCCCGCTGTCGCCAGAGGCGGACCCATTCAGGTGCGGCAGCCGCCCCAACCGTGCGCGGTAGTCCGGGCGTCTGCCTTGCCCCAGTGATCGAAGGAATTGCACCCTCGAGTCGGGTCGAAACAAAGTGTGCGGCGCGGCAGCGCTGGCACTCCATGCGTGCGAGTGCTGCATTGCGTTTTTTCGACGCTTTTCGCACGATGTTGGCAGAACCTTTGCTAGTCATGATGCAACCCAGTGGTACGTTGCTGCGATGAGGTGGGTTCCACTTTGACGGAGATTTGAGATGAGTGCATCGGCGATGCTCCCGGCTCCGACCAAACCCGCGATCTCGATTGCGGGCTTCAAGGACGTCTACCGTGTTCCGGCGGTCGAGGAGGCGCTCGCTGAGTTGCAGGAGCTCGGCGCCGGCGCCAATGAGGCGCTGAAGGCCACCTACGTGAAGATGATCAGGACGGGCGGGCAGCGCTTCACGATCAAGCCTTCGGCACTGCCCGATATCGACGCGCTGATCAACGACCTTCCGAATTTCGCAGAACCGCTCGAAGACATCCGCCGCCAGCTGGTGCTCAGTCTCGCCGGCGACGATTCGCTCGACCTCGAACCGATGCTGCTGCTCGGCGATCCGGGCATCGGCAAGACGCATTTCGCGCGCCGCCTGTCATCGCTGCTCGGCACCGGCTACAACTTCATCGGCATGAGCTCGCTCACCGCGGGCTGGATTCTTTCCGGCGCATCGGCGCAGTGGAAGAACGCCAAGCCGGGCAAGGTGTTCGACGCACTGGTCAATGGCGACTACGCCAACCCCGTCATCGTGGTCGACGAGATCGACAAGGCCGGCGGCGACCAGCAATACGATCCACTCGGGAGCCTCTACACGCTGCTCGAGCGCGACACCGCGAGCGCGTTCGTCGACGAATTCGCCGAGGTGGCGATCGATGCCTCGGACGTGGTCTGGATCGCCACCGCGAACGACGCGCGCTCGATTCCCGAGCCGATCCTCAATCGCATGAACGTCTATTCGATCGAGCCGCCCGACGCAGAGGGCTCGCGGCGCATCGCAAGCTGCATCTGTCGCGAGCTGCGCGAAGAGCACAGCTGGGGCCGCCTGTTTCCCGACGAGCTGAACGCGGATGCGCTCGATCGCGTCGCGAAGCTGAAGCCGCGCGAAATGCGGCGGGTGCTGCTCACGGCCTTCGGCAACGCCAAGCTGGCGGGCCGTCACGAAGTGCTTGGGGACGACATCTCCGAAGAGCGCATCGCGCGCAAGGCGCGCATCGGCTTCTGATACGGCGCTACTTCCTGGCGGGCGTCGCCGCCTGCGGTTGCTGTGCCGCGGCCACCTTGCGATAGATCGGCCCCCAGATCGGGTGTCCGACTTCAGTCTCGGTCAGAGAAAACTTCGCGTCGGCGGCAAACGCGTCGCGAAAGTGTTGCTCGCATTCGTCCAGCCGGCTGAAGGCGCATGCGAGGAAAGCCAGGTACTTGTGCGCGGTCGCGGTGTCGCGCGCGTCCGCCAGCCCCTGCTCGAGTGCGGAGCGCAGCGCGGTCTCGGCGCGATCGAACGAGCCTTCTTCGTAGAAACGGATGCCGTTGATCAGGGCTCGCTCCGCCGGACGCTGATAGAGCGCGGCGATGCTTTGCGTGGCGGGCACCGGCGGCGCTGGCGGCGTGGTCGCGCACGCCGCCAGACAAACGGCAGCAGCGACCAGGAGCGGGCGCAAGCGCGCCCTCATTGGAAGTGGTGGCGGATGCGCAGCGGTTTGGCCGGATCGACATCGACCGTCGCCGCAACGGCCGGCGACTCGCCGTGGCGGATCTCGATCGTGTGGCGTCCAGGCGGGAGCTTGAGTTCCGCAAGTGGCGGAGCGACACCGGCGGGCTTGTTGTCGACAAGCACTTCGCCCCATGGCGCGATATCGAACGTCACCACGCCCTGTGCACCGCTCGGTGACGGCGCGGCGTCGACGGCGGGCGCCTTGGCCGGAGCCGGCACCGCAGTGGCGAGGCTCGCGCCGCCTGGCCGACCCGCAAATTGCGCGAGCAGGACTCCGAGGATCACGCCGAATGCGATGAGTCCGCCCACCGCTGCGACCGCCGTGCGATGTCCGCGCACCCATTCGACGGTGCGGCTCCAGGCAATCTGCCCGAACTCGCTGCTGGCGGCGGCAAGCGAAGGCTCGGGCAGGGCTGCGGCAGGCTGTGACGGCGGAGCGTCGGGAATGATCGCGGGCGGCTCGCGCGGCGGTATCGGGTCTGGCTGGATCACCTGGCGCGTCGCCGGTCTCGGTGCGGTCAACGTCGATGGACGCGATCGGGTCGGCGGCCGCTTCGGAATGAGTTGCGTTGCATCCGGATCGATTGCATTCGGCTGGGCCGGCGGCGCTGCAAGCGGAATGCCGATCGTGCCCGGCGGCACGTGCGCCTTGCGCTCGTTCCACAGGAATGCGGTCAGCGCATCGCGCAGATCGGCGGCAGTGCGGTGGCCCGCCACGTGCTCGAGAGCGAGCGTGTCATCGACGATGCTCGCGAGTTCGGACGGCGTATCGGGGCGCAACTTCAATACGGATTGCTGGATCCTGCCGTCGCTGTCGAATTGCGGTGCCTTGCCCGTCAGCATCATGTGCAGCAGCGAGGCGACCGAGCGCACATCGCGTTGACGCGCCTCTTCGGTGAGCTCGTTCTGGAAATAGGGCAGCAGCTTCTCGGTGCGAACCAGCGCATCCTCGCCCGCTGATCCGCTATCGATCCAGCCGCCGAAACCTTCGACCTTCGGCGCGCCATCGGCCTGCAGCAGCACGTGCTGCGGGCCGAGATGGCCGTGCGCCAGTCCGTTCGTGTGCGCATGCTCGATCGCGTCGGAAACGCGCGCCGCGATGCTTGCACAGTGAATGAACTCCGGTCGCCATCCGCCCGCCAGGAGTTCAGCGAGCGAGCGTCCCGCGACGCGCTCGATCGCCAGGTATGCGACGTTGTGCACTCGCCCCGCATCGAAGACGGTGACGATGTGCGGGTGATGCAGCTTGCCCGCAGCCTGCGCCTGGCGAACGAATGCCGCTTCGAGCGGGGCGATCTCCGATTCGTTGCTGTCGGGAATAGTTGCCGGTGCGGGAAGTTGCACGGCCTTCAGGATGACCTCGCGGTGCATGACCGGGTCCATGCCGATGTAGGTCACGCTGGAACGATCGCGCCGCAGTTCGCGCAGCACGGCGTAACGCCCGATCAGGCGCAGATTCGGAGAAAGCGCGTCGTTCATCGAGTACCCAAAATCACACGCAACCGTTGAGGGTAGAACAACGGCGACGGGCGTGCCAATCGCCCGAACGTCCGGAGTCTGACCCCGGGCTATCCCGGGTGATCCATCAAAAATGGTGCTGCAAGGTGAGCGTCTGGCCCGGTTTGACCTCGACCCGGGCCGAGTAGGCGGGAGCTGCGCCGTTGCGCACCTCGATCACATGCGGCCCCGGCGGCAGCGAAAGGCGATTCAGTGGCGGCGAGACACCGCGCGTCGCGCCGTCGACGAAGACCTCACCCCACGGCGTGACCGCGAGGCTCACGGTTCCCTCTGCCGCGGCGAGCGACTGGGCGCTCGCGGTGTCCGTTCGGGTTGGACGCACGAGCTTGCGGGGCGACTTCGGCTGTTCGACCGGCGGAGCTCGCGTTTCGGCGGGCGCAAGCGCGATGGGCTCCGGCTCCGTGACGATCGGTGTAGGCAAAGGCGGCGGCTGCGGCGCAGCGACCTCGGCAGGCGGCGGCGGTTGAAGGATCTCGCTGAAGACCAGCCAGCCGACGATCAGCAGCGCTGCAATCGCGGCGATCGCGATGCTGCGCGGCGTGGCCTGGCGCCACAACAGGTTGCCGGCGCGCGCGAACAGCACCCGTGAACCACCAAGCGTGCCGTAGTTGGACTGATTGGCGGCGCTGGTCGCGGGTTGGCCTGCGAATGCGGCGAGGTCGTTGCGCAGATCGCCGGCAGTCTGGTAGCGCTTCTCGATATCCTTCTCGAGCGCCTTGTTGCAGATGTCGATCAGGCGCTGCGGAATGGCGGACTTCTGCGCATCGATCGGCGCGGGCATGTCCGAAATCACCTGCGCAAGCGTCTCGTCGATGGTGTTGCCGTCGAACGCGCGCCGGCCGGCGAGCAACTCGTACAGGATGGTGCCGATCGAAAAGACGTCGCTGCGCGCATCGAGCTTGCGACCGAGCGCCTGCTCGGGCGACATGTAGTTGGGCGTGCCGATGAGCTGGCGCTTTTCGGTGCCGCCCGATTCGGCCATGTGCGCGAGCGCGACGCCGAAGTCGAGCACCTTCGGCTTGCCATCGCGCTGGATGAAGATGTTGCTCGGCTTGATGTCGCGATGGACCAGTCCGCGCTTGTGCGCAAAGTGCACGGCATCGGCGACCCGCGTCAGCAACGAGGCGACCTGGCGCGGATTGAAATGCTGGCCCGCGACGATGACTTCGTGCAGGTCGCGGCCGTACAGGCGTTCCATCGCGAGATAGGCGATCGACTCGGTCTTGCCGGCATCGAACACCGTGACGATGTGCGGATGGTTCAGGCCTGCGGCCGCCTTCGCCTCGTTGAGGAAGTTGGCCTCGATGCGCTCGCTCCACTTGCGGTCGTGCGTGAGCGGGATCGCCTTGATTGCGACCTCGCGGCTGAGCACCGGGTCGAACGCCGAGTACACGACACCGTTCGAGCCGCGGCCGATCTCGGCGCGGATCGAAAAGCGGCCCACCATGCGCGGTGCCGCGGCGAGCAACGCGGACGGTTCCGTTGGCAGGGACATGAGCGTGGTGGCGGCCATGTACCGCGATTATTGCATCGCCCGGCGCTCGCGAGAGTGTCGCGAGCCCCGTCCGTTCGGTCGAGGAAAGCCCTTTTTCGGAGTCAAAGCGAAGGCTCGCGCGTGCGCGCCATCACGAGCGGGCGAAGACGATGCTCTCGCGCCTGAGCAGGCGCGCTTGCAGCGCGAGGCAGACGACAGTGGCGCCGATGCATACCGCAGCGGGTATGACCAGATCGGGGACGCTGACGGGATCGCCGCGCAACGCGCGCATCAGTACCGTGAGCTGCGCGACCGCGGGAACGAACACCTGCCACGGCGCATCGCGCACCGTGAGGAAGACGGGGATGATCGCCGAGAACTGCACCGCCATCGCGATGTAACTCACGTAGGTCTGCGCTTCCTTGTACGAACGACCGAACGTCGCGGCCAGCATGTTGAGCGCCGCCATCAGCGCGGCGAATGGCAACAGCAGGGCGACGAAGATGCCCACTTCGCGCCACTGCAGTTGCATCAGGGCCGACAGCGTCTCGCTGGTCACGAAGCGCATCGAGACCATGAAGCCGGTCATGGTGAGCACCACGATCGCCACCGAGTAGGTCATCACGACTCCCCACTTGCCGAGCACCAGCGCCCCGGTAGAAAGCGGATTGCCGAGCAGCGGTTCGAGCGATCCGCGCTCCCGCTCGCCCGCGGTGACGTCGATCGCCACCGAAAGCGCGCCGAAGACCGCCACCATCAGGGCCGCCCAGGGCACGACGAACAGCAGTTGCGCGCCGCGTGCCTGCGAGGGCGCGAGGTTGATCTCGCGCACGGCCAGCGGCGCCAGCAACTGCGGACCGACACCGCGCGCGAGCAGTCGTTGCATGCCCGACTCGCGATTGAATCCGCTGAGCAGCCGGATGCTCGCGCTCACGACCGCATGCGCCTTGTCATGGCTGTCATCGAAGACCGCTTCGACGTCCACCTGTTCGCCGCGTTCGAGGCGCTGTTCGAAGTCCTCGGGAGGAACCAGCACCGCGTTGCCGAGGCTGCCGCTGCGCAGCTTTTCGCGGTAGTCCTTGGGCGCCGGCACGATCGTGGCGCCGGCGCGCTGCAGGAAGTTGACCAGCGTCGGTGCGTACTCTGCGTGCTCGATCACCACTTCGCGCTTGGCGACTTTCTCCTCGACCCCGCTCACGAAGTTCGAAACGAGCAGGAACACCGCTGGCCCCGACAGCAGCGAAATCACGAGCGCGATGGTCCAGGTGCGCCGATCGCGCACGGCATCGGCGAGTTCCTTCTGAAATATCGTCCAGGCGATCGTCACGCCTGCTCCCGCTGCGCGCCGCGCTCACCTGCCTCGAGCGCAAGCCTCACGAATGCATCCTCGAGGTTCGCCGCGCCGGCGTCCGCGCACAACGCCGTGGCGGTTCCATGCGCGATCGTGCGGCCATGTGCCACGATCACGATCTCGTCGCAGAGTTGCTCGACCTCCTGCATGATATGAGTGGAAAACAGCAGGCACTTGCCCTCGTCGCGCAGGTGGCGGAGCAGGCGGCGCAACGCGCGCGTCGACGTGACGTCGAGACCGTTGGTCGGCTCGTCCAGGATCAGGTGGCGCGGGTCGTGGATCAACGCGCGGGCGAGTGCGACCTTCATGCGCTCGCCGCCGGAAAACCCGTCGGTGCGCCGATCGAGCAGGTCGCGCATATCAAGAAGTTCGGCCAGCCTTGCAAGGCGCTCTGACCATTCGATCGCAGGCACGCGCCGCAGGTTGGCGTAATAAGCGATGTTCTCGCGCGCGGTGAGGCGCGTGTACAGGCCGCGCGCATCCGAGAGCACGCCGAGTTGGGCGCGCACCGAAACCGGATCGCTCGCGACATCGAAGCCGCCGACGGAGGCCGTCCCGCGGTCGGCGCGCATCAGCGTCGCCAGCACGCGCAGCGTGGTGGTCTTGCCCGCGCCATTCGGGCCGAGCAGGGCGGTGATGCGCCCGTCTTGCGCCCTGAACGAAACGTCGGTGACGGCGTGGACCACCGTGCGTGCGCGGCCGTGGCGGCCGATGAAGCTCTTCGCCAGCGCCGTCACCTCGATCACCGTGGGGCTCCGGTGGGCGCCCGGAAGAATGGCGGCGCGGGCAGGCGCTCGAGACATTGCGCGTCGATGCCGTCGAACGTCGCCTGGCGCACGAAGCGCGCGACCAGCTCGGGTGCGCAACCCTGCGCGGTCACGCCGTGGCCGAGGTTCGGCGCGATCAGGTGCCGGCTGTTCGGCAGCGCCTTGGCGACGCTTGCAGCATGGCGCGGAGGCGTTGCCGGATCGGCGCCGCCGGAAAGCAGGAGCACCGGAACGTCGGCCTTGGGCAGGACATAGAACTCGGCCGGCGCAGGCTCATGCGCGACTTGCTTGCATGCCTGCTCGTAGAGCTCGATGAAGCCGGTGCCGAAGCGCGTCGCTGCGGCTGCGGCGCGATCCGCTGCGTCGATGCGCGGCATGTCCTCGGCGCAGATCACGGCGAAGTGCATTCCCCACGCAAGATGCATCGACTCGTTCGAGCCGAGCGCGGTCAGCATCGCGGCGAACGGCGAAAAGTCGTTGCTCGATGCGCGGTCGATCGCGTAGGGCAGCATCACGGTGAGTTGGGGCGCGTACAGCGGAGTGCGCAAGGCGGCGAGCATCGATTCACGCGTGAAGGGCAGCTGTTCCACGCGTCCCGTCACCGGATCGGTGAGCGAGATCGGCAGCGGCTTCGCGTCGAAACGCTTGAACAGGGCGTCGACCTGTGCGCCGAAGTCCGGGTAGCGCGCTGCGCACGCCGTATCGCGGGCGCACGCGGCGATCGTGCGGTTCAGCGCGGCTTCGCCATCGACCGCGAAGCTCGCGGGCAGGCGCATGTCCGGAGGCGCGACACCGTCGAACACTGCGGCGCGCACGCGCGCGGGAAACTGCCGCAGGTATTCGAGTCCGACGCGCGTTCCATACGACGCACCCCACAGGTTGATCCGCTCCGCTTGCAGTTGCGCGCGGACCGCATCGAGGTCGCGCACCGCGATCCAGGTCGCATACTGGCGCGGATCGGCCTTTAGCGTGCGCAGGCAATCACCGACGCGCGCGATCTGGCGCTCCATGTCGAACGAATCGGCGAGGCTCCGTTCTTCCCGCTGCGGCGTGCAGAGCAGCGGATTGGACTTTCCGGTGCCGCGCTGGTCGACGAACACGACGTCGCGACGGGTGTTGATCTGCCCAAGCATCGGCAGCGCGATCTCTGCGATCTCCATCGCTGCCTGGCCCGGCCCCCCCGCGAGCACGAACAGCGGGTCGGGCGCCTTGTTCTTGGCCAGCGCGGGCACCACGGCGAATTCGATCCTGATGCGGCGACCACCGGTCGTGCGTGGATCTTCGGCTACTTCGACGTGGCCGCAACGGACCTCCTGCGCCACGCCGGTCAGGCGGCACGGCGCAAGCGTGCCGGCGTCGGCAGCGAGGGCATCGACGCAGCCGAGCGCAAGCGCGCCGGCGAGCAACAGCGACAGGCCTGTTTGCACGACTTGAAAGCCTCGGGCGGCGCGCGGCAGGCGCGGCATCTGGACAAGGCGCGCAGCATAACGACGCGCAGGCGAACCCGCCCGCCGGGTGCTAATACGCGGCCCACTAGAATCGTCCGGCAGCGTTGTAGCGACTCGTTCGATTTCACGGGAGAACAAGATGAAAGCAAAGGCGATCCAGATCCAGCAGCACGGCGGGCCGGAAGAGATGAAGCTGGTCGAAGTCGAAGTGGGCGATCCGGGCCCGGACGAGGTGCGCATCCGCCATCACGCCATTGGCATCAACTTCATCGACATCTATTACCGCAGCGGCCTGTACCCGCTGCCGCTGCCCCACGGCATCGGTTCCGAAGGCGCGGGAGTGATCGAAGCGGTGGGGAGCAACGTCAAGTTCCTCAAGGAGGGCGATCGCGTCGCGTATCCGCAGAGTCCCGTGGGTTCGTATGCCGACGTGCGCGTGATGCCTGCCGCGACGGTGCTGCGGCTTCCCGCGAACCTCGGCTTCGAGCAGGCAGCGGCGATGATGCTCAAGGGCCTGACCGTGCAGTACCTGTTTCGCCAGACATATCGGCTGCAGGGCAACGAGACGATCCTGTTCCACGCTGCCGCCGGTGGCGTCGGGCTCATTGCGTGCCAATGGGCACGTGCGCTCGGCGTAAAGCTGATCGGCACCGTTTCGTCGCCGGAAAAGGCGGCGCTTGCGAAAAAGCACGGTGCGTGGGAGACGATCGACTACAGCAAGGAGAATTTCGTCGAGCGCGTCAAGCAGCTCACCGGTGGAGCCAGGGTGCCGGTCGTCTATGACGGAGTCGGCAAGGACACGTGGGAAGGTTCGCTCGATTGCCTGCAGCCGCGCGGCTTGATGGTGAGCTTCGGCAACGCATCCGGACCCGTGACCGGCGTGAATCTCGGGATCCTCGCTGCCAAGGGATCGCTTTATCTGACGCGGCCCACGCTCGGCACCTACTCGGTGCCGCGCAAGCGCCTGGAGGAGTCGGCGGCCGAGATGTTCGACCTGATCGGCCGCGGCAAGATCAAGATCGAGATCGATCAGCGCTATCCGCTGGCCGAAGCGACGCGGGCGCACGCCGAGCTTGCCTCGCGCAAGACCACGGGTTCGAGTGTCCTGCTGCCGTAGCGACGACACCGTTCCGCGACCGCGTTGAGCGACGATTCCGAAGCGGCCAGTGCGAGCGAGCGGCGGCTGATCATCACGCTGGCGCTCGCCGCGTTCGGCAGCGCGATGTCGATGCGCGTTGCCGACGCCCAGCTCCCGGCGCTCGGCGACACGTTCGGGGTCGGCCTTGCTGGAGCCGCCCAGGTGATCACCGTGTTCGCGGTCGCCTACGGCGTGTTTCAACTCGCCTACGGCCCGATCGGCGATCGGCACGGCAAGTGGCGCGTGGTCACGGTGGCGGTGCTTGCGTCGGCGGTCACTGCGTTTGCCTGCGCCGCCGCGACCGGCTTCACGGTGTTGCTCGTGGCGCGCGCGGCGGCCGGTGCCACATGCGCCGGCATCATTCCGCTGTCGATGGCATGGATCGGCGACGCAGTGCCTTACGAGCGCCGGCAGCCGGTGCTCGCGCGCTTTCTCACCGGACAGATCTTCGGCATGGCGACCGGGCAGTGGCTCGGCGGCATCGCCTCCGACTACTTCGACTGGCGCGTGCCGTTCGCGCTGCTCACCGCGTGCTTCCTGATTTCCGGTGTGGTGCTCTGGCGCGCGCGCGAACTTGCCGAGCGCGTGGCGCCGCACGTGCCGCGTAGCGGGCACCTGTTGCGGGAGGCCGGCTATGTACTGCGCGAGCCATGGGCGCGCGTCGTGCTGAGCCTGGTCTTTCTCGAAGGCGCGATCCTGTATGGGCCGTTCGCGTTTCTCGCGACCCACCTGCATCTGCAAACCGGCGTATCGCTCGGATTCTCCGGGGCGTTGGTGACGCTGTTCGCGCTCGGCGGCCTGCTGTTTGCGATCGCCTCGCGCCGGCTCGTGCCACGACTCGGCGAGAGCGGCCTGGCACGCGGCGGCGGTGCGCTGTTGCTGTTCGGGCTGTTGCTCGCCGCGCTTTCACCTGCGTGGTGGAGCGCGCCGCTCGCGTGCATCGCAGCCGGTCTCGGCTTCTACATGTTCCACAACACGTTGCAGGCGAACGCGACCCAGATGGCGCCGCAGGCGCGCGGTCTCGCGGTCTCGCTGTTCGCCGCGGGCTTTTTCCTCGGGCAGACTTGCGGGGTTGCGGCGGCATCGCTTGCCGTCGAACGCGTCGGCACCGCCCGCGTGCTCGCGGCCGGAGGCCTGGGTGTCCTGCTGGTGGCGCTGCTGTTCGCGCACTTGCGCGCGCGGCGCGCCGCGTGAAGGTCAGCTCAATGCGAACTGCGGCAGCTTCGGCGGCACCGCGACGTTGTTCAACGTGACGAACCGCGGCAATCCGTTCTCGTACGGCGGGTAGTCCTCCCCGCCCAGCAATGGGTACAAATAATCGCGGCAGGGATCGGTGATGCCGTAGCCGTCGGCGGAGATGAATTCGCGCGGCATGAACTTTTCCTTGTTGGCGACCTCCGCCAACGGTGCCATGCCGATCTCCCAGACGTATGGGCGCGAGGACTTGCGCACGATGGCCGGCATCACGGCGTTGTGGCCCGCCAGCGCGTAGGCAACGGCGGCCTTGCCGACCGCGTATGCCTGATCAACGTCGGTCTTCGAGGCGAGGTGACGCGCAGCGCGCTGCAGATAGTCGGCTACGGCCCAGTGGAACTTGTAGCCGAGCGCCTCCTTGATCATGCCGGCGACGACGGGCGCGGCGCCGCCGAGTTGCGCATGGCCGAACGCGTCGCTCGTGCCCTGCTCGGCGAGGAACCTGCCGTCCGGTCCGTGGCAGCCTTCGGATACGACGACGCTGCAGAAGTCGTGCTTCTGCACCTTCGCCTTGACCGCTGCGAGGAAACTGTCCCGGTTGAACTCGATCTCCGGAAACAGCGTGACGACAGGGATGCCCTGGTCGGCCACCAGCGCGCCCGCCGCCGCAATCCAGCCCGCATGCCGGCCCATCACTTCGATCACGAACACCTTGGTCGAAGTGCGGCTCATCGAGCGCACGTCGAACGACGCTTCGAGCGTCGAGGTCGCGATGTACTTCGCCACGGAACCGAACCCGGGGCAGTTGTCGGTCACGGGCAGGTCGTTGTCCACCGTCTTGGGCACGTGGATCGCCTGGATCGGATAACCCATTGCCTCCGACAGCTGCGACACCTTGTAGCAGGTATCGGCCGAGTCGCCGCCGCCGTTGTAGAAGAAGTAGCCGATGTCGTGCGCCTTGAACACCTGGATCAGCCGCTCGTATTCGCGCCGGTTCTTGTCCAGGCTCTTGAGCTTGAAGCGGCACGAACCGAATGCCCCGGCAGGAGTCGATCGCAGGGCCGCGATGTTGGCGGCGCTTTCGGCGCTCGTGTCGATCAGGTCCTCGGTGAGCGCCCCGATGATGCCGTCGCGTCCCGCGTAGACCTTGCCGATGCGGTCCGGACTGGCGCGCGCAGCTTCGATGACACCGCAGGCCGATGCGTTGATAACGGCGGTCACGCCGCCTGACTGGGCATAGATCGCGTTCTTCATTTCAGGGCTAGTCTTCCAGCGATTTGGTGACGATCTCGCGCACGTCGCGCGACAGTCCCGGCGAGCGCACCACCTCGGTGAGCACCTGGCGCATGCGACGCTGCCGGTCCGGCGTGAACTTGCGCCAGCGGTCGAGCGAGCGCGCGATGCGTGCCGCGACCGTCGGGTTGATCCGGTCGAGTTGCTGCACCTGTTCGAGCCAGAAGGCGTATCCGGAGCCGTCGGCGCGATGGAACTCCGCAGGGTTGTTGTTGCAGAAGCCGCCGATCAGCGCGTAGACGTTGTTCGGATTGGCTGTCGAGTACGCCGGATGACGCAACAGCATGCGCACGCGCGCAAGCACGGGCGGTTCTCCCGGCAGCCCGATCGCAGTCGCCTGCAGGTTGAACCATTTGTTCATCAGCAGCGGTTCGTGTGCCCACAGCCGCGCCAGCCGCAGCAGGATCTCGACCTTGAAGGGCGCGGTACTGCTGACGATCGCGCACAGCGCTGCTTGCAGATCGGTCATGTTGTCGGCCTGCTCGAGCTGGCGGCGCGCGAGTTCGACCGCATCCTCGGCGCCGCTGTTGACGAGGTAGCCGAGCGCGAGATTGCGCAGTCCGCGCTTGCCTGCAGAGGCGGCGTCGGGCGAATACGGGCCCGGTGTCAGATGGATCTCGTACGCGTGGTGCAGGCTGGTGCGCAGCCGGCGGCCGATCTCACGTCGCACGTACTCGCGCGCGCTGCGGATCGCCTCCGGATCGACCATCGCGCGCTGCTCGGCGAGGAACGATTCGGCGGGCAGTTGCAACGCCTGCTCCTTGAAGGCGGCCGCGAGCGCGGCGTCCTGCAGCGTGCGATCGAACACCTCGAAAAGAACGTCGTCGAGTTGCGGCGTCTGCTCCGTCTCGAATGCATCGGTGACGGCGATCAGGCGCGCAACCGCCAGCCGCTGCCCGGCTTCCCAGCGGTTGAACCCGTCGCTGTCGTGGGCGGCGAGGAACGCGAGCTCGCGATCGTCGTAACGGCACTCGACGATGACCGGCGCGGAAAAATCGCGCGCGAGCGATGGCATCGGCGCCACCGGCACGTCGACGAAGCGGAACGTCTGGGTCGCCGCAGTCAGTTCCAGCACCCTGGTGGTGCTACCTGCTTGCGCTTCGCCGTCCAGGCGCAGCGGGAGGTCCGTGCCGTCCGGCGCGAGCAGTCCGATCGCCAGCGGAACGTAGAAGCTTTCCTTTTCTGACTGGCCCGGCGTCGGCGGGCACGCCTGCGACAGCGTGATTTCGAAAGTGCCGCGTGACGCGTCGTAGCGGCTCGCCACGGCGACCCGCGGCGTGCCCGCCTGCGAGTACCACCGCACGAATTGCGCATGGCGGTCTGCATCGAGCCGGTCGGTATTCGCGTCCGCCATGGCGGTGACGAAGTCCTCGCAGGTCACCGCCTGGCCATCATGCCGCTGGAAATAGAGATCGAGGCCGCGCCGGAAGCCTTCGCGTCCGAGGATGGTCTGCAGCATGCGCACGACCTCGGCACCCTTTTCGTAGACCGTCGCGGTATAGAAGTTGCCTATCTCCTGGTACGAATCGGGTCGCACCGGATGCGCAAGCGGACCCGCGTCCTCGGGAAACTGCGCAGCACGCAGCGTGCGCACGTCCTCGATGCGCTTGACCGCGCGCGCCCACGTGCCGGTCTCGCCGTGCGCCGCGCTGTCGCCCAGCATCATGTCGGCGGAAAACTCCTGGTCGCGAAATACCGTCAGGCCTTCCTTCAAGCTGAGCTGAAACCAGTCGCGGCATGTGACGCGGTTGCCCGTCCAGTTGTGGAAATACTCGTGTCCGACGATCGACTCGATGTTGGCGAAGTCCGCATCGGTTGCCACCGCCGGGTTCGCCAGCACGTACTTGGCGTTGAAGATGTTGAGACCCTTGTTTTCCATCGCGCCCATGTTGAAGTCGTGCGAGGCGACGATCATGAAGCGATCGAGGTCGACCTCGAGGCCGTAGCGCTGCTCGTCCCAGCGAATGGCGCGCTTGAGGCTTTCCATTGCATGCGCCGTCTTGTCGAGCTGCCCGGGTTCGACCCAGATCTGCAGCAGCACGTCGCGTCCGGAGCGCGTGCGCATGCGCTCTTCGCGGCACTCGAAGCGGCCGGCTACCAGTGCGAACAGATACGAAGGCTTCGGAAACGGATCCTCCCAGCGCGCGAAGTGCCTGCCGTGTGGCAGATCGCCATGGCCCACCAGGTTGCCGTTTGCAAGCAGGACCGGAAAGCGCTCCTTGTCCGCGCGCAGCGTGACCGCGTAGGTCGCCATCACGTCGGGGCGGTCCAGGAAGAACGTGATGCGCCGGAATCCCTCCGCCTCGCACTGCGTGAACAGGCTACCGTGCGAGAGGAACAGCCCCATCAGCTCGGTGTTGCGGTCCGGCGCGATGGTGTTGCGCACACGCACATGCGCGCGTGCCGCGGCGGGCGACAGCGGAATCGTCAGGCGTCCGTCGGCAAGGTCGAACGTCGCGAGCGCGCGGTCATCGACCTCGACGCCGAGCAACTGCAGGTTTTCGCCGTCGAGTACGAGTGGCCCGCCTTCGACCGCTGGATTGCGCCGCACGTCGAGCCGGGCCTCGACGGTGGTCGAGACCGGGTCGAGATCGAACGTCAGTTCGATCTTGTCGACCAGAAACGCGGGCGGACGATAGTCTTCGCGCCGGACTGTGACGACCTTTTCGTTGCGCATGCGGGAAGCTGGGAACGAGACCGGCGCTGCGGCCGCTCGCTGGCGGCAAGAGACTCGATTGTAGAGGCTCGCCCGTCCGGGCGCGCGAATCAGGAGCGCTGGCGGCCTAGCAACGCGTCGATGCCGTGCAGGAACGAGCCGGCGTCGAGCGGCTTGGTCCAGTATTCGACGAACCCCGCCTTGCGCGCGTGCGCCGCGTCGGAAGGCAGCGCGTTGGCTGAGACGCCCGCACACGGGATCTCGCTCGTCTCGGGTTGAGAGCGCAGTTCGCGGAACAGGGTGAAGCCATCGGTGTCCGGCAGGCGCATGTCGAGCAGGATCAGGTCGGGCTGGCACGCCGCGGCCAGCACGCGCGCCGTCGCGCCATCAGGCGCGGTGAAAAGCTTCACCTGCGGCCGCAGGGCCAGCATGTGTTCGACCACTGCGACGTTGTCCGGATTGTCCTCGACATAGAGCAGGCTGCCGCGCACGTCGTCCCGGCGCGCTCCCACGCCTTCGCCGAGCGCGCCGAGCGGAGGCGTGCTCTCCTGCGAGCGGTCGACCTGCGTGGTCGCGACCGGCAGGGTGACGCGGAATTCGGTGCCGACGCCCGGTTCGCTCGACACCTCGAGGTGCCCGCCCATCTGCTCGGTGAGCAGCAACGACAGCGCCAATCCGATACCGGTTCCTTCGATCTGCGCCGACTCGAGGCCGAGCCGGTTGAACGGCTGGAACAACTGGTCGATCTGTTTCGCCGATAGTCCGAGTCCGGTGTCGCGCACCGCGATCAGCGCATTGCCCTCGCTGTCGGCACCGACCGTCACGCGCACGGAGCCATTGTCGCGGTTGTACTTGATCGCGTTCGACAGCAGATTCAACAGCACCTGCTTGACCCGCATCCGGTCCGCCCATACCGACTCGGGCGCTTCCGCCTGGCGCACTACGATCGTTTCGATGTGCCGCTTGGCCGCGTCGGTGCCGATCAGCGCGAGGCACTCGTCGATCACCGCGCCGAGCGGCACGATCGACATCGACAGGCGCGCCTTGCCGGCCTCGATGCGCGAGAGATCGAGGATCTCGTTGATCAGCGACAGCAGGTGCCAGCCGGCCTGCTGGATGTGCTGCACGCGGTCGCGCTGCACCGGGGCGAGCGGGTATGCCTGGTCGATCTCGAGGATCTGAGTAAAGCCGAGGATCGCGTTCAGCGGCGTGCGCAGCTCATGGCTCATGCGCGACAGGAACTCGGTCTTCGCCTGGCTCGCCCGCTCGGCGGTTTCCTTCGCACGCAGCGCCGTTTCGGTG
>Ga0335082_10003348_pt1 | contig 17400 bp, 15 predicted proteins | sample Lox_Sample_41_FD_206718 | JGI IMG/M metagenome (GOLD analysis project Ga0335082, IMG submission 206718) | Soil microbial communities from Loxahatchee National Wildlife Refuge, Florida, United States - Lox_Sample_4.1 | ecosystem: Environmental > Terrestrial > Soil > Wetlands | place: USA... | reverse complement strand
CGTGGTCGGGGCGGTGCCGTTCTTCAGCCCACGGTTGGCCGCGTGGGTACTGCGCGCGCTGGGCCTGGCCGAGTGCGCTCTCGCCGTCTGGGTCCTCAGCGGATGGCAGCCCTTCTGCGCCGCGGTCGCGCAGACCGGGCTTCTGGTCGCGATGAATTGCGGCGGCTTGCTCTGGGCCCGGCAGATCATTCCTGATCCGGCGGGCATGGTCGTCAAGAACTTCGCGTTCCTCGTCCTCGCCTGGGTGGTCGCCGCGCAAGCGTGACTGCCGGGAGCTTCCGCATGACGCACGAAACCGCTTGGGAAGCGGGACGTTTCGACGCGCAGGGCGGCCGCAAAAGGGTTCTGTTTGGCCGCATGTATGAGGATACGGCTATCGAGGCGGCGGCATTTGCACCGGGCGGGCGCATCTTCTGCATCGCGTCGGCCGGGTGCACGGCGATGGAACTCGCATCACGTCACGCGGTCACCGCGGTCGACATCAACCCGGTGCAGCTCGCGTATGCCGAGCAGCGTGCCGCCGGTGGTCCGCTGCGCCGCGGCGCGGCGGAGCGCGTCGTCAGTCTGGGCCGTGGGCTGATGCCGCTGTTCGGCTGGAGCCGCCGCCTGGTCCGCTCCTTCCTGGCGCTGGAGCGGCCCGAGGAACAGCTGGCGTTCTGGAACCGATATCTGAACACCGTAGCCTTCCGCTGGGCGACGGACACCCTGTTCTCGCTGGCGTCGTTGAGGTCGGTCTACGCGGCGCCGTTCCTCGAGATGCTGCCGCCACATTTCGGCCGCGTCATGCGCTCGCGCCTCGAGCGTTGCTGGAAGACGCACCCGAACCACACGAATCCCTATGCCCGCGACCTTTTGCTTGGTGAACTGTCCGACACGCCTCCCCAGCGAGTCAGCGAGACGATCCGCTTCGTGTGCGCCGACGCCGCATCCCTTCTCGAATCATGTGCGCCCGGCAGCTTTGACGGCTTCGCGCTGTCGAACATCCTCGATGGTGCGACCGAAAGCTATCGCCAGCGGTTGTTCGCGGCGGTCCAACGTGCCAGCACGCCTGACAGCGTCGTCGTTCTGCGGAGTTTCGCCGAGCCGCGACACGAATCCGCGACCAATCTCGCGACACGCGATCGATCGATACTCTGGGGCATTGTCGACGTCCGACCAGTCCGTGACTTGTGATCCTCCGCCTACCGTGGGCTGACCTTTACCCACGTTTGGGGCTGCTGGAGACGGGCGGCATGTTGGCAGACATAGCAGCTGAGCAGCGCCCCAGAGCCGGGAGCTCAAGCTCCCAGCTCAATAAAAGCAAGCCCGGTGAACCGGGCTTGGTTCGCTGAACTTCCAGTAAACCAAGCCGGCCTTCAGCCGGCTTACTTTCCCTGAGCCCGGGACTTGAGTCCCGGGCGGAGCGCCACAGTAGCACCGACACCGCAGATCTTGAGAAGGTCTCTTCCACTCCAGGGCCGAACAAATCGCCCGTATCCGGCATGGCAAACCTGGGACATGGTCAGCTACCGTGAGAGCGGGGGGCTTCCGGAGCACCTGCTCCCTGCGGCTGCCGCGGCCTGAGGGTTTGAAACCCTGGCGCCCTCACGGTAGGGTGTGGGCGAATGCCGGTTCGCGAAAATCTCGTCAAGGTCTTGAAGGACCTCATCCTGCCTGAGTTGCAGGCCCTGCGCAGCGAAGTCTCAAAGCTGGGCGGGCGCCTGGACGCCATCGAGAACCGGCTGACAGACTTTTATGAACGCTTTCAAGCTATCGACGCACGTTTCCAATCCATCGACGCACGCTTCCTCGCCATCGATCAACATCTAGTCGACCAAAGCCGTCGCATCGACGAGCTGCGGTCCGAGCTCACGGCACGTCTCGACCACCAGAACGCGCGTATCGACCAGGTGATTGCCCAGGTCGCCGCCGTGGGGCAGGAGGTTGTCGCGCTGCGGCACGATCGCGAAGTGGTCGGCGATATCCTCCGCCGCATCAGTCGCCTCGAAGAGAAAACTGCAGCCTGAACTGCCTGCTCCGATCGGTTGGCGATGCCGAATCAGTCAGTCGTGGCGCGCAGGACCTTGGACGCCAGCCCGAGGTGGCGCCGCTACCGAGGGAGTTGTGGAAGCTGGGTCCGTGTCTGTTGTGACGAGGTAGGAAGAACTCGCCCACCGCGCCGATGCGTGCCGCCAGGCCCTCCGCCGTTACCCCCTCCCGCAACCTGTCGTCATCGGTGAGAGCATCTGCCAATATCCTGAACACCTGCCGGTGTCGGTCTTCGTCCTCGGCGACGCGCCGGAAGTCGGCCACCCGCCCACCCGAGAGCGCCGGCACATGCGGCGCCAGCTCCGTGAGCCGCCGCCAGCAGAGCCAAGCCGTGCCTTCGGTATCGACGTTGTAACGGCAGAAGCTCCGGAAGGAACAGTAATCAATGTGGCGCCGCACTTCCTGTGGCACGCGACCCGTCAACCCGCCAGCCCACAGCAGGAGCGTAGCTGCCGCCCGCGTGAACGGCGCCTCCGACCAGCGTACGTGCTGCCGCACGGATACCGTCCAGCCTCCCACGGCGCCAGCCACCTGCTGCGCCAGCGTGCGAACGCTGACGCCTGGCCTGCCGAGCTTGAGCAGCGCGCCGCGGATGTAGACGGCGTGCATCTCTTCGTCCTTCCACACCCATAGGAGCGCGCACCGGATCAGCTCCCGCACGTCGTCGGGAAGGCACATGGCTGCCAGCCGCGGGCCCAGAACGCCTTCGTCGTAGGCGACCGCCACATTCTGCTCGCGTTCCAGCGAGAGCAGGCAGAGACGCAGCATCTCGCGGTCGGGCCGGCCCGCATAGCGCGTCTGCCAGCCGGCGAGTTCGCGCTCGAAGGCCTGATAGATGTCGCTCATCTGCTTCCCCAACTCACCCCAGCCCCATGCGCCGCGCGATGATGACCTTCATGATCTCGTTGGTTCCGGCGTAGATGCTCTGCACCGCGGCGTCGGCGTAGTCGGTGGCGATCGGGTACTCGCTCATGAAGCCGTATCCGCCATGCAGCTGCACGCACTCGCTGGTGAGGCGCTTCTGCAGCTCGGTGGTCCACCACTTCGCCATGCTCACCTCTTTGACGATCTCCTCGCCGGCGACGTGCGCCACCATCAGTGCGTCGACGAAGGCCTGGCCGATTTCCACCTCGGTGGCCAGTTCGGCGAGCTTGAACTGCGTGTTCTGAAACGCGGCGATGGGCTGCCCAAAGGCGTGGCGCTGCTGCGTGTAGCTGATGGTGTCTTCGAGCGCGCGGCGGCACGATACGATCGACGCGACCGCGATGGACAACCGTTCCTGCTGCAGCTTCTCCATGAGCATCTTGAAACCCTGGCCTTCCTGGCCGAGCAGGTTCGCCGCCGGCACGATGCAATCCTCGAAGGCCAGCTCGCTGGTGTCCTGCCCGCGCAAGCCAAGCTTGTCGAGCTTGCGCCCGCGCACGAAACCGGGCGCGTCGGCCTCCACCAGTATCAAGCTAATGCCTTTGTGCGGCGGGTTGGCGTTCGGGTCGGTCTTGGCCACGACGACGAACAGATCGCCGATCTGGCCGTTGGAGATGAAGGTCTTGGAGCCGTTGAGCACGTAGTGATCACCGCTGCGGATGGCGCGCGTTTGGACGTTCGCGAGGTCCGAGCCCGTACCGGGTTCGGTCATGGCAATGCCGAGCAGGATGTCGCCGGAGATGCAGCCGGGCAGATATTTCCGCTTCTGTTCCTCGTTGCCGTAGGTGAGGAGGTACGGCATGACGATGTCGGAGTGCAGCGAGATCATCATGGCATGGGCGCGAATCCACGCCATCTCTTCCATGATGACGGCGTCGTAGAGAAAGTCGCCACCGGCGCCGCCGTACTGGACGGGTGCCGCGGCGCCGAGGAAACCGGCCCTGCCGGCGCGCCGCCACGTCTCCTTGTCGCTCATGCCGCGCGCGTTCCATTCGGCGACCTTCGGCTCGATCTCCTTCTGTGCGAAACGGCGGAACTGTTCGCGAAACTGCGCATGCTCTTCGGTGAAAATACGACGTCGCATTTGATTGCTCCTGGTCTGATTCGATCGGTGATTCTGTTACGGAACGCTGTGCGAATCCAGGGGGGACGTTGAGCCAGATGCGCGGCCGGTGTAGAGAGTGACGGCATGATCGCGGTTGGTGAAAAGGCTCCAGAGTTCGAAGGGACCTTGGCGGGCGGGAAGCAATTGCGCTTGCGGGATTTTCGTGGGCGGCGCCACGTCATCCTCTACTTCTTTCCGAAGGACTTCACACCCGGTTGCACGCGCGAGGCCTGCAGCTTCCGCGATAGGCGTGGCGAGGTGGCGGGTTTGGACGCCGAGATCGTCGGTGTGAGTCTGGACACCCCGGAGAAGCACGCCTCCTTCGCTGAGAAGTACCAGCTGCCGTATCCCCTGATCAGCGATCGCAGTGGCGCGATTGCCAGCGCCTTCGGCGTCGCACGTCTCGGCGGCTGGCTGCCGACCAGGCGCGTTACCTTCGTCATCGACAAGCAGGGCGTTGTACAGCACGTGATTCAGAGCGAGTTCAGCATCGACATGCACATCAATGAGGCGCTGGACACGCTGCGGCGACTGCAGAAGGCTTGAAGGCTGAAGCTTCAGCCCGGACCCTGAGGCCTGAAGCCCGAGGCCTGAGGTCGATTTTTCACAAGCTCGCTGGGGCAAGGGCTCGGGCTGGGATTGCTGGGCAAAGCCGGCCCTGCGGCCTATGACATCTGACAAGTAGATTGCCGAGCGGAGTGCCGTTTTTCCTGCAACTGCATCGCGGTTTATGCGAGCTGCTAGCGGTGGTTTTCGAGCCCGCGCCGCATCGACAAATCAGCACAAAGCGCCACTTGTGCGTCATCAAGCGGGGATACGACTGCGGATCAGGGTAGATGACTCTACCCGGTAAACTCGGTGGCACAGACATTGTTCAACCCCCGCCGTCATGAAGCGAATGCTCATAGGTAACACAGCCATGGGGAAGAGGCAGACGGTGGTCTTATTGCGCTGGGTGCTGATCATCGCCTTCTCGTACCTGCTGCTGCTCGATGCGGCGGCGACCGCGGTGCAACCACGTCTCGTTCTTCTCATCGTTCTTGCGTTGGCCTCCAATCTGGTGATTGGTCGCATGCCCGATCAGTGGGCGGATCGGCGCACCTTTGACTTTGGCGTCGTCTTGTTCGACGCCGCTTGGGTCACGCTGGGGTTGACCTGGGCGCCCAACGTCTCGGGTGACCTGTTTCTCCTCTACTTCTTGGTGATGTTCGTGGCGGCGATGGGTGAGTCGCTGGAGACGATCGTCGGCAGCGCCTTCGTCGTCAGTGTCGTGTACGGAGCGACCTTGTCATTTCAACAAGGAGAAGATTTTCGGCTGACGACAGCAGCCCTGCTGCGCGTGCCGTTCCTGTTCGTCGTGGCATTGTTCTACGGCTACTTCGTCACTGAGATCCGTGGCCGGCGCAGCGAAGCCGCGGAGGCGCGGCTGCGCGAGCAGGCGAAGAGCGAACTGTTGGCGGCGGTCAGCCACGATCTGCGCGGTCCGCTCGGGAACGCGGAGAATCTCCTGGCGCTGATCCTTGATGCTGACTCGCACAACCTTGGCGACGATCGCCTGCTGCTGTTGCGCGTGCAGGTGAACGTACGGCGCGTGACCTCACTGGTGGTCAACCTCCTGCAAGCGTCGTGCATCGAGAAGGGGCAGGTAGCGCTGCAGTGGGCGCCTGTGCAGCTCAACGAAGTGGTCGACGACGTGTTCACCCCCGAGGCCGGTGCGGCGTTGCTCAAACACGTAACGCTGAGGACCGAGATCAACCCGAGTCTGCCGCGGGTCACGGCCGACTTCATCCAAGTGGGGCGCATCGCGACGAACCTGGTGAACAACGCCATCAAGTACAGCGGTGCTGGCGGGACCGTCACGGTGCGGACGTCATTCGATGCCGACCACGTCTACCTCAGCGTTGAAGACAACGGACCCGGGATGAGCGCCGAGCAGTGCGAAGCGCTGTTTGCGCCGTACCGCCGCGTGCACCTGGGCGGCTACACGCCTGGCATGGGGCTCGGCCTGTACATCGTCAAACGCCTCACCGAGGCACAGGGTGGTACGGTGCGCGTCAGCAGCCAACAGGGCGTGGGCTCCACCTTCGTCGTCTCGCTCCCGCGTGTGCAGCATCTCGCCGAAACCGCGACACGGCAGGCGCGCCGCAAGGGCAGCATGGGGGCGTCAAGAATGCATCCGCAACCAGCCACCGCTGTGCGCGCCGAGGCCGCGTGAGACGGTCGCTGTCCAACCGCGACCGCGCCTTGCCACCGGCCACCCGCTGGTCAGATCTTGTGCCGCTGTAACAACTGCCGCGCGATCACCAGGCGTTGGATCTCGTTGGTGCCCTCGCCGATGATCATCAGGGGTGCATCGCGGTAGTAGCGCTCCACCGGAAACTCCTTGGTGTAGCCGTAGCCGCCGAGAATGCGCATCGCTTCGGTGGCGACCTCCAAGCAGGTTTCCGACGAGAACAGCTTGGCCATGCCGGCTTCGATGTCGCAACGCTCGCCGCGGTCCTTCTTCTCCGCGGCTTGATAGGTGAGCAGGCGCGCCGCTTCAATCTTCGTGGCCATCTCCGCGAGCTTCAATTGAATGGCTTGATGCTCGCAGATCGGCTTTCCAAACGTCTCGCGCTGCTGGGAGTATCTGATGGCTTGCTCGAAGGCGGCCTTGGCGACGCCCACGGCGCGCGCCGCGATGTTGATGCGGCCGACCTCCAAGCCGCTCATGACCTGGAAGAAACCCTGGCCCTCCTTGCCGCCGATCAGGTTCGCAGCCGGCACCGCGTAGTCTTCCAAGTTCACCTCGCAGGTCTCTATGCCCTTGTAGCCGAGCTTGTCGATGTCGCGGCTCACGGTCAGGCCCGGGCCCTTTTCACCGACGAACATCGAGATGCCCTTGTAGGGCGGGTCGGCGTCCTTGTCGGTTTTCGTGGCGAGGGCGTACAGTGTTCCAGAGCGCGCGTTGGTGATGAACATCTTGCTGCCGTTGAGGATGTACATGTCGCCGCGGCGTACGGCCGTGGTGCGGATGCGCTGCACGTCGCTGCCGGCGTGCGGCTCGGTGAGGCACAGGGCGCCGCGGTGCTCGCCGCGCGCCATCGCCGGGAGGTAGCGCCGCTTCTGATCGTCGGTACCATGCATCCGCAACATGTAGGCGAGCATCAAGTGCGTGTTGAGCACGCCGCTCAAGCTCATCCAGCCGCGGCACAGCTCCTCGACGACCATGGCATAGGTGGTGACGTCGAGGCCGAGGCCGCCGTACTCCTGCGGGATGGTGGCGCCGAACAGGCCCAGCTCCTTCATGCGGTCAACCAACGCTTGCGGATACTCGTTGCGATGCTCCAGCTCGCTGGCGACCGGCAACACCTCGCGGTCGACGAAACGCCTGACGGTGGAGAGAACTTCCTCGCGGACCTCAGTTGCCAGACTCACGTTACCCTCCGTTGCGGATCAAATGGGGTAGGTTAAACACGTTTGCTCCGGCCGATCAATTCGCCCATGTTAACCCTCAGTCTCAGTGGCGCCGGATCGTGAGGCTGCAAGCTGTCCTCTCCCGCGCGTCATCTCAGCGTGGGAGAGGGGAGGGTGAGGGTGCGCGATGGTGGCGCTAACAGCTGGCACCCTCACCTTCATCCTCTCCCGCGCGGAACAGATGCGCGGGAGAGGGCAGCTCGCAAAGCTTTCATCACCACAAAGCCACCGAGACTGAGGGGTTACTCGCCCGCCAGGCGTTTCCTTGATCCGTTCCAGAGCCGCTGTTACAGGGTTGTGCCGCATGCGCATCGTGGTCCTTCTCGGCTTGCTGCTGCACGCATGCATGACGCTGGCGCAAGAGGCGCCCGCCCCAACCCGCGGCACCGCGGTGTTCACCGGCGGCGACGAAGCGCTGCGACCGCGCGAGAAACCCGCGACGCCAGTGACCACGTACTGGCGCGTGCAACTCTTCGTGAAGATCGGCGACGCGGTTGCTGGCGCGCACGCGCAAGTGCTGCTGCCGCTCTCGGATGCGCATCAGGAAATCGTCACCCGCCAGCTCGACGCCGCCGGCTTTGCGTACCGCGAAGAGCCCGACGCGCCCAACCTGTGGGGGCACTGGGTGCGCACCGCGACCGGCGGCGGGCCGGCGCAGATCGGGTACGAGATGAGTGTCGCGGTGAGTGACAGCGGGGCCGCCATTCCACCCCTTGCTCTGGCCGATCTCGCCGTACCGGAGGAACAGCGCACCTACCTGCGGCCGTCGGCTTTGGTGCAGAGCGCCGATCCGGAGGTGAAGCGCCGGGCGCGCGACCTGGTCAAGGATGCGCGTACGGTCGAGGATGCGGCCTGGGCGCTCTTCCAGTACACCGCGGCGTTCGTGCGCACCGGCGGCGGCGAAGCCAAGGAAGACGCGCTCACGGTCTTGCACCAGGAGCGCGGCAACAGTTCGGGGAAGGCACGTCTGCTGACGGCGTTGCTGCGCAGCCTCGGTGTGCCGGCCCGCATTGTCGGCGGGCTGAAACTGGAAGACGCGACCAAGAAGCGCGCGACCATCTCGTGGGTGGAAGCGTACGTCAACGGCACGTGGGTGCCGCTCGATCCTGGCGGCGGCTACTTCGGCTGGCTACCGAATCAGCACCTCGCCCTGTACCGCGGCGACCTGCCGCTGATCGTCCATACCTCCGGGCTGCCGCTGGAGTACGACTTCCTGGTGCACCGCACCAGCCGCGAGGCGATCGCCAGCGGTCCACCACCAACCCCCGCGCCGGCGCGTGGACGGGCGGAGACGCAAGTCGCTGCGGAGCGAGTGCGGACAGCGGCCAGCTACGTGGAGCGCCCGGTAGCGTCGGTCGTGGTCATCGCGGACCAGAGCGTGCCCGACGCCGTCAGCGATCGCATGCTGCGCGAGGCGCAAGCCGACGAGATCAACATGGTCATCCTGCACGCGCGCTTCGAGTCGCGGTACTTTCGCCAGCAGTACCTGCAGCGGTTGGTGAACAATAACCTCACCCTCATTCGCGGCGCCCACGTGTTGCTCATCGCGACGCGTGATGATGCCGGACTCTACGCGCTGATGACGTTGGCCGAGAAGGACATCGCCCTCGGCGACATGCGCATCGTCGTCTCCGGCGACTTTCCGCGTGCGGTCGGGCGCGTCCTCGGCGCCGTGTTGTACCGCCTGCTGACGGTCGGAGAGGTGGTGTTGGTGAATCGGCCCGCGGAGTTGCTCGGCCTCTGGGAGATGGTGCGCGCCAACGTCATCAATGGCGTGCCGATGGTCGAGGAGGCGCGCAAGTGGGAGCTGACTCCGCTGGTGCTGAACCAGAGCGTCTACGAGGACATGGGTTGGTGGCGCCATCGCGTGGTGGCGGCCTGGGCCCGCGCCGTGCGCGCCCAGGTGCCGCTGCAAGCGCTGAATCTCATCCTCGTGCTGCCGGTGATTGCCGCGATCATCGTCGTTGTGCGTACGCTGATCGGCGTGGAGACCTTCGGGACGTTCTCTCCGGTGATCGTCTCGCTGGCGTTTCTGACGACGGGGTTGCGCTGGGGCGCGGCGATCTTCGCGGTGATCGTCGGCGTCGGTGCGTGCGTGCGGGCGCTGTTGCAGCACGTGCGGCTGCAGCTCGTGGCGCGCCTGGCCATCCTGATTGCCGTCGTGGCGGGCATCATGGCCGGCCTCACCGTAATCGGCGCGTCCTTCGGCATCGGGGCGCTGATGAACATCAGCATCTTCCCGATGGTCATCATGTCGAACGTGATCGAGAACTTCACCACGTCGCAGGCCGAGTTCGGCACGCGCGAGGCGGTGCGCCTGACGATCAACACGCTCGGGTTGGCCGCGCTGTGCTACTTGGCGATCGAGCCGACCGGGCTGCAGTCGCTGTTGTTGGCGTTTCCCGAGTTGCTGATGGGTGCCATCGTCGTCGACATCGTGCTGGGCAAGTGGCGCGGGCTGCGGCTGCTCGAGTACCTGCGCTTCTTCGATCTCACCAGGCGTTCCGACCGATGGGCTCCGTGATTGAGCGGTTGCGCTGGGTGCGGCGCGAAGCGTTGGGGCTGAACCGCCGCAACCAGCAGTTCTTACTGCAGCTCAACCCGGCGCGGCTGGTGGGGCTGGTCGACCACAAGGTGCAGACCAAGGAGGTGCTGGCGCGCCACGGCTTGCCGGTGCCCGACACCTTCGGCCGCTACGTGCGGCAACGTGAGATCGATCTGCTGGCCCGCGAGATCGAGCGCCGCGTGGAGTTCGCGCTCAAACCGGCGCGTGGTGCCGGCGGGGAAGGGGTCGTCGTGATTGCCGGGCGGACACACGATCGCCTGGTCAAGGCGAGCGGCGCCCAGCTGCGCCTGGGCGACCTGCTGGCGCATGCGGCGGACATCATCGCCGGCGCCTTCTCGTTGAGTCAAGCGCGTGACGAAGCCATCCTCGAGCACCGGCTCACCGCCGAGCCGCTGTTGGCGCGCTACAGCAGCGGCGGCATTCCGGACGTGCGCGTGCTGGTGGTCCGCGGCGTACCGGTGATGGCGATGCTGCGGCTGCCGACGCGGGCGTCGGATGGCCGCGCCAACCTGCACGTCGGCGGCGTCGGCGTCGGCATCGACCTCGCCAATGGTCGGGCCGTGCACGCCATCTGCCGCGATCGCAGCATCGTGCTGCACCCCGATACGCAGCAACCACTCTCGGCCGTGCAGGTGCCGTGCTGGGAGGACGTCCTACTGCTCGCCGCCCGCAGCTACGACGCCATCCCGCTCGGCTACTTCGGCATCGACATCGTCATCGACGCGCGACAGGGCCCGGTGATTCTCGAGCTCAACGCCCGGCCGGGATTGAGCATCCAGTTGGCGAACCACCGCGGGCTGCGGCGCGTGCTGGAGGAACTGGGTGAACAGCGCGTGGAGCAGTTGGCGCCGGCCGAACGCGTCGCACTGGGAGGGGAGATCGTGCGGCGTGTTCATGGGTCGTGCTCAGCGTAGCGGTGCCCGTGCTCGTAATCGGCGAAACGGACGAGCACGAGCACGAGCACGAGCACGAGCACGAGCACGAGCACGACTCACGATCACGAATCACATTCAGTGCTTGATTACCATGACTATTCCCTGTTTGCTGGGTGCGTGTGGCGCCTGCAGCTCTCCGTTCTGGTCTCTCTCGCGTCTGTCGCGGTACTGGCGCTGACGGGGCGGCGGCCCTACGTGGACGAGTTTGCCCGCCGCTGGCGGCAGACAGTTGCTGCCTTCCTGCTGATCGCCATCCTGGCGGTGGCGGTCTTTTTCCCGGTCACCTCGTTTGGTGAGGCAGAGGAGATCGACGTCGAGCTGTTGTGGTTCCCGGCGCTGTTCCTCGGGCACTTCCTATTGGCGGTGTTCCTCCTGACGTGGTGGCGGCTGCGCCATGACGTGCGCTTGGGCGCGTTCCTTCGTCTGTCGCTAAGCAACATGTGGGACAAGGTCTGGCACGGTCTGAGCGTCGGCTGCGGCGGGTGGGTGGTCACGGTGATGGTGACCAGCCTCGCCGCGGGTGCGACAGCGGCGACGGGAAAGATATCGGCACCCGCAGAGGCGCCGCCGATCATCGTCTGGCTGGTGGAGTTGCCGCTCGTCTACCGGTTGATCATCGTGGCGGTTGCGATGACCGTGGAGGAGGCCTTCTTCCGCGGCTTCCTGCAACCGCGCTTCGGGCTTGTGATATCGAGCATCATGTTCGCCCTCAGCCACTTCAGTTACGGGCTGCCGTTCATGATCGTCGGCGTCTTCACCATCTCGCTGGTGATCGGCCGGACATTCCAGCGCAGCGGCGATCTGCTCCCGTGCATCGTCGCCCACGGCGTCTTCGATGCCGTGCAGTTGCTCATCGTCCTTCCCTGGGCGGTACGCCTCTGGGGTACAGGCGTGGTGGGGTAGTCATGCGCGTCGCATTGATCTCCGACCTTCACGCGAGTGAGGTGGCGCTCACGGCCGTGCTGGAGGACATCGAGCGGGTCGGCGTCGATCAGATCATTTGCCTCGGCGACGTTGCCACGCTGGGCCCGCACCCCGGGCGTATCATTCACCTGCTGAAGGATCTGAAGTGTCCCTGCATCATGGGTAACCACGATGCGTTCCTGCTCGATCCGGGGTTGATTCACACCTACACCGAGGCGCCGATCATTGTTGAAGCGGTGGACTGGTGCGGCGGCGAGTTGTCCGGAGACGACCTGGATTTCCTGCGCACCTTTCAACCGAGCTTGCGGATTGCGCTCGACGCGCAAACGACACTGCTCTTGTTTCACGGCTCGCCCCGGTCCCACATGGAAGATCTGCTCGCCACCACTCCTGCCGATGAGCTCGAGCGCATGCTGGATGGACATCGCGCCACGCTGATGGCCGGCGGGCACACGCACATTCAGATGCTGCGCCAGCATCGTGGGACGCTGATCGTCAATCCTGGCAGCGTTGGGTTGCCGTTCAAGGAGTACGTTGCGGGGCAGACGCCGACACTCCTCCATCACGCCGAGTACGCAACCATCGAGGCGGGCCGTGGTGCGGCCACCGTGACCCTGCGTCGTGTGGCGCTCGACAAGGCGGCGTTGCGCGCGGCGGCGGCGGCATCCAGCAACCCGCTGCGCGGCATGCTGCTGCAGCAGTATGCGTGAAGCGTAGGGCGCGCGGCCTCCGGCCGTCGGCCAGCTGCGGTTTCTCTCAGAAAGCCCCGTGGCCATGCCGTGGGCAATCGGTAGTAATCAGTTATCAGTCATCAGTAGTCTGAATAGCAACCCACTGATTACTGATCACTGACCACTGATCACTATCAGATCCCCACTGCCATCCCGCCGGCAATCGGCAGCGCCACGCCGGTGAGGTAGCCGGCCGCGGGGCTGCACAGATAGGCGACGACGTCAGCGACTTCTTCGGGTGCGCATTGTCGGCGCAGGGCAATCTTCTCGGCGGCACGCCGCCGCGCCTCTTCAATGGTGATGCCCTCCATCTGCGAGATGAACTCGTACTCGCTTTCGCCAAGGTCCGTGTCCACCATGCCGGGGCAGATGGCGTTGCAGCGGATGCCGAACTGACCGAACTCGGCAGCGATGGCCTTGGTGAAGCCGACGACCGCGAACTTCGACGTGTGGTAGCCACACATCAGCTCGCCCGCACCGAGCCCTGCCGTCGATGAGGTGTTGATGATGACGCCGCTGCCGGCGTCGACCATCTTGGGGAGGACCAACTGGCAGAAGTGGAACATGCCGGTGATATTGACGCTCAAGCTCAGGTCCCACTGCTGCTGGGTCATGCCGAGGAAGGGACCGACCCCGACAGCGGTGCCGGCGTTGTTGAACAGGATGTCGATGCGGCCGAGCTTGGCGATGGTCTCTTCCACGCAGCTCGCGACCTCCTCGCGTCTAGTGACGTCGACCTTGCAGGCCAGGCCGCGCGTACCGCGCGCTTCGACCTCGCTGACGACGCGCTGCATCTGCGCCCAGTCGTCGCCCACGGCGTAGAACGCCAGGTCGCCCTCGTACTTGCGGCACAAGTCGGTAACCACGACATTGACACCGTGCTCGGCGAGGCGCAGTGCCGTGGCCCGGCCGATGCCCTTCGGACGTCCAGCGCCGGTGACGATGGCAACTTTCCCCTCCAGTGGTTTCATGACGACTCCTTTGACTGCAGCGCGCGCTGCATGCGCCGATGCGGGATGCCGGCTTCTTCGAATTCCTCGCTGACAATCTGAAAGCCCAGTGCGTCGTAGAACGGAATGGCGTGCACCTGCGCGTGCAGGACGAGCTGTCTGCAGCGCTGCGCCGCGGCGACCCCGACCAGCGCGTCCATCAGCGCCCGGCCAACGCCGCTGCGTCGGTGCTCCGTCAGGACGGCCATGCGTCCGATCTTCGCGTAGGTTGCGTGGAAGACGATCCGTCCCGTGCCGACCGGTGCGCCGCCGATGTCGGCAAGCACATGGACGGCGCGATCATCGTCGGCGTCGAACTCGTCCTCGGCGGGCACGCCCTGCTCATCCTGAAAGACGCGGCGGCGGATGTTGAACGCCTGAGCCCGCTGCTCGGGTTTCGTGACAATGCGCACGCAAATGGGCGGCTGCATGACCTCACTGCCCCATCTGTTTCAGATACTGCCGGGTCACGTCGGCGACCGGCCCGCTCGGTTCCAACTGCAGCGCGGCGTTCAGATGTTCCATCGCGCCGGCGCGGTCGCCCATGTTGGACAGCACCTGGCCGAGCAACGCGTGGGTCCTCGCCGCGTCCCATTCCTGCCGAAACGCCGGCGGTGCATTCGGCGCCGTGCCGATCCGCAAGGCCTGCTCGAAGGCGTCGCGCGCCTTGCGCAACACGGCATCCTGATCGCCGCCGCGTTGCTCCTGCAACTTCACCATCAGGGTCATACCCAGGTTGTGGTAGAGGATCGGATGCGTCGCGATCTTCAGGCCGGTCTCGAACGCCTGCAGCGCCTCATCGTGGCGTCCTTGACGGCGGTATAAGTTGCCCAGATTGTTGTACGTCATGGCTCGGGCCTCCGCTCCCCCCTTCGCCGCGACCGCCTGCTGTAACGCGCGCTCGGCCTCAGCGAGCTGACCACGGTCGATCAACGCCGTAGCCAACTCGCGGTAGGGCAGGGCGTCGGCGGGTGACGTCGCGACCACGGCACTCCAGAACGTCAGGTTGTCGGTCCAGACGCGCGTGTAGGGGATGGTTTGCGCTGCCCACACGAGACTCACTGCACCGATTGCCAGGGCCGGCCAGCGAGCGTCGAGTCGGCGGCGTTGCGCCAGCCGCGTCAGTGCCCAGGCTAGGAGGACGCACGATGCGACCGACGGGACGTACAAGTAGCGATCCGCCACCACGGCCGAGGCGCTGCGACGGACGATCACGGTGAGCGACGGCGCTACGGTGACGAAGAACCACGCCGCGAGGAAACCAAGGGCCCAACTGGCCCGTCGGCGTGCCCATACGCTGAACCCGAGCGCTGCAGACGGGACGATGAGACCAACGAACACATAGATCAGGCTGCGCGGTACGTCCGGGATGTAGCCACACAACCCCACCGGTACAACCGCGCGTACGACATAGAAACCCACAGCCGCCAAAACGTCGATCGCCGCTTGCGCCGGCGCGGCTCCCGTGGGCAAGCCACCGACCATCACTCCCAACGCCATGCTGCGCAGCACAAAGTAGATCGCTGCCGCGATGGCCAACGGCACGTAGCGCAGCCCGTACAGACGTCCCGTGCTCATGACGTCGAACAACGGGACCAGCACGAGCGCGGCGACCGCCAACTCTTTCGCCAGCAGCCCCAGGAGCAGGGTGCCGCCGGCTGCCCAGGCTGACCAAAGACGGTCGTGCTGGGTTGCAAGTACGACTGTCAGTACGACAAAGGTGCAGACGATGACGTCGGAGCGTCCGGCCATCCACGCCACCGACTCGACGTGCCCCGGGTAGACCGCGAAGAGTAGGGCGCCACCAGTCGCCGTCAGCCAGTCACCCGGGAACAGGCGGCGCGCCAGGAGGAACACGAGTAGTGTGTTGAGCGCGTGCCAGCCGATGACCGAGGCGTGAAACCAGTACGGTACCTCGCCCACGAGCGACCGGTCGAACCAGTAGCTGACGAAGATCAACGGGCGGAAGTAGTAGCGCGGGATGGCCGGCGGGAGGACGACCAGGTCGCCCAGTGAGCGGAGGGCGCGCAACTGCTGCAGGACGAGCGGGTCGTCCCAGATGAAGCCGTTGTGCAAGGCGGGCACATAGACGAGAACGGCGAGCAGGACAGGAACGGCGGCAGCGATCCGAACCTGCGTATCGCTTATCGCTGATCGCATATGGTCAGAAACTGATCGCGGGTGCCGTGACCGCTGCTCGTCGGCTCCGACGATATGCGATGAGCGACGCGCGATATGCGTGTCTCACTCTTTCGGGGGCGCCGGATTCACCAGATCCATCCCGAAGGTGTGGGGGAACAGGCTGGCGATCTCCTCCGGGGTCCAACGCCCCAGCTTCGTGATGGTGCGGGCGGGCGCGGGATAATTGAGCAGGGAGACCACACTGCCGCGTACCATGAAGGTTTGTCCATTGATCTCCGCGGCGGCATCCGTGGCCAGGTAGACGACGAACGGCGCGACGTCGTCCGGATCGCTGCGCAACGGCGGCAGCTCCGCCGGTGCCGGCGCGGCGATGCTCACGCCGCGCTCGGCGCGGATCTGCCGTGCCTTCTGCGGCACGGTGGCGATCATGCGGGTGGAGGCGGCGGGCGCAATCGCGTTGACGGTGATCCCGTACTTGCCGAGGTCGCGCGACACCACCCGCGTCAAGCCGGCGATGCCGTCCTTGGCGGCGCCGTAGTTCGCCTGGCCCGAGTTGCCGTACAGGCCGGATGTCGACGACATACTGATGATGCGGCCGAACTTCTGCTGGCGCATGTGCACCGCGGCGTGGCGCGTGCAGTTGAAGGTCCCCTTGAGATGCACGTTGATCACCGCGTCCCAGTCTTCTTCGCTGAGATTGAACACCATGCGATCACGCAGGATGCCGGCGTTGTTCACCAGGATGTCGATGCGCCCGAACTCTTTCACAGCGGTGTTGATGATGTTCTCCGCCGCCGCGAAGCTCGCGACGCTGTCGGCGTTGGCGACGGCGCGGCCACCCTTCGCTTTGATCTGCGCGACGACTTCATCGGCCGGGCCGCTCGACTCCCCCGAACCATCGACATTGCCACCGAGATCGTTCACCACCACGGCGGCGCCTTCCTCGGCGAGCAACAACGCGATGCCGCGGCCAATGCCGCGCCCGGCACCAGTGACGACGGCGACCTTTTCCTTGAGTCTGTTTCCCATGTTGTGATTGCCTCTGGCTTTGGACTTTGGACTTTTGACTGTTCTTTATGTGCGCGGCGGCGCCGGGTTGACGAGCCCTTCCGCCAGCGTCAGCGGTACGATCTCGTCTAGTTCGTCGAGCGTCCAGCGGCCTTCGGGTTTGTAGATCGTCTTGATGGCGCGCGGCTGCGACACCAGCGAGATCGAGCCGCCGGCGCACAGGAAGAACTGCCCGTTGACGTTGGCGGCGTAGTCGCTGGCGAGGAAGACGACCATGGGCGCCACGTCTTCCGGCTTCAGATCTTCGAGCTGCGCCAGCGCCTTCTCTTCGCGAATGATCCCTTGCTGCTTGCGGATCTCGCGCGCCTTGATGACCTCGGGGGTGATCGTCATGCGGGTCGCGGCGACCGGGGAGATGGCGTTGCAGGTGACGCCGTACTTGCCGAGGTCGCGCGCCACCACCTTGGTGAGGCCGCTGATGGCCGCCTTCGCCGAGCCGTAGTTCGCCTGGCCCGGATTGCCGAACAGGCCGGAGCCCGACGTGAAGGTGATGAGGCGGCCGGAGCGCTGCTCGCGCATCAGCGGCGCGGCG
>Ga0335082_10003347_pt1 | contig 17401 bp, 12 predicted proteins | sample Lox_Sample_41_FD_206718 | JGI IMG/M metagenome (GOLD analysis project Ga0335082, IMG submission 206718) | Soil microbial communities from Loxahatchee National Wildlife Refuge, Florida, United States - Lox_Sample_4.1 | ecosystem: Environmental > Terrestrial > Soil > Wetlands | place: USA... | reverse complement strand
CCACCCCCGTCGCGCGGGCGGAGGTGAGCGCCTTCGTGGAGCGGATGGCCTCCACCCCGAAGCTGAACCGGACCGCCGAGGCGGAGACCAAGGAGGGCGTCTTCACCGGGGCGCACGCCCTGCATCCTTTCACCGGCGCCCGGCTGCCGATCTGGATCGCCAACTTCGTCGTCGCCGACTACGGCACCGGCGCGGTGATGGCCGTGCCCGCACACGACGAGCGCGACTTCGCCTTCGCCCGCGCCTACGGGCTTCCCGTGACGCGGGTCATCCGTCCGGCGGGTGGACAGGAGCCCGGCCCGGCGAACGCCATGGCGGAGGCTTACCTCGAGGACGGGGTGCTGGTGGAGAGCGGCCCCTACACCGGCCTTCCCTCTGCCGGGGCCCGCGAGCTGATGGGCTCCGAGCTCGAGCGCCGGGGCATCGGCACGCGCATGGTGACCTACCGCCAGAAGGACTGGGGCTTCTCCCGCCAGCGCTACTGGGGCACGCCCATCCCCATCGTCTACTGCGAACGGTGCGATCCGGAGCGCCGGGGCATCCCCGTCCCGGACGATCAGCTCCCCATCGTCCTCCCGGACATCGACACCGAGAAGGTCCTCACCGGCAAGGGGGAACCGCCCCTGGCCAAGGTGCCCTCCTTCCTCCACACCACCTGTCCCCGTTGCGGCGGCCCGGCCACGCGCGAGGTGGAGACGATGGACACCTTCGTCGACTCCAACTGGTACTACGCCCGCTACCTCTCGCCGGCCCTCGACACCGCACCCTTCGATGCCCAGCTGGCGCACCGCTGGCTTCCGGTGGATGTCTACGTGGGCGGCCCGGAGCACGCGGTGATGCACCTGCTCTACTTCCGCTTCTGGAGCCGGTGGATGAAGGTGCTCGGCCTGGTCCCCACCGACGAGCCGGTGACGCGGCTCATCACCCAGGGCATCGTCAACGGCGCCGACGGCCGCAAGATGTCCAAGCGCTGGGGCAACGTGGTCACCCCGGACAGCATCGTCTCGCGCTTCGGCGCGGACACGGTGCGCACCTACGTCCTCTTCGCCGGCCCGCCGGAGCGCGACTTCGACTGGAGCGCGGACCAGGTGGAGGGTGCGCACCGCTTCCTGAAGCGCCTCTGGGCGCTGGCCCTGGCCCACCGCGCCCACGCCGGCGCGCGCCACGACGGGCCGTGGGAGGGCAGGGCGCTGGAGATCCGCCGCGCCGCCCACCGCTGCGTGCGGCGGGTGGGGGAGGCCATCGAGCGGCTGTCCTTCAACACCGCCATCGCCGGGGTGATGGAGTGTCTCAACGCCCTCTCCGCGGTCGGCGAGCTGCAGACCGTCGCCGAGCGCGCGGCCATGGCCGAGGCGGTGCGCCTGCTCGCACGGGTGCTCACCCCGTTCGCGCCCCACGTCGCCGACGAGATCGCCGAGGCCTACGGAGCCACGCGGTACACGGTCACCGACGACTGGCCGGCCCATGACCCGGCCCTGGTCACCGACGACGTGCTCACCTACGCGGTGCAGGTGAACGGGAAGCTCCGGGGCGAGGTCCAGGTCCCGGCCTCGGCCACCGAGGCCGAGGTGCGCGGGGCGGCCGAGGCGGAGGAGCGCGTCCGCACCCACCTCGCCGGCCGGGCGGTCCGCAAGGTGGTCTTCGTCCCGCGGCGGCTGATCAACTTCGTCGTCGGCTGACCTCCCACCCCGGCTCCATGCGCCGCCTCGTCCCGCTCACCCTGCTCGCCGCCGCGTGCGGCTACGGCTTCAGCGCCGGCGGGCCGGCGATGGCCGGGGGGGTGCATCCGGTCTACGTCCCCACCGTGGTCAACCGGACCTCCGAGGCGGGCCTGGAGGTGGTGTTCACCGAGGCGCTCCGCGAGCAGCTCGGGCAGAAGGGGGTGCTCGGCGGCAGGGAGAGCCCGGGGCGGATGGAGGGGGAGATCCTCTCGGTGAGCGCCGGGGCGGCGGTGCTCTCGCCCTCCAGCGCGCCGCGTCCCAACCAGGCCCTCAGCTACCGGGTGCGGGTCATGCTCCGGGTCAAGCTCTACAAGGGGACGGAACTCCTCACCCAGGCGGACCTCTCCGGCGAGGAGGACTACCTCCAGGGACAGCGGCCGGACATCCTGAGCGTGGAATCCAACCGGGTGGCGGCGCTGAAGCGGCTCGCCGCTTCGCTGGCGCGAGACGCCTACGTGCGGCTGGCGGCGGGCTGAGCCCGACGCGATGCAACGGCTCGGGCGAGGCGGGAGATGCGGCGCGCCGCATTGCGCGGGTGGAGCACGCCCTTGCTCGCCGCGCCGCTCAGCGTCCGGATCGCCTCGCGGAGCGCGTCCTGCGCCGCGGCCTGATCCTTGCCGCCGAGCGCCTCGCGCGCCCGCTTCAGCGCCGACTTCACCTGCGTGCGCACCGCCTGGTTGCGCGTGCGCCGCTTGAGGTTCTGACGGCTGCGCTTCTCGGCTGACTTGGTGTTGGCCAAACTCTCGGGCTCCGCCGTGGACGAAAGAAGCCGCCCTCCCTACCGGAGGGCGTGGGGGCCGTCAAGCGCTCCGCTGGGGGTTTTCCTCAAGCCACAGGGAGCGGTGGCGCGGCCGCCCGCGTCCTTGTGGACAAAGGGAGGGTCCGCGCGCGCTAACCCTGCAGCAGGACAGGCTTGCGGGGCGTGCTGCACGAAGCGGCACGGCCGGCCCGCCCTCGGGCCATCGCCTCGGTCCTGTCACCTCCCACAAGCTTCCCCCCAGGTTTCCGACAGCTCCTGTGGGAAGCCGGCGAGCGGCGGGGCCCTAGGTGCGACAACGCACGACAACGCCCGATGGGTCACGAAGGACGCAGGTCCCGTCGCCGACGAGCTCCACCGCTCCGCCGGCCGCTCGCAGAGGCGAAACGAGCGCGGCGACATCGGTGGCCAGCCGCACCTCGAGCTCCGGCGGCGTGCTTCCACCCGCCGGCATGAGGGTCAGCGCCGTCGCGCCCGCGGCGAGCCGGACCGCTCCGCCCTCCACCGAGACCGAGAAGCCGAGGAGCGGCCCCACCCGCGCCCAGAACTCCGGGGCCGCGGCCGGAACCGCCACCCGCACCTCCGCCACCGCCGCCGAGGGCAGCCGCCGGGGGCGGGGGACCGCCGCCTCGCCGGCCTTGGCCGCTTCCCAGAGCGCGTCCATCTCCGCCAGCGACGCCTGGCCGAAGGGGATGCCCCGCTCGCGGAGCCCGCGCTCCACCGCCTGGAAGCGCTCGGTGAAGCGCCGGTTGGCCGCGCGCAGGGCGTCCTCGGCCGGAGTGCCGAGGTGGCGCGCCAGGTTGGCCAGGGTGAAGAGCACGTCACCCAGCTCATGGACCAGCGCCTCCCCATCCTTCGAGGCGAGCGCCCGGTCGAGCTCGGCCAGCTCCTCGCCGAGCTTCTGGCGCACCCCGGACACATCTGGCCAGTCGAACCCGACGCGCGAGGCCTTTTCCGTGAGCCGTTCCGCCCGGAGGAGGGCCGGCGCCGAGGCGGGGACGCCTTCCAGGGCCGAGCCCTCGCTGCCCGTCTTCCGCCTTCGCTCCTCGGCCTTGAGGCGCGCCCAGTTGCGGAGGACGTCGTCGGCGCCCCGCACCTCCGTGTCACCGAAGACGTGCGGGTGGCGGCGGACGATCTTCTCGGAGATGGCCGCGGCCACGTCGGCGAGCCGGAACTGGCCGCGCTCCTTGGCCAGCTGGGCGTGGAAGACGATCTGGAAGAGCAGGTCTCCCAGCTCGTCGCAGAAGGGGCGCCACGGGCCTCCTTCCACGACGCGGTCCATCTCCTCCAGGACCTCGTAGGCCTCCTCCACCAGGTAGGGGCGGAGGCTCCCCAGGTCCTGCTCCCGGTCCCAGGGGCAGCCTCCCTCCGCCCGCAGGCGGTCCATGATCTGCTCCAGCCCCTCCATCTCCTCGCCGGTTCTTCCAGTGGCCATGGGGAGAGGGGAGCTAACACGGGGGCGCGACGTGCGCCCTGCTCCGCCCCGCCTCTCCGGGGCGGTGCGAAGCATTGCGGCGGGGCGGCGGTCGCCTAGGATGGACGACCGTTCGATGTCAGGCCCTCGCGGAATCCGCGCGCTCGCCGTGCTCTTGGCCCTGGCCGCTCCACTTCCGGCGCTGGCCCAGGTCGAGCCTCCGCGCCCGGTGGAGGAGCTGGAGGAGCAGCCGCCTCCGCCCCCGCGCCGCCCGCCCCCGCGGAAGGTGGCTCCGCCGGCGTCCCCGGCCGAGACGGCCCCCGCTCCGGCGCGCCCGTCGCCCCGTCCCCCCGAGGCGGCTCCCAAGGCCCCGGAGCAGCCTGCCCCGGCTGCGGCCGCCCGGCCCCTCCCGCCGATCATCGTCCCCACCGCCGGCGACCCGGAGCTCCTGGCCACCTTCCGTCGCTGGCAGCAGGCGGAGCGCGAGGGCTCGAGCCGCGCGGCGGATGCGGCGCGCAGCGACCTCTTCGGTCTGCGCGAGGACCTGGGCATCTCCGACCTCGAGCCGATGAGCATGGCCATGCTCCGTGCCGCCGCCGAGCGCCGGAAGCGCCAGGACATGCGCAGCAGCCTCGAGCTCGCCTCGGCCGCGGTCACCCTCTCGCCCAGCGTGCCCTACGCCTACCTCGGGCTGGCCCGGGCCCAGCTGGCCGACGAGTCGCTGGCCTGGGGCCGGGCCATCGGCTCCCTCCGGGCCGCGGCCTCGGCCCTGTGGAGCGATCCGCGCTACTCCCGCGCCGCGCTGGCCGACGTGGGCACCGCCCTGCTCTTCGCCTGGGTGGCCACCGCGGTGGCGGTGATGGGGGTGTTCGTCCTGCGCTATGCCCGGGTGCTCTTTCACGACGTGCACCACCTTCTCCCCCGGGCCGCGTCGCGCTGGCAGGCGACGGCGCTGGCGCTCCTGGTGCTCGTGCTCCCGCTCGTCTTTCACCTCGGTCTGGCGGTGGAGCTCCTCCTCCTCCTCGCCGCCCTCACCCTCTACCTCTCCCCGGTGGAGCGGGCGGTGGCGCTGGTCCTGGTGGCCGGGCTGGGGGCGGTTCCCTTGGCCGCCGGGAAGCTGGCCTCGGCCACCGCCTTCGCCGGCACTCCCGCCGAGGACGCCTACCTCCTCGAGCGCGGGGGGCTGGAGGCGGCCCCGGCGGCGGCCCGGGTGCGGGCCCGGGCCTCCGACCAGCGGGCGGCCTTCGGCGAGCTGTACGCGCTCGGGCGCTACGAGGCCCGCCGCGGACACCTGACCGAGGCCTCGGTGGCCTTCAACGCCGCCTCGGCGCTGCGGGGAACCGATGCGCGGCTCCTCACCGAGGAGGGCAACATCGCCTTCATCGAGGGGAAGCTCGACCGTGGAGCCCAGCTCTACCAGCGGGCGACGGAGGCCGACCCCGCCCTGGCCGAGCCGTACTGGAACGCGGCCAAGCTCCACCGCCGCCGGGCACGGACCCTCTCCGACGACACGGTGGGAGCGGAGCTGGACCGGGCCCAGACCGCACTGGCCACCGCGCAGCGGCTCGACGAGCGGCTCGTCCAGCGAAAGGACCCGCCCGACGATCGGCCGCTGATGAACCGGCTCCTGCTCAGCCCCCCCCTGCCCAAAAGCGAGCTCGATGCCCTGGCCGACGTGGGAGGGCGGGCGGCCCGGGTGCGCTCCCAGGCCGCCGCGTCGCTGCTCGGTGGGCTGGACCCGGGCTGGGGAGCGTTCCTCCCCGGCGCCGTGGGCGCGGTGCTGGTGGCGCTCGGGCTCGCCTGGAGCGGGCGGGGGGTGAGCCACGCCTGCGACAAGTGCGGCCGCCCGGTGTGCCGGCGCTGCGATCCGCAGCTGAGCCGGGGAAGCGCCTTCTGTCCGCAGTGCGTGAACGTCTTCACCCGCCGCGGGGTGGTGCCGCCGCTGTTCAAGATGAACAAGGAGATGGAGGTCCGGCGCCACCGCACCCGCACCAGCCGCATCGCCTACGGGCTGGGGCTGCTCTGCAGCGGGCTGGGGCACCTGTTCAGCGGCGCGGCAATCCGGGGGGCGGCCTACGCCTTCCTCTTCCTCTTCGCCGCCGCCAGCTTCGTCACCCGGGACGGTGTGCTGCGCGCCCCCTACGGGCCGGCGCCGGAGCTGGTGCGCATCCTCCCGGTGGCCCTGCTCGTGGCGGCGGTCTACTTCTTCTCCCTCCGCGGGCTGTCGCGGAAGGCGTGAGGCAAGAGCACCCATGGCCCTCAACGGCACGCTCCGGGACTTCGGGATCGCCGACATCCTCCAGCTCATCGCCCAGCAGCAGAAGACCGGCACCCTGCACCTCGAGTCCAAGGACCAGGAGGTGCACATCGGCTTCCAGGACGGGGTCATCGTCCAGGCGGAGAGCAGCACCCGGAGGAAGAAGGACCTCTTCGGGACGATGCTCGTCCGGGCGGAGATCATCAGCGAGCTGCAGCTGGAGGAGGCGCTGGAGACCCAGAAGCGAACCCTGCAGCGGCTGGGGGACGTGCTGGTCAGCACCGGGGTGATCACCAAGGAGCGGTACCGGCAGATGGCGCAGCTGCAGTTCAACGAGACCCTCTACCGGCTCTTCTCCTGGAAGAGCGGGACCTACGCCTTCGAGCAGGAGGCGGTGCACTACGACCCTGCCGACGTCACCCCGGTGCGCGCCGAGTCGGTGCTCATGGAGGGGTTCCGGATGGTCGACGAGTGGCCGGTCATCCGGAAGCGCATCCCGCGCTACGACATGGTCTTCGAGCGGGCCAAGGACCTCCCGTCAGCCCCCGAGCCCTCCGACGAGCCGGCCGAGGAGCGCCCGCCCCGGCGCGGGGACTTCGCCCACCTGGGCGAGTCGGAGCGGCGGGTGTACGCCCTGGTCACCTCGGCGCGCGACGTGCGCAAGCTCATCGACCTCTCCTGCCTCGGGGAGTTCGAGACCTGCAAGGCGCTCTGCAACCTGGTCAACCTCGGCTTCCTCAAGGCGCTCCCCGCGCTCGGGGACCCGGACCCTCTCCAGGACGAGGTGAGCCTGCTCGACCGCGTCCGCGGAACGCTGGGGCGCATCGCGGTGAGCACGGTGGTGCTGGCCGGGCTGGTGCTGGTGGCCGTGTCCAGCAACCTCAACCCCTGGAGCCTCTCCGCCTCGGCCCGCGCCGGCTTCGAGGATTCCGCCGTGCAGCAGGCGGTGGCCAAGGCCCAGGTGAGCCGGCTGGAGGCGGCGCTCGACGTCTACCGGCTGGAGAAGGGGGAGTATCCGCCCTCGCTGGAGGCGCTGGTCGACGCCCGGCTGGTGAGCGCGAGCGACCTCCGCTACCCGTGGCGGGACCCGTACTACTACCGGCGGGTGGCTCCCCAGCAGTTCGTCCTCCTCCCGCCGCTCAGGTAGACTCCGTCCGCTTTTCACCCCGGAGTCTGGTTGCCCTCGCCCCGAGCCGCGCCCCGCGCTCCCGCCACCGCCAAGGTGGACGTGCGCGACAGCGAGGTGGCGCTGGCGCTGGGCGGCCACCAGGCGGAGAACCTCCGCCTCCTCGAGCGCCGGCTGGGAGTCCGGCTCGGCCAGCGCGGCACCGAGCTTCACCTCTCCGGCCCGCCGGAGGCGGTGGCCTTCGCCGCGCGCCTCCTCGAGCAGCTGGAGCGGGCGGTGCGGGCCGGCCGGCCCCTGTACCGCGAGGACGTGGAACAGGCGATCAAGGTGCTCGGACGGGGAGGGGACGTCGAGGACCTGGCCGACCTCTACGCCGAGCCGGTGCTGTCTCGAGGCGGGCGGCGGGTGGTGCCCAAGAGCCTGACCCAGAAGCGCTACGTGGAGGCCATCCGCGACCACGACATCGTCTTCGGCATCGGACCGGCCGGAACCGGGAAGACGTACCTGGCCATGGCCATGGCCGTAGCCGCCCTGCAAGAGCGGAAGGTCCAGCGCATCATCCTCGCCCGGCCGGCGGTGGAGGCGGGCGAGAAGCTCGGCTTTCTGCCCGGAGACCTGGCGGAGAAGGTCAACCCCTACCTGCGCCCGCTCTACGATGCGCTGCACGACATGATGGACGCCGCGCGCGCCCTGCAGCTGGTGGAGCAAGGGACGGTGGAGGTGGCGCCGCTCGCCTTCATGCGCGGGCGGACCCTGAACGACGCCTTCGTCATCCTCGACGAGGCGCAGAACACCACCATCGAGCAGATGAAGATGTTCCTCACCCGGCTCGGCTTCCACAGCAAGGCGGTGATCACCGGGGACGTCACCCAGGTCGACCTTCCCGCCGGTCGCCCCTCCGGGCTGTCGCATGCGCGGGAGCTCCTCGCCGAGGTGCCGGGCATCGCCTTCGTCACCTTCTCCGAGGTGGACGTGGTCCGCCATCCGCTGGTGCAGGAGGTGATCCGCGCCTACGCCCGGGACGAGGCGGAGGCCCAGGCGCGGCGGGCCGCGGAGGGCACGCTCGACGCTCCGAGGCCGGTCGAGGAGGCCCCCGGTCCGACGGCCGGGGAGAGCAAGGGTCCGCCGGGCACGGCTTGAGGCGGCGCGGCCACCCGTCCTAGCGTGATTCGGACCGGACCTGCCGGCACCGGTTGGCCCATGGCCCAGACGCCCCCGACCACGCCGCCCCTCGAGGAGCCGACCGCGCCGGGTCCGGACGAGGAGCGGCGGACGAGGCCCAGCCTCTCGCTCCTTCTCCTCCTCCTCGTCTCGGCGGCGGCCTCGCTGGCGCTGACCCGCGGGCTGACCGCGCAGGCGGTGCCCGAGCTCCAGCCCGACGAGCTGGGAAAGCCCTTCCGGAGCACCAGCCCGGCGGGCTTCAAGGCCGCCCGGGACTACGACGTGGCCGACGAGGCCCGCACCGAGGCCCGGCGCGCCGAGGCCCGGGTCAGCGTCCTTCCCGTCTACGACCTCAACCCCGGCGTGCTGGCCGAGGAGCGGCTCGCCGTCCACGGCGCCTTCTCCGAGCTGCGCAGCGCGCTCTCCCGGCTCGAGCCCGAGGTGCGAGCCGCGGCCCGCCCCCGCCGTCCGGGCGAGCCGGCACGCCAGGAATCGCTCGGCCTCCTCGCCGCGCGCGACGCGCTGGAGAAGCGGCTCTTCCCCCTCGAGGACGAGGACTTCCAGGCCCTGGTGCAGGCGCGCTGGGGCCCGGAGGTGGAGGAGGCGCTGGTGGCGCTGCTCGAGCACGCCTACGCCGCACCGGTGCTCGCCTCCCGCGAGGAGCTGGGCCCGGCCCCGGCCATCGCCGTGCGCCAGCTGGGCGCTGGGATGGAACGGGTGACCGCCCAGGCCGCCCCGGCGGTGCTCGACGTGCGCGAGGCGCGCGCGGAGATGGAGCGCTTCGCCTCGCTGCCCGGAAACCTGCTCCCCGAGGCCCCCCCGCTGCTGCGCCGGGCGGTGCTCCGCATCGGCAAGCGCCTCGTCCGTCCCAACCTCACCGTCAACACCGCCGAGACCGAGGCCCGGCGGGCGGCGGCCGCCGCCGCGGTGAAGGACGTGGTCATCCAGGTCAAGCGGGGTCAGAAGGTCATCGGCGACGGGGAGCTGGTCACCGAGGAGCATCTCCGGGTCCTCAGCGCGATGCGCGCCCAGAGCGACCAGCTCGACCGGCTTCAGGTCCAGCTCGGGGCGATGGCGCTGGTGGCGCTGCTCGTCTGGTCGGCCTGGAGCTTCCAGCGTCACGCGCTCGGCTCCCGCCGGCGGCCCTCGCGGCGCGATGCGCTCCTGCTCGGCGTGCTCCTCGTCGGCCTGCTCGCCAGCTGCCGGGGCTGGATGCTGGTGGCCGAGGCGCTCCACGACCGGTCGGGGCGCATCCCCCTCGAGGCCCTCTACGCGGCGATGCCCGTGGCCGCCGGGGCGATGCTCGTCCGCTTCGTGCTCGATGCCCGGTCGGCCCTCTTCTTCGGCCTGGTCGCCTCCTTCCTGGTGGCGGTGATGCTCGGGAACTCGCTTCCCTGGGCGGTGTACGGCCTGGTCGGCTCGCTGGTGGCCGCGGACCGCATCGCCCGGGCCAAGGACCGCTCCGGCATCCTGCGGGCCGGGGTGGCGGTGGGGCTGGCCTCGGCGGCGGTGCTGGTCGCCTTCGCCCTGGCCGACGCCAAGGGAACGCTGTGGGACACCGCGGTCATCGCCGGCTTCGCCTTCCTCGGCTCGGCGATCACCGTCCCGATGACCGTGCTCGCCCTCACCCCGCTCATCGAGCTCTTCTTTGGTTACGCCTCGGACCTCAAGCTGCTCGAGCTGGCCAACCTCAACCACCCGGCGCTCAAGGAGCTCATCGTCCGGAGCCCGGGCACCTACCACCACAGCATCCTGGTGGGCAGCCTGGTGGAGGCGGCGGCGGAGGAGATCGGCTGCAACCCTCTCCTGGCGCGGACCTGCGCCTACTACCACGACATCGGAAAGGGGAAGAACCCGCTCTACTTCGGCGAGAACCAGAAGGGGGAGAACCCCCACGACGGCCTGGCCCCGGCGATGAGCGCGGTGATCATCAAGCGCCACGTCACCGACGGACTGGAGCTGGCCCGCCAGTACCGGCTCCCGCGCTCGGTGGCCGACGTCGTCGCCCAGCACCACGGGACGCGGCTGGTGGGCTACTTCCACCACAAGGCGCTCCGCGAGGTGGAGCAGCGCGAGGGCACGCCCGCCCCGGAGGAGGCCATCTACCGCTACCCCGGGCCGAAGCCGCAGTTCCGGGAGGCGGCGCTGGTGATGATCGCCGACGCGGTGGAGGCGGCCAGCCGCTCCATGCCCGATCCTACCCGGGCCGAGCTTCAGGCGCTGGTGCAGCGGATCATCAACCTCGTCTTCAGCGAGGGCCAGCTGGACGAGTGCGACCTCACCCTCCGGGACCTGAACGTGCTCGCCCGGTCCTTCCTCCACACCCTGGAGGGCATCTACCACGCCCGGCCGGAGTATCCGCCCGGAGCGGGCGGGGTGCGGCCGCCGCAGCTCGGGCTGGCCCCGGCGGGGGCGGATGCGCGACGCGCCGGCGGCACGCCCACACCACGTCGCTAGCGGGGACGCCATGCTCAAGGCCGAGATGTGGATCCATGGCACCGCCCTCCAGCCCGAGGAGTCGGTGGCCTTCGCCGCGCGCCGGGGGTGGGGCGCCTTCTTCCGGGGCAACCCCTCCGTCTTCGAGCCGTGGTCGAACCGCTGGGTCGGCCCGCCGAGCGTGACCGAGTGGTTCCACGCCTCGATGCCCACCCCGGTCATCGTCGACGGCGTGCGGCCGCGCCTGACGCGCGTCTTTCTCTTCTACCATGCCGACCAGGCCTGGATCCGGCAGGTGCACCTCTGGGACGCGGCGCGCCGCATCCACGGCTTCGACCTGGCCGAGGTGAACGCCACCGGCTCCCACCACCACGAGATCGACGACCTCAACACCTTCCGCCTCGACGAGAGCCGCATCCTCCGCTTCGGGCTCGGGCTGTCGGTGCAGGTGGAGTTCCAGCGCGGCCAGCTCTCCAACCTCCACGTCGGGGGAGGGGAGATCCTCTTCAGCGCCGCCGGCGCCGACTTCGAGGTCTAGTGGGGGGTCGGCGGAACCAGGTGGAGGTGGTCGTCGAGCATCCCCGTTCCGGACGGTGGGGACGCCATCTGGCCGCGCGGGCGCGCCTCCTCCTCCGGAGGCTGGATCTGCGCGGGGTGGCCCTGGCGGTGACGCTCACCACCGATGGCCGCATCCGGACCCTGAATCGGCGCTGGCGGCGCCGCGATCGCCGCACCGACGTGCTCAGCTTCCCCGGCGGCGCGCCGCTGCCCGGCTGGCCGGGTCCGCTCCTCCTCGGCGACGTGGTCATCTCCCTGGACACCGCACGCCGGCAGGCCCGGGAAGCGGCCGAGACGCTGGGCGGTGAGCTCGACCGCTACCTGGCCCACGGGCTGCTCCACCTGCTCGGCCACGACCACCGCCGGCCGGCCGAGGCGCGGCGGATGGCGGCGCTGGAGGAGCGCCTGCTCGGCGCCCCGGGGATGGTGCGCGATGCCCTCGGCCAGGGTCTGCCGGCGGTGAATCGGCGCCGGCGCGGGCGCGTCGCTTCCCGGGAGCACACTTTCTGCTAGAGGGGCTGTTCCAGCTTCACCGGCAACGTGATGGCCATCGCCCTCCCCGACCTCGCCCCCTCCCGGACGCCGCCGGCCGACGCCGCACCTGCCCCGGCGCGGCTCTTCACCCCGGCCCGCCTCGGGCTCCTCGTGCTCTCCGGCGTCCTCGGGGCGGCGGCCTTCCCGCTCGCCTTTCCCTTCGGACCCCGCCGTGAGCTCTTCTCCGGCGGAGCGCTGGAGCCCCTGGCCTTCGTCTGCCTCGTCCCGCTGCTCTGGGCGCTGCACGGGCTGAGCACGAAGAAGGCCTTCGCCGCCGGGCTCCTGGCGGGCATCGTCTTCTTCAACGGCACGTTCTGGTGGGTCAACGTGGCCATGACCTCCTTCGGGGGGATGCCCAACGCGCTGAGCATTCCCGCCCTGCAGCTCCTCGTCCTCTACTGCGCCCTGCACTGGGCGCTGGCCGCCTGGGCGATGCGGACCATGGACGTCCACCTCGGGTGGTCGCCCGGCTGGACGGTGGGGCCGACCTGGATGGCCATCGAGCTCTTGCGCAACTACTCGCTCTCCGGCTACCCGTGGGCCAACCTGGGCTACTCCCAGGCCCGCAACCTCTGGTTCAGCCAGATCGCCTCGCTGGCCGGGGTGTACGGCGTGGCACTGGCCCTGGCGGTGGTCAACGGCGCCGTGTACGAGACGCTGCGTTGCCGGCTGGTGCTGAAGCGACCCTTTCCGCGCGCCGTGCTCCTCCTCGCCGGAGCGGTCCTTCTCTTCGGGCACCTCTACGGCGCCTGGCGGGTGCGGAAGTGGGACGCTCTCATCGCCCGCGCCCCGGTGGTCCGGGTGGCGGTGGTGCAGGGGAACATCGACCAGAAGCTGAAGATGGTGCAGGGGAGCCGCTCCGGGTTGGTGCTCGGCCGGTACCTGCCCGCCACCGCCGCCGCGGTGGCCGCCGGGGCCGAGCTGGTGGTCTGGCCGGAGGGGAGCTATCCGCTCGCCTTTCCCACCGGAGTGACCCGGGTCGAGGGACGGGGCCTGGACACGGTGGTGGGCGGCTCCCGGGTGCTCATCGGGGTGGACGTCTACGACCCCAAGGATCTCAGGCGCGGCAACGAGAACGCCGCCTTCCTCGTCGGCCCGGACCTCGGCATCGAGCACCACTACGTCAAGCACCACCTCGTCCCCTACGGGGAATACATCCCCCTGCACATGGACGAGTGGCTCCCCATCCAGAACCTGGTCCCGGGCACCTTCCTCCCCGGGGAGGACCTCAGCCCGGCGCTGCTGCGCCGCCCGGTCGGCCGGCCGCTCAAGGTGGGCATCGAGATCTGCTACGACGCCATCTTCCCGGAGATCTCGCGCGAGTTCGTGCTGCGCGGCGCGGACGTCCTGGTGAACATGACCAACGACGCCTGGTACGGCTTCTCCTCGGCCAACTTCCAGTTCCTGCGCAAGGTGGCCATGCGGGCGGTGGAGACCGGCCGGCCTTTCGCCCGGGCGGCCAACACCGGGGTGAGCGCCTTCATCGACCCGCTCGGCCGGGTGAGCCAGGCCATCCCCATCGGGCTGTCGGAGAGCGACCACCTCCGGATCTCGGCCGCCGAGCTGGCCGGCCCAGAGTGGCGGGTGGCCGACCTCCCCCTGCTCACCGAGCGCACGCCGTACGTTGTGCTCGGCGACGTTCCCGCTTACCTTGCTGCGCTCTTCGCGGTCGGCGGGACGCTGGCGGCGCTGGTTCGCGCCCGCCGGCGGCATGCCCCCGGCCCAGGACCCACGAGGACGTGAGATGGCCGAGGTGACGGAACAGGTGGCGGATCTCGAGGCGCGGCTGGAAGCGCTCCGGGGGAGTCTTTGACGTCGAGCGCAAGCGCTCCCGCATCGCCCAGATCGAGCGGGACGCCTCTCATCCCGACTTCTGGAACGACAACGCCCGGGCCCAGGGCATCCTGCGGGAGAAGGCGCAGCTCGAGGCGGCGGTGAACGGGCTGGACCGGGTGCGCTCCGGGCTGGAGGACGCCCGGACGCTGCTCGAGCTCGCCGCCGAGGCGGACGACGCCGGCGCCCGGAGCGAGGCCGAGGGCCACCTCCGCCAGATCTCCCGGGAGGTGGAGAGCCTCGAGCTCCGGCGGATGCTCTCCGGCGAGGACGACCAGGCCAACTGCTACATGGACATCAACGCCGGCGCGGGGGGAACCGAGTCCATGGACTGGGCGGCCATGCTCCTGCGCATGTACACCCGCTTCGCCGAGGGCAAGGGCTGGAAGGTGGAGATCAACGACTTCGTCCCCGGCGACGAGGCGGGCCTGAAGAACGTCTCCCTCAAGGTGACCGGGGAGAATGCCTACGGCTACCTCAAGGCGGAGAACGGGGTCCATCGGCTGGTCCGCATCAGCCCCTTCGATGCCAACGCCCGCCGGCAGACCTCCTTCGCCTCGGTGTCCGTCTACCCGGAGGTGGACGACGACATCGTCGTCGACATCCCGGAGAAGGACGTCCGGGTGGACGTGTACCGTGCCAGCGGCGCCGGCGGGCAGAAGGTCAACAAGACCTCCTCCGCGGTGCGGCTCACCCACCTTCCCAGCGGGATCACCGTGGCCATGCAGAACGAGCGCAGCCAGCACGCCAACCGGGAGATGGCCTGGAAGATCCTGCGCGCCCGCCTGCACGACCTGGAGGTGAAGAGGCGGGACCGGGCCCGGGAGGAGGTCGAGGCCCAGAAGAAGGACATCGCCTTCGGCTCGCAGATTCGCTCCTACGTGCTCGCCCCCTACCGGCTGGTGAAGGACCTGCGCACCGGCGTGGAGACGGGCAACGTCGACGCCGTGCTCGACGGGGAGCTCGACGCCTTCATCACCGCGCAGCTGATGGGAGTGAAGAATCCGGCGCGGACGCTGCCGGAATAGGCCCACCGTTCGAGAGCGGATCCACGCCCCCATGACCGACGAGACCTCGGACAAGGAGAAGGAGCTCATCCAGCAGCGCCAGGAGAAGGCGCGCGGCTGGCGCGCGCTGGGGCTGGATCCCTACGGGAACGGCTTCACCCCCCTGCACCTGGCCGGCGAGATTGCCCGGACGCACGCCGAGGCCACCGCCGAGGCCCTCGAGGCGGCCGGACACCGCTACACGGTGGCCGGACGGGTGATGGCCATCCGCTCCTTCGGCAAGGCGGCCTTCCTCAAGCTTCGGGACCGCTCCGGAGAGCTTCAGATCCACGTGAAGAAGGACGCGCTCGGCGAGCAGTTCGAGCGCTTCCGGCTCGTCGACGTGGGCGACTTCGTCGGCGTCACCGGCACGCTCTTCCGGAGCAAGACCGGCGAGCTGACCCTGGCCGCCACGCAGTTCCTCCCCCTGACCAAGGCCGTCCGGCCGCTGCCCGAGAAGTGGCACGGGCTCCAGGACCACGAGATGCGCTACCGCCAGCGCTACCTGGACCTCATCGCCAACCCGGAGGTGAAGGAGGCGTTCCTCCGCCGCACCGAGCTCACCCGCTTCCTGCGCGCCTTCCTGGACGAGCGGGGGTTCATCGAGGTGGAGACCCCGATGCTCCACGCGCTGGTCACCGGGGCGGCCGCCCGGCCCTTCGTCACCCACCACAACGCGCTGGACCTGGACCTCTTCCTGCGCATCGCGCCGGAGCTGTTCCTCAAGCGCCTGGTGGTGGGCGGACTGGAGCGCGTCTACGAGATCAACCGGAACTTCCGGAACGAGGGGCTCTCCACCCGCCACAACCCCGAGTTCACCATGCTCGAGTTCTACCAGGCCTATGCCACCTACCAGGATCTCATGGACCTCACCGAGGAGATGCTGGCCGGGGCGGCGGCCCGGGTGACCGGCTCGACGGAGGTCGTCTACCAGGGGACCCGGCTCTCCTTCGCCAAGGGCTGGAAGCGCGTCTCCATGGCCGACGCGGTGCGCGAGGCCGCCCCGGAGCTCGGCCAGGACGGTGTCCGCGACGCCGGCGCGCTCCGGGCCGAGCTCCAGCGCCATCTGCCGCCCGCCGAGGCCGCCGCGGCGGAGAAGGCCAGCGCCGGGGAGCTGCTCGGGCTGCTCTTCGGACGGCTGGTCGAGCCCCGGCTCCTCCAGCCCACCTTCGTCACCCACTTTCCCACCGTGCTCAGCCCCCTCTCCCGGCGGAGCGATGCCGACCCGGAAATGACCGACCGCTTCGAGCTGTTCGTGGCCGGAAGGGAGATCGCCAACGGCTTCTCCGAGCTGAACGACCCCGCCGACCAGCGGGGCCGGTTCCTCGAGCAGGTGGCGGCCAAGGAGCGGGGTCAAGCCGAGACCATGGACTACGACGAGGACTACGTCCGAGCCCTGGAGCACGGCCTGCCGCCCACTGCCGGCGAGGGGATCGGCATCGACCGGCTGGCCATGCTCCTCACCGACGCTCCCTCCATCCGGGACGTCATCCTCTTTCCACTGCTGCGCCCGCAGGGACACTGATGGAGACCGCGGCGGCGCTCTCCCTGGCGCGAACCGAGCGGCCCCGCTGGGCGCTGCGGGCCGGGGGCGGCGCGCTGGCCGTCGCCGGGGCGGTGTTCCTCCTCGTCGCCGTGGCCCGGGCCGGCGCGGTGGGAATGCTCCTCTCCCAGCTGGCGCTCCTCGCCCCGGGCTGGGGAGGGCTGTTGCAGGCGCTCCTCGGCGTGGCCGCCGCCGTCCGGCCCGCCGAGGCGGTGGCGCTCGCCCCCCCGGCGCGGTGGCTGGTGGCCGGCGCCCTGGCCTGGCTGGCCGGATTCCTGCTTCTCGCCCTGAGCGCGCCAAGGGCCGAGGCCCGGGAGGAGCCCCCCAGCGCGGCCGCCCGGGCGCCGCTCTACCCGCCGCTCGCCGCCTGGCGCGACTTCTCCCCCGCCACCTTCGCCGCCTACGCCTTCGCCATCCTCGGCGCCGAGGTGACGCTGGTGGTGCTCCAGACGCTCCTGGCCAGCGGCTCGCGGGGCCTGGGGCTGGCCGCGCCGGCCGCCTTCGTGCTCTCCCTCCTTTCCGCGGCGCTGCTCGCCTTCGGCTGCGGAGCGCTGGGCGCGGCCCGGGCCCGGCGGCTGGCCGCCCCGGAGGCGACCATCGCCGTGCTCTACCTGGGCACGCCGCTGCCGCTCCTGCTCACCGTCCTGCCCGCCTTCCCCCGCGCCGCGCTCTGGGTGGGCTACCGGATGCGCGAGGTGACCTACCTGGCCGAGCTCATCGGGCGCCCGGAGCTGGCCTACTGGCTCACCTTCACCCTGCTCGTGCTCGCCCTGGCGCTGGGCATCCTCTCCGGCTTCGTCGCCGGGGGGAGCGGGGCGCTCGATCTCAAGAGCCGCTTCGAGCTCTTCGTCGCCAACCGCCACGTCCAGGTCTTCCGCCCCCGGCTCCTGCTCGGCGCGCTGGCGGTGCTGCTCCTCGGCATCGTCCCCCCGCTGCTCGTCCTGGCCGTGCTCCGCGCCGCCGACGCGGCGGTGGAGCGCACCCGCATCCGGGCGCTGGGAATGAAGGACCCCAT
>Ga0335082_10003346_pt1 | contig 17408 bp, 10 predicted proteins | sample Lox_Sample_41_FD_206718 | JGI IMG/M metagenome (GOLD analysis project Ga0335082, IMG submission 206718) | Soil microbial communities from Loxahatchee National Wildlife Refuge, Florida, United States - Lox_Sample_4.1 | ecosystem: Environmental > Terrestrial > Soil > Wetlands | place: USA... | reverse complement strand
TGTCCTTCAGCGTCTCGCCGTCGTACACGCGCATCTTCGAGTAGACGTTCGAGTTCTCCGGCTCCTTGAGCCGAGTAAGGACCGAGAACTGCGCCATCATGTCGAGCGTCCCCGGTGCACACGCTGCCCCGGCAAGCGACGAATTGGCGAGCAGCTTTTCATAAATGCGTACTTCATCGGACACGCGCAGACAATACGGGACCTTTACGATGTAGATGCGGTCGAGGAACGCCTCGTTGTTCTTGTTGTTTCGGAAGCTATGCCATTCCGACTCGTTCGAATGCGCGAGGATGACGCCGGAGAACGGGATCGCCGAGAAGCCCTCGGTGCCCTTGAAGTTGCCTTCCTGCGTGGCCGTCAACAAAGGGTGCAGCATCTTGATAGGCGCTTTGAACATCTCGACGAATTCGAGCAGGCCCTGATTGGCGAGGCACAGGCCACCGGAATAGCTGTAGGCGTCCGGGTCGTTCTGCGCGTGATGCTCGAGCTTGCGAATGTCGACCTTCCCGACGAGCGAAGAGATGTCCTGGTTGTTCTCGTCGCCCGGCTCGGCCTTGGTGATGGCGATCTGGCGCAATACCGAAGGATTGACGCGAACGACACGGAACTTCGACAGGTCGCCATCGTATTCTTGAAGGCGCTTCACGGCCCACGGCGACATGATGCTGCCGAGGTAGCGGCGCGCAATGCCGTAGTCCCTTTCAAGCACGGCTCCGAAGCGCTCGGCTGCGAAAAGGCCGAGCGGCGACTCGTTGACCGGCGAGCCCTTGAGTACGTAGATTGGCCGCAGTTCCATCAGCGACTTGAGCCGCTCTGCGATCGACGACTTCCCGCCGCCGACCGGGCCCAGCAGGTAGAGAACCTGTTTCTTCTCCTCGAGGCCTTGAGCGGCGTGACGGAAGAATGCGACGATCTGCTCGATCGCGTCTTCCATGCCGAAGAATTCGCGAAACGCCGGGTAGCGACGGATAACGCGATTGCCGAAAATTCGGGCCAGCCGTGAATCGCCGCGGGTGTCGACCAGTTCCGGTTCGCCGATCGCGGCCAGCATTCGCTCCGCGGCGGTGGCGTAAACGGCGGGATCCTGTTTGCAAAGTTCGAGGTAATTCTCGAGGCTCAGCTCTTCATCTCGGGTTGCCGAATAATCAGATCGGTACTGCTCGAGAAGCGTCGTCATCATCGTGCTCCCTATGGGTACGTACGATGCCGAAGGTCTGGCCATTCCCCACTGCTTGCGGCATCAAGGCAGCGAGCCTTATGGTTGTTGCCTGTGTTCACATGGCGTTCGGACACCTCGTCAGCGATACCTCGCGACAAGCCCTTGACGTTTCACCGGTCAGGGCAGCGTGTAGCGCTTTCATTTGGATCCTCCTTGCGGCGGGTTGTCTACGCGTACCAGCCTGAAGCGGCGGAGTCTCAAAGGCATTACGAAAAGGCGCCTATATGTCACATCTGTAACGCGATCCGAGCCGCTTCATAACCGCGGCGTTCGACGCGGAAGGCGCACCGTTACTGATGTGACCGTGCCGCGCCTATTTCGAAGCTCACATGCCAACTGCTACCGTAGTCAATCTCACGGCGCGAGCCGTTCCTTGCCGAAACAAACCGCAAACGCGGCGAGCAACGCAGCGGACGCCGGTTTCCTCTACCGGCTCGCTAAGCTGCGTTTATAGAGTTCGTCTGGGATCAGACGGTGGCGACGTGGGTGGGCTGTCAGCGTGGAAGCGTCCACCTTCACTTGGCGCTCGGCGATGGGGGACGCCATGTTCGCTGTCGCCGGCACGCTCTGGGCCGGATTCGGTATCTTGTTACGGAAGCATCGGCTCGATCCGCTGTTGGTCACCGCTGTCTGTGTTGACCGGCGGGAAAAGGCAGAAGCGCTGTGCGTGTGCCCGAGATCGCGACGAAGGGCGACTGCCATGCAGCGCCTTTCTCGCCGCAGACCGGCCGGACCGGCGCCCACCGGGCTGCGGACCACGCAATGGTTGTGCTGCGGGGCCCCGTAGATCGCTCCGGCAGCGATCTCGGGCTGGAAGCGCACCGGGGCCGGTTTGCTATTTACCGATAAACGTTATACGATACTAGGTAAATGATTCGGTCGTTTGCTTCGCGCGACACCGAGGAGCTGTGCGCCGGCGGTTCCCCACGGAAGTTCCGTACCTTCCAAGCACGGGCCGAGCGAAAGCTGCAGATGCTGGATAGCGCGAAAGATTTGAACGACCTGCAAGTGCCGCCCGGCAACCGATTGGAGAAGCTTGCCGGTGATCGGCGTGGGCAGCACAGCATCCGAATCAATGATCAATGGAGAATTTGCTTCCTATGGCGAGACGACGGCCCGTGGGAAGTCGAAATCGTCGATTACCATTGAAGGAACGAGTATGACGAGGAACAAGATGCGTCCGATTCACCCGGGCGAAATCCTGCGCGAGGAGTTTCTGGCGCCGCTGAGAATGTCGGCCCACGCGCTGTCCCAGGCAATTCGTGTCCCGGCGACACGCGTCAACGACATCGTCAACGGCAAGCGCGGCGTAACCGCGGACACGGCACTGCGGCTAGCGCGGTACTTCGGCAACTCGCCTGAGTTCTGGCTGAATCTGCAGGCAGCGCACGATCTGCGTGCAACCGAACGCGATGCGGCCGCGCGAATCAAGCGAGAGATATCGCCACGACAGGCAGCCTGATCATGCATGAGTGGGACGGCCGTCTTTGGTCGAGGAGTTGAGTGCTTGCGAATCGCGCGACCTCGCGCGCATTCAAAAGCGGGGTCTATTAGGTTGACGTATCGGAACGTAAGTGGCGTTAACTGCCATTAAGTGCCCAAAAATGGACCCCACCGAGAACGATGTAAGTACCTGAGTGACATTATTATTTCGCCTTCGGGGTCGACGGACTGTTAGTCCGCAGGTCCCTGGTTCGAGCCCAGGTCGGGGAGCCACAATTTCAAAGAGTTAGCCGCTCGGCTAGCTCTAGTTACGGCGGCGAATCGTTCGCCGTAGCCATTAGGTAGCCACAAGGCCTCGCAGAAGGGTCCGCTGGCCCACCTAGTCCAGATCGCGCTCAATGCCTCGGAACCCGTGCAAGCGTGGCAGGGCGCATTCCGCCATCGGGGCGTCTTGGATCATCCCAGCGGAACCTTCGAGAACTGCACAGACGCAGCGCGCTCACAGCGCGGGCAACTTCCAGCGGCGTGTAAATCTAGCGAAGAATGTCCCATTCTCGCAGCGCCTCCGTAAGCTTCCCCGTCAAGTAGACAGTTCTAGACTGGAGTTTCTCCGAGCACACGCTCGCGGGAGCGCGCCGGCGGCAGGCTGTCCAGCGCGTCGTGCGGACGGATCTCATTGTAGCGCTCGATCCAGTCCACCGTGATCTCGCGAACCTCATCGAGAGAGTCGAACAGGTACGCACTCAGAACCTCTTCGCGGTACGTCCGATTGAACCGCTCGATGTAGGCGTTCTGGTCCGGTTTGCCGGGCTGGATGAAGCGCAGCTCGATGTCCTGCGTCTTGCACCAATCCGTGAGGGCCCGACTCGTGAGTTCCGGCCCGTTGTCGCAGCGAATCGCAGCGGGTCGGCCATGCAGGTCGATCATTTGCGTCAGGAACGTGATCACCCGGGCAGCCGGGATGCTGACCGCGACATCAATGCCCAAGGCGCCGCGATTCGCTTCGTCGATGACGTTGAGCGTCCGGAACACGCGGCCACTGTAGAGCGTGTCGCGCATGAAGTCGAGCGCCCACACGGCATTCATGCGGGGCTCAACCATCAGCGGTTGCCGTTCGCGTAGCGGGACCCGGTGCTTCGTCCGTCGCGGCAAGTTCAGACGAAGCTGGCAGTACACCCGCCACACTCGCTTGTGGTTCCAGCCGTAGCCTTGAGCGCGCAGGCGGTCATGACACTTCCAGAAGCCCCAGCGCTGCTCTTCGACGACGATGGCCTGCAGCGCCGTGATCACCTCGGCGTCGCGCGCCATCCGATCGACGCCCAGCTTGTAATACGCCGCCTGCGATAGCCGGGCAATCTGGCAAGCTCGGACGATCGGCAGATCGTATTCCGCAGTCATGATCCGGATCGCTTCACGCTTGGCTGACGGCGTCAGATTTTTCGGCTGAGAACGTCCTTGATCGCCGTGTTCTCGAGTGCCAGGTCCGCATACATGCGCTTCAACTTGGCATTCTCAGCTTCGAGCTCGCGCAGACGCTTCAGCTCCGAAACACCCGTACCACCGTACTTCGATTTCCAGTGGTAGTACGTCGCGGCACTGATCCCGTGCTTCCGGATGATCTGGGCGACGGCCACCCCGGCTTCTACCTCTTTCAGAATCGCCAAATCTGCGATTCGGTGAACCGCGACTTCTTCATCGGACCTCCCTCCAGGCGCTAATCCTGCCAGAAAAGTCCAGTCATCGCTGTCTACCGAAAGGGGAAGCTTACGGGGTGAAGCGTAGCGGACTGCATGGCCGTCGTTGACGAGCTTCACCTGCAAGTCCATGGCCGACGACCAGACGACATCGGCGGTTGTGCCGGCCGCCGATTCCGCGACGACTCGGTCGTAGGTGGGCCGGTATCCATGGCGACGTATTCCAGCTTGACGTCGGGATAGAGCGCCTGGACATCCGCTAGAAGCAGCGAGACGGAGCTGGTGACGCTGTAGACGACCACCTTGCCTTCCTGCCTGGCGGAGGCCACGATATCCGCATAGTCTGCCGGATAGCCGGCTGGCGCCTGAGCCCGGGCGAGCCTCATAGAGGAAAGATCATGCGCGTGCTGAGATCGATTGCGGTCGCTTTGATTCTTGCAGGCTTGGGGCTTCCGGCATTGGCGCAGGAGCCGATTTCGAATCTCCCGCGAAACCAGACGCTGATCGTCGAGAACCCCGAGGGGACGATCAAGAATGCTGGCTGGTTCAACATCTGGGCCATCAATGCGGGCGGCCAGTCCACCGGGCTGCACCAGCTGGCGATGGACACGTTCTGGTACATCGATCCGCAGCGCGGCCTCGACGGCGTCTGGATGAATTCGCTCGCGTCCGACAAGCCGATCTACAACGCCGACTTCACCGAAATGACGGTGAAGCTGCGCCCCGGCATCTTCTGGAGCGACGGCGTCGAGTTCACCTCGGCCGACGTGGTCTTCACCACCGAGCTGCATATGAAGACCAACGGCATGCGCTGGAGCGCGCCGTTCCAGATCAACGTCGCGTCGGTGTCGGCGCCCGACCGCTACACCGTCGTCTATAAGCTGAAGAAGCCGAATTCGCGCTTCCACGCGCTGTTCACGGTGCGCTGGAACGCGGTCTGGATGATGCCCAAGCACGTCTTCGAGAAAGTCGCCGATCCACTGAAATTCGACTTCAACAGGCCGGTGTCGCTCGGCGCGTATGTGTTGCACAGCTACGACCCGAACGGCAAATGGTTCATCTGGCAGGCGCGCGACGACTGGCAGCGCACGACGCTCGGCCGCTATGGCCAGCCGGGACCGAAATACGTCGCCTATGTCGATCCAGGCCCGCCCGACAAGCGCGTGATCGCGCAGATGAACCACGAGCTCGACATCATCCACGATACGTCGGCGGAAGGCATGTTCGCGCTGGCGAAGCAGTCAAGGACATCGCGCGGATGGTTCAAGGGCTTCCCCTATGCGCATCCCGATCCGACGCTGCCGTCGGTGATCTTCAACGACCAGAACGAGCTGTTCAAGGATCGGCGCGTGCGCTGGGCGCTCGCCTTGCTGATCGACATCAAGGCGGTGTCGATGGCGTCGTATCGGGGCGCCGCCACCATCTCGGCGATCGCGATCCCGCCGACCGGCACACATACCGAGAACTACCATGCACCGATGGAGGCGTGGCTCAGGGATTTCGAGCTCGATACCGGCAAACGCAAGATCAAGCCGTACGATCCGGCGGTCGGCAAGGAGATCGCCGAGGCGCTGCGGCCCGCGCTCGGCGACCAGATCCCGAAGGATCCCAAGGACATTGCGAAGTCCTTCGGCACGGGCTGGTGGAAGCCCAACCCGCAGGCGGCGACCGAGTTGCTGCAAGCAGCGGGATTCGGCAAGCGCGGCAACGACTGGTACACGCCCGACGGCAAGGTTTTCACGGTGAGGGTCGTGGTCGAAGGCGAGGCGCGGCCGGTGATGACGCGCGCCGGCTCGATGATCGCGCAGCAATGGCGTCAGTTCGGCATCGACGCCAAGACCGACGTCGCGCAAGGCACGATGACCGATCGACGTGCTTCCGGGGATTTCGACACCATGATCTCGTGGAGCGTCGAGACGTGGGGCGGCCACCCCGATCTGTCGTTCTTCCTCGACAGCTGGCACTCGCAATTCGTTTCGCCGCCCGGCAAGCCGCAAACGCCGCGCAATTGGCAGCGCTGGTCCTCGCCCGCGCTCGACAGGATCATCGAGCAGATCCGCTCGGTCGGATTCGACGATCCCAGGAGCCTCGAACTGGGACGCGAATACGTCAAGCTCATGGTGCAGGAAATGCCGATCGTTCCGCTGATGGCCTACAACGTCTTCACGGTGATGGACGAGACGTATTGGACGGGCTATCCGGGTGCGGAAACCGACCCCTATACCGACCCGGTGCCGAATTGGGGGAACTCGCGGGCCATGATGGTCAAGCTCAAGCCCGCGAAGTAATGGCAATTCACGGCGAAGGCTGGCATTGCGCCGACCTCCGGCGCTTTACCTGGTGAGCCCGTTCCGGCAAGAATTGCGCGCCGATGAACGTTTATGCGATCTACGCGGGGAAGCGGTTTCTTCAGTTCGCGCTCGTTGTCTTCATCGGCATCAACCTGGCCTTCGTCATCACGCATTCGACGCCGATCGATCCGGTCGAGCAGACGATCGCCACTGCGACCTCCTTCGGCAGCACGAGCCCGCAAGCGGTCGAGATGATGCGGCAATCCCTGCGCGAGCTCTATGGGCTCGAGGGCAGCCTGTGGGTCCAATACGCGGTGTTCTGGAAGCGGATCGTGGTCGGCGATTTCGGCCCCTCGCTGTCGGCTTTCCCGACACCAGTCTCGGTCCTCATCAATCGCGCGTTACCCTGGACGATCGGGCTCCTGACGGTCTCGACCGTTCTGGCCTGGACCTTGGGCAACCTGCTGGGCGGAGTGGCCGGCTATTACCGCGACAGCAAGGCTCTGAAGATCGCCGGCATCGCCGCGATGGGCATCCATCCGATCCCGTACTACATCGTCGCCTTCGTGCTCCTGGTCGTGTTTGGCTATCTCTGGCCGGTGCTGCCGATCACCGGCGGCTCGCAGATGAATGTGCAATGGGGCTGGAACGCGACGTTCATACTCAGTGTGCTGCGGCACTCGATCCTGCCGGTCGCCTCGCTCGTGCTGGTCGGCATCGGCGGCTGGTTCATGGGCATGCGCTCGCTCGTCTCGAATGTCGTGACCGAGGATTACGTCACCTATGCCGAGCTCGCCGGCGTGAGCCGCCGGCGCATCCTCTTTGGCTACGTGATGCGCAACGCCCTGGTGCCGCAAGTAACCGGGCTGGCGATGTCGCTCGGATCGATCTTCAACGGCGCCATCATCACCGAGCAGGTCTTCGGCTATCCGGGCATCGGCACCCTGTTGATTTCCGCGGTGCGCACCGGCGACTACAGCCTAGTCATCGGCATAGCTTCGGTCTCGATCATCGCGGTGTCGGTCTGCGTGCTGTTGATCGACCTGCTCTATCCGCTGCTCGATCCACGCGTGAAGGTCAGTTGAGCATGCTGACCGTTGTCCGCGACCTCTTCCGCTACAACCGCGAATTCCGCATCGGTGCCCTGCTGACCGGATCCATCGTCGGCTTCGCGGCGCTCTCGTTCGTCTCGCCCTATCGACCGCACGACGCCTATGTCGTCCCGCCCGATCTTCCGCCGTCGCTGACCTACTGGTTCGGCACCACGTCGCGGGGCCAGGATGTGTTCTGGCAGCTCACGTTCGCGATCCGCAACACCATGCTCTTCGGCTTCGCGGTCGCGATCCTGAGCCGGCTCATCTCGATCGCGATCGGGATGTGGTCGGGCTACAGGGGCGGCTTCGTCGACCGCGTGCTGATGTCGATCAACGATACGTTCATCGTCATCCCGCTCTTCCCGCTTCTCGTGTTGTTCTATTTCGTGATGCGCGACAAGATGTCGTGGCCGCTCCTGGCGCTCGCCATGGCCTGTCTCGGCTGGTCCTACGACGCGCGCCTGATCCGCTCGGTGGCGATGAGCCTCAAGAGCCGCGAATTCACCCAGCAAAGCGTGTTCTCGGGCATGCGCACTTCGGAGATCGTGCTGCAGGAGCACTTCCCCTACGTCCTGCCGATCGTGTTCTACACCGCGTTGAACAACATGAACTGGTCGATCGGCCTCGAAGTGACGCTGTCGGTGCTGGGCTTCACCAATATCGACACGCCGACGATCGGGGTGATGATCTACTGGGCCAACCAGCACACGGCGATGGTGGCGGGCGTCTGGTGGTGGATCTTCTTCCCCGTATTGTTCGTGGTCATACTGTTCATCGGTCTTTTCCTGCTCGCGATCTCGATGAACGAATATATCGATCCACGCAGCCGGCTTGCCCGCATGGGTGGGGTGCACGGATGAGTGCTGCCGGGCCGCCCCAAGGCACGCGCCCCCTGGCGGGAGCGGCGCGCAGCGCCGGTCGGGGGGAACCTACAAGTGCCCCATCGCCGGCGACGGAACGCGTGCTCACGGTCCGCGACCTGTGCGCCTACTACCGGGCGAGACATTTCGGCGTGAGGCGGGACGTGCGCGCTGTCGACGGCATCAGCCTTCATGTCGACCGCAACGAAATCTATGGCCTCGCGGGCGAATCGGGTTGCGGCAAGACCACGCTGGTCAAGACCATCGTGCGTGGAATCCGTCCGCCGCTCGCCGTCGCCGGCCGCTCGCTCACGTTCCGCTTCGCGGGCCAAGACTGCGACATATATGCACTTCCCCAGCGCGAGCTCGAGAATATCCGCTGGCGGCATCTGTCGTATATTCCGCAGGGCTCGATGAACGTGTTGAACCCGGTGCGGCGGTTGCGGCAATCCTTCGTCGACTTCGCCTATCGCCACATCGGAAAGCCGATGCCGGAATTCATGCAACAGGTCGAGAGCCATCTCGAGCGCGTGCGGCTCGAGCCGGCCGTACTCGACTCCTATCCGCACGAACTGTCGGGTGGAATGAGGCAGCGCGTCACGATCGCCCTGGCCAGCATTTGCCGACCCGATTTCATTGTCGCCGACGAGCCGACGACCGCGCTTGACGTGGTGGTGCAGAAAGCGGTGCTCGGGATGCTGCATGACGTGCAGCAGGAGATCCGTTCATCGATGATCCTGGTGACGCACGATATCGGCGTGCACGCCAACGTCACCGACCGGCTCGGCATCATGTACGCGGGTCGCGTGGTGGAGGAGGGCCGGACCGCCGAAGTGATCCGCACTCCACGCCACCCCTACACGTCGCATCTCGTCGCGAGCCTGCCGCGGATCGGCGACATGACGCAACGGTGCGGCCTCGACGGCGCTCCGCCCAATCTCGCCGATCCGCCTCCGGGCTGCCGCTTTCATCCGCGGTGTCGGCTCGCGACGGCGACTTGCCGTGCCGAGTCGCCGCCGCTGGTCGACGTCGCGCCCGGACACCGCGTCGCCTGCTGGGTGACGGCGCCGCCCACGTCGCCCGTGATCGTGCAATGACTACTGCGCTTCTCGACGTCGATCGTGTCGGCATGACCTATTCGGTCGGCGGGTTCCTGAACCGCCGCGCAATCCGGGCGGTCGACGGCGTCAGCCTGAGGCTCGAATCCGGCAAGCCGGAAATTCTCGCCGTCATCGGCGAATCGGGCTCCGGCAAGACCACGCTCGCGCGCATGATCCTCAATCTGACGAAGCCGACCGCCGGCGCGATCCGCTTCCTCGGCTCCGATGTGACGCGCATCCGGGCGAATTGCGAACGCATGGCCTTCATGCGGCGGGTTCAGCCGATATTCCAGAATCCGTTCGAGGCCTTCAATCCGTTGAAGCGGATCGACCGCTATCTCTTCCTGAGCGCCAGGCGCTTCGCGGGCGCGCGGGATCCTGTCGACATCGAGGCCGAGGCCGACAAGGCTTTGCGCCAGGTCGGGCTGTCGCTGGCCGAGGTCAAGGGCCGATACCCGCACGAACTGTCGGGCGGGCAGCTGCAGCGCATCGCCATTGCGCGCGCGCTGGTCTCGTCACCCTCGCTGATCGTCGCCGACGAGCCGGTCTCGATGGTGGATGCGTCGCTGCGCATGTCGATCGTCAACCTGTTCAAGGCGTTGCGCAATGAGCTCGAGGTCTCGATCGTCTATATCACGCACGATCTCGCGACCGCCTATTACATCAGCGATCGCGTCGTGATCATGCAACGCGGCAAGGTGGTGGAGAGCGGCAACGCGCGAGCGGTGCTCGACAACCCGCAACACCCCTATTCGATCGTGTTGAAGAACGCCGTTCTGTCACCGGACGACGCGGGGAAGCCAATGTCGCCCGCCGGGGCAACAACTGCTTTATCGGCAAACGCGGCGTTAAACGCGGAGCGCAAACCATGAGCAATGCGGAAGTCAGGCTGGACCGCGACTCCGTCATCGGGGAGACGGACCCGCGCCTGTTCGGAGCCTTCATCGAGCATCTCGGCCGTTGCGTCTATGGCGGCATTTACGAACCTGGCCACCCGAAGGCGGACAAGAAGGGATTCCGCAAGGACGTGCTCGCGCTGGTGCGCGAGCTCGGCCCGACGATCATCCGCTATCCGGGCGGCAATTTCGTCTCGGGCTACAACTGGGAGGACGGTGTCGGCCCGGTGAAGGATCGCCCCGCCAGGCTCGACCTCGCCTGGATGTCGACCGAGCCCAATACGTTCGGCACCAACGAATTCATCGACTGGTGCCGCGCCGCCGACATCGAGCCGATGCTGGTGGTCAATCTCGGCACGCGCGACGGCGACGCGGCCCGCAACCTGGTCGAATACTGCAATCACCCGAAGGGCACCGCGCTCTCCGACCTGCGTCGCAGGCACGGCTACGAGGCGCCGCACGGCATCAAGTTCTGGTGCCTCGGCAACGAGATGGACGGCTGGTGGCAGATAGTGACCAAGACCGCGACCGAATACGGCCGGATCGCGGTCGAGGCCGCCAAGATGATGAAATGGATCGATCCTTCGATCGAGCTGGCGGCCTGCGGCTCCTCGGGGCGCAACATGCCGACCTTCGGGACGTGGGAGGACACCGTCCTCGAACACACCTTCGATCACGTCGACTACATTTCTCTGCACACCTATCTCAACAACTACGCGGACGACTCGCCGGCGTTCCTGGCGAGCCCCGACCTGATGGACCATTTCATCGAGGAAGTGATTGCCATTGCGGACGCGGTCGCGGCCCGGCGATCGTCGTCGAAGCGCATCATGCTCTCGTTCGACGAATGGAACGTCTGGTATCGCACAAGGCGAAATCGCCGCGCCAAACCGGACTGGTCGGTCGCGCCCGAGATTCTCGAGGAGCCCTACGACATGCAGGACGCGCTCGCCTTCGGCGGCGCCTGCATCGCGCTACTCAATCACGCCGACCGCGTCAAAGTCGCCTGCCTCGCCCAGCTCGTCAACGTGATCGCGCCGATCATGACGCAAACGGGCGGCACGGCGTGGCGGCAAACGATCTTCTATCCTTTCGCGGATTTCAGCAACCTGGGCCGCGGTACCGTGCTCCGCGCGCAGGTGAATTCACCGACCTATCCGGCCAACTATCTCGACCCGCGCGGGACGGTGGAGAATTATTACCCGCTGCCCGCGGTGCCTTATCTGAAGCTCTCCGCCGTGCATGACGACAAGGCCGGAACGTTGACCCTGTTCGCGCTCAACCGCCACCTGACGGACGAAATGACGGTTGATTTCGCCACCAAGGGCTTTGGGAAACTCGCCGTCGCGAAGGCGCACCAACTGCACGACGAGGATCTTAAAGCCTTCAACACCGTGAAGAAGCCGAACCGCATCAAACCGCTGCCGCTGCCGGATGTCACGATCCGGAGCGGCGGCCTCCGTGCGACGCTCCGTCCGGTGTCCTGGAACGTCATCCGATTGAAGACGACAGAGTGAATTCGCGCGTCGATCCAGTCGCGGAACTGGTCCGCGCCTGAGGCAGTCGGGTCAAACGATCATGCCGAGCTGTGCACGGCGGGCATTTCCGCCAACGGCAGGTAGATGGAGAACGTGCTGCCCTTCGCCGGCACGCTCTTCACGTCTATCGCGCCGTCGAGGTCGGTGACGACCGCGTAGACGAGCGCGAGCCCGAGACCCGTACCGCGACCCGCTTCCTTGGTCGTGAAGAAAGGCTCGAAGATGCGCGCGAGGGTGGTTTCGTCCATGCCGCTGCCGCTGTCCTCGACGCTCAGGCAGACGTAAGGCGCGGGTCGCAGGCTGCCGTGCGACAGCTGACTCACCGCAAGTACGTCCACCGGCGTGACCGCGACGTGCAAAGTGCCGCCCGCGCTCATCGCCTGTATCGCATTGCTGCACAGGTTCATCATCACCTGATGGAGCTGTGTGGGGTGTCCGATGACGATCAATGGTGCCTCGGGAATGCTCGCCTTCAGCGTCACGGAGGCCGGAACCGAGGTCCGCAGCAGCTCCAGCGTCTCGGCGACCGCGCGGCCCACGTCGGTCGGCACGTGCTTGGCCCGCTGGCTCCGGCTGTAGCCGAGAATCTGCTCCACGAGCTCGCGCCCGCGCCCGGCTGCGGTGAGCACGTTCTGCGCGTAGCGCTTCCGCGGCGCGTCCTCAGGTGCTTCTTCGAACAGCATTTCGCCGTACGCCATGATGCCGCCCAGCACGTTGTTGAAGTCGTGCGCGATCCCGCTCGCGAAGCGGCCGATCGCTTCCAACTTCTGGGCCTGCTGCAACCGCTCCTCGAGTTCCAACCGCTCGGCCTCGGCGCGCTTGCGCTCGGTCAAATCGAGCACGAAAGCGACGCCTTCCTTCCCGCCTGCTTCGAAACTGGCCTTGCCAACAATGACGGGCACACGACCGCCGTCCCTTCTGAGGTACTCCTTCTCGTAGGCCCGCGCAGTGCCCGTGCTCGTGGCTTCCATCAGCGCTTTTTCATCCCGCTCACGGAGTTCTGGCGGCGTCAGCTGCGTCCAGCGTAAACGGCCGGAGACCAGATCCTCTCTCTCGTATCCGACCATACGCAAGAACGCATCGTTGGCGTCGAGAAGCTCACCGTCCAAATTCCACATGAAAATGCCGATGATATCCGCCTCGATCAGGCGGCGGATCTTCGATTCGCGTTCCGACAGATCACGGTACAGACGGGTATTCTCCAGCGATATCGCCGCCTGGGAGGCAAGGAGCTTCAGCACTGCGGTCCGGGCGGGCGCGAAGACGCGCGGAGCCAGGTTGTTCTCGAAATACAGCACCCCGATGAGCTTGGCCTGATTGAGCAGCGGCAGGCAGAGAACGGAGCGGGCCAGTCGTCGAAGGATGTACGGATCCGCGGCAAACTCAGACTGGGCCGCGGCATCGTCGAGAACGACGGTCTCGTGCGTGCGTACGACATAGTGCAGTACCGATTCCGGCAGCACGGCCTCGGTCACGGCCTCGTCGCGCAGGCGCACGATCACCTTGTCTTCAGCGGTCGTGGCTTCGGCCTCGATCCGATGGTCGGCCCCGTGGGGAAGGATCAGCAGCGCTCGGTCGGCACCCGCCTGCTCGACTGCGGTGCGCATGATCGTGACGATCAGCCTTTCGAGGACAATCTCACCCGAGACGGCTTGTGACACCTTGATCACGGTGGCGAGGTCGAGATGTTCGACTGGCGCCGCGATCGTGCTCGTCGGAGCGGGCGCCGCCGCTTCCTCCCTGAGTTGCGGATGGAGGTGATCGAGTTGCTGCACCTTGCCATCGGCGCCCCAAGCCAGGTAGCAGCGCCGGGCACTGCGCAGATAGGTCTCGGCGAACTGGTCGAACCCGCGAGCGCGATAGAAGGCGGACGCGCGCTCGTAGGCGATCGCCTCGCTGTGGACGAAGCCGCTGTCGCGAGCCGAGCGGATGGCCTGCTCGTACAGGTGCATCGCCTCGACCTCCCGGCTCTCGAGGCGGGCAATCTCCGCGCCGACCAATGCGGCGCGGTCCGCGAAGTTCTGCGGGCAGCTCTCGGCCCAGAGCTCGAGCTGGCGGTGGTGGGCGGCCAAGGCATCCAGGTGCTGGGTACGATCTGAAGCGGATGCCGCGTCGCAGGACGCGGCGCGCGTCAGCGCGGCGTATAAATGGAACTCCGCCCGCTCGAAGAGGGCTGACGACGTCCAGAGGAAGCGGTGAGCCTGTGCCGCCGCCTCGATGGCGACGGCGTGATCGTCGGCGAGGACGCGCGCCTGCAGCTTGCGGATCCAGTACCAGCAGGCGGCCTGCGCGAGGCGCGGATCCGCCTCCAGGTGCCCCTCGAATCGCTGCTCGTCGAACCCGGCGTCATCGAAGCAGCCGAACTTCGACGTCAGGCCGCGCAGCGTCCGGATCAGCTGGAGCTGCCCGGTGATCCTGCTGACGGCCAGACCGACCCGCGCCTGGCGCGCGAAGTCGAGGCCGGCCTCCGCCTCCCGCTGCACCTCGTCGAGCGGATCGCCGCTGGCGAGCAGATTCGAGAGGAAGTGATGGCGGCTGAAAGTGGCGAAGTTGATGTCGCCGGCCTGCTGCGCCGTGTGGCCAGCCCGCAGCACCAGCGGGCGACAGGTTCGGACATGCCGCTTCCAGGGACTCGCAACGCTCCCGATTCCCAGGTAGATGCGGCCCTTGTAGCGGTCCAGCCCGCGCTTCTCCGTCAGTTCGAGGCTGACCTGGCCGAAGCGATACGCCGACTCGTAGTCGCCGAAATACAGCCCCAGCACGCTGACCGCTTGGATGTAGGCGAGGCACGACGCGTCGCAGTTGCCATACTCCAAGCTGAGATTCACCATGCGGCCGATGACGAGGGAGCGCAGATTCTCGCTGCTGCACCAGAGTACGAGCGCGGTGAGGACATCCATCGTTCCGGAGGCGACCGGATCGGCCATCTTAGGCAGGTCGAGCAGCGCCTCGATCGGGCGCTCCCCGATCTGCCGCCACATCTGCTCGTATTCCTGCCGGACCTCCTCCCGTGTCGGGTGCGCCGACAACAGGATGCCGGCGCGGCGCAGGTAGTCAAAGACCACCTCGACGCCGCGGTCGCTGCGGCCCAGGGTCGTGGACAATTCCAGCTGCAGCACCGTAACGGCGGCCAGATCGGGGAGGCTGGCGGCACGACGTGCAAGTTCGGCAACGCGCGCCTGCGCCGCCGCATGCTCTCCGGTCCGGAACTCGCACTCGCCGCGGTGCAAGGCCAGCGCGAAGCTGAGCGCATAGTGCCGTTCCCAGCGGTCGTCGGCCAGCAAGGCCTCCCCGGCTGTGAAGTGGTCCAGCGCCATCGCATAGGCCGTCACCGCCTTCGCGCGCCGGCCCGCCCTGAGATTCAACTCGGTGACCTTCTCGCGCTCCGCCGCCGCGGTGATCAGGGCAGCGCCGCGGTTGAACTGGCTCACGATCTCGAAGACGTTGTCCTCGATCACCTCCGGCGGCGTGCGAGCGGCGAGCAGCCGGCCGATCCGCAGGTGCTCGGCGGCCCGCCCGCCGGCAGGTATGAGCGCGTAGGCCGCCTCCTGGACGCGGTCGTGCAGGAACTGGTAGGCCATCTCTCGCCGCAGCACCAGTCCGGCTTGCACCGCCTCCCAGAGCGCCGCGTGCAGCGCCGCCTCGGTTCCGCCATGGACCAAGCTCAGGGTGGCGATCGCCGCGCCGTTGCCCAGGCAAGCGAGCTGCCGCAGTGCCGCCTGGGTCGCTTCGGGCAAGCGGCCGAGCTTGCCGAGCATCAGCTCGACCAAGTTGTCGGTGAAGCCCTTGGCCTGAATGCGCTCGAGGTCCCAGGCCCAGCGCGCCTTGTCATGGTCGAAACTGAGCAGCTGCTCCTCGGCGAGCGTCGTGAGGAACTGGATCGTGAAGAAGGGATTGCCGCCGGTCTTTTCGTGGACCAGGCGGGCCAGAGGCTCGACGCGGTCCCGCTCGCCACGCAGGGTATCGGCGATGAGCCGGCCCACATCGTCGAGCCCGAGCGGCGCCAGCACGATCTCCTGCACCTGACCTCCGGCGCTGCGGATCGCCGCCAGCCATCGCATCAGCAGGTGCGAAGGTGTGACTTCGTTGTCCCGGTAGGCGCCGGCCAGCAGCAGGTGCTGCAGCTTCGACCGGGTCAACCAATCCTCGAGCAGATCGAGCGTCGCGGGATCGACCCACTGTAAATCATCGAGGAACAGCGCCAGCGGATGTTCGGGTCGGGCGAAGACGCCGATGAAGCGCCGGACCACGAGCTGGAAGCGGCGCTGCGCGTCCAGCAGCGGAAGCTCAGGGAGCGGCTGCTGCTCGCCGACGATGAGCTTGAGCTCGGGAACGAGATCGACGACGAGCGCCCCGTTCGGGCCGAGCGCCTCCCGCAGCGCGTCGCGAAAGCGCGCCAACTCGGGCTCGCTCTTCGCGAGGAGGTCGCGGATCAGGCTCTGGAAGGCTTGCGCGAGCGTGGAATACGGGACGTCGCGCTTGTACTGGTCGAACTTGCCGGACGCAAAAAGCCCGCGGCGCGGCACGAGCGCCTTGTGCAGCTCGTTGACGGCGGAGGACTTGCCGATGCCGGAATAGCCGCAGACCAGCACCGCCTCCGGCGCGCCGCTGGTCGCGACGCGGTCGAACGCGCGGAGAAGGGTGTCGATCTCGCGCTCGCGTCCGTACAGCGTCTCGGGGATCAGCAGCCGGTCGGGCGTGTCCTGCTGGCCCAGGGCGAAGTCGTCGATGGCACGACCCCGGGCTTCCCAATCGGCCAGGCAGCGTCGCAGATCGTGCTCGAGGCCCGCCGCCGTCTGATAGCGCTCCTCTGCGGGCTTCGCTAGCAACTTCATGATGATCGCGGAGACTACGGACGGCAGCCTGGGTACCCTTTCGCAGGGGTCCGGAGGGTTCCGTGCGATATGGCAGTGGATCCACTCGATGGGATCGACGGCACTGAAAGGCAGCGATCCGGTGGCGGCTTGATACAGCGTCACGCCGAGCGAATAGAGGTCGCTGCGCGAGTCGATCGAGCGATTCATGCGGCCGGTCTGCTCGGGCGCCATGTAGGCGAGCGTTCCTGCAATCGACTCGGGTGGCTCGGGCGATTGGCGCTCGCGCGGCAGGCGCGAGGCGATGCCGAATCCGGTGAGGCGAACCTCTTCGCCGCCAGCTTTCAACAGGATGTTCGCCGGCTTGATCTCCCGGTGGATCAGGCCGCGCTGGTGAACCTTGCCGAGCGCCGCAGCGACGCCGACGGCCAGTCGCAGGAATTGTCCGAGTTCCATCGG
>Ga0335082_10003343_pt1 | contig 17414 bp, 17 predicted proteins | sample Lox_Sample_41_FD_206718 | JGI IMG/M metagenome (GOLD analysis project Ga0335082, IMG submission 206718) | Soil microbial communities from Loxahatchee National Wildlife Refuge, Florida, United States - Lox_Sample_4.1 | ecosystem: Environmental > Terrestrial > Soil > Wetlands | place: USA... | reverse complement strand
CGACGGCCTGTAGCTCAGCTTCAGGCCGTTTCGTCTGTGCTGATGCTTACTGAAGTGAACCTCTATGCGGACCTTCTTCGCGTTCTGCCTGGGACCTGAGAACCATGGGTGACAATTCCGGTGTTCTTCGCATGCCGGCCTGGGGCTTTCTCCCCGCTTCCTTCCGCTGGACTCGCGAGTGCCTGCCGGACCAGGTAAGCAGAGCGCGTGAGCCGCGCAGCGCGGGCGCGTTCGTCGATCTCCGCGAGTTGACCTTCGGCAACCGTCATGTTCACGCGGACTACCCGCTCGGATTCCCTTGGTGTGACCAGGAAGGCTACCGCGCCTTGCATCGCCGGATCGCCGCGCAGATCATCCAGGGTAGAGGGAGCAGGGATGGTTTCGCCTTCTTCCCGCATCCCCTTGATGTGAAATGCGAGAGCTTCGGCCGCCATTTCGCGTGCTTCCTCAAGAGTTGAACCCGCAGTCACACAACCCGGGAAGTCGGGGAAACTGACGCCATAATCAGAGTCCGCATCCTTATGAAGGTATGCAATGTATTCCACGGCCTGTGCCTTTCATCTGAGTTTGAGCCCCGACTGCTTCTCAATGGAGAGCAGCGTTCCGATGGGGAGATCTTTCTTCGGATGCGGGACCGTGACGCGTCCCGGTTTCTCCGAGTGCGTGAACTGGATGTGGCTGCCTTCCTGCCCCACCCTGCGCCATCCGTCGGCCGTGAGCCGCCTGATGATTTCCTTGCTCGTCACCGTGTGCCCGCTACCCTGGATGAGAGTCTAGCATACACACTCGATACACACACCTGGACGATAGCGGAGTCTGTTTGCACGGGACTTCAATCCCGGGAATGCGCTTGGTGTGCCCTCAGGAGCCACCGTCACTGCGGCCGCATGTTGTACATAAAGACGGCTCGCAGCTCCAGGTAGGGGCCATGGAATTCGCGCGGCAGGGGCGGATAGTTCGACCCTGTCAGCGCGCCCCAGGCGGCCCGGTCCAGCGCCGTATCGCCGGAGCGGCCTTCCAGAACCATGCTGCCCTCCATGATCCTGCCGTTGGGCAGCACCTTGAAGCGAATCTGCACCTGCCCCTGCTTGAGGATGGGCGCGTTCACTTCGTCTGGAATCAGCGGGTCCCAGGCGCGCTCGGTCTCCCGGTGCCAGCGGATCAGCCAGTTGTTGAAGTCGACGCCCTGCGTGTCCGACAGCACTTCCAAGCCGCCGGTGCCGGCGCCGGGATGCATCGAAAGCCCGCCCGCCGGCGCCTGCGCGCCATAGCCCGGACTGCGCGAGGCGCCACGCATGGCATCGCGAAGCTGGTCGGCCGGGTTCTGCGAGCCCATGGCAAAGCTGGGCCGCGCCGGAACCGCCTTGGGCTGCGGGGCCTCGATGGGCGACTGCGACTGCTGGTTCGGTGGAATGGGTGGCGGCGGAACCTGCTGCTGGGGCGTGGGCTGTTCCACCTTGGGCTGCTCCACCGGCGGCGGAGGAAGGCTGGGCTTGTTCAGCGCCTCAAGCGTCTTCCTGTCGACCTGCGGCGCCTTCTTCGGTTCCACTGGCTTGACCGCCACCTTGGGCTGGTATTTCGAGATCAGGTCGGGCGGAAGATCCAGGTATTTCAAGTCCTTGCGTTCCTTGATGGCATCGAAGGGGTCGATGACCGGGGGCACGCGGAAGACGTACCGGGGAATCCAGGTGATGGAAGAGAGCAGCAGGATGTGGACCAGGATGGCCCAAAGGACGCCTTCACGCAGGCGGGCCCAACGGCGCTCGTCTTCGAGCTCGCTGATCATTTCCAGCAGTTCGTGGGTGTCGTAGTCGATCCAGCGGGAGGTGCCGTGGACGACCGGGCGATCCTGCGCCGAACTCGCAGTCGGCTCCGTGCCGGGAGTCTGCTCGGGGCCGGGAGCCTGCTCCGGGCGCGGAGTTTGCTCCGGCCCGGGACCGCTGGCCTGTGGGGTTCCCGAGGGGTCGTTCTCTCTGGTTGGCACGACGCTGAGGGGCATTCGTCCGGCCGGAGCATGGCGGGCGCACACGAATACGCCGGGCTCCGTTCGAGTCCTTTCAACTATTCTCTCATCCCCTGCGATTCCGGCAAAACCAGCTGCCGCAGGGTCCATCGATGGCTTCTGCGCCGCGACCGCGCGTTACCGGCCGCCAACATCGCGCAACGTACAATGGACTTTCTCAATGGACGTTTGGAAACGCTGAAAGGGAACGGATTTGAAGCAGTTTTTTGCGCACTTGATGGCCAGATGGAACCTGGTGATCCTGCCCGCAGTCCTCAAGCTGGGCTTCTGGGGAGCCGCCGCGGTGGCGCTCCTGGATTCCTCCAGCCTGCCGGTGCCCATGGATCTCTTCATCGCCGGGTGGGTCTGGAAGGACCAGTCCCGGTTTCTGCTCTACTGCATCATGGCAGCGGCGGGATCCGCCATCGGAGGCATGGTGCCGTACCTGCTGGGGCGCGCCGGGGGCGAACTGTTCCTGCTCAAGCGGGTTAACCGCGAGCGCTATCACCAGCTCCGCATCCGGTTTGAAAAGCAGGAGTTCCTGGCCATGGCCATCCCCTCCATGCTTCCTCCGCCCACGCCCTGGAAGCTCTTCGTCTTCGCCGCCGGCGTCTTCGAAATGCCGATCCTGCCCTTCCTCGGGGCGGTATTCTGCGGGCGGCTCCTGCGCTGGGTGGCGCTGAGCCTGCTGGTGCTCAAGCTGGGGCCCGGCGCGGTCAACGTGGTGCAACACCACTCCATGATGGCACTGGGAGTGGTGCTGGGGCTGGCGGCGGCGGGGTTTGCCTGGTGGTGGATGCGGAGGAAACAGAGAATTGGCCGGGAACTCCCGGATCGCGTGGAGTAGTAGCTCGATGGGGTCTTAGTCGAGGAGATTCTGGATCCCGGCAAGATCGAACCGGCAGGCGCTGCCCGGCAGATCGAATGCAATTTCAATGAGCGGCTCGAGACAGCCGTTGCGATAGCGGAAGTGCTTGCCCTCGGGATCGAGGAGCAGGATCGTCGCGATGCCCATGGCTTCGTACTCGGCCAGCTTGGTCATCATGCGCGTGACGGTGTCCTCCGGAGACAGGATCTCGAAGACCGCGATGGGCGGGTGCGTGATGATTTGCTCGATGGGCTGCTTGCGGTCAAGGATGGTGACGTCCGGAACCCTGAATTGAGTGGGCGCGACCTGCACCCTGAGTTCTGCCGCGGCGCGGATTCCCCATTCGATTTTGCGGCTCCGGAAGAACTCCAGAATCGCTGCCTGCCAGTTTGCGTGATTCCACTCGCCCATCGGTCTTTCCTCGATCATGCCGTTCGCGAATTCCGCATCCGGCTCGAACGAGGAGCTCAGATAGACCTCAAGGGGAGTGGGTTGGGTCTGTGCGGCCATAATTCCCTTCCGGGGAGAATTGTACGCCCGCGCCGTCAACGGCTCTACCGGGGAGTTGCGCCAGCCACTGCGGCGCTGCGGGTCTGCTGGATGCGCCGCACCAGCACCGGGACGCCGAATGCCAGCCCGGCCACAATCCCGGTGGAGAGCAGGTCGTTGCGATAGAAGGGCAGCGCAGCCACAAAGCAGGTGAGCAGCCCGCTGGCGGTCCTGGCATACATGCCGCTGGTCATCCATACCGCAAAATTGGAAAGCACGAAGAAAGAAGTGGGCCCGAGCACCACCGCGGCCGCAAAACGCGGCAGAGTGGTGCGGCTGCTCAGCAGAATCTGTCCCAGGGCCATCGCCGCCGCGTACCACATCCATGTGGGCAGGTAATCCTGCCAGCGGAAGGCATAGCCGTAGCTGAAGATCGTGAGATAGAAGTCGGTAGCCATGAGCGCGGCCAGCGGGGCCAGCATCTCCCGCCAGGAGCGCCGCGCGCCGAAGTAGAGCAGCGCGCCGCCAACGGCGGTGAAGTTCAACCAGCCCGGGTGAGGAACGACCCGGCTCAGCACGGCAACCAGCAGCAGGAGATAAGCAGGCATACGACCCTCGAGATCTTCAAAGTGAGCGCGCACATTTCCCCTCCCGTCCGGGCGATGGGAAACGGTGGTCTCTAACCATTCTGCGGGTCCGCGCCCCGAGGGTCAACCCGGCGCGCGCGGCGGCGCGGCAGAGTTTTACCGCACCAACAATTTTTTCCAGCGCGAAGACGCCCGCTTCGTCTGTCCTCGGCTACTTCTGTTCGCGTCCGCCCAGGAACTGTCCCGCATCGTCCCGGTTGTCGACGATGTAGACCCATCCGCTCAGCCCCGCCGGCGGCCGGGTATCGTTGCCGCCGCGAAAAGCGTAGGCAAAACGCAGATCGGTAAACTCCACCGTGGTCCACGGACGGTTCGCGGGCAGACTGGGAGGGTCCGCGCCGGGCACCGGTTCCTGGCCCAGGTCGCGCACCACGGCCCACCTGCCCCAGTCGAGATAGACCCGGCCAAGATAGGTGCGCTTGGCGGCCTCCACGGCCGGCGTATCCTGCGGCTTGTAGAGAACGTCAGTCTGCGGATCGGAATCGATGGCCCCGCTGTTGGTGTGCACTTCCGCGGTTTGGTAAAAGCCCGGCGTCTCGAGGATCGCGTGCCAGCGCCAGGGATCCACCGGGTAAGGCTCGATGCCGATGCGCATGACCGGTGCCGTGGTGATCTGCGTATTCCGGAGCATGGCCTGCGCCTGCGCATGCTCCGCCCAGCGCCAGCAGCCAAAGGCCGTCATCCCCACGAGCGCGAAGATGGCCCACCCGCGGCCGCGGAACGCGGTGCGCCGCGCGCCGATCTCACGGTCCGCCAATCCGAACAGGGCCGGCAGGATCAGCGCCATCCCCAGAAGCGCCCACCACACCGGCTCGGCGATGAAGACAAAGCTCCCTGCGTACCAGCGCGAATCGAACGGGAAGAACGGCCGCACGCCGTAGTTGTTGGTCCAGTCGAGCAGGATGTGGCTGAAGGAGGCCACCAGCGCGGTGATCGAGAGCCACACCCAGTTGAGTTCGGGGCGTCGATTCCGCATCGGAATGTCGCCGGCGGGTTGAGGATGGGTCCGCAGGCGGCGCCGCTCGCGCCAGACGTGCACACCGCCCACGATGCCCACCATCACGGCCGCAACCGCCGGCGCGCCCAGCAGCGTGTGCGTGATGCCGCGGTGGTGCTGCAGCGTGGCCACCGGCCCGTCGAACGCCCACAGCATGTCGAGATCGGCCGCTTCGGCGGCCACGATGGCCACCACCGTGGCACAGGCCGTCTTGCGGTTGAATCCGGCGCGCCCGATACAGGCGCCGGTGAGGAGGTGCGTGATGGGCTCCATGATCTGCCAACCATACTACGGCACGTTGCGGGCGGGCACTTTGCGGGAACAAAGTGGCGGCGGCGAAGGCGCAGTCAGCCCCACCGCAGGTGGTTGGCCACGCCGCGGCTGGCCCTATAATCCTGCCCATGGATGGTAAGAGCCACGCGACACAAACCCCCGCGGAGCGCGCCGGGGAACTGCGCGAAATGATTCGTCATCACGAGCACCTTTATTACGTGCTCGACGCGCCCGCGATCTCCGATGCCGCATTCGACAAGCTGATGAACGAGCTCAAGGGCATCGAAGCGGAGCACCCGGAACTGATCACGCCCGACTCGCCCACCCAGCGCGTGGGCGGCAAGCCGGCCGAGGGATTCCAGAAGGTGCGCCACTCGCGCCCCATGCTGAGCCTCGACAATGCCTATTCCGAAGAAGAGCTGCGCGACTGGGACCGGCGCGTGCATGAGCTTGCCGGCAACCTGCCGGTGGAGTACACCTGCGAGCTCAAGCTCGACGGCCTGAGCCTCGCCCTGCATTACGAATCCGCTCCGGACGGCGGTGCGCGCCTGGTGCGGGGGCTCACGCGCGGCGATGGCCAGACCGGCGAAGACGTTACCTCCAGCGTGCGCACCATTCGCAGCGTGCCCTTGAGCATCTCGCCGGAGCGGCTGGAAAAAAGCGGTGTGCCCGCGGATTTTGAAGTCCGCGGCGAAGCCGTAATGCCGGAGAAGGCATTTGCGCAGTTGAACAGGGAGCGCGAGGCGCAGGGGCTGCCGCCGGCGGTGAATCCGCGCAACGCGGCGGCGGGCACGCTGCGCACCATGGATCCAAACATCGTGGCGCAGCGGCGGCTCGACGTGTACGCGTACTTTCTGCTCCGCGGCGGCGAATATCTCGACATTGGCCAGGAAGCCACCCTCGACGCGCTCACCGCCCTTGGCTTTCGCGTCAACCCGCATCGCGGCAAGGTGCACACCGTCGAGCAGATGATGAAGTTCATCGCCGATGCGGAGAAGCGCCGCGCCACGCTGGGCTACGACATCGACGGCGTGGTCATCAAGGTCGACGCGCAGGCCACGCGGCTGCGCCTCGGCTACACCGGCCGCGCGCCGCGCTGGGCCATCGCCTTCAAGTTCTCGGCCGAGCAGGCCATCACGCAGATGGTCGGCATCCTGATCACCACCGGCCGCACCGGCAAGTTGACGCCCACGGCCGTGCTGCAGCCTGTGTTCGTGGGCGGCGTGACCATCAGCCGCGCCACGCTGCACAACGCCGACTGGATCGAGCGCATGGGACTGAGGATCGGCGACTGGGTGAAGGTGGAGCGCGGCGGTGATGTGATCCCGAAGGTGACCGAGATCGTGGAAGACGCGGAACATCCGCGCGGCACAGCGACGTTCGTCTATCCCACCCATTGCCCCGAGTGCGGCCAGCCCGTAGTGCGCGCCGAGGGCGAGGTGGACTTCCGCTGCGTGAACGCCGACTGCCCGGCCCTTCTGCGCGAAACCCTGCTCCACTGGGGCGCGCGCGACGTGATGAACATCGAAGGGTTGGGCGAAGCCGCGGTCGCGCAACTGCGCGAAAAAGAACTGGTGCGCAGCGTTGCCGATCTCTACAAGCTGACGGAAGAGCAGTTGATCGGCCTCGAACGTTTCGCGGAAAAGTCGGCGCGCACGCTGCTGGCCGAGATTGAGCGCTCCAGGCATGCCGGCCTCGCGCGCGTGCTGATGGGCCTTGGCATTCGCTACGTGGGCGAGCGCACCGCGGAACTGCTGGCGCAGGAGTTCGGATCCATCGACGCCCTCATGGCGGCCAGCGCCGAGGAACTGGCGCGCGTCGACGAGGTGGGCCCGCGCATCTCCGCCGCAATCCTCGAGTTCTTCTCGCGTCCTGCCAATCGCGAGCTCATCGAACATCTCAAAGCCGCCGGTGTGGAGATGACCGCAGAGAAGAAGCAGCGAGGCTCGCAACTGGCCGGTCTGACACTGGTGCTCACGGGCACGCTGCCGAATCTCACGCGCGACGAAGCCAAGGCGATGATCGAGGCGGCGGGAGGAAAAGTAGCCGGCTCCGTGAGCAGGAAGACCAGCTATGTTGTGGCCGGCGAAGAAGCCGGCTCCAAGCTGGATAAGGCGCGCGAACTCGGCGTGCCGGTGCTGGATGAAGCGGGATTGAAGGCGTTGTTGAACGAGCGTGCTTAAACTCCCTGGCGCCGCCGCGCAACCTCCGGCTTGCGCTCGACGGCGTGCAGGTCCCGCATGCGCTCCCGCTCCCAGGCCTCCGCGCGCCAGCGCCGCGAAGCGTAGGCGGGAGCCTCCTCGATCCGCGGAGCCGGGGGCAGCGGGCGCGTTTCGTCGGCCAGCTGACGAGGTTGCATGGGCACCACGACCGCCATGCTTGCCGCGGATGGGCGCGGCGGCACGGCTGCAGCCGCAACCGACAGCATGCGCGCGCTTGACTCCGTTCCGGCATAGGCGGCCTTCGAGGTCAGGCTCGCGTCGGTCTCCGCCACGGCTTCCGGCTCCGCTGTGCACTCCGCGGGCGGGGCGATGCGGCCGGCGATGGCGCGGGCCATGAACTCGTCCACCAGCTTGTGCAGGCAGGTCTGTCCGCAGAGATGCTTGGCGCCGGTACGCAGCCGCGACCGGGAGCTCCAACCTGCGATGCGCAGCTCGCCCGCCTGCTCCGCTGCCACGAACCAGTGGTTGGTCTGCTTCTTCTCCGCTCCGCACACGTCGCATGAGATGGCCTGCCGGATCACCGCACTCTCCTCTGTCCGCAAGGCGTGGGATTCTCTTCGATCGCGAAGCCGATGCACTGCACTCGGAATCCCCGGAACCCCGCGATTCGCAACTGCTCTCCTTCATTTCATCGCGCGCGAGCAGGGAAGAGGTGAGTGGGAATCCGCTCGAATCCAACGCCATTCCGGAATGGAACCCCCGTTGCCCGACTGTCTCGAAGCGGAACAGCGCCCCAAAATGCCGAACCCCATCCGCATTGGGATGGGGTCCGGAACCATGAGCGCCTCGGCCGCGGTGTGAACGCTATTGCCGCGGCGCAAAGTACCCCTTGCGCGCCCGCACCTGGTAGCGTCGGTCGTTGCAGTAGAGATAAATGGGTCGAAACCCGCCGTTCGCCTGAAAGTCCGCCGGCACGTAGGTCAGCGCATACTGGCTGCGCAACTCCTGCTCGATGTCGTGGAAGCTGTTGCTCATCTCCTCCACCGAGCCGGGAAAGAAGACCTGTCCGCCGGTCGCCTCCGCCATGTCGGTCAGCACCTTGTCCCCCTTGCCGCGGCTCGGCGTCCAGTTGGTGCTGATCGCATAAATAATGGTTTCCGCGCGCTGGCACATCTTGATCGCTTCGTCGGGGCGCACCCGGCTCTGGTTGTCCTCGCCGTCCGAGATCAGCACCATGGCCTTGCGCACCGGTTCCTGTCCGCGGGCCGTGTCAAGCAATTTGTCGCGGCAGGCCACGTAGACGGAGTCGAACAGCGCGGTGCCCCCGGCGGGCTTCAGCTTGTTGACGCCGGTTTCCAGGGCATCCAGGTTGTTGGTCCAGTCCTGGCTGATGTGCGGCACCTCGGCAAAATCCATCACGAAGGCGCGGTCCGACGCGGGCTTGACCATCTGCAGCAGGAACTCGGTCGCCGACTGCTGTTCGAACTGGAAACGGGTGCGAATCGACGTGCTGGCGTCGATCACCAGGCCCACGCGCAACGGCAGATTGATCTGCTGGCGGAACGAGGTCACGCTGGCCGGAGCCTTCCCGTCGTCGAGCAGGGCAAAGTCGTCCTGGCGCAGGTTGGGAATGTAGTGGCCGTGCTTGTCCGTCACCGTGAAGATGAGGTTGACTTCGTTGCGCTGGATGACGAACGTCGGCTGCTCTTGCGACGGCTCGTTGGCCGGCTGCTGGGCCGCGGGGTTCGCCTGCGGCGATGCCGGCTTCTGCGGCGAGGCAGCCGGCGGCGGCGCTGCAGTCTGTGGCGCCTGGGGCGTGGCAGTCTGCTGCGCGTGCGCCGGGATCGCGGCGCAACCGGCGGCAAGCAGAAGGTTCACAAAACCGTGTACGCGGCGACCAGCCGCCGGCGGCGGCGAAAGCAGGATGTCCATGTCTATTTGATTCTACCAATCGCGGGACTGCCGCCCTTGTTGGACGGTTCGCCGGGGGCCCCGTCACCTTCCACCTTGTGCAGGAACGCATCGAGCTCCGCGGGCAGCGGCGCGGATAGCTGCAAGAGCTTGTGCGTGACGGGATGCGTGAATTCGAGTTCGGCCGCATGCAGAAAGTTGCGTCCCAGCCGCAGGCGTTCCGGTTCGGCATTGCGGCGCGCCGCGCGCGACGGGGCCGCCTGTGCGGCCACCTGGTCGGTAATCTGGCTGGCCGCGCCGTAGAGCGTGTCGCCCACCACCGGGTGACCGATGGACGCCATGTGCACGCGGATCTGGTGGGTGCGGCCGGTCTCGATGCGCACCTTGACCAGCGTGAATTTGCCGAACCGCGTGTTCAGCTTGCGCACCGTCTCGTAGTGCGAAACGGCGGAGCGCGCATTCTCCTGCGGTTTGGCGGTCATGCGCGTGCGGCGCACCGGGTCGCGCGCAATCGCCGCCGAAATGGTGCCCCGCGCGCGCTCGATTTCTCCGTGCACCAGCGCGATGTAGGTCTTGCGGATGGCGCGCCCCGAAAACATCTCTGCCAGCTTGCCGTGGGCGCGGTCGTTCTTGGCCACGATGATGAGCCCGCTGGTGTCCTTGTCGAGACGATGGACGATGCCCGGCCTCAGTTCGCCGCCCGTTGAGCTGAGCGCCTTGAAGCGATACAGCAGGGCATTGACCAGCGTGCCGCGGCTGCGCGCATCTTCGTTCTGGCCGGAGCCGGCGTGCACCATCATGCCCGCGGGCTTGTCGATCACCGCAAGATGTTCGTCCTCGTACACCACGTGCAGGGGAATGTCTTCCGGCGTGGCTTTGAGCGGATCCGGATGGGGCTCCCCCGTGATCGAAATCGTCTCACCGCCGCGCAGCTTCAGCGAGGACTTGGGATGCGCGCCATCCACCAGCACCTCCCCCTGCTCCAGGAGAAGCTGCACGCGCGACCGGCTCGCCTCGAGTTGCGCGGCAACAAACTGGTCCAGCCTCTGTCCGGCGGCCTCGGCAGGCACCGCGATCGTGCGCGTCTCATCCATGCTCAGCCTCCACCCTCTCAGGCGCGGCAACACGCGCTGCTCCGCGCTCGCGCAGCAGAACGGCGCCGGCAATCACCAGCAGCACGGCCGCCGCCTGCGGCCCGTCGAGCGCGCCGTGCAGAATCGCGCCGCGTCCTTCCCCGTCGCGCCAGAACTCGGTTACGTACACCGTCACGCCCAGGCCCATCAGCGCAACGCCGGCCACATCGCCCGGCTGGCGCAGCGCGGGCAGAAGCACCAGCAGCAGAATCGACAGGGTGAGGAACGCGATGGTTGCGTAGGCCTGTACCGGATGCAGCGGGATACCCACGGTAACGCCGCTCCAGCGCGCCGCCAGCGGATCGGTGTAGACCACCGCCCAGGGCACATGCGTTCCGCTGCCATAGCCGGAGCCGGCCAGCAATGCGCCAAACTGCTCGAAGGCCATGCCCAGCGCCGCCGGCGCCGCCAGCGCATCCGCCGTCTTCAGAAGGGCCAGATGCTGCCGCCGCGCATAGATAAACGCGGCCAGCCCGCCGAGCGCTGCGCCCGCAACCACCAGCAATGGATGATGAATGGTGGCCAGTCCGAGCATCCACAGCGGATGCTTCACCACATCGGCCCAGTTCACCAGGAACAGCAGCAGCCGCGATCCGATCAGTCCCGCAAAGAGCGCAATCACGCACAGGTTCCACGCGTCCGCCGGCGCCACTCCAACGATGCGCGCGGTGCGCTGCGCCAGCAGCAGCGCCAGCAACATGCCGAGCGCCGCCATGGCCCCGTAACTGGGGATCAGCAAGGCTCCGATGTGGAAGAGAACTGGATGCACCTGAGGCAAGAATACGGCAAAGCAGCGGAGTTAGCGGTGTTAGCGGAGTCAGGATTTCGCGTCGGAGATCCGGTGAGGATGCCATTTGCGCGTCGCACGCCATTCCACAATCTCGGGGAATGGCAACTAGCTCCGCGAACACCGCTGACTCCGCTAGCTCCGCTGAAAAATAGAAATCCGACCCGCGGGGCCGTGGGCGATGCGCCGGTGAACCCGTCCTAAGACGGTGGAGCTCCCCGCGGTTCATTAGGCATTCCGGACTGGCGGACACGGCACACAGAACCGATTGTCGAGTCGAACTCCTGTTCAATGAATGTAGGTTCAACCAGCGTTGACCACCACACCTGCTTTGCAGGCCGGTTTCTACTGCGGAGTCTATGTGCAGCGGCGCGGAAATGCAAGTCTTGTGCGGCCAGTGCGCCGTGTGCTAGGCGGTTTTCAGGGATCCCGGCCCAGCGGCGGCACGGCAAGCAAACGGGTTAGGCATTTGCGATAGATTGCGCCGGAGGCGGCCGCGAGGCGCCGGCTGGCTGAAATCTAGGATCCCGTCTTCCGGTCCCCTTCCAGCACCTCGTCCAGCAACCCGCGAAGGGTGATGGCGCGCGCATGCCCCACGCGCGCCGAAGGGCTGCCTTGCCCGGCCTGCGACAACTCATCGGCCAGGTTGATCGCGGCCAGCACGGCCACGCGCAACGAATCCACGGTGCGGCCCTGCGCCGCCACCGCGCGCATCTTCGCGTCCACCTGCGCGGCCAGCCGCCGGATGTGCTCGGCGTCCTGTCCCGACAGATGATACGTCTGGTCGTAGATCTGGACCGTAACGTATTCCGATGGCGTTTCTTCCATCGCCTGCTACACCTCCAGCGCGTCCAGTTCGGCAAGCAGCCGGTCGACCCGCTGCTTGACCGCTTCCCTCTCCGCGCGCAGGGCGCCGACCTCTCTCTGCAGATGGTCGATGGTTCCCGTCTGTTCGCTGAGCTTCGTCTCCGCTTCCGTGGCGCGCGCCTCCGCCTCGGCGCGGGTCACGCGTTCCCGTTTTACCAGGTTCACCGCGCGCAGCACCCGCTCTTCCAGGGCGGCAAACTCATCCATGCTCATGGCCAGCGTGTCCTGGCCGCCACCCTGCTCCGCCTGCACCTCTTCTGCCACCGCCGTACCGAAGGACAATTCCGACATGAGAGACCTCCGCGCCCTCGCGCTTTAATTTAGTTCGAGTATAGCGCCGCGATAACTTGTGCAGGTTTCAACCGCGTAACCGGGCACCTGCCTTGCCAACGGCCTCCACCACCCGCGCATGAAAATCCTGCAACTCCTCCTCGCGCAGAGTGCGATCGGAGGCCTGAAAGGTGACGCCGAGCAGCAGCGAGTAGTCGCTGGCGCCGAGTTTCTTGTCGCGGAATACTTCGCGTGCGCGCCACTCCACGAGTTCGGGAATGTTGAGGGCCGCGATGGCCTGCTCGATCCGCTCCCACGGGATGCTCTCATCGAGGACGACCGAAAAGTCGCGGCGGACGGGCTGGAACCGCGAGATCTCGCGCGCCGCGGGCCGGCGCAGCGGCAGCCTGTAGAGCCGGTCAATATAGACCTCCCCAACGAACGCCGTGTCCCTGAGCTTGCGCGCCGCCGCTTCGCGCGGATGCAACTGCCCGAACCAGGCCACCGTCTCGCCTTCCGCCGCCACCCGCGCGGAGCGGTATGGATGCAGCCACGCCGGCGTCAACCCGGCCTCTGCGGGAAAACGATCGAAGTACACCGAATGCAAATCAAAGCGCGCGAGAAGTTGCTCCACCACCCCTTTCAGGTCGTGGAACTCGATGGCTCGCGCCGGGTGCAGAGCGCCCTGTTCGGGAGCGATGCCGGCCGCGCCGAAGGCCAGCGCCGGCCGCTCTTCCACCTTCTCCACCACGCCGTTGGGAGCTGCCCCGCTGAACACCGTGCCCAGTTCGAACAGCCGCACATCGCTCACGTCACGATTGAGATTGCCCGCGATCATGGTGAGCATGCCCGGCACCAGCGACGGCCGCATCACGCCGGCCTCTTCGCTGAGCGGATTTCCCAAAGGCACAACCAGGCCCGGCTGCGGCGCGGTAAGCGCTGCGTCGGCCGCGGAGCAGAACGTGCTGCCGATCGTCTCATGAAATCCCGCGGCCAGCAGATTGCGGCGCACCGTCTCTGCGGCCTCCGCCCACGGCAGCGCCTGCACGCCCTCGCCGAAGGCCGGCAGCGTGTTGGCGAACCGGTTGTAGCCGTAGACGCGCGCGACTTCTTCGATCAGGTCGATCTCGCGTTCGAGGTCGAGGCGCCAACTGGGCAGCGTCACCTGCCATGCGGCACTCTCATTTGTCAGCTCCGCTAACCCCGCTAACCCCGCTTGCCCCGCTAACTCCGCTTTAAGCTTGCATCCCAGCGCCGTGAGCACGTTTTCGACCGTCCCCGCCGTGATGCCTTCCGGATCGACAGTCCTGCCGAGGATGCGATGCACTTCGCTGAGCGACAGAGCCACAGCCTGTCGATGCGCCGTGCGCGCCTCGATCGCAGGCACGCGAACATCGACGAGGTCGCCTTCGATCCAGCCGCCGTTGGCCAGCAGAATGCTGCTGACCAGGGCCGATGCGACGGGCGCCGCGTTGAAGTCCGCGCCGCGCTCGAAGCGATGGCTCGCATCGGTGTGGAGTCCGTGGCGGCGCGCGGTACGGCGCACGGCCACGGGATCGAACCACGCCGCCTCGACGAGCACGTTTTTCGTCTCCGGCGTAATCATCGAGTCCCACCCGCCCATCACGCCGGCCAGGCCCAGCGGTTTCGCATGATCGGCAACCACCAGGTCTTCGGGATCGAGCACGCGCACCATGCCATCGAGCGTCTTCAGCGTCTCGCCTTTGCGCGCGCGGCGCACAACGATGCCGCCCTCGATCTTGTCCAGATCGAAGGCATGCGTCGGCTGGCCCATGGCAAGCCAGGCGAAATTGGTCGCATCGACGGCGTTGGAAATCTTCTTCTGCTCGAGCAGACCGAAATAAGTGACAATCTCCGCGCCGGACAGATCGCGCGATTCACCGATGGTCACGTCGCGCAGCACCCGCGCGGTGAAGCGCCCGCAGCCCGCCTCGTCTTCAATCCGCACAGAAAACGGCGTTGAAGTCGAACGCGGCTCCGGCAGCTCAAAACTCAACTCCGGCAGAGTCAGTCCGTAGATCGCCGCCGCCTCGCGCGCCACGCCGTAGTGATTCATGGCGTCCACGCGGTTGGTGGTGATGTCCATCTCGTAAAGAGAACCATTCAGGTCCGAGCCGTTGCCCGCGCCAAGGTCATAGACGCCTTCGACAGCAATGCCGCGCAGGGTCAGGTCTTCGGCGAGTTGGTTGTCGTCGACGGGGAGGCCCGGCAAGTACGCTCGCAGCCATTTAGTGAGAATCTTCATGAAGGAGAACCTTTTCGAGCGGAGTTCGCGGCGCTGGCGGAGTTCGCGGAGCTAGCGGAGTTCGCTGACACACCATCAGCATTGTGGCGGCCGAGCGACGCGAGCAATCCATTGATCAATCGAGCCACTTCTGATCCTTGGGCCATGAGGGCTTTTGCACGCTTCTCATCGAGGTAGCCCAGGTCGCTGGCGAGCTCAATTTGGGTCTGCAACTCACAAAGCGACCCTCGTGCGTTGCCTAGGAAATGCCTGAACTGCAAATCAGTCAGCCTGCCGTGACCCTCGGCTACATTGCTCGGAATGGAAACGGCGGCACGTCTCATTTGCGCGATCAATCCAAATGCCTCCTTCCTGGGCAATCCGGCCGTCAATGAATAGGTCTCACGAGCCAATCCCATCGCCTTCTGCCAAACAATCAGCTCTCGATAACTCTTCGGACGCGCCATCTCTCTCCAAGAAGCGGCACTAGCTCCGCCAACTCCGCCAACCCCGCCAACTCCGCTAACTCCGCTAGCCCCGCTAACTCCGCTAGCCCCGCTAACTCCGCCAACCCCGCTTCTTAAGCAAACTGTCCAAGAAACCGCATGTCCCCCGCAAACAGCGAACCAATCTCACTGATCCCGTACTTCATCATCGCGATCCGCTCCACGCCCATGCCGAAAGCGAAGCCCGAAATCTTCTTCGGGTCATACGCAGGCTGCTTCTCCGCTGCGAACGCGAACACCGCCGGATCCACCATGCCGCACCCCAGCAACTCGATCCACCCCGACTGCTTGCACTTGCGGCAGCCCTTGCCGCCGCAGAAGATGCAACTGATCTGCACATCGGCGCTGGGCTCGGTGAATGGGAAGAACGACGGAAAGAAGCGCGTCTTCACGCTTGCGCCGAACAGCGCTTTCATGGCGTGATCGAGCGTGCCCTTGAGGTCGCTGAAAGTGATATTGGTGTCCACGCAGAGCCCTTCCACCTGGTGGAAGATGGGCGAGTGCGTGGCGTCCTGCGCGTCGTTGCGGTGAACCTTGCCGGGAATCACGATCCGCACCGGCGGCGGCTGCATCTCCATGGTGCGCATCTGCACCGGCGAGGTGTGCGTGCGCAGCAGCAGGCGGTCGCGCAGCGGCCTCCGCTCCTGGTTAGCGATTACCAGCGTGTCCTGCGTGTCGCGCGCCGGATGCCCCGGCGGAAAATTCATGCTTTCGAAGTTGTAGAAGTCGGTCTCAACCTCCGGCCCCACGCCCACCGAGTAGCCCAGCGCCGCGAACACGCTGACGATTTCGTTCATGGTGCGCGTGATCGGATGCTCCGCGCCGGTCAGCCGCCGCGTGCCGGGCAACGTGATGTCGATGGCCTCGGCGGCCAGCGCCGCATCGCTCGGCCCCGAACCCGCGGACTGCTCAAGCAACTGCTCCACCGCTGCCTTGAGCGCATTGAAGCGCTGCCCCAGAGACTTCTTCGCCTCCGCCGGCGCGGCCTTCAGCCAACGGCCTGAGACCTCGTTCAGCCGGCCCTGCTTGCGGCCCAGCCACTGCAGCCGATAGGCCTCAACCGCCTCGTCGCCGTCCAGCGCCGCAGCGTCGGCGCGCGCCTGCTGTTCCAGCGCGGCGAAGGCCTTGTCCAATGAGGCTTCGTCGAAGCCCCCGAGTTCAGGAATGGGTTCGTTCGTCATGCGTTAAACATCAGAATAAATGAACCCAGGTGGCGACGGCGCGCGCTCCCACCTGTCCGCATTCCAGCCCGCCTGGCCGATGTTCGCTACTGCATCCGGAATCGCTCCCGCATCAGCCGCTGCAGCCGCGGCCAGAAGATCAGGTTGAACGCCAGTTCCTTGTCTGGAAACATGCCCAGCGCCACACGCCGCGTGTCCGCCACCATCTCTGCCGCTTCCTCTACGCTCAGCGTCGAGTCCTGCGCGATCACCTGGCTCACCATGTTCACCACCATCTGCAGGCGGCGGATCTTGCGGCGCTCCTCCTCGAGTTCTTGCGGCGATTGTTGGGCCGGCTCTTCGTGGCTGGCACAATCAGACGAGCTGGGGCCGGCGCCCGCCTGCGGCTCATGGCTGTAATCTAGGGAACCCATTGGGAATGCCTCCTGGGGTGGGAATGGGGAACTTGCGTGCATACTACCCGTCCGGTCGTGAATTTGCCAGAGCATTTGTGGCAGGATGCGGTCATGATCCCGGCGGGGATGCCCGCGGACAGACACATCTCCGTACAATGAGGTTGGATGGCTTTTACCGAACAATACGACGTGGTGGTCGTGGGCGCCGGCCACGCCGGCTGCGAGGCGGCCATGGCCGCGGCACGCATGGGCCTCAAGACCGCCCTCATCACCATGAACATGGACCTCATCGCGCAAATGAGCTGCAACCCCGCCGTCGGGGGCGTGGCCAAGGGCCATCTGGTGCGCGAGGTCGACGCCCTGGGCGGCATCATGGGCGAGGTCGCAGACGCCGTCGGCATCCAGTTCCGCCTCCTCAACACCTCCCGCGGGCCGGCCGTCTGGAGCCCCCGCGCCCAGTGCGACAAGGCCCAGTACCGCGTCAAAATGCGCCAGGTCCTCGAATCCCAGCCCGGCCTCCACATCCGCCAGGCCGAAGTCGTCGATCTTGTCCTTGAAGAATCGGGGGAAGCCGGCCCCCCACAAGATATGGGTGCCCCAGGTCCCTCGCCTTTGGGGACCTGGGAAACCACAATCCTTACCCAGCCTCAATCAACTGACCACTGCTCGCTGACCACCGTT
>Ga0335082_10003341_pt1 | contig 17417 bp, 14 predicted proteins | sample Lox_Sample_41_FD_206718 | JGI IMG/M metagenome (GOLD analysis project Ga0335082, IMG submission 206718) | Soil microbial communities from Loxahatchee National Wildlife Refuge, Florida, United States - Lox_Sample_4.1 | ecosystem: Environmental > Terrestrial > Soil > Wetlands | place: USA... | reverse complement strand
CGTCTTGGAGGCACTGACCGGAATACGAAGAAGTGAACTGATGGGACTCAAGTGGAGGGACGTGGACTTCATCGGCGGTCGCATCGAGATCACACGATCAGTTGTCGACCAAGTCGTCGGTAAGTGCAAGACGGAAGCATCCAAGAAGCCCGTTGTCATCGATCAACACATCGCACAGGCGCTGATTGCATGGCGACAGGAAAGCATGTACACCGCTCCGGATGATTGGGTGTGGGCCTCGCCGCACAAAAAAGGCAAGCAGCCTTTGTGGCTCTCAACCATCATGCGTTACTACATCCTGCCGGCAGTAAGGCGCGCTGGCATTCAGAAAAGAGTCGGTTGGCACACCTTTCGCCACACATTCTCAAGCTTGGTCAAGTCCCTCGGTGTGGACGCGAAGGTTGTACAGGAACTTGTGCGCCATGCATCGTTTAACACAACGATGAATGGCTACACACAGGCTTTTGAACCATCGAAAAGGCAAGCGCAAGAACAACTCGCAGACCTAATCATGCGCACGGGAATAGTTGGTCACGCATGAATGTTGTGGAATGTTGTGGGAAGAATTGTCCGGACGCCTTCAAGTCCCTGATTTTATGGCGTCCCCGACGGGATTTGAACCCGTGTTACCGCCGTGAAAGGGCGATGTCCTAGGCCGGGCTAGACGACGGGGACCACTCGAGGCAGGATTGCCGGCGAACAACTCATCGTAACAGCCGCTCCACACACTGTCAAAAATGTAAACAATCTCTCACTGCATCGCGTTAGAGTCGAAGCGCAACGACAATCTTCAACTCTGCCAGAACCGCAGCCAGCGTTGACTAGCCGCCATCGCCCGCCGCATTACAATGTTGGCTGCACCTTTTATCATTCTGAACCTATGCCCGATCCTCTTTACCTGAGCCTCTGGTTCTCGGATTTCGCTGGTCCGGCGATGCTTCCGCACCTGCTGGCCGTGCTGCAGCAATTCCCCTTTTCCGAGCGGCGCCCCGGAATCACGTATATCGCAATCCAACCTGTTTCCTGGAACGAAGCCAGCGTGCTGGAACGGCGATTTTCTCCCTCCATCGCGTCACAGGAGGCGGTAGTCGTTGCCGCGGATCTCGTACACGACGACTACGCGTATGTCTTCGAGGCGTACTGGGATCTCTGGACGCCGGGCCAGTCCAGCGAATGGCAGCTTACGCCCAGCCTTGTCCGAATCATCGCGCAGGGCGAGGAATTCGAAGAAGGAACGGCGGAAGAAACCGGCCACATCGAAATCGAGTTCGGGCTGGATTCGCAGTTCGTCCCCGAAGGCGGCGGACTCACCGAGGAAGCGCAGGCGAAGATTCGCGAGAATGTCAGCCGACTGATTCAATTCACGCACAATCTCGAACGCAACACGCGCGCCACCTCGCGGCGACTGTGGTCCGAGTCGGAAGAGAACCTCGCGCGAAAGCTGATCGCGCGATTGCAGAAAGTCCAGTAGATCAAACCATAGCCCCGGAGGACGCTAAGGACGCGGAGGATTTCCCTCTGTGTCCTCAGCGTCCTCGGCGGTCTTCATTTGGTACGGCCGCCTTCGACCTTTAGCGCCTCTGCCGCAGCAGCCTGCGCCGCCGCCAGTCGCGCCGTGAGCACTCGGAAGGGTGAGCACGAAACGTAGTTGAGCCCGGTGCGATAGCAGAACTCCACCGACGACGGCTCACCCCCGTGCTCGCCGCAGATGCCGACCTTCAGGTTCGAACGCGTCTTGCGTCCGCGCTCGGTCGCCATCTTCACCAATTGCCCGACGCCTTCCTGATCGAGGGCCGCGAAGGGATCCTGCTTCAGGATGCCTTCCGCGAGATACGTGGGTAGCACCTTGTTGACATCGTCGCGCGAGAAGCCGAACGTGGTCTGGGTGAGGTCATTGGTGCCGAACGAAAAGAACTCGGCATCTTTGGCGATCTCATCGGCAACCAGAGCGGCACGCGGCAACTCGATCATCGTGCCGACCATGTAGTCGATCCTCATTCCCTTCTCTTTGAAAACCTCGTCGGCAACGCGCCGGACGATCGCGCCCTGGTTCGCCATCTCCTTCAGCGTGGCGACCAGAGGAATCATGACTTCGGGATGGACTTTGATTCCCTTCTTCGTGCAATCCACCGCTGCCTCGAAGATCGCCCGCGCTTGCATCTCGGTAATCTCGGGATAGGTGATACCGAGACGACAACCGCGGTGTCCAAGCATCGGGTTGAACTCGTGCAATTGCTCGACGCGGCCCAGCAGAGCCGGCAGAGCTTTCTTCAGGTCGCCGACACTCTTGATCCCGTAGTCCTTATACTTCGTGACGAGTTCCTTCTTCTGCTTCGCGCTATATCGCGACAGCAGCGCGATGTCGACCATCAGATCTTCGCGGCGCGGCAGAAACTCGTGCAGTGGCGGATCCAATGTGCGGATCGTGACCGGAAGTCCGTCCATGGCCTTGAAGACGCCAGCAAAGTCGGCGCGCTGCAATGGAAGGAGCTTTTTCAGAGCGGCGCGACGGTCTTTCTCGTTGTCGGCGAGAATCATCGTGCGCATGTGCCCGATCTTCTCCTCGCCAAAGAACATATGCTCGGTGCGGCAAAGGCCGATGCCTTCTGCACCGAAAGCGCGGGCCTGGATGGCATCCCGCGGAATGTCCGCATTGGCGCGGACTTTCATCTTGCGGAACGGGTCGGCCCATCCCATGAACTTCTGTAGTTCAGGATCGTCCGCATTCGCGGGAATGGTATTCAGTTTTCCTTTGATCACGCGGCCGGTCGTGCCATCCAGAGAGATCCAGTCGAACTCCTCGAATACCTGGCCTTTGACCCGCATTTCCCGCGCTTTCTCGTTGACATCGACGTCGCCAGCGCCTGCCACGCAGCACTTGCCCATGCCGCGAGTGACAACGGCCGCGTGACTGGTCATGCCGCCGCGGGATGTGAGAATGCCCTTCGCCACTTCCATGCCGTGAATGTCTTCTGGCGTCGTCTCCGCCCGCACCAGAATCACAGATGCTTTTTCATGTTTATGGACCGCTTCCACAGCGGCATCCGCGGTAAACACGATCTGGCCGACAGCCGCCCCCGGTGAAGCAGGCAATCCCGTCGCAAGGACTTCCACCTTTGTGCCCTTTTCATCCAGGCGGGGAACCAGGAAATCATAGAGTTGGTTCGGCTCGACGCGGAAGATCGCTTCCTCCTTCGTGATCAGGCCTTCTTCCACCATCTGAATCGCAATCCGAACCGCCGCCAGGCCAGTCCGCTTGCCGTTACGGGTCTGCAGCATGTACAGCTTGCCGTCCTGAACGGTGAACTCGAAGTCCTGCACGTCTTTGTAGTGCTTTTCCAGCCGGGTAGTGATTTCGCGCAGTTGGTTGTATGCCTCGGGCAGAATCTCGTGCAGTTTGAGAATTGGCACCGGCGTGCGCACACCGGAAACCACGTCCTCGCCCTGCGCGTTCATCAGAAACTCACCGTAGAACTCTTTTGTGCCGATCGCGGGATTCCGGGTAAAGCCCACACCGGAACCACTGGTGTCGCCAAGGTTTCCGAACACCATGGCCTGAACGTTGACCGCCGTTCCCAGCATGTCGTCGATGTTGTTCATACGGCGATAGTGCTTTGCACGGTCGTTCTGCCAGGAGCGGAAGACGGCATCGCGCGCCAGCACTAGTTGTTCTCGCGGATCCTGCGGGAAGTCACGCTTGGCGTGCTTCTTGACGACCTTCTTGTACTCGGCAATTACTTCCTGCAGAGCCTTGGCATCCAAATCGGTATCAAGCTTGGCCTTCTTCTGCTTTTTCTTGGCGTCGAAAACCTCTTCAAACGCGGACTTCTCAATATCGAGCACGACGTTGCCGAACATCTGAATCAGGCGACGATAGGAATCGGCGGCGAACCGGGGATTGTTGCTCCGCTTCTCCAGCGCTTTCACGCTCTCGTCGTTCAGGCCGAGATTCAGAATCGTATCCATCATGCCGGGCATGGAGAACTTCGCGCCCGAGCGCACACTCACCAGCAGCGGATTGTCGCCCTGACCGAGTTTCTGTCCTTGCAACGCTTCGAGCTTCGCGAGAGCTTCGTCCATCTGCTTGTCAACGTCCGGCGACAAACCACCTCGCATGTACTCGCGGCAGGCTTCGGTCTGTATGGTGAAGCCGGGAGGCACCGGCAGCCCGGCATTGGTCATCTCGGCGAGGCCCGCGCCCTTGCCGCCGAGCACGTCCTTCATCTTGCCGTTGCCATCGGCCTTGCCGCCGCCGAACGAGTACACGTACTTGGTTGTGGACTTCTTGGTTTCTTTCGTTTCTGTCTCGGGGAGAGTCATTGTCGCCATAATTATGAGTCCTTTGTGGTGCAGAATTTCGCTTCAGAAACTCGATGTCATGTGGTAATGGAGCAATTTGGTAATCGGGAAATTGAAACCCGACATAACGAGTCGCCTCAATTACTCAATCGTGCTTACGCGTTCGCTTCCCTCACGATCTCCGAAAAATCCGCGATTGTGGAAAACTCGCGCAGCAACGTCTTCAAAAGCGCCAGCCGGTTCGCACGCACCTGCTGATCATCCACCATCACCATCACCTTGTCGAAGAATTTGTCGACCGGCTCGCGTGCGGTCGAGAGCAGCATCAGCGCATCGAAGTACTCCTTCTTGTTGCGATGCACTTCGATCCGAGGTCCCTGCTGCTCCATGTAGGCCCCGAGCGCCTTTTCCTCTTCCGCAGATTGTGGCAAGTACTCGAAATTCTCGGCAGGCTGGATTCTCTTCTCCTCGGCCTGCCGCAAGATATTCCGCATACGCTTGCAGGCCGCGCCAATTGCCTGGAACTCCGGCATGTGCAGCACCCGCTTCACGGCTTCCGCCCGCGCAAGAGCATCCACCACATCGTCGGCATCCGCGCCGAGTGCCGCCTTCACTACATCGTACGAATATCCGCAAACATCCCGCAGATAGAACTCTAACCGCTCGCGGAAGAATACCTGGATCGAGTCGGAATACTTCGCATCATCGACGAACTTCTTTTCGGCTTCTGACTTCTGATATCCGGCCCGCGCATCGCGCATCAGGTCGCCAATCCGCAGGGGTAGTTTCTTCTCTGCGATCGCGCGGACAATCCCATTCGCCTGCCGGCGCAGCGCAAACGGGTCCTTAGATCCGCTCGGAACCAGCCCAAGGGCGAACATTCCGGCGATCGTGTCTGCCTTGTCGGCAATGGAAAGCACCGCACCTTCCACCGACCGCGGCAGATCATCGTCGGTCGACTCCGGCTTGTAATGATCGTAGACGGCATCGGCAACGGCAAACCGCGTCGCTTCCGGCAGACTGGGATCCAGTTGCTGCACCCGCCCGTACAGGCCGCCAACGATTCCCTGCAGTTCAGTAAACTCCTTCACCAGTTCGGTGGTCAGGTCCGTCTTGGCCAGGCACGCCGCCTTGTAAACCACCCCCGGCCGGACGGTCACGCCACCCTCTTTCACCACCTCGCAGAGCCAGCTGCACAGCTTCTGCACGCGCTCGGTCTTGTCGTAGTAGCTTCCAAGATCCTTCTGGAAGGTAACGTTCCGTAGCAGATCGAGACGTTCCAGCAACGACTTCTTCTGATCGGTTTCCCAGAAGAAGCGAGCGTCGTTGAAGCGCGCACGCAGCACGCGCTCGTTGCCTTGCTTGATCAGTCCCAGCGGATCGCTGTCGGTATTCAGAACGGCCAGAAAGTGCGGCAGCAGCTTGCCGTCGGCGTCCTCGATGGCGAAATACTTCTGGTGATCGCGCATTACCGTCACCAGAACTTCTTCGGGCAATTCCAGGAATTGCGGATCGAATCCGCCGAAAAGAACGGACGGATACTCCGTCAGATTCACAACGGTATCGAGCAGCGGCTTGTCTTCACGCCAACGCGCTCCGCAAATCGTACGGGTCGCGGCGTCGAGGGCTTTCCGAATCTGATGCTCGCGCTCGGCACGTCCAAGAACCTTGGCGGCGCGGAGCGAATCGACATAGGCAGTTCCAGACCGCGCAATAGCCACGCTGCCATCGCTCAAAACCCTGTGCCCCCGCGAGTTCTTCCCTGCCCGGATGCCCGCGACCTCCAGCGGGATCGTCTCGCCATCAAGCATCGCAACCAGCCACCGCACCGGACGTACAAAGCGCTCATTCGGCTTGCGCCAGTACATGTTCTTCGGCCAATAGAGCGAAGCGATTTCCTTCGGAAGCCCTTCGGCAAGAATCTCAGCGGCCGTGCGGCCCTTCTTCGTAACCCTGGCCGCAATGTACTCCCCCTTGGGGGTGCTGACTCTCTCCAGTTGTGACACATCCATGCCAGCCTTCTTGGCAAAAGCGTGCGCCGCAGGAGTCGGCTGACCATCTTTGTATGCGACGTTGACCGAGGGCCCAGTCAACTGCTCGACCACGTCGGCCTGGGCTGCCGCGATGCCGGGAACAATCACGGCGAGACGTCGTGGAGTATCAAAAGAAGTGATATCTCCGCCGGTCAATCGTTCGCGGGAGAGCAGGGCGCCGACCCGCTCCCGAAGTTCCGCGGAAGCGGCCACAATCATGCGCGCCGGAATCTCTTCGCAACCGATCTCTAACAGAAAATCTGGCATGCCGTTAAACCATTAAGTGTCTCAAAAATCCTGCCCTAAGGAATGTGATATGCGTCACACCCGCCTGTGGAAAGTCGCGCCGGCGTCTCGCGCGAAGGCATCCTGCCCTCGCCGCTGGCGCCACTATGAACCTACCGGAGACAGCGTCTCTTTCGCCGCCTTTGGTTTCTTCGTGGAAACAGGCTCAGGCTCGTCGGCCTTCTCCGCAACGTCACTCTTCTGCTGATCCACCCAGGCCTTCGCAATTCCCACCGCGAGCACCCGGACGCGGGCAATCACACCCACACGCTCGGTAACAGATATCGCCCCACGTGCATCGAGAATGTTGAACAGATGCGAGCACTTCAGGCAGAGGTCATAGGCGGCGAGCAACGGAAATCGCGCATTGTCTGCCGTGGAGTCCTTTTCTTGCTCTTTTTGCGCATAGTGCTCGATCAGCCCCTTGCACTCGGCCTCATACAGTTCGAAGTGTTTCCACGCCTTCTCCACGTCAGCGGCCTCGAAGTTGTACACCGAGAACTGCAATTCATCCGCGAGCCGAACCTCGCCATACTTCACCGGCGCGCCCGTCATGGGATCGCGAGCCCACACAATGTCGTAAATCGAATCCAGATCCTGCAGAAACTGCGCGATGCGCTCGAGTCCATACGTCAGCTCCGCGCAAATGGGATTCAGATCGATGCCGCCGCACTGCTGAAAGTAGGTGAACTGCGTGATTTCCTGGCCGTCGAGCATGACCTGCCAGCCCACGCCCCACGCACTCAGCGTAGGCGCTTCCCAGTTGTCTTCTTCGAACTTGATGTCGTGATGGCGTAGGTTAATGCCGATCGCTTCCAGCGACTCCAGATACAGCTCCTGCACGTTCTCCGGCGGAGGCTTCAGGATCACCTGCAACTGCATGTGCTTGAACAGACGGTTCGGATTCTCGCCATACCGCCCGTCCGCCGGGCGCCGCGACGGCTGTACATACGCGACCTTGTAAGGCTTCGGCCCCAGCACGCGCAGAAAAGTTTCCGGCGCCATGGTCCCCGCGCCCACTTCGACGTCGTAAGGCTGCTGCAGCACGCATCCGCGCTCGGCCCAAAAGGTTTGCAGCCGGAGAATAAGCTCCTGAAACGTCAGCGGGTTGGGCTTGGCTGGAGTCACAGAGTACTCAGGTGTTGAAAGGTTAATCGTTGATTGTAACGGAAGGAGCGGGTGCCCGTCAGCTACGGTGGCGGCTCGATAATGGCTCAAGTTGAGTTTGAATGGCCCCAGGAATCCGTCATCGCGTAGTGAAGGTCTGCGCGCTCGCAGCTGCCATCCACACCACTACGGTTGCCGACAAACCGGACAAACGCAGAAAAACGTTCTTGAAGCGCAGATGGCGGAATGTCATATGGATGCCTCGGTGGTCAGGCTCAGGGACTCCGATGGTATCAGCCTGTGGTCGCGCGGAATAAGAGTCGTTTGACCCTAAGGGCCGATCTTCTCCAGCATCCCCGCCGTCACCAGCTTCTTCTCCAGATGCCTCTGCAAAATCTGAATCACGAACTTCCGCAGATCCGCCCCCAGCGCCTTCGGCCACGGCATCTCTGCAAACGTGTCCACCGGAGCGCGGAACATCTTCGCGGCCAGCGTCCGCGACTCGCTGGAAATCTCCGACGAGGCCAGACGCTTGTCGTCCGCGCACGTCAGGCCGTCGGCGAGCGCGTGGAACCAGGCACGGTCACCATTCAGGTTGCGGCCACAGACCACGCACTCCGTCAACTCCGGCAGAAACCCCACAAGCCGCGTCAGCCAAAGATCGAAGTACGTCACTGGCATCCATATCTCCGGGCCGGTCAGCACGTGCAGCACAGACAGCGTCAACCGGAAGATGGCGTCGTTCGACTCCCGGTCGGGCAGCAGTTCATCCAGCAATTCCGCGATGTGCCCCAGCGCAACGGCCCGCGCATAGCTGACTTCTGCGGCCAACGGCGACTCCAGCACCTCGCAGGCGTCGAGGCGTACCAAGTCCTGGCGCTCTTTGACGTCATAAAATGCGCGCACATACGTGAGCGGTTCGAGCGCGCCTCCGAATCGACGCTTCGATTTCTTGGCCGACCGCGCCACTCCGCGCACCTTTCCCTCGGCGCGCGTGAACAGCGTCACCAGCAAATCGGCCTCGCGCAGCGGATAGGTGCGCAGCACGATCGCTTCTGTCTCTCGCAGTGCCATGGGAACTCAATGGTGAAGGGTTGATTCTAGTGGAAGCCGCTTTCGACCGTCAGCCTTCCACTCTCTCCTATAGTGGCCACACACCTCCAAACCCGCCCGCTGTGCACTTCGATATACTTTCCTTGTCGTGAAGAAAATTACCTCTGTCCTCGCCATTTTCCTGATTCTTGCCACGGTCGGACTCGCCGACGAGACTTCATTCCATCACGTCTGGGTGCCCAGCCTGAAGGGGAAAGCGATCAAAGCGGTGCTGACCTTCAGTGATATAGGCAAAGTGGTCGAAGTACATCCGGCCAAGGGCGTCGCAGTGACCATTCCTTACGGCCAGATCGAGAAGTGCGACTACGAGTACACCAACACTCTCATGGGAGGAAAGAGCCACTGGCTGAAGATCGAATATCACGATCAGGAAGCACATAAGGTGCTGGTCCTGCTTATGAACGAGAAGGAGTATCCGCACATTCTGGATGCACTGAAGGCACACACCGGCATCGATGCTGAAATTCTGGGAAATGCCAGGAAGCGGTAGTCTTGCGGAGTTCAAGCTTGTCAGAAACACGAAGGCGCGCGACCATGCCAGGACCGCGCGCCTCGAATCCAGCGGAGCTAACGTCTGAAAGTTGCCTTACCGCCCGAAATACTTGGCGTTGCGCTCGGTGAAGGCGTTCCACTTCTCCGGCAGGTCATCGAGCGCGAAGATGGCGGAAACTGGGCACACTGGAACGCAGGCGCCGCAGTCAATGCACTCCACCGGGTCGATATAAAGCAACTCTTCGGTTGCGTAGGCGGGCTCGTCTTTCTTGGGATGAATGCAATCCACCGGACACGCATCCACACATGCGGTGTCTTTGGTGCCGATGCACGGCTCAGCAATCACGTAGGCCATAAAGGTGTCAGTCTCCTGAGAGGTCTGCTTCTATTTTACTACCGCGCGGCGGTTGAGCGACCGGACATTCTAGCAAGAATTCGGTCGGCGGGTATAGCGCTCGGTACCGAAAAAAGACAAGCAAAAACGGCCGGCAACTGGGCGCTGCCGGCCGTTGCAATGTCCACTCGTCGCCGCTTACCGGCGTCCGCCACGGAACCCGCCGCCACCGTGGAACTCGTGCCCGCCGCGCGCCTCACCGCGGACGAACCCGCGAGCGTAGCCACGGTCGTAGACTCGGCCAGCAACGCCCGGGCGTCCAACGTGCGGACGACCATAGTAAGGACGACCCCAGCCGCGACCCACAACCACTGGACGATTCCAGAACCACGCCGGATGTCCCCAGTGGTACCACGGGCCGGCGCCGATAAATACGCCATCGACGAAGTAGCTCGGGCCGTAGTACCCGTAGGGCGCGCACGCGTAAGGAGCGTAGTCATAGTATCCATACGCGCAAACCGGGGGGGCCGCAACATAACGTGGCCCCACTCCAATACCGACGCCAACGCTCACCTGTCCCTGCGAATAGGCCAGGGGCATCATCAACACTGCCAGCAACGCAACATATTTCAGGTAACGCATAATCACCTCCGGTCCTGAATCCCGTGTCTCTTTCCCAATTCGGGCCTCAGGAGCCTTTCCAAATGCTCTGCCCATTAGAACTCTCCGGGGGACGAAAAGTTGCGAAAAACGGGGTGGCTGATTTCAACCATCCCGCTTGATTTCAACCACTTAGACGCCATCGCATTGGACTGGTGCAGGTTGCGATCGCTTGCCCTTGTGAAACTAAAGTTACCTACCATCCCGGTACGGGAAGAGGCATTGTGTTCGGAGAAGTGCGGATTCTGGATACCTGGCGACCCATGGAAAAACTGAATATCTTGGTGTCTCTTCTCACCGAAGAAAACGATTACCAGCGCGAACAAGCGGCCTCGGCTCAAACTGCCGCGCAGAAGCTCGGCGCCGCAGTGCAAATCATTTACGCCAATAACGATGCCGTGCTGCAGACGCAACAGATCCTGCAATACATTCAAGAGCCGAGCAAACGCCCCGATGCCATTGTGGTCGAGCCGGTCGGTACCGGCATGCTGCAGGTAGCCAAGGCCGCAGTTTCAGCCGGGATCGGTTGGGTTGTGATCAATGCCAACGTCGACTACCTGCCGCAACTGCGACAGCACGCGCTCGTGCCCGCCTTTTCCGTCTGCTCCGATCACGAAGAGATCGGCAGGATTCAAGGGAAACAGATGGCCGCAATTCTCGGCGAGGAAGGCACCGTTCTCTATATCGAGGGGCCGGGGGTACGAGATGTGGCCCGCATGCGGTCCAAGGGCATGATGCAAACCAAGCCGCCAAAGATCACTGTAAAGACACTCAAAGGCGACTGGACCCAGCAGAGCGGTTACCACGCGATTCGGTCGTGGCTATCGTTGAGCACATCCCGCGAATTGCACATCGGCATGATCGCCTGCCAGAACGACGACATGGCCTTCGGCGCGCGCCGGGCTTTTGAAGAATTGACCGAGATGAAAGAACGTGATTCCTGGCTGGCTCTGCCCATCACAGGATGCGATGGTGTTCCCAAGACGGGGCAGACATGGGTTCGTCAGGGCAGGCTCGCCGCCACGGTTTACTCTCCGCCACTGATCGGGGATGCGATCCAGTTGCTGGCCGTTTCCCGGACCAGTGGCAAGCAACCAGATGAGCGCACTCTGGTGGCCCCGAGTTCCTTCCCCGCGCTTCCGGAAATTCAGAAGAAACGCAGCACCGCAGCCAGCAAGAGTTAGGAAACTGACGAATCTCAGGGTCGATACACCCATGCCTGCGCTGTCGCGCGATCATTGTTTGGATATCCCCCTGCCAACAGAACACTCCCATCTTTCAATCGGGTTTCGGTCATGAAGTGCCACGAGTCGTTCATCTCGCCGGACGCAACAGAAAACTTCCCGGTCGCTGGATCGAAAACTTCCACGGTCTTATTGCCACCGGCAACGAGCAGTTTTCCGGAAGGAAGTGGCGCCGCCTCTTCGGGCAGCTTGAACCGGCTGTCGTTCATGGGTGCGGCCAAAGTGAATCGCCCTGTTTTCGGATCGTAGATCTCGGCGCTATTCAGATTCCCGCTCCAGTCGCGCTTGTCGGAGCCTCCCGCGATCAGCACCCGCCCATCAGGAAGAAGCCCCGCCGTGTGTTTGTAGCGCGCGGTCGCGAGGCTGCCGGTCTCGATGAATCGCTTCGTCTCCGGATCATATATTTCTGCGACCGCATTCACGCGATCGCCACGGCCGCCCACGATCAGAACGCGACCGTCCTGCAGAAGCGTCGCGGTGTGTGCGACCCGCGCGAAGTGCATCGGAGTCAGAGCTTGAAACGTCATCGACGATTCGCGAAACAGTTCGGCAGACGTGACGCCGCCGGGGCTGTCATGATCGGCCCCTCCAGTAATCAGGACGTCACCGTTGTTGAGCAAGGTCGCTCGCGCGTCTCCTCGCTGCGCTGTCATGCGGGATGCAAGCGCAGAGAACTTTCCAGCCGCCGGGTCGTAGAGCTCGGCAGAATCCGTGCAACCATGACCGATCCATCCTCCCGCGATCAGGACTTTGCCCGAATGCAACAAAACCGCAACCGGGCTGACCCGGCGCTCGTTCATCTCTCCCGCTGGCTGAAACTTTCCGGTAGCCGGATCATAGAGTTCCGCAGATTTATAGAAATCCTGATTGCGCCGCATGCCGCCCGCGATCAGGACCTTCCCGTCCGGAAGAAGCGTAGCGGCATGTCCGGAGCGCGGCTCAAGCATCGATCCGGCGGCGGTGAGCGTCCCCACTCGCGAAGTCGATTTCGCAGGATGGAAGGCAGTTGCGGCGACCGAAATGGTCAGGATGGCGGAAGCAATCAGGAGCAGGCGCGTGCGGTTCATGGGCGGCCTCCTGAAAAAGTCAGACGGATGCGGGCTTCGCTCGTGAGCAAGAAAACGCCTTGTCATCCTGAGGAGCGTCTTTTGCAACGAAGGACCTGTGCACTCCCCGGCAGCAGAAATGCTGCCGACAAAATGCACTGGCCCTTCGCAGCGCTCAAGACGACAACACCCATCTATGCCGGCACAAACTCCCGCTTCTCGCTCGGTTCGTATTCCACGATGTATCCCGCAACTGCGCTGGCCGCCACAGTCAGCGGCGACGCCAGATACATCTGCCCCGGGCCGCTGCGGCCCGGAAAGTTGCGGTTCTGCGCACTGATCACTACCTGATCCGGACGCGTCGACACTCCCGGCCCGGCATTGATGCAAGCTCCGCAGCTCGGCTCGATCACTTGCGCTCCCGCCTGACGGAATACATCGAGATATCCCCGGCGCACACAATAATCGCGCGTCTCCTGCGACCCGAACTGGATGAAAAACTTCACCGAGTCAGCCACCCGCTTCCCATTCTTGAGAGCCTCGGCGAGAACGAGCGCATACATGTCCATGTCTTCGTTCTTGCCGGCGGTGCATGTGCCTCCGTAGGCGATTTCCACCGGCACCGGAGTATTTAATTCGCGAATGTACTTGCCGTTGCCCGGATCGCCGGGAGTGGCCACCATCGGCGTAATCTCGGCCGCGTCGAGCTCGATCACATGCGCATACTGCGCGCCAGGATCGCTGTACAGACCCTCGATCATGGCCTCGGCTTTGGCCCGGTCAATGCCGCGGCGCTCGACCAGGAAATCCACCGCCTTCTTGTCGGGAGCGACGATGCCGGTGAATCCGCCAATCTCCGCAGCCATGTTCGTCATAGTCGCGCGTTCGTCGACGCTCAATTCCTCAATCGCTTCGCCGGCGTACTCCATGACCTTGGCGAGCGCCTTGCCGCTTCGTACGTACTCTAGGCTCAGGATCTTGAGGATGAAATCTTTCGCGGTGACGTTCGGATGCCGCTTGCCCCGAACCACTACCTTCACCGACTCTGGCACCTTCACGCGCACGTCTCTCGTGATCCAGGAATTGAAAACGTCCGTCGTGCCGATGCCAAACGCCACGCATCCGATCGCTCCAACGTGCGGCGTGTGCGAATCGGAGCCAATGTTCAACTGACCGGGCAGGGCGTAGCTTTCGAGCACGATGGAGTGGCAGATGCCCTCGGAGCCTTTGCGGTCGGTCAGTTCCCCGTGCAATCGGATTCCCTGCTTCGCGGCGAAATCCTGCTGCTTGAGTTTGAGCTGCGTGGCGAGATCCAGCAGGCCGAGTTTTTTCTTTTCTTCTGAAATCACCTCATCGAGGAACGTCAGGTGATCGCGGAAGAACAGAATCGTGGAAGGATCGTTGACCTTCGCATCTTTGCCGACGTAGTGTTCAAAGAAGATCGCGGCCATCGGCGTGACATATTCGTGGCTGAAGCGCAGATCGGCGCGCGCGAATCCGGTGTCACCGGGCTTCACCGAGGCAACGCCAACTTCTCCCTTTTCGCCGATCATGTGCCCCACGAAAATCTTCTCGGCCAACGTCATGGAGCGCTTCGGAGTTTGGATCGGCGGCAGGAACACCTTCCCCTGCATTCTGGCCACGTTGAACGGGAACAGTCCGCCATACTCGATCACCTGCCGCGTGATCTCGTCCTCGCCGGCGGTAAATTCGCTCAGTGCAATCTCTTCCCCGCCCCGAATGCGATCGATCAAAGAAAAGTTCGTAGAAGTCAGCAGCCCCAGATTCTGGCAATTCTGCTTGTAGATGCGTTCGATGTTTTCAGCAATCACCACGCGGATGCCCGCGCACATCTCGGCGTACGGCGACTGCTCGCGGCTCGAACCCTTGCCGCGTCGTTTGCCGCTCACTGCGCAGACGAACCCACCGCGCTTCACGTCGCCGCGTCCGATCGGCGTCACGTTGCCGCACTTCAGTCCGAGATAAGGAATCTCGCCCAGCGTTTCGTCGAAATAGAAACAGTAGTGCGCAGGCGTGATTTCGTCGGTCGAAATGTCGTCGCGCAACTTGGGATTGTTGGCGGGATTCTTCGTGTCCCAGGGCAGGTCTTCGCCCGCCAGTTGCCGCGTGATAAGTTCCGGGTCTTCGGTGAGAAAAAGGATGCGTCCCTGCAGGCGGACTTTGTCGGGCCGCTTTTCGATTTTGCGTTCCAGAAGTGAGTTAATCACAGTTGACCTGAGGCTTCAGAAATCGGCCGCCGGAGTGGCTCGGCGTCCCCACATGCCTCATTGTAACGCGGCCAACTCAGTGATGGGCGGCGTGCGCTGCCTTATCGAACTTCTCGCCTGCGGGAATGGCGACAGCCACGCGGTTCTCCTTAGGCGCCAGCGGACAGGTCGCGTAAGGCGTCACCGCGCACGGAGGATTGTAGGCGCGGTTGAAATCGAGCACGACTTTGCCGTTCTCAACGGCGCCGGTCTCGAGGAACCGCCCCCCAGGATACGTGTCTGCCTTGGCGGTTGCATCGGTGAAGACGAAGAACAAGCCATTCTTCGGATCACCGCCGAGCGCCGTGAGACTGGCGTCGACGCCGTTCACCTTGAACTGAACCGAGCCGGGAGATACTTCCTGGCTGACGTCGCCCAATGCATTGGGAATTGCTACAGTCTTGTGCCCATCGGATGGAACCCACGTTCCGGTGATCCGGTAATTCAGGTCGAGCGGAAAGAACATCATCCCTTTGAAGTCGCGCGCCGCGGCGCTTTCCCGGTCCCTTACGCGGATTCCAACTCGATCGCCCCGGACGATGACATGAAAGATCAGGCTGCCCATTTCCACCTTGGTCGTGTGATTCGTGATATCGGGATCGAGCTTGGCTTCACCGAAAGGCTTGCCTGCAATGGTTGCGCCCGCGTCGGGCCGAAGGCGAATGGTTACGTTCTTGCCTTCCAGCAAGAACTCCCCGGCATGCGCCGGGCCTTTGGGAAACACGATGGCATTGCCCGGATCGCTACCAAACGAGTTCACTCCCGGCTTGAGCCAAAAGAGTCCCGCCAGCGACAGCCAGTTGGCTTTCAAGTCGTCCGTCTGTTCAGCTTTCCACTTTTCGAAAGCTTGTACGAAGGCGGGATCGGGAGAATCGGACGCCACGCGCCCTGCCAGCGCAGCAATCGAAAGGAATACCACCAGAACTGCCAGAGACGCACTTTTCAGTCTTAGGACCATGGGGGACGCGCTCCTGCGAACTCATTACTCTACTGAGTTTGGCGCGGAAGACTCCAGTTACGACCGTCACCGCCGCGGGTCGGGCAAAGGATCGAGACCGCGCCCCGCAAATATCTCTCTAAACTCGTGCAGTAGCGCGCTGTGCACCAGTCCATTCGATGCCAGCGTCTCCTTGCTGTCGAGCAGGAACGGAGAGCCATCGAAGCGACTGGCCTTGCCGCCAGCTTCTTCTACGATCAGCACGCCGGCAGCGGTGTCCCACGGATTGAGATTGAACTCCCAGAAGCCGTCGAACCGTCCGCATGCTACGTTGCACAAGTCGAGCGCCGCCGATCCCGCTCGCCTCACCCCATGAGTCCGCAGCGTGATCTGGTGATAGAAGTGGATGTTCGGATTCTTATGCCTCTTGTGGCTGGGGAACCCCGTAGCCACCAGACACTCCTTCAACTGCGCGGCCTTCGAGACGTGTATCGGCTTGCCGTTGAGCTGCGCGCCCTTGCCCAACTCGGCCGTAAATAGCTCGTCGCGCGTCGGATCGTACACGACTCCCGCGATGCGTTTCCCGTCTCCGTTTAAGCGCCGCTCAAGCGCCATGGACACCCCAAACACCGGGTATCCATGGGCAAAGTTCGTTGTGCCATCCAGCGGATCGACATACCAACGGTAGTCTCCGCCCAGATCGGTCAGTCCCTGCTCCTCGCCCAGAACGTCATGGGAGGGAAACCTCTGCTTGATGCGCTCGCGAATCAGAGCTTCCGACGCACGGTCCGCCGCCGTCACCAGATCGGCGTCACCTTTGTATTCAATCTTCAATCCCTGGTGAAAGTACTGCAGCAACAGCGCGCCCGCCTCGCGAGCGATGGCGGACATGGCGGGAACGAAGCTTTCGGACTGTGTCAAATCGGACCTCAACAAATCCGGGCGTCGGACCTCGGACTTCAGACCTGAGACTTGGATTTAAACTTCGGACTCAGGGGAACTCATCGCGCATCCCCGCACCCGGCACTGATGGCGGAGGTCCGAGGTCCGCGGTCCGGTCTTACTTCTTTTTTCCGTCCTCAGCGATGTACATGATCTCGTGCTTGAAGATGAACAGATTGGGCGCGCCGGTGCGCGTCAGCCGCACCATATTCTTGTCGTAGTACTCGATCCATCCCTGGACCGTCTGGCCATCCATCAGTTTGACCGAGACCAGCTTCTGTTTTTCTCCGAGCGCTTTGAGGAACGCGGCTTCCTCGTTGGTGTCTTCCGGCGGAGGTGTCCGCCCGCGCTTGGCGTTAGGATTCCCTTGAGGAGCGCGAAAAGCCATGCAGGCATTGTACACAAGGCGCCCCCGGCAACGCCCACGCATCGCGGGATTCGTGCCGATTCGGGAGTACAATCACAGCCACTTTCTTCCGCGCGGAGATGCCCCGTGAAATCTCTCGTCACGTTTTCACTCTTTTTTCTCGTGCTGCCGCCGACCCCGATGCAGCCTCAGCAAATCGGCGACCACCGTGAGACGGTTCAGCCTTTCGGACAACAGACCGAAAGCCCCCGGAACCGAGTAGATCTGCCGGCCGTACCGCAACCGCAGAAG
>Ga0335082_10003340_pt1 | contig 17418 bp, 17 predicted proteins | sample Lox_Sample_41_FD_206718 | JGI IMG/M metagenome (GOLD analysis project Ga0335082, IMG submission 206718) | Soil microbial communities from Loxahatchee National Wildlife Refuge, Florida, United States - Lox_Sample_4.1 | ecosystem: Environmental > Terrestrial > Soil > Wetlands | place: USA... | reverse complement strand
AAGCATTTCGAGCACGTAATACTTCTGCTTGCTCGAGTTGACCTCGGCTGCGTAGAGCGACGGATCGCTCTGCCAGCGGTCCATCCATTTCTGTTCAATGCCGTGCGCGTCGTAGCGCTCGTCGCGGGCGGGAAGATTTTTGTCTTCTGTTGCCATATAGCTTCAGGATCGCAAGGATAAACACTTATTCTACAATGCGCCGCGACTCGTTCTGGAAGCGGCGGTTCAGTTGGCCCGCGCGGGCTCACCTGCCTCGCTGGGGGCGAGGAAGTAGACATGTAGCGTCGGACCCGCGCGGTAAAACCATTGAACCGCAAAGAAGAGGACCAGCATGCGAAGCACTAGAAACGACAGCGACAAGCGATAGCTGCTGTACATGTAGGCGTTGTAGGCGGTGTCGCTCAGGGAGCCAAGTCTGGCCTGATAGTGCAAGAACGGGTGCACCGCGGAGGGCAAGTAGGTGAGGTCGTACAACAGCCAAGCGAGAAAGTAAATTGCCAATGCCCGGCAGACGATCGTGACGGCTTCTTTGGTTGACATAAAGCCTCCATGCCCGAGAGATCCTGAAACTTGGACTAAATTCTAGAGCAGCCCGCTCGCAGCGCGCAGGTCGAAGCTCCCAGCTTGTCCTGTTACACTAAATTCCGGAGTAACTCGTATGCTCATCGTGATGCGCGCTCAGGCCACCGAGGACGACGTGCGCGCCGTTTGCCAGAAGGTCGAGGCGCTCGGGTATCGCGCTCATCCTATGCCCGGCGCGCAGAGGACGGCCATCGGCATCACCGGCAATCCGGGCGAACTCGAGAGCGGCACATTCGACGACATGGCTGGCGTCCAGGAGGTCATTCGCGTGTCGAAGCCCTACAAACTGGTGAGCCGGGACGTGAAGCCCGACAACACGGTGATCATTTTTCCTGGTTCAACGGCGACGATTGGTGGCACGAATCTGGCGGTCATTGCCGGACCCTGCGCGGTGGAAAGCCACGAACAGGTGTTTGCCATTGCCGAGCGTGTGGCTCGCGCCGGCGCGCAATTCTTCCGCGGCGGAGCCTATAAACCGCGCACGTCTCCTTACTCCTTTCAGGGCTTGGGCGAAGAAGGCCTGCGCATCCTGGCGGATGTCCGGGACCGTTTTGGGTTGAGGATTGTCACCGAAGCAGTGGACTATGAATCCCTGGAACTGGTCGAGCGTTACGCTGACGTGATCCAGATCGGTGCGCGCAACATGCAGAACTTCTCGCTGCTCAAGCGGGCCGGACGCGCCCGCAAGCCTGTTCTGCTCAAGCGCGGAATATCCGCGACGCTCGAAGAATTTCTCATGGCGGCGGAATACGTGATGAGCGAAGGCAATTATCAGGTGGTCCTGTGCGAACGAGGTGTGCGCACGTTTGTGGATCACACACGTAACACACTCGACCTGAGCGTGATTCCCGCGGTGCAGCGTGTGAGCCACCTGCCGATCATTGCCGATCCGAGCCACGGTACCGGGAAGCGCGAGAAAGTGACGCCGCTAGCGCGTGCCTGCGTCGCTGCAGGAGCCGACGGCCTGATTATCGAAGTCCATAACGATCCCGACCGGGCGCTGTCGGATGGCATGCAGTCGCTATTCCCAGACCAGTTCGACGCGTTGATGGACCAGGTGAGGCAGATTGCAGCTGTGCTGGGACGGACGGTAGTTGGAATTGGAACCGAGGCACCTGTGTCGGTGTCGAAATAGTCGGAGCCCATAGACGGTTCTCAGGCTCACTTGCGGCCGCTGCATCGTAGTTCAGCGGTCAACGCATCGGATAGAATGCTCACGATCTCAAAGTTCTAAAGTTGCGCAAACTCCTCCTTATCGCGGTCCTTGTGCCCCTAGCTGTGGCGCTCGGCTGGTGGTACTACCACGAGCGCACGCTGACCACGTACGGTCCCCTTTATCGCGAATACGCCTACATCACGAACGGCAAGAGCAATACTGTCACGGTGATTGATGTGCGCTATTTCCAGCCTGTGCGCACGTTGCAGGTGGGGGCAGAACCGACCGGAGTCGCCGCCAATCCGAAGAAGAATGAGGTGTACGTCGTCAACGCGGGCTCGAACAATGTCACCGTGATCGACGCCGAGAGAAACAAGGTTGCTGCGACGATCGGAGTTCATGGCAGGCCCTACTTTATTGATGTGTCTCCCAACGGACATCGCGCTTACCTTGCGAACTCTGGGTCTGCGAACGTCTCCGTACTCGATCTCGACCAGCGCAAAGTGGCCTCCACGATCCGAGTAGGCGGAAGCCCAGGACTGGCACGGGTGTCCCCGGATGGAACAACGGTGGTCGTCAGCAACCGCGCCGATAATACGGTATCGCTGATTGATGCCGTACGCCTCACGGTTCGCGCCGCGGTAACGGTTTGCATGAATCCGGAAGACATCGCTATCCTTCCCGACTCGTCGAAGGCATTCGTTTCGTGCTCGACATCCGGACAGGTGGCAGCGGTGGATATCAAGAAGGATAAGTTGCTCGCATTGCTCGATGTGGGCAAGTCGCCGATCAGCCTCGCGCTCAAGCCCGACGGCGGCGAACTGTTCACGAGCAACTTCGGCGCCGACAGTATCTCGATCATCGAAACCACACCGAACGAGGTGCTGAGCAGCGCGCTCATCGGCAGCCAGCCGACGCACGCCGTCGTTTCCGCCGACAATGCGCGGCTCTATGTATCGAATTTTGGCGCAAACAACGTCGCGGTATACGACATTGACCTCGGCAAAATGATTGCGGTTTTGCCGGTTGGAACGCATCCGGACGCGCTTGCGCTTTCGCAGAGCCAGAACTATCTGCTGGTTCTCAACTCCGGTTCAGGGGATGTCGCGGTGATTCAGAAGCGCAAGCCGAAGAAGCTGGAGCCTTCGGAATATTCACTGCTGACGATGATCCCGGTAGGAATGCAGCCCAACCAGATTGTGGTGAAGTCGTTCCTGCTGACGAAACCGGTGGCAGAGAAGTAGGCGCGACCGGGTCTTGCGTGCATCAGCGGTATTGCACCAGCGTTCCCGCCACACGGTCGTGAAGAGCCTGTTTTCTCGGCGTGAAGCCTGCCATCAGATATCCCACGCCGAGTGAAATGGTCGACAGAAACTTGGCAAGGTACCGCCCTGAGGCGCGCTCCAAAGAAATGCGATCGCCGGCGAGGTCAGTAACTTTGATTTGCACCGCCATCTTGCCGAGTGTTCCCTGAAAGCGAGAACTTTCCATCCCAGCGCGGTAGGCAAATCCAGCTGCGACAGCGAATCCGATGCGGACGAGGCGACTCACGTGCAAAGCCTTATTGGTGGGGACTTGCCAGAATTCTCCTGCCAGCGTGGCAGACGACCCCACCAGCCATCGAATGGGAAACAAGGCTGCGAACATAAGCATCCAGTCGAGCGTCGCTGCGACCACCCGAATCCAGAAGCCCGCGTATCGGACGCCAGCGAGAGCTGGAGGCAACCCCGCGCGGTCGACGGGTTGCGCCGCCATTGTTGCGGGCAATCGTAGGTAGGCTCCGCATTGCTGGCAGAACTGGGCGTCAGAAGCGCTCTGTAGCCCACATCGATTGCAATAGATCGTCGCCAATCGCGCGTCCACCTGCCCGCTGGTAACTCGCGGACGCGACCCAGTATATTCCGTAACATAAAAGCAGGGGCGAGCTCGTCAGCCCGCCCCTCTCAGCATGCTAGAAGCCTCACCCGTTGCCGGTGGGGGCACACCATGCGGCAGGAATCTCCGCAGACGCGCTCTCATCCAGGTTCACTCGACCTCAACGCGTTCTGCGATTACATTGCCGGGGACATCGCCCAGGAAGCTTCCGTCAGGGCCGTAGAAACCGAGGTCAAAGGTGCCGCCGTGGGTGGTGCCATGGTTGCCCAGTGTGATCGTTTCGCTCAGGTGTATAGTTCCCCCGAAGTTTCCGTTCGTGTCGTAGTTCCACACGCGGTGAGTGAGTTTGTAGGTCACACGGTCACCCATGCGCTTCCACACTCCCAGGCAAACATTGCCCGCTCGCGGATCGACGTTCGGGTTGTGAACCTCGGTCCCGCCGGCATTCCAGAGTTGATACGCTTCCTGGATCGTCGTATCACCGACGACGAACCGGATGTGCCAAAGCCCGACAATCGATGAATAGCTGCGGTCGGCTGTCTGTGGCCGAGCGACGGATTGCGCCGTGCCGGACTGGGTGCGAATGGAAGCGGCAGTTGCGGCCATAACGGACAGGGTGTCCCCGCACCCTGCGAACGCGCCGACACTGAGTCCAACGACTAGGACCACGTAAACAGCAAACTTGACGAATTTCAGATTCATGACTCGCATGGAGCCTCCTTGGTGGCGGGCATCCTGATCCAGGTGCATGCAAGCAGGCAAGGGAGCCGCGGTGAATTCAAGGTGAAGCTTTGGTGAAGGTTGCAAGTGGATGAAACCAATGCACCTAGCGGGATGCCGGCAAGAGTAGTGGTATATTTGTGGCCCTTCTCGGAGCCTGGGGTGCCGATCGGCCTGGTGAAGTTCGGAGAGTTCGAGTTGGACGTTGGCCGCTACGAGCTGCGGCGCGGCGATCGTGTCCTCAAACTTGAGAAGATCCCCATGGAGCTACTCCTGCTCCTTGTGGAGAGTGACGGACAACTGGTTACACGCGAGCAGATCGCCGGGCAAATCTGGGGCAAGGACGTCTTCCTCGACACCGAGCATGGCATCAACACCGCCATTCGGAAGATCCGCCAGGCGCTAGGCGACGACCCCGAGAACCCTCGATTCGTTCAGACTGTCACCGGGAAGGGCTACCGTTTCATCGCGATCACAAGCACGATTCCGGCGAAAGGAAATGGAAGCGCGGCCACAACCGCCCCGGTTTCGGCGGGCGAACGCCCAGAGGTGACACCATCATCAGAGTTAGGCAGCGACACCCGCTTAGTCGCTCCCGTTGCTCCCGCGACAACCGCTAAGCCGCGTGCCGGACAGGTGGCGCGACTCGCAGGGCTGGCGTTGATTGCCTGCGGGGGAATTGCCGCGGTTGTTTTCGGACTGAATGTTCGTGGAGTGCGAACGCGGCTCTTCACCTCATCACCCCGCCAGCCAATCCATTCTTTAGCTGTCTTGCCGCTGGAGAATCTCTCGGCGGATCCTGAACAGGAATACTTCGCTGACGGCATGACCGACGAGCTGATCACGATGCTGGCGAAGAATTCCGAGTTACGAGTAGTCTCTCGCACCTCGGTGATGCAGTACAAGAAAGTGCACCGTCCACTTGCCGAAGTGGCCCGCGAACTGGGCGTTGACGGAATCCTCGAGGGCTCGGTGGAACGCTCGGGCAACCGCGTGCATATCAACACGCAGCTCATTTATGCACCGCAGGACCGGCATCTCTGGGCCGAAAGCTACGACCGGGATTTGAACGATTTGGCGTTGTTGCAGACGGAGCTTGCCCAAACCGTTGCCCGTCAGGTGGGCTTTTCGACAACGGCGGGCGCCACGACAGGCCGGCATGTCAGCCCCGAGGCTCACGATGCCTACCTGCTCGGCCGCTATTACTTTATCGGCGGCCAGAACGAGAAGGCCCGCGAGTCTTTCCAGAAGGCCATCCGGCTGCAACCGGATTACGCGGCCGCTCATGCGGCTCTGGCCGACTCCTACTTTGCCGAGCTGGTGTTTGGGGCACCCAAGCAGGAGTTTCATGAGGCGATGGCGAAAGGAGAGCAGTCCGCCCGGCAGGCGCTGGCTTTGGACGATTCGGATGCTCATGCCCACCTCACCATGGCGGCATTCAACTTACTTTTTGCCTGGGACTTCAAGGCGGCCGAGAGAGAGGTGGAGCGATCTATCGAACTCAACCCAGGAGACTCAGAAGCCCGGTACATGCACTACAACGTCCTCATAGTTCTGCAACGAATGCGGGACGCGGTTGACGAAGCCCGGAAGTCCATGGAACTCGATCCGCGCAGCCGCCCGTTCTTACTGGGGGACGCCTTGCTCCGCGATCGGCAGTACGATGCCGCCATTTCTGAACTGCGGGCGCGCGCCGAGGTGATGCCAGATTTGATCCACGATGTCCTGGCAACCGCATATTGGCAAAAAGGCTTGCTAGCCGAGTCCGTTCACGAAGAGGCTCTCGAGTATGTTCCTGAAAGCCGTGCAGCAATGGAAGGCGCATTCCGCAAAGGTGGAGTCCGCGGTGCTCTGGAGTGGGAAGTCGCTCATTGGAAGAAGGTTCTTGGCGGGAATTACACGTTCCCGATGCGGTTTGCGCAGATGAGTGCCCGCCTTGGTGACCGGCAGGAGGCCCTACGCTATTTGGAGCAGGCCTATGAAGAACATGTCCCAACGATGGTTTTCCTGCAGACCGAACCCGACTTCGACTTCGCGCATTCCGACCCCCGTTACCAGGCCATCGTAAAAAAGATGGGCCTTCCTCCGGCCCCTTGAAGCCTGGAATGGGTACACCGATTTGATCGGAAGTGAAATGACGAGGACGGGCCCGTGTCGAGCGGCGTAATCAAATTCGCGGATTTCGAATTGGATCGTGGCCGTTATGAGTTGCGTCGTGGGGATCGTGTCCTGAAGCTGGAAAAAATCCCCATGGAGCTTCTCGTCCTCCTGGCGGAAAGCAATGGCCGACTGGTCACGCGCGACGAGATCGTTGGAAAAATCTGGGGCAAGGACGTCTTCCTCGACACCGAGCATGGCATCAACACCGCCATTCGGAAGATCCGCCAGGCCTTAGGCGACGATCCCGAGAACCCACGTTTCGTTCAAACGGTTACCGGGAAGGGCTACCGTTTCGTGGCAGCAACCTCGTTTGCGGCGGCAGAAAATGGCAATCCTGCGCCGCCGGGCGCCGCTTTGGAGGATGCTCCGCAACAATCACAATCGGGAACTGCCCTCGGTAGAGTGGCAGCGGCTACCGCTGAAGGCAAGGCCCCTGCCTGGAGTGCGCTTCAAATCGCGATCGTCGTATTCGCAGCCATGATGGGCATCGTTGCTGCAGTGGTCGGGCTGAATGTCCGCGACGTCCGCGATCGTGTTTTCTCGAGTACCGCCAAACCGCGTATCCACTCCCTGGCAGTCTTGCCGCTGGAGAACCTCTCGGCTGACCCGGCCCAGGAATACTTTGCCGACGGCATGACGGACGAGCTAATCACGATGCTCGCGAAGAACGCCGACTTACGCGTCGTTTCACGCACTTCCGTCATGCAGTACAAAAAGGTGCATCGACCGCTGGCGGATGTGGCCCGTGAACTTGGGGTGGACGGCATCTTGGAAGGCTCGGTAGAACGCTCGGGCAGCCGCGTGCACATTAATGCGCAGCTGATCTACGCGCCTCAGGACCGTCACGTCTGGGCGGAAAGCTACGACCGCGACCTGAGCGACCTGGCGTCCCTGCAGACGGAACTCGCCCAAACCATCTCCCGGCAGGTGGGTTTAACTGCAATGCCCGTCCGGCTCTCGCAGCGCAGCGTCAATGCGGAGGCCTACGATAGGTATTTGCTCGGACGCTACTACTGGTTCGGCCATCAGTATGACAAGAGTCGCGAACACTTCCTGAAGGCGATTCAACTCCAACCCGACTACGCCGCCGCTCACGCCGCCCTTGCCGACTCCTATACCGCTCCTGTGGTGTTGGGCGCGCCGAAAACGGACATGGAGGAGGCGATGGTGAAAGCCGAAAGCGCAGCCCGCCAAGCGATTGCTTTGGATGACTCCGTCGCCGAAGCTCATCTCAGTATGGCGGCGGTTCAATTTTTCCTTCGCTGGAATTGGGAGGCCGCCGAGAGGGAATCAGCCCGTGCCGTCGAGCTGAACCCGCGATATTCGGAAGCCCATCACCTGCGTGCGTATGTTCTCCTCGCACTCCAGCGGAGCGAGGAAGCAGTTCAGGAAGACCGCAAGTCCATGGAACTGGATCCGAGAATCCGGCCATGGGCGCTGGGATACATGTTGCTTCGCACCCGGCAGTTCGAAGCTGGCATTGCTGAATTGCGCGCCCGGGATGAAGTACAGCCGGGCGATTTCATTACGCACGACATACTTTCAGAACTGTATTGGCACAACGGAATGCGAGCCGAATCCATTCAGGAGCTGGCGCGAGACTACGTTCCGAAGAGCGCGGCCGAACTGGAAGCAGCCTTCCGCCGCGGTGGTGTCCAGGGCGCTACGGAATGGCGACTGGCTCACGTAAAGAAATTGCAGGCCCGGATGTATGTTTCCCCATGGGAGTTCGCCGGCCTGAGCGCCCACGCGGGGCATCGGGAGGAAACGCTCCATTGGCTGGAACAATCCTATGCCGCGCACGTTCCCTGGCTCGCCTTCATTCAAAATGAACCTGACTTCGACTTCATCCACTCCGATCCGCGCTACGAGGCCATTGTGAAAGGGATGAAATTGCCTCCGGCGCAAGAGACGCCCTCTAACTGATGGCCGGCCGCTTCGCGTTCTGTTCCCAGCGTTGCCGTACGCGGGCCAGAAACGCGCGCCTGTCGTGGAGTATCTCCCGGACCAGCGGTTCATTCCCTGTGTCCTCATACCGCGCCGCCCAGAGCACCATCTCGGTGAGCACGGGAGCGAGATCGATACCTTTAGGGGTCAACAGGTAGATGAGTTTTCGACCATCCTTCGGATCAGGTTGGGCTTCAATGATGCCGTAGGCTTCCAGCCGCCGGAGGCGGTCCGCCAGAATATTGGTCGCAATGCCTTCCCAGGAAGCAAGGAACTCCTTGAATGTGCGCGATCCGCGGAGCATCATGTCGCGAATCATGAGCAGCGACCAGCGATCGCCCAGCATCTCAACGGATGCGTTCAGGGGACAACCCGAGCGGCGCTTTGCGCTGCTCCGTTTTGCCATACTTGAACGATAGCATAAATTCACTTGCAATTCACAAGTAAACCTGAGTATTGTCTAGGGCACTGGGGTTCCGAAGTTTCCGCTGCCTAGAGGAGGGACGATGCGTCTGATTACGCATCTTAATTTCGACGGCCAATGCGAGGAGGCCTTCAAGTTCTACGAAGGAGTTCTGGGCGGCAAGATCCTGACCATGATGCCGTTTGAAGGAAGCCCCATGGCTGACCAGTCGCCGCCGGAGTGGCGGAAGAAGATTCTTCACGCCACTCTGGATCTGGGCGACTCTGTTTTGATGGGCGCCGACGCACTGCCTAGCCGTTATCAAAAGCCACAAGGCTTTTCCGTCACGATCGGACTCTCGGATCCAACAGAGGCCGAACGGATTTTTCGCTCGCTGGCGGAAAACGGCATCGTGCAGCTGCCCTTGCAGGAAACATTCTGGGCAGCACGTTTTGGCATGCTCGTCGATCGCTTCGGAATTCCCTGGATGGTGAACTGTGGGAAGGGAGCCTGACGGCCTGCACTGCTATGTAATCCATTGTCGTGTCGATTTTCTTGGGTGTCGTTCGACGATAGAGTAGAAGCCCGATTTGATTACGCCGTGTAATCGCTCTTGCATTCACGAACGGAGGACTTCATGAAGAAACTCTCCCTGGCGGCGATATTGCTTTGGTTTGCCACCGCCGTTTTCGCTCAAACTCTCTCGCAGGCTGATCGCGACAAGGGCTTGCAGTATCTCCAGCAGACGCGCGACGGTGTCGTCGCCGCAACCAAAGACCTTTCCGAAGCCCAAATGAGATTCAAGCCCGCGCCAGATCGCTGGTCCGTAGCCGAAACACTCGAACATATTGCTTTGGGCGAGGATTTCATTTTCCAGAACATCACCGCCAACATCATGAAGGCGCCCGCTGGTCCCGCCGATCGCGACACGGCAAAGATTGACGCTATGATCCTGGCCGTGCTCCCGGACCGGACGCAGAAAAGGCAAGCGCCAGGACCTCTGGTACCGACGGGCCGCTGGACAGCGGCGGAATCGCTCGATCATTTCCTCAAGAGCCGAGCCAACACCATTGAGTTTCTGCAATCCACGCCCGACCTGCGCGCGCACGTGTCTGCCGAGAATCCTTTCCAGCAGCCACTCGATGGCTACGACTGGATTCTCTTTCTTGCCGGCCACAGTGACCGCCACACCAAGCAGATCCTGGAGGTGAAGGCGGATCCCAATTTTCCCAAGAATTGGAAAGGAGACAATCCAATGGAAACAAAGCCAACTCACGAACAGGCACAACTTCAACTGCAACTGTATGATCTGCGGCGCGAAGCCCGCCTGAGGCAAGCGCGCGACTGGTTCACGAAGAACTTCTTCGTGGACAAGCCTGAGGATTTCATGAAGATCGCGGCCCCCGGAACTGAAGCCGGCGCCTTCGTCGGAATGGTATTCGGGTACTGGGAGCAAGCCTGCGCGATGCTCAACTATGGCCTGCTGCACGAAGATCTCTTCTTCGAAACCAGCGGCGAGTTTTACGGTGTCTGGGAGCGGTTGCGAGGGATTACACCCGCTCTGCGCGAGCAGTGGGTCTACAAGCAGTTGTTCATCAATCTGGAGCAGGCCTCGCTGCGCTACGAAAAGTGGGTGGAGAATCGCTCTCCGGGCCACATCGCCGCGATGCGCGAGTTTATGAAGCAGATGCGCAGCCAGCTGAGCAAGGCAGCCTAACACTTCGCCTACATCTTGTTAACGTTCGGCAGAGGCAGGGTGATCAACCCTGTCTCCGCCGACCCTGCTGAGCAGCCAAGGAGCGATTCATGAGTTCCGTTCGAGTCCTGGTGGGAACCCGCAAAGGAGCTTTCATTCTGAGTTCCGATGGCAAGCGTGAGAACTGGAAGGTCGATGGTCCGCATTTCTCCGGTTGGGAGATGTATCACTTGAAGGGCTCGCCCGCCGATCCCAACCGCATCTACGCTTCACAGACCAGCGGGTGGTTCGGGCAGATCATCCAGCGCTCCGACGACGGCGGCAAAACGTGGCATCAGCCCGGGACGCCTCCCGGAGAAACGACAACGCCGGACGGTATGCCCAAAGGCGAGAGCAACAAGTTTGTGTACGACACTTCCGCTGGCACGGGGAAGCCGCTGACGACGCATCAGTTCTACGACGGCACCCAGCATCCGTGGGAATTCAAGCGCGTCTGGCATCTTGAGCCGTCGCTCACGGATCCCAACACTGTCTATGCCGGGGTCGAAGACGCGGCCATCTTCCGCTCGACCGACGGAGGCGTGACCTGGCGCGAACTACCTGGACTGCGCGGTCACGGTACGGGCCCGAAGTGGCAGCCGGGTGCGGGCGGCATGTGCCTGCATACAATCATTCTCGATCCCAGCAACGCGAAGCGCATGTGGATCGCAATTTCGGCGGCCGGGGCGTTCCGTACCGACGATGGCGGAGAGAGCTGGAAACCAATCAATCGTGGGCTGCGGTCGCAATATATCCCCGACCCCGACGCCGAAGTCGGGCATTGTGTCCACCACATTGCTATGAACCCGAGGCGGCCGGGCGTGCTTTTCATGCAGAAGCACTGGGACGTGATGCGATCTGACGATTCCGGCGACAACTGGAAAGAAGTCAGCGGCAACCTGCCGACAGATTTTGGCTTTGTCATCGATGTCCATGCGCATGAGCCGGAAACGATTTACGTGGTTCCCATCAAGAGCGACGGGGAACACTTCGTGCCCGACGGTAAGCTGCGCGTATTCCGCAGCAAGATGGGCGGCAACGAATGGGAAGCACTTACCAAGGGCCTGCCGCAGAAGGATTGCTACGTCAACATTCTGCGCGATGCGATGGCGGTCGATTCACTCGACAAATGCGGAGTGTATTTCGGCACAACGGGAGGGCAAGTGTACTGTTCGGCCGATGCGGGCGACAGCTGGAATCCGATTGTGCGGGATCTGCCGGCCGTGTTGTCGGTGGAAGTGCAAACCCTGGCGTGAGTGATTTTCCGAGTCGGCGAAGCCAGGAGGAAACATGCAAACACCATTTCTGGTTCAATGGCCAGGCAGAAGATGAATCACTATGACGCGAAGGCGGCTTAGGGACTTCGGAGGAACGGTGCACCCATGATTCGGGTCATATTGCCCCATCATTTGCGCACACTCGCACATGTCAGTGGTGAAGTGATGCTGGAGGTTGCCGCGCCCGTTACGCAACGCTCGGTTCTGGACGCGCTGGAAGCGCGGTACCCGATGCTTCGCGGCGCGATTCGCGATCATGTCACCCTGCAGCGGCGGGCGTTCCTGCGCTTCTTCGCTTGCGAGGAGGACCTTACCCACGAATCAGCGGACGCGCCCCTGCCGGAGGCTGTGGCCTCGGGGAAAGAACCGTTTCTTGTGATTGGAGCGATCGCGGGCGGATGACCGGCAAGGAATAGTGTCTGTATGAGGAGAAGAAGAGCCATGAGATCTTCAAGGATGAACAATCCGGCGAAAGATATTGACTCCTACCTCGCTGGTGTGCCGGAAGAGGCGCGCCGCACGCTCGAGGAACTCCGCAAAGCGATCCGTTCGGCCGCGCCCAAGGCGACCGAGTGCATCAGCTACGCCATGCCGGCCTACCGATATCACGGTGTGCTCGTCTACTTTGCTGCGTTCAAGGACCATTGCAGCTTCTTCCCCGGCGCCGGAGTTCTCAAGTCCTACCAGGACGAGCTCAGGGCGTACAGCACTTCCAAGGGGACCATTCGTTTCCCCATCGACAAGCCGCTTCCTGCTGCTCTCGTCAAGAAGATGGTCAAGGCACGCGTCAAGGAGAACGAGGCGCGGGCTGAGTCGAAGTCCAGGTAGAACCGCCGCGGCGAACTCTTTCGTATATTCCAATCGCAGTCATCTCCTGCTACGTTGAATGCAGTGCGGGCCTGGAAAAAAGGAAGGCCGCCTTCAACGAGGAATCAGGAGAAGTGCAAACTACCAATGCCTGGGGTTTCACTCCCGCCGAACTGCGCAAGCTGCGCAGCCTGAAGGCCCCCTACGGAATTCAGCGGGCCCTTGATGCCATGCCCTACCACTTGCAGGACACGGCCTGGTCGCCGCGGCGAGTGCTGAGGGAGAATACTTCGCATTGCTACGAGGGGGCGCTGTTTGCGGCGGCGGCGCTGCGGGTGAATGGATATCCGCCGCTGATTATTGATCTCGAAGCTGAACATGACACGGATCACGTAGTTGCCGTATACCGAGTAGGCGGGCACTGGGGGGCGGTGGCGAAGTCGAACTACACCGGGTGCCGGTATCGCGAGCCGGTGTACCGGACACTGCGGGAGTTGGCGCTCAGTTATTTTGAGGTGTACTTCAATCTGCGCGGGGAACGGACGCTGCGGACATTTTCACGTCCGGTTCACATGAAGCGGTTCGACCACCTCGACTGGATGGCGACGGAGAGGCCAGTGTGGTTTGTGGCGGAGTACTTGTGTGGAATTTTTCACTATCCGCTGCTTACGGCGGCGCAGGCGAAGCGGTTGCACCGGTTGGACGAGCGCTCGTTCAAGGCGGGGTGTTTGGGGAGAGCGGAGAAGAGTCGTTAGTTGTTGGGTCGGCGGTTGTTAGCAACACGCAAGCGAGTGAACGGCCAGTGAAAGCACTAATCTTCATCAGCCATCGAACCGTAATGGTCTGCGCATCGTATCTAATACCATGCACAAGTTTGCCTGCCTGATCCTCCTTGCGCTGACTTGTAGTGTTTTCACAACGGCACAGGAGACTCCGCCTTCTCCATCCGCGCCAGCTGCAACTCCATCACCCCAGCAGGCTGAGCAGGCTCCTCCGGAAGTTCCAGCCGAAAAGGACGCACTTCCCGCTGTGCCGCCTCCGATCGAACTCAATCCAGACGCTTCCGGCAACGTACCTCAGGAGCAAATCCGGGAGTTGCTGCGTCGCGCGGCGGAGAAATCCATGGAGAACGACAAACGGCAGCGCAACTACACCTACATCGAGCGAGAGGAAGAGCGTCACCTGGACGGCAAGGGCAACGTCAAGAAGGTGGAATCGCGGACGTCAGAAGTACTGATGATCTACGGCGAGCAGGTTGAACGGCGGATCGCGAAAGACGACAAGCCGTTGTCGGCGGAGGAGGCCAGGAAAGAAGACGAGAAGATTCAGAAGATCATTGACAAGCGGAAGAACGAGTCGGAGGGCGACCGCCGCAAGCGGCTGGAGAAAGAGGAGAAGAACCGCGAGGACGGGCGGAAGTTCGTGAAGGAAGTGGCCGATGCCTACAATTTCCACCTGGTGGGGTCAGACGTATTGGATGGGCATGACGCGTGGGTGCTTGATGCGGAGCCGCGTCCGGGATATGAACCACAGATGAAAGAAGCCAAGTTTCTGCCCAAGATCAAGGGTCGCATATGGATCGACAAGGCCGAGACACAGTGGGTGAAGTTCGACATCGTTACCACCGACACGATTTCATTCGGGTTATTTCTGGCGCGCATTCACAAGGGGACGCGCATTATCGTCGACACCACGCGGGTGAATGACGAAGTCTGGTTACCCAAGCATGTGCAGTTTCACGCGGACATCCGGCTGGCGCTGCTGAAGAACTTCAATGTCGATGTGGAGCAGACCTACCGGGACTACAAGAAGTTTCGCAGTGAGTCAAAGATCACGGTGGTGGGGGAGACGCAGTAGGGCGCGGCGAAAGTGCAGTCTAGGCCGTCAGTTTCGGTGGTTGTTGGTGTAATGGGGATGTTACGACAACTACCTCAAGGCGTGCTGTTTAGAATCAGTCACCCTGCGTTCAAAACAGGGAGCCTTCGCTGTTCTTGGAGTTAGCAATCGCACTTTGAGGTACGGCGAGGCGATGTCGATTGCGTCGGCGACATTCTGAAAAGAGGCCCCTTCGTCCGCAAAGAAATAGATCGTGCGATCCTCTCGCATTCGATAAATCTCTGATAGACGAGCCGCGAGCTCGTCCCAGTCCTCCTGCTCATCATTGAGAAAAACCTGTCCGCCGTCGGTTACGCGCAAGACGAGGAGCCGGTCGATGTCACTGTATTCGCAGCGGGCCGGGGCGAGTTCGACGGGGAGGCCCTTCAAGCCGGGAAGACCAAAGAGAGGCATGCATATCTTGACGAGAAGAGTCAGGCCCAAAGCCGCTATGAGTCCGAATGAGGGGAGTTGCGAGAATCGTTTCGTTAACAGAAATCGCCGGACATGAGCGGGTTGTCGTCTGTGCCTGCACACGCAGTCAAGTAGTTCGCTTTCAAGCGAGTCTATGCGTGTACAAAGATAATTAGAGAAGAAGATGGCAGGAACCGCCACGAGGATCCCGAATGCGGCTGTAAGGGGTGCTGCGGTTACAGTCGAGATCATCATCGCCTGTACGTCGTGGATCTCCCCGTCGACGCCCCTGAATATGCTCATGATGCCAAAACATGTGCCCGCAAGTCCAAGGAATGGTGCAACGGAGGCAATCGCGTTCAGTGTGCGCGCCTTGATGCGCAGGTCAGCGGCGAGTTTTTTCTGACTCCGGTCGGCGGGCTCGATCCCTAGTCGACGCCGGACTATGTAGCAGCGGCAGGAAGCGTGGATGCCAGCGGCGAGCACGTAAACTAGCATGAACGCAAGCACGACGATATCGAGACACCAGATCCAGTTCATGCAGGGCCACAAATATCCGATGCCCCGTTCGCACCCGTACGGGTTTAACCAGGCTCCCGGCAACAACAGAAAAGTACTCCTCGGTCGTCACCTTGATTAAGAAGGAACACGATACCACCCGCTCGGGTTCCCCGCAGTGAGGCTGCTCGTGTCAATTGTCGTAATCAGGCAATTACACCATCGACTGTCAGTAACCTCCTAGAGAGCCGAGTGTCTACTCCACCCGATACTCAATCCTAATTCCCCGCCGCTCGATTTCGGTGAGGAATGCCTCCGCCGGGACATCGCGTTCCTGCAGCACGGCTCCACGTTTTTCGATGGCGCCGGAGCACATCATCTGTAGAACGATCGAAGCGGGGAAGGCGGTGGTGCGCATCATGGCGCTCATATCGCTCTTGGGATCGTAGTGGTCGACCATGGTGAACGTCGCGACTCGACCTTTCAGTTTGCCACCTAGCAAGCCGCGGACGCCGGGGGCTTTGACTGATTCGTGGGCTTCGAGGCGCATGATGCAGACGTCCGGCCCTTTGCCTGCGAACTTGCCTTCGAAGATCTTGGACAGGACGGCCCTTGGCACGACTTCGCTGCCATTCACGCGCAGTTTCTCGTTGGAAAACAGACCGAGTTCTTTCAGTTCGCAGAGCAGGTCGTAGTGGCCGGGATAACGCAGCGTCTTTTCGAAACACTCTCCGACTCGGCCTTCGAAGGTTTCGGGCAGGGTCGAGGTTCCGCCTGAGGTTTGGAAGGCAACCAGGGGTGCGAAGCCGTCCATGTGGAATTCTTCGGGCTCGGTGAGGGGTTCGATGGTGACGAGCTTGCCTTTGCGCAGGATGCGGGCGGGCTCGACGTATTCGTTGATCAGGCCTTCCACCGAGAAAACGAGCTGATAGTGAAAGGGCGGAGTCGGTGTCGCGGGCAGTCCGCCGACGTAAAGTTTGAGGGCGTCGGCGCGTCCGCCCAGACGGCGGACAAGTTCGCCGCCCAGAATCGAGGCCATGCCCGGGGAGAGCCCGCAGTCGGGAGCCAGACCGAGCCCCTTACTTTCGGCTTTCTTGGCCAGGGCGAGTTCCTGACGGACGACGGTATTGTTGCCGCCGAGGTCGGCGAAGTGACATCCGGCAGAAATGGCAGCCCGAGCGAGCCCGAGGTTCAGGAAGTAGGGAACCGCGGAGAGCGCACCGTTGTGGCCCTTCATCAGGCGGGCAGCGTCCTTCTCGCGGGAGGCATCGAGGCCCACGGCGCGAACTTTTCTGCTCTCCGTGATGCGATTCACGCGGGCGGCGACATCCTTGGCCCGTTTTATATCGCTGTCAGCAAGGGTGACTGCCTCCACATGGGCTTGACGGGCCATGTCGTAGGCGGCCGCCGAACCCATCATTCCGGAACCGATGACGAGTAGTTTCATGAGTGCTTTCCTTTATAAGACTAACCAGAATATCGATTGGAAGTTTTCTGCGTAAGTGACGGGGCTCACAATGAGCGATCGTCGTGAGCGGCACGAGGTGGGCAGGTGAGGGGTGCCCGGCGCTCACTTTCAAGCCTTTGGTACTTGTTTCCTCGTTTCGCCTGAGCGGACAAGAACGTCCGCCCCACACGTTTACCTTTGTAGGAGCTTTTGAATTTCCGCTTCGAACACTTCGGGTTTCGTTTGACCGATATGGCGCGAGACGATCCGCCCCTCACGATCGATGACGAAAGTGATGGGAAGCCCGAACGCGCCGCCATATTGATCGGCTAACTGCGTTGTTCCCAAGGCGATCGGGTAGTTCATTTTGAATTGCTGCTGAAACTCACGGACCGGTTTTTCGTCATCGTCCATCGAGATGCCGACGACCTGCAGGCCTTGGGCTCCGTAGTGGTTCTGCATATCGATAAAGTGCGGAATATCCTCTTTGCACGGCGCACACCAGGTCGCCCAAAAGTCCAG
>Ga0335082_10003339_pt1 | contig 17418 bp, 16 predicted proteins | sample Lox_Sample_41_FD_206718 | JGI IMG/M metagenome (GOLD analysis project Ga0335082, IMG submission 206718) | Soil microbial communities from Loxahatchee National Wildlife Refuge, Florida, United States - Lox_Sample_4.1 | ecosystem: Environmental > Terrestrial > Soil > Wetlands | place: USA... | reverse complement strand
CCTGTTCACCGACCGCCCGGTGAAGCTGCACTTCTCCTACGAGCGCTTCCTGGAGAACCAGATCCGCAAGGCGTTCGGCTTCGTCGGCACGCCCATCTGGATCAAGAACCGGGCGAGATGATGAATTTCAATGGCTGGCGATAACGGGGACGCCCGTCGCCTGAAGCCAGCCATCCAGCCGCCGCAGGGCTTCCTCGCACACCATCTTGTGCCGCAGCTTCTTGTCGCGCACCCGCCGCCTCGTTTCCTCATCCACCTGCGGCAATAGATCGAACGTGATGTTCGCGGGCTGAAAGTTCCTGGCGTCGGCGTGGGTGATGTAGTGGGTCAGCGAGCCCAGCGCGGTCTCGCGTGGAACGGCGGCTGGTTCTGTGCCCGACGCGATGGCCGCCGCGTAGACGCCCGCCAGCAGCCCGGTCGCGATCGACTCCACGTATCCCTCGACTCCGGAGATCTGTCCGGCGAACAAGACGCGTGGGTGTTGTTTCATCTGCAGAGTTTCCGTGAGCAGCGTGGGCGCGTTGATGTAGGTGTTGCGATGGATCTGGCCGAAGCGCAGGAACTTCGCGTTCTCAAGGCCGGGGATGAGCCGGAGCACGCGCGCCTGGTCGCCGAACTTCATGTGGTTCTGAAAGCCGACCAGGTTGTAGGAATCGTTGCGCAGGTTCTCCTGGCGCAACTGCACGACGGCGTGTGCCTGCTTGCCGGTGCGCGGGTCGCGCAGGCCCACAGGCTTCATCGGGCCGAAGCGGAGGGTGTCGCGGCCGCGGCGCGCGATCTCCTCGATGGGCAGGCAGCCTTCGAAGTAATTCAGCTTCTCCCACTCTTTCGCTTCGACCGATTCCGCGGCCACCAGCGCGTCGTAGAACCGGTCGTACTCTTCCCTGGTGAACGGGCAATTGATGTAGTCGGCGGTGCCCTTGTCATAGCGGGCGGCCATGTAGACCTTGGAGCGGTCGATGGAATCGGCCTCGACGATGGGGCTGATGGAGTCGTAGAAGAAGAGCTGCCCGCCACCGCTGAGGCGCGCGATGTCGGCGGCAAGCGCGTCGGAGGTCAGGGGGCCGGTCGCGATGATGGTGAGGCCATTGCGCTCGTCGATGGCGGCGACTTCTTCCCGACGGACGGTGACCAGAGGCTCACGTTCGATGGCCTGGGTGACCAGGCGCGCGAATTCCGCACGGTCGACGGCCAGCGCATGACCTGCGGGAACCGCAGCCTGCTTTGCGATCTCCATCAGCAGCGATCCGGCCCGCCGCATCTCTTCCTTCAGCAGCCAGGGCGCGGTGTTCTGGCTGTCGGACTTGAGGGAGTTGGAGCAGACCAGCTCGGCGAAATCGGTGGTCTGATGCGCGGGGGTGGTGCGCACCGGACGCATCTCGCACAGCTCGACGGCGGTGCCGCGCCGCGCAAGTTGCCACGCCGCTTCGGTGCCTGCCAGACCTGCGCCGACAATCCTGACTGGCTGCATACGAAATTCATTTCCCGCGGATTCACGCGGATCGGACGCGGACCAAGCAATAGAGCTAGAGGATGACCCGCTCATCTCCGACCCGGCGCGTCACCCGCTCGCGGTCGAGCCACTCCAGCAGCGGGACAGCGTACTTGCGGGTAAGCCCGATCATCTCCTTGAACTGGCCGACATCGATCTTGGGCGACTTTGCCTTGTAGGCGGCCACGTCGCGCTTCAACTGCTCCAGCGCGGCGTGATGGAAAACCAAGTCTTCCGAGATCTTCACCAGGACCTTGTCGCGCAACAGCAGAGTGACGATCTTCTGGGCGCGCGCCTTATCCACCTTCACATTCGCCAGTACGTCTTTGAGCAGCGGGACTTTCAGGCCGGCGGAAGCGAAGGCGTGCTCGATGATCTGCTTGGCCTGGGCCTCGTCGTCTTTCATTTGGACGCTGCGGCCGGCCAGGCGGACCAGCTCACCGGAGACTTCGACTTTCTTGTCGCGTGCAAGAACTGTCAACGCGGCATTGAAGACGTCAGGGCGCATTGCCAATGTCGCCCGGAGTTCCTCTTTCCCTGGACCCATTGCAAGCGGATTTTCTTTGTGAAACTTATCGGCGTAGAAGAGGATGCTTTCAATTGCCGAATCGAGGGCAAGGTCACCTATGAGCAGGTCGCCTGAGCGCACGACACGGACAGCGTGGTCGATCGCAACGTCGCGATCGGCTTGCCTCCGATCGGAAGTGCAGTAGCTGTCAATACCGAGCAAATGGCCGGAAAGAGCCTGTTCCAGTCGTTCGCGCGTCCAGCCAGTTTCCCCAACTAGCTCAGAAATCTTTGAGCCGCCCCAAGCTCGTCTTGTGACCCGCATAACGATTCGTTCGTCCGGAGCGGCAGACGCCAGTTCGCGCGGAGCTGGCCCGATGAAATCAACACCATGGCGCCGCATGTCTTTCGGCACTTGAATCGGAAATGCGTCTATTACTGAACCGCCCCCGATGGTCACCACCGGCGAGAACTGCCGCAGGATGAAGCGGTCTTCTGGCAGTAGCAGCAGCGGTTCGGCGAGCCGGAGCTGCGCGAAACCTTCCTTGCCGGGCGCGATCTGCTTCTCGCCGTAGAGCACAACCTCGGCGATGGTTTCCGCGGTGTAGGAATGGAAGTGGACGCGGGCGCGGTCCTTCAGGGGCTTGGCCGAGGCCAGCATCGAGAGCGACACATCCACGCGCTTGGTGGTGCGGAACAGGCCGGGTGCGGCCAGCATCATGCCGCGCGACAAATCTTCCGTCGAAACTCCCGCCAGATTCAGAGCGGTGCGCTGGCCGGCGACGGCCTTCTCGGCCGCCTGCCCGTGTACCTGCACCCCGCGCACTCGCACCCGGCGAGCCGCCGGGAACACTTCGACGTCTTCTTCTTTCTTCACCGCTCCGGAGATGAGCGTGCCGGTGATCACGGTGCCGAAGCCTTTCATGGTGAAGACGCGGTCGATGGGCAGGCGGAAGAGCGCATTCGCGTCCCTCGAGGGAACCTCGGCGGCGATCTTGGCCAGTTCGCTTTTCAGCTCGTTCAGTCCAGCGGTGGTGATGGCGCTGACGGGCACGATGGGCGCGCCGTCCAGGAATGAGCCGCGCAGGAAATCCTCGACCTCGAGCCGGACCACGTCGAGCGTCTCGCGGTCCACCAGGTCGGACTTGTTGAGCACGGTGAGGCCGCGGCGCACCTGGAGCAGGCGGCAGATGTCGAAGTGCTCACGTGTCTGCGGCTTGACGCCTTCGTCGGCGGCGATGACCAGCATGACTACGTCGATGCCGCCGACACCGGCCAGCATGTTGCGCACGAAGCGCTCGTGGCCGGGGACGTCGACGAAGCCGACCTTCAGGGCCTGGCCGGTGGGGCCGGGCAGTTCCAGGTGGGCGAAGCCGATGTCGATGGTGATGCCGCGGCGCTTCTCTTCTTCCAGGCGGTCGGCGTCGATGCCGGTCAGGGCTTTGACCAGGGAGGTCTTCCCGTGGTCGATGTGGCCCGCCGTGCCGATGATCACCGATTTCATCGGCACCAGTGTACCGAACCCAAGTCACGTAGGGACGGGCGTCCCGCCCGTCCGGGCATGGGTCAGACCCGCGCTTCATCTTGACAGCATTGCCCAACCCCACTATCAATGGGCTCGTGGGCGAACATATGGTCACGATCGCGACCTACCGCGAGATGCAGGATGCACTGGTCGCGAAAGACAAGCTCGACGCGGCTGGGATCCACTGCGTCCTTTCCCCGGGGGCCGCTGCCGGCACCCCGCGACCAGCGGCGACTTTCAGAGAAGATTCGCCCGGCATGGACGGCTTCCGGGCCAAGGCGGCTGACGACGTCCACCTCCAGGTACACGAGGAGGATGCGCAGGCCGCTACCGAGATCCTGACCGGGGGCTCCGCCGACGAAGACCTCGACGACATGCTCGACGAGCCCCTGTGCCCGACCTGTGGCTCCATGGACCTGCACTATCACGATGGGAAACACTGGCGGCCGTGGGTGGGCATCTTCGTCGCCGGGCAAGCCACGGTGGCCACCCACAAGCGCGAATGGCGGTGCGACGAGTGCGGTGCGACCTGGACCGAGGATGAAGCGAGCGAGCCGGTGAACTAGAGGCGCTTGGCGGGCGTGAGCGAAGCGGGAGCCCGCTGCCGATATCCTGAGCCGGGAGGCGAAGGATCCCTTTGAATACGCGCCTTCTGTGCGAAAATGAAAATTCCCCCATGGCCAACCAGAGCGCTATCTCTCCCGAAGTCATCAAAGAGCACGGCATCACCCCGGACGAATACCAGAAGGTCCTGAAATGGCTGGGACGCGAACCGTCGCTGACCGAGCTGGGCATCTTCAGCGTGATGTGGAGCGAGCACTGCTCCTACAAGTCGTCGCGCGTACACCTGAAGCGGCTGCCGACCCGTTCGCGCCGCGTGGTGCAAGGGCCGGGCGAGAACGCCGGCATCATCGACATCGGCGACGGCTGGGCGTGCGCCTTCAAGATCGAGAGCCACAACCATCCGTCGTTCATCGAGCCGTTCCAGGGCGCGGCGACCGGGGTGGGCGGCATCCTGCGCGACATCTTCACCATGGGCGCGCGGCCGATCGCGGTGATGGACTCGCTGCGCTTCGGGCCGATCACTCCGCAGAAAGGGACCGACCAGCAGACCATCCACCGCAATCACTCGATCCTGGAAGGGGTGGTCAGCGGCATCGCCAGCTACGGGAACTGTTTTGGAGTGCCAAACCTGGGCGGCGAGACCAAGTTCGAGCCCTGCTACTCGCAGAATCCGCTGGTGAACGCGTTCGCACTGGGCATCGTGCGCCGCGACCAGATCTTCTACGCCAAGGCCGCCGGCGAAGGGAACCCGGTCATCTACGTTGGGGCCAAGACCGGGCGCGACGGTATCCACGGCGCCACCATGGCCAGCGAAGAGTTCAGCGAGGAGTCCGAGGCCAAGCGGCCGAACGTGCAGGTCGGCGACCCGTTCCTGGAAAAGCTCCTGCTCGAAGCCTGTCTTGAAGCCATGCAGACTGGCGCGGTGGTGGGCATCCAGGACATGGGCGCCGCGGGACTGACCTGTTCCACCTGCGAGATGGGGGGACGCGGCGGCGTCGGCTTGGAGATCGAGCTCGACAACGTCCCCCAACGCGAGACCGGCATGACGGCCTACGAGATCATGCTCAGCGAGTCGCAGGAGCGCATGCTGCTGGTGGCCGAAAAAGGCCGCGAGGACGAAGTGCTGCGCGTCTTCGCCAAGTGGGGGCTGGACGCGGTGGTGATCGGACGCGTCATCAACGAGAGCAAGATGCGGGTGCTGCAACACGGCAAGATCGTAGCCGAGATCCCCAACCAGGCGCTCACCGACGATGCGCCGCTTTACAAGCGCCCCATGCAGCGCTTCGAGCCCAAGGTCGAGAGGGAGAAGCCGGAGCACATCCAGCTGGGCGCCAAGAGAGACCTGACGAACGAATTCAAGCGCCTGCTGGCCTCGCCCAACATCTGCGACAAGCGCTGGGTGTTCGAGCAGTACGACTCCATGGTCCAGACCAACACGGTGGAAGGGCCGGGCCGCGAAGCCGGCGTGGTGCGGGTGAAAGGCACGCAGCGCGGGCTGGCGATGGCGTTGGACGGCAATGGGCGCTGGTGCTGGCTCGATCCGAAGCTGGGAGCGGAACACGCGATCGCGGAAGCCGCGCGCAACGTGGCCTGCACCGGGGCCACTCCGGTGGCGGCGACCAATTGCCTGAACTTCGGCAATCCCGAGAAACCGCCGATCATGTGGCAGTTCGCCCAGGTGATCGACGGCATGACCCGCGCCTGCGAAGAGTTGGAGACGCCGATCACGGGAGGCAACGTCAGCTTCTACAACGAGACCCTGGGCGAAGGCATCTACCCGACGCCCACGGTGGGCGTGGTCGGGGTGATCGAGGACCTGGACAAGGTCGCCACCTACGAATTCCGCGAGGCGGGACGGGCGTTGATGCTTCTACGCGGCTCCGAGCCGGGAGACGCCACCGACGCCGAAGTCGAGTTCGGCTCCTCCGAGTACGCCCAGGAAGTGCTGGGCGCGGTGTGGGGTTTTCCGCCGTCGCTGGAACTGGAGAAGGAAGCCGCGCTTCAAAAGTGCATCGTGGAACTGATCGGCGTCGGACTCATCGATTCCGCGCACGACTGCTCCGACGGAGGGCTGGCGGTGGCCCTGGCCGAATCCGGCTTCCCCAGAACCATCGGAGTCAGGGTCGAGTTAAGGTCCGACGAACAGCCGCTAGAGTGCCTCATGTTTGGTGAAGATGCCAGCCGCATCGTGATTTCATGCGACCCAAATAATGTGGGGCGAATCCAAGAAATGGGGCTAAGATACGGCGTAGCAGCGGACCTACTGGGGCAGACCGTACCTAAAAAATTTGAAGTGATCGTAAACGGCCAGGCAGTCGTGTCGGCAGCGGTGTCGGATCTGAAGGACGTTTGGGAGCACGCTCTGGAGGGCGCCCTGCACATCGAGACGGCAGAGGAGCTGGTCCCGTCGGTGCTGGAGCGGAGCTGACGATGATGATGGTGCCATTCGACAAGTTGCGCGAAGAGTGCGGGGTCGCGGCGGTGTACGCGAACCCGGAGGCGTCGACGCTCGCCTACCTGAGCCTGCATGCGCTGCAGCATCGCGGACAGGAATCGGCGGGCATCGTGTCGTCGGACGGCATCACCCTGTACCAGCACAAAGCGATGGGGCTGGTGGCCGACATCTTTACCGAGCCCGTCCTGGCAAAGCTGAAGGGCCACATCGCCATCGGGCACACGCGCTATTCGACCAGCGGCGACTCCGCCCTGCTCAACGCCCAGCCCATCATGGTGGACTGCAACAAGGGCATGATCGCGCTGGCCCACAACGGCAACCTGGTCAACGCGCACGAGATCCGCTCCAAGCTGGAGAAGGCCGGCTCCATCTTCCAGACCACCAGCGACACCGAGGTGATCGTCCACCTGATCGCCCAGTCGAAGGAAGAGACGCTGCCGGAGGCGATCGCCGACTCGCTGCGGCGTATCGAGGGGGCGTTCTCGCTGGTGATGATGACCCGGGACCGCATCTTCGCCATCCGTGATCCGCGCGGTTTTCGCCCCCTGTCCATGGGACGCATCCGCAATACCGGCGGGCAGCGCGAGGACACGGTGGTGTTCGCGTCGGAGACCAACGCCTTCGACCTGATCGGCGCCACCTTCGAGCGCGACGTCAAGCCCGGCGAGATGATCGTGGTGGGCCCGGAAGGCGTGTACTCGCGCTTCTACGCGCCGCAGATGCCGCAATCGTCGTGCATCTTCGAGCATGTCTATTTCTCACGGCCGGACTCCACCATCTTCGAGCGCCCGGTGCAGGAGAGCCGCGAGGCCATGGGCCGGCAACTGGCGCGCGAGGCGCCGGTGGACGCCGACATCGTCGTGCCGGTACCCGACTCCGGGGTCACGGCGGCGATGGGCTATTCCGAGGAGAGCGGCATCCCCTTCCGCTTCGGACTGATCCGCAATCACTACGTCGGCCGGACGTTCATCGAACCCGAACAGCAGGTGCGCGACTTCGGCGTGCGTCTGAAGCTGAACCCGGTGAAAGCCATCCTGAACGGCAAGCGGGTGGTGCTGATCGACGACTCCATCGTGCGCGGCACCACCAGCCGCAAGCTGGTCCGCATGCTGCGCAACTCCGGCGCCGCCGAGGTGCATATGCGCATCTCCTGCCCGCCGACCATCTCGCCATGCTTCTACGGAGTGGACACGCCGAACAAGAAGCAGCTCATCGCGGCCAACAAGAGCATCGAGGAGATCCGCGACTACATCGGCGCCGACTCCCTCGCCTACCTGTCGCTCGAAGGCCTGAAGCAGGCCTGCGGCGAAGGCGAAAAGACCACCTACTGCTCCGCCTGCTACACCGGCAAGTACCCCACCAACTGGGTGGACGTCGACGAGATCCAACCGGTCAAGACCGACTCCTAAGTCCCTTCCCCCTGCGCTCCAACTCAGAGCTGTTGATTCCGGCGTGTATGTCATTGCTGCACAGCCACTTACCGAATGAGCAGGGTGGAACCCAGGTTTGACCCGCAGTGCATTGTGGCTCCCGACCGCCGGCTTCAAAGTCATCGCGAGGTGACGCGATGTCTGCACGAAATGTGTCATTCGAATACAGCGACCTAGGCGGCGGGGCGGTGGCGCAACTGAGCGCCGCGGACCGCAAGAAGCTCGGTTTCAAGACCGCCGAGCGCGTCCAGCAGGCGCTCACCGCCGGGATCGAGAAGAAGGCGCTGGTCTGGATGGCGGAGCGCATGCCTGGGTCCATCAATTCCGACCACCTGACCGCGCTTGGCTTAGCGGCCCAGTGCCTGGCGGGGGTGACCTACGCCCTGGCCCGCTTCAGCCCGCGCTGGCTGATCGCGGCCAACGTCTTCATCGTGCTGAACTGGTTCGGCGACAGCCTGGATGGGACGCTGGCCCGCGTCCGCAACCAGCAACATCCTCGCTACGGCTTCTACGTGGACCACGTCGTCGACACCTTCGGCGCCGCGTTCCTGATGGGCGGTCTCGCCATCTCCGGCTACCTGCACTGGGAGGTCGCCATGGCCATGCTGGTAGCGTTCCTCATGCTCTCGGTCGAGGTCTACCTCTCCACCTACACCGTCGGCCAGTTCAAGCTGTCGTACGGCCGGTTCGGCCCCACCGAGATGCGCATCGCGCTCTGCATCGGAAACATCGCGCTGCTCTACAAGCCGTGGGCGCACGTCCTCGGACATGCGGTCCGCCTGTTCGACATAGGGGGCGTCATCGCCGCCGTGGCCATACTGGGGATCATGGTGGTTTCGACCATCCGGCACACCGCGCAGCTGTACCGGGAGGAGAGGCTCCGGTGAGCGAAGTCTCCACCGCACAGCGCGCCTGGCGCTTCTACATGGTTGGTGGGCTAGGGATCGTGGTCCAGCTGTCGAGCCTGGCCGTCCTCGATCACGCCGGCGTGAACTACGTGGTGGCGACCGTGATCGCGGTGGAAGCAGCGGTGTTGCATAACTTCGTCTGGCACGAGCGCTACACGTGGGGGGACCGACGCAGCGGCGGAGTACGCGGCGAGGCGCTGCGCCTGCTGAAGTTCAATGCGACGACCGGGTTGGTCTCCATCGCCGGCAACGTGATCGTCATGCGCCTGCTGGTGGGCGAGGCGGAATTCCGGCCGGTGGCGGCCAACATCGTCACCATCGCTTCGTGCTCTCTTGTGAATTTTCTGGTCAGCGACCGCGCGGTGTTCCGTCCGCCGCCTCTGCTGGGCTTCAACGGAAGTAAATGAACCATGCCCGCGCCTGGCGAGAGGGAACCTACTCCGCGAGCTTCAGGACCCCCCACAGCACCACGCCCGACGTGAACAGCGTCCAGACGAAGTAGGCCAGCTCTCTTTCGAATACTTTGGGGGTGGCTGCAAGTTTACTCATCTCGGACCTCGCTACGGCCGTCGCTGAGTCCATTGCACAGGCGTTCGAGCCGCCCGGGAACTGGCAAGACTGCCAGCCCTGCTGACGCTGGTTGGAGTCGTGGGTGCTCGGTCAGTGAGGCGATTCAGCCGAGCGGATGGGCCGAGCGCAGCGCTGCAGCGCCGGGGTGCGGGAGGGTACAGATTTCAATCGCCTGTTCCCGGAGCGGCAGCCCCGAGCCGAGCCTGGACCCTCTGCAAGAGCGACGTGCCGGCTTCGCCGGCGGCCACGGTAGCGAATTCCTCTCCCAGTTCCACCATCGGGATCCCGCAACACTCCTGCTCGAAGGTCTGGCGGGTTCCGGCAGCGGCCTTCAGGTTGGGGCCCAGCACCAGCAGGGCAGGGCGAGCGGCGCGCAGCAGGATGAGAGCGTCGGGGACGCTGGTGCTGGAGATGATGTCGTATCCCGCGTGCCCCAGCAACTCGCGCACGTAGGCCAGCACGTCGGCGGATTGGTCGACACAGAGCAGACGGATCCCCATCGGGCTGGCATGCTCGGGGCCGCTGGGGCGAGCGTAGAAGGCGGCAATCGCCTCCGGCTCCTGCTCGTAGATCTGAAAGAGCTGGGTGAGATTGGTGATCCGAAGGACGGTCGCGACCTCCGGCGGAAGCTGGCAGAGCCTGATGTCGCCGCCGACCCGCCGGAAGCTGGAGACCATTCGGACCATCGCGCCCAGGCCGCTGCTGTCCATGAAAGTGACTTCGCCCAGGTCCAAGAGCACCTGTTTTTCGCCCGGAAGAAGCCTGGTGAGGTGCTCGCGGAAGGAATCGGCCTCGGGACCGGCCACCACGCGCCCGCTACAGCGGACCACGGTGACACGGCCGACCCTGCGGGTGTTGAGTGAGAGTGGCATGATTGGGAGCAGGATTGTAAATGAGGGCGCGAAACCGGCAGCACAGAAAAATGGGCGGCCGAGGCGGTGGCCTGCGGCGGTCAGCGGGCCCGCAAGTAGCGCCGGCCGCGGCGCAGCGATTGCAGCAACACCAGCCCTTCGGGCCAGGGTCCATACCCGACGTCGCTGTTGACGTGGCCGGCATCGCCGATGTTGACCAACCGGCTGCCCCAGGCATCGGCGAACTTCTTCGCACGCTCCAGCGTGACCCACGGGTCGTTCGAGCTGGCCACCACCAGAGTGGGGAAGGCGATGGGCTCCAGCGGCATGGGGTTGAACCCCTTCGGGCCGGTGGGGTAGGCGGGGCTTTCGGTGTCGCTGGGCGCGACCAGCATGGCGCCACGCAGAGCCCGTTTGTGGGTGCACGCCCAAAGAGCCACAGTACAGCACGCCAGGCTGTGCGCCGCCAGCACCACCTCTGGCCCCGCTTCGATCACCGCGCGGTCGAGTTCCGCGATCCAGTCCTCGGCCTTGGGCGTATCCCAGTTCTGCTGCTGTACCCGCCGGAAGTGCGCCGGGTCCTGCCGCTCCCAATGGCTCTGCCAGTGCTGCGGCCCGGAGTTGTAGAGGCCGGGAACGGTGAGGACGGTCAGTTCGGACAAACGTATGACTCCGGTCGATGGGAAATCGACCTCAGATCTCAGAGTGAGGATTCTAGATTGTAGAGCCCGTGATGCATCAAGAAATCGGAGATCTGCAATCTGAGACCTTCAATCTGCAATCGCCTTTCGTATCACTTTCGAGCCGCGACTACTCGAGGTATGCCCTGCAAATCCGCCGTGACCCGCACCTCGCTCCATCCCGACAACAGTCGCCGGATCTCCTCTTCCTGGGAGAAGCCGATCTCCATCACCAGCCACCCGCCAGTTCGCAAGGCGTCCTTGGCTTGTGGGACCAGCCGGCGGTAGATGTCGAACCCGTGTTCGCCGCCGAACACCGCCACCTTGGGCTCGAACTTACGCACCTCGCGCTGCACCTTGTCGCGCTCTTCTTCGGAGACATATGGCGGATTCGAGACCACGAGATCCAGCTCAGTGGAGACGTAGCTTCCTACGTCTCTCTTCCTGAGCAGGTCGGCCTCGACGAAGCTGATGCGCTGTTCCAACTGGTGGCGCGCCGCATTCGCCTTCGCCACCTCCAGAGCCTCCGGCGAAATGTCCGTCGCCGTGATCTGTGCCCGCGGCAGCTCCTTTGCTAAAGCCAGTGCAATGCATCCGGAACCGGCACCGACGTCTACGATCGTCCGTACTGGATATTCACCGGCCAGAGCCAGTACGGTCTCGATCACGTGCTCCGTCTCCGGGCGCGGGATCAGCACGGCCGGGGTGACGATCAGGTCCATCCCCCAGAACTCCTGGTGGCCGGTGATGTACTGCGCGGGCTTGCCGGTGGCGCGCTCGCGCAGCGCCTCGTCGTAGCGGCTCTCTTCGTCTGCTGTGAGTTCTCGCTCCGGATGAGCGTAGAGATAGGCTCGATCGACGCCCAGCACGAACATCAGCAGCACCTCGGCATTCATGCGCGGCGAAGGCACCTGCTCATCGGTCAGGTATTGAATGGCGGATTGGAGAGCTTCACCTAAACGCACGAAAGACCTACCACGGATTTCCACGGAACACACGGATTCTAATTGGCCTTGTCTGATCCGTGGCATCCGTGCAGATCCGTGGTAGGAATTACGCGATAGCCGTGGCGTCCTGCTTCAGCTTCTCGGCGTTGTAGTGCGTGACCAGCGCGTCGATGAACGGCTGGAGCTTGCCGTCCATGATGTCGCTGAGCTGGTGGATGGTGAGCCCGATGCGGTGGTCGGTCACGCGGTTCTGGGGGAAGTTGTAGGTACGGATCTTCTCGCTGCGGTCGCCCGAGCCCACCTGCTGCTTGCGTTCCTTGGCCAGCGCCGCCTGCTGCCGCTCCAGTTCCATCTCGTAGAGGCGGGTACGCAATACGCGCATCGCCTTCTCGCGGTTCTTGATCTGCGATTTCTCGTCCTGGCAGGACACGACCGTATTGGTCGGAAGGTGCGTGATGCGCACCGCCGAATAGGTCGTATTGACCGACTGCCCGCCCGGTCCGGAAGAACAGAACGTATCGATGCGGATGTCCTTGGCCTCGATCTTGACGTCCACGTCCTCGGCCTCGGGGAGCACCGCCACCGTTACCGCCGAGGTATGCACGCGGCCCTGCTGCTCGGTCTGCGGCACGCGCTGCACGCGATGCACGCCGGACTCATACTTCAGCCGCGAATACACCTGCTTGCCTTCGATGGAGGCGATGATCTCTTTCAGCCCGCCGACCCCGGACTCCGAAGTGTTCAGGACGTCCACCTTCCAGCGCTGGGTCTCGGCGTAGCGCGAGTACATGCGGAACATCTCGGCCGCGAACAGCGTGGCCTCGTCGCCGCCGGTGCCGGCGCGGATCTCAAGGATGACGTTCTTCTCGTCATTGGGATCCTTGGGGATGAGCAGCGTCTTCAGCTCCTGCTCGACCGATGCCATGCGCTCCTCGAGGCGCGTCAGCTCTTCCTGGGCGTAGGCGCGCATCTCGGCGTCGGTCTCTTCCGCCACCAACGCCTTGCTCTCGCCGATGCCCTTCTTCAGGTCCTTGTACTCGCGGTACTTCTCGACGATGTCCGACAGCTCGGCATGCGCCTTGGCGGTCTTCTGGTATTTCGACGAGTCGGCCATGGTCTCCGGCAACGCCAGAGCCTGCGTCAGCTCCTCGTATCTCTTTTCGATCTGATCCAAACGTTCGAACATGTTCTTGATCTCTGGTAGAGGCGTAGCTTGCTACGGCTAGGCAGCAGACGCAGCAAGCTGCGTCTCTACTGAAGATTTCATTGTAAGTGGAAGAGGTCGGGGAACGCGTGTATTCGCGGCGGGAGCCGCTAGGCAAGCACGAGTTCGCCGCCGCGCTTCTTCTCCAATTCCATCGCCTGGTCCAGCGCGTGGATGGCGCATTCGACCTGGTCGTTGGACGGAGGCTGGGTGGTGATGCGCTGGAGCCACAGTCCCGGCAGTGTCATCAGCGCGAAGAGCGACGAGCGCCGCTTGGCGGCGAAGCGGATGATCTCGTACGACACCCCCGCGATCACCGGCAGGAGCGCGATGCGCGCCCCGAACCGCGCCCAGAACGTGGTGTAGGGCACCAGGGCGTAGATCGCGATCGAGATCAACATCACCGTCATCAGGAAGCTGGTGCCGCAGCGCGGGTGGAACGTCGAATATTTCTGCACCGCGACGGTCTCCAGCGGGTCCTTGGCCTCGAAAGCGAACACGGTCTTGTGCTCGGCGCCGTGATACTCGTACACCCGGCGGATGTCTTTCCACAACGAGATGCCCCAGATGAACGCCAGGAACAGCAGCACGCGGATGATGCCGTCGGCCAGGTTGAAGAGGATGTTGTTGTTCAGCGCCGCGATGCGGGTCTTGAGCTCGGTGGCCGCCACCAGCGGCACGAACTTGTAGAAGAAGATGAAGAACCCGAGCGAGATCACGATGTTGACCGCAGCCACCCATCCGCTCAGCTCGAGCTTCTTCTCGCCTTCTTCGCGCGGGACCTCATCCAGGGCAACATTGGCGGAGAACCGCAGCGCGCGAAAGCCCAGCATCATGGCCTGGCCCAGGGTCGCCAGCCCGCGGATGAACGGCCAGCCCAGCCATGGACGCTTCTCCGACGGGCGGTCGATCGGCTCCGAATGCGACGCGATCTCGCCCGAGGGCTTGCGCACAGCGATGCCCCAGGCGTGCGGCGAGCGCATCATGACGCCCTCCAGCACCGCTTGCCCGCCCACCAGCGTCTCCTCCCCGCTTTCCAGGGCAGGGAGCAGCTGCATGGCGGCCAGGAACCGCCCGAATTGACGCAAATAACCCATGCCTACCTTTGATGATACCTCAGGAACAAATGATTCCGGTGGGGGATAAACCAGCGTACCGTCCCCACGCGGCCCTGTCAAACGGCTAGCCGCCGCTCCCGCCAGCGGCATACAATCGTTTCGCGGCCACTTAAAGAGGACGATTGGATCATCGCGTCGCCATCTACCCGGGTTCGTTCGATCCGCTGACCAACGGCCACCTCGACCTGATCGAGCGCGGCAGCTCCATCTTCGAGCATTTGCTGGTCGGCGTCCTGCGCAACCCGGAGAAGGACCCGCTGTTCTCGCTCTCGGAGCGCTGCGAGATGCTGGTGGAGATGACGTCGCGCTACAAGAATGTCAGCGTCGAAGCCTTCGACGGCCTGCTGGCCGACTACGCCCGGCACAAGAAGGCGCGCGTGATCCTGCGCGGCATCCGCGCCATCAGCGACTACGAGTACGAGCTGCAGATGGCCCTCATGAACCGCAAGCTCGACCCCAAGCTGGAGACCGTGTTCATGATGCCGGCGGAAAAGTATTCCTACCTCAGCTCGCGCCTGATCAAGGAGATCTTCCGGCTTGGAGGGTCGGTGCGCGGGCTGGTCCCCAAGATCGTCGAGCAGCGGCTGCACGAGAAGGTCGGGCAGCCCAACCCCCAGATCGCCCAGCCGAATAGCAGAGTGAGGAAGAAGAAATGATCGCATCCCAGGCCGAAGTGAAATCGTCGCCCCTCACCGACCGCATCAACCGCATCGAGCCCTCGGCCACCCTGGCCGTGGTCAACGAGGCCGAGAAGCTCCGCGCCCAGGGCGTGGACCTGGTGGACTTCGGGGCCGGCGAGCCGCACTTCGCCACCCCGCAACACATCAAGGACGCGGGCATCGCCGCCATCCAGGCGAACTTCACCAAGTACACCGCGGTCGGCGGCACCGCCGAACTGCGCGACGCCATCATCCATCGTCATTCCGTGGACTTCGATTCCGACTACCGACGCGAGGAGTGCACCGCTTCGGTCGGCGGCAAGCATGCCCTGTTCAACGCCATCCAGGTGCTGGTGGACCACGGCGACGAGGTCATCCTTCCCGTGCCCTACTGGGTCTCGTTCAAGGACATCATCCGCTACGCCGGCGGCGTGCCGGTCTACGTCGAGTGCGACGAGCGCCAGGACTTCCGCCTGACCCCGCAGATGATCGAGCGCGCCATCACTCCGCGCACCAAGGCCATCATCCTGAACTCGCCGTCGAATCCGACCGGCGCAGTGATGTCACCTGCTGACCAGACTGCCATCCTCCGCCTGGCACACGAGCGCGGGCTGTGGGTCATCTCCGACGAATGCTACGTCTATCTCAACTTCACCGGACAGCGCTTCTCGGTCGGCTCGCTTCGCCAGTACCGCGAGCGCGCGGTCATCATCGGGTCGCTCTCCAAGACTTACGCCATGACCGGGTGGCGCCTGGGCTACGCGCTCGGGCCCGCGGGGGTGATCAGCGCGATGCAGAAGCTGCAAAGCCAGTCGACGTCGAACCCGACTTCGATCGTGCAGAAGGCCGCCGTGGCCGCGCTCAATGGCGACCAGAAGTGCGTGGACGAGATGCTGAAGGAGTGGATCCGGCTGCGCGACCACGTGGTCGCGGGCCTCAAGAAGATCCCCGGCGTCACCTGTGCCCGGCCGGAAGGGGCGTTCTACGTCTATCCGAACGTTTCCAAGTTCTTCGGCAAGGACGCGAACTCCGCGGCCGATGTGGCCAAGAAGCTGCTGCACGAGGCCCACGTCGCGGTCGTGCCCGGCGAGGGCTTCGGGACCCGCGAGCACGTCCGCATCTCCTACGCGACCTCGGAGAAAGAACTGGACCGCGGGCTGGACCGCATGGCCAAGCTCTTCGCCTCGCTCTGACGATGGCTGGTAGAGACGTAGCTCGCTACGTCTCTCCTCCTTCATCCGGCAACGCCTCTACCACAAAAAGCTCTAAACTAGGAGGCGTCGTCCCCTGCTCATGACCGACCTCTACCCATTCCTGCTGGAGCCCGAATTCAAGGAGCGCCCCTGGGGCGCGCGCGACCTCTCGCCCATCTACGACAAGAAGGCCGACAAGGATCCGATCGGCGAGGTCTGGCTCACCGCCGACACCTGCAAGGTGGCTAACGGCCCGCTGAAAGGCCGCACCCTCCAGGACCTCTGCCGCGAATACGGCAAGGCTTTTCTCGGCGACAATTGCCCCGACACTTCGCGCTTCCCGCTGCTGATCAAGTTCCTCTTCCCGCGCGAGAAGCTGAGCGTGCAGGTCCATCCCGACGACGAAGGCGCGCGGCGCATCGGACAGCCCTGCGGCAAGACCGAGTGCTGGTACGTGCTGGACGCCAAGCCAGGGGCCCAGGTCGGCCTCGGCCTAAAGCCCGGCGTCACCAAGCAACAGCTGGCCGAAGCCATCGCCAACAAGCGCGCCGAGTTCCTGCTCAACTGGATCCCCATCAATAAAGGCGAACTGATCTACGTGGACGCGGGCACGGTGCACGCCATCGGCCCCGGCTCCATCCTGGTCGAGACCCAGCAGAACTCCGACACCACCTACCGCCTCTACGATTACGGCCGTCCCCGCGATTTGCACGTCGAGCAGGGTCTGGCAGCGACGAAGGAGAAAACGAGGGCGGGCAAGGTGAGGCTCCGCGGTGACGAAGGCATGGCGACCCTGGTTGCGTCCCCGTCCTTCATCGTTGAAAGGTTTCGCCTCAATAAGCAAGATAGCCATTGGTCCGGCGAGAACACCACGGGATGGAACACGGTTGAGCTTCTGGTCGCGACCGAGGGTTGTGGAGTCGTAGAAGTCGAAGGTGTGCAACCGGTGACCTTCGCTCGCGGCGATATCATCATTGTGCCGGCCAGTGTTCGGCAATTCGAGGTTCGCCCGCAGTGGTCGATCGAGTTGCTCGCGGTGACGTTGCCGCCGCGCAAGAATGGAGTCAGCGTACCCGAGCCCGAAACCTCCCTCACCGGCTTCGACACCGCCGCCGGCTGATATCTTCCGTAGCCGGTCCTGAGGCGAAACCGAAGGATGTACCTTCGTGTTAACCTTCGTGTTCCTTCGTGTTGAGGCTTTTCTCCTGAACGATGGATAAAGCTCACTTCTATCCCGTCATCCTGGCTGGCGGTCGCGGCACGCGTTTTTGGCCGCGCAGCCGCAAGCGCACCGCCAAGCAGGTGCTGGCGCTCG